>Ga0210401_10007624_pt1 | contig 10834 bp, 6 predicted proteins | sample IncBWH32MmetaG_FD_150866 | JGI IMG/M metagenome (GOLD analysis project Ga0210401, IMG submission 150866) | Forest soil microbial communities from Barre Woods Harvard Forest LTER site, Petersham, Massachusetts, United States - Inc-BW-H-32-M | ecosystem: Environmental > Terrestrial > Soil >... | reverse complement strand
GAATGATATTGCAGGGATTGGCTTTTGATCCGCAAATGACCGTGCCGTTCGTGATCTCGCCGAGCGAATTGTAAGTAAGCGATCCGGGAACGAACGCCTGCCCATTGAGGAAGCCGTTGTCACCCAAACCCGTCGGACAATCCGAGGTTTGCCCGACCCCATGAATGCATTGATTCCCGCCCGAGTACATGGCTGTGAGGTCGCCGGTCAGGACCGAGGGATTCGGCAACTCGTATCCCCTTCCCAGTCCGCTGAACACCTGGGAGTTGAATTGCGTATTGCCCGGCGTGATGCCACGAGTTCCTTCGTAGTTGAAAAAGAAGAACAGTTTGTTCTTGTAGTGCGGCAGCGGAATCGGGCCGCCAATGTTGCCGCCGAACTGGTTGAAGCGGATGTAGTTCTTTGCGCCCAGGCTGAATGGCGGGGAAGCGTCGAAGTTGTCTTCCCGGTGAAATTCGTAGAGCGTGCCGTGGAATTGCTTTGTGCCTGACTTGGTGTTGACGGCAAGCAGGACGCCGGGGTTGCGTCCGTACTCGGCGGCGAAGTTGTTGCTCTGGATTTTGAATTCGCCGACGGCGTCCATGCTGAGCTGGGTGAACTGGCCGTCGTTGGCGCCGACGTCAGTATTGATGGCTCCGTCGAGGAAGAAGTTGTTGTCGCTGCCACGGAGACCGTTCACGTGGAACGAATTCGTGTTGTTAAAGGCCAGGCGGAAATCATTGTTGTCGTTGGAGACGACGCCGGGGAGGGTGCGCACCAACGACTGGAAGTCGCGGCCATTGAGGCTGGTTTCGGAGACGAGCTTCGAGTCGATGACATCGGAATGATCGGCGGTGGCGATTTCTACCAGGGGAGTCACCGCCTCGACGGTGACATTCTCGGTGGTGCTGCCGATTTCGAGGCGCAGCTCGCCGAGAGAGAGAACCTGGCGGTTGTCGAGGACAACATTGGCGCGCTGCAGGTTCTTCATGCCCCTGGCTTGCACCTTGACGGTATAGGTGCCGGGCTGCAGGGGCTGGAGAACAAAAATTCCATCGGAGTTGGTGGTGGCATCGCGGGCGACAACCCCCTTGTCCTGATCGAGGGCTTGCACGGTGGCGCCGGCAATCAACGCACCCTGGGCGTCGGTGACGGTGCCTTGAATGGTCCCGCTATTTTGCGCCATGGCGGAAAAGGAGCACAGGCAGACGAGAAGGACGGTCAGGATGCTGGATTTCGCGGCGAAACAGTTCATCGGCCCTCCTTTTTGAATTGCGCCCGGGTGAGGTTGAGAAACGAAGGGAAACAGCTCAATCGACAAGGTTCTGCGCATCGCGTAAGCCTCCGCCCAAAAATTGCCCTGGATGAAACTGTGTTCCTTGAACAGCAATAACGATTTTTTAGGCCGCCCCACTAATATCTGGAGCGGTAGTAAGCGCTGGAAGCGGGGTCATTGTCAAGAAGAAAAATCGATTTTGCAGGTAAGCGTTAAACCCACAACCGGCCGGAAGTCTGAGGCAGGCAGGGAGGGTTGTCAAGCAAAAAGTGGGGTTAACGATAATCTAACAATAAATATCGCTAACCTGTGGCATTCCAAGGCGCCGCAGCGGCTTGATTTGCGGTTTCGAGCCAGAAGGCTGTGATATGCTCCCCGCGATGCCGGTCACCATGCTCGACATTGCGAAGGGACTGAACGTCTCGGTCGTCACTGTGTCGAAGGTTTTGCGGAACGAAGGCAAGATCAGCGCGGCGACGCGCAAGCGGGTGCTGCAACGGGCCAAGGAACTCAACTATCAGACAAACTGGATCGCGCGCAGCCTGGTCATGCGGCGCACGTTCACGATCGGCTTGCTACTACCCGACTTCACGCATCCGTTTTTTGCCGAAGTAGCCAAGGCCGTGGCGGAGACGGTGCGCCCGCAGGGTTATCACGTCATCATTTCCTATTTCGAAGAGAATCCCGAACTTGAGCGCAATGAGGCCGACTCGCTCATGGCGCGGCAGGTCGACGGACTGATTGCCGCTTCGGCGCAGTCGAGCGCAGAGTTTTTCGACGGGATTCTGGAACGGAAAGTGCCGTTGGTATTGATCGATCGGCCGATTCCGGGAGTGCAAGCGAGTTTCGTCGGCGCGGACAACGAAGCGATCGGGAAGTTGGCCACCAATCACCTGATTGCGCAGGGGTGTACCCGGATCGCGCACTTGCGCGGACCGAAGATCGGCATAGCGGCGGCACGGTTAGCGGGGTACCGGCATGCTCTGCAGAAACACGACCTGCCGGTCGCGCCGCGATTCATCGTGGGCGCGCGTTATGCGGACTCGAGTGGCTATAGCGCGATGCGGAAGTTGCTGCAGGCGCAACCTTATCCGGACGGCGTTTTTTGCTACAACGATCCGGTCGCGATCGGCGCAATCAAGGCCATTTTGGAAGCGGGCTTGAAAATTCCGGAAGACATTGCGGTCGTAGGGGCGGGCAACGTTCACTATTCGGATGTTCTCGCGGTGCCGCTAACCACCATCGATCAAGGCACGAAGCAAATCGGACGGCAGGCCGCGGAGTTGCTGATGGAGCAGATTGGCGCGAAGCGCCGGCCGAGGCCGAGGAAAGTGCTGATTGCTCCGAAACTGGTGGAGCGAGAATCGACGCGGCGGTAGGGACGGGGCTGCACAGGCGATCGCTGCCGGCTGGATTCGCCCGAGGGAAACCCCCCGCCCAAGCGGAGCTTGAGCGGGGCACCCTTGAGGGAGGGTTGGCGGGATTCCCGGCATTGAAGCGCCGAGCTATTTTCGGGTGCCCCTGCGGGGCGTTCGTCTTTTGCCCTCATCGCTTTTACTTATCGCTTCCCTTCAGCGCTTTTCCTCTTGAGGTCTGCGGTTCACCGCTGGCTCATAGGAGGTTGATCCGATGGCCGTGCAGTATACGACAGAGTGAGGACCAGATAAACGGTTAACTTGCATAAGAAAATCGATTGTGCTGGCGAGGTGCTGTCGTTATGGGTTTGAGCAGATTTCGAGAGACCCTCGTGCCGGGACAAACTTCATCGGATGTCAGTAAACTGTTCTATACCCTGGGAGAAAATTCCAGTGTCTGTGGAAGGAATCAGTAATGAATCCAGTCGAATCTGCTCTCCCCGTCACCTCATTACCCGAGATCACCCCTCTTTCCCAGGATGAGCTGCGCCGGATGAACGCGTACTGGCGGGCCGCGAATTACTTATCCGTTGGACAAATTTATTTGTATGACAACCCGCTGTTGCGGAAGCCACTGAAGATCGAGCACGTGAAGCCGCGGTTGCTGGGACACTGGGGGACCACGCCCGGTCTCAACTTTATTTATGTGCATTGCAATCGGCTGATCATGAAGCTCGGCCTCAACATGATCTATATCACGGGCCCGGGGCATGGAGGGCCGGGACTAGTTGCCAACACTTACCTCGAAGGAACTTATAGCGAGTACTACCCCAACGTCGCACAAAACGAAGCCGGTATGAAGCGGCTGTTCAAGCAGTTTTCGTTTCCAGGCGGGATTCCCAGCCACGTGGCGCCAGAGACACCAGGATCGATTCATGAGGGCGGGGAACTGGGGTATAGCGTCGCGCACGCGTACGGCGCGGCCCTGGATAATCCGGACCTGCTGGTCTGTTGTGTGGTAGGGGATGGCGAGGCGGAGACCGGACCGCTGGCGGCGAGCTGGCATTCGAACAAGTTTCTCAATCCCGCGCGGGACGGTGCGGTCCTTCCTATTCTTCATTTGAACGGATACAAAATCGCCAATCCCACGATTCTAGGGCGGATGACAGATGACGAACTTACAAGCCTCTTCCATGGTTACGGGTATGAGCCGGTGTTCGTCGAAGGGCACGAACCGGAACTGATGCACCAGTTGATGGCGGCGAAGTTGGAGGCGGCGATCCATGAAATTCATGCGATCCAGGAGCGCGCTCGCGACCACCATGACCGTTCGCGGCCCACGTGGCCGATGATTGTCCTGCGTTCGCCGAAGGGCTGGACCGGGCCGAAGATGGTGGACGGCAAGCCGGCCGAAGGAACGTGGCGTTCGCACCAGGTGCCGTTCAGTGAAATGGCGGGGCATCCCGAGCATCTGCGTCTGCTGGAAGACTGGATGAAGAGTTATCGGCCGGAGGAACTGTTCGATGCCTCGGGGCGGCTGATTCCGGAACTGGCGGAACTCGCTCCGAAGGGCGAGCAGCGGATGGGCGACAACCCGCACGCCAATGGCGGCTTGCTGTTGAAAGACCTGGTCATGCCCGATTTTCGCGACTATCGCGTGGAGGTGGCGAAGCCGGGAGGCGTGAATTCGGAAGCGACTCGCGTCCTGGGCACTTTCCTGCGGGATGTGATGAAATTGAATCTCCCGTCGCGCAATTTCCGGGTGTTGGGTCCGGACGAAACGGCTTCGAACCGTCTCGATGCGGTCTATGCGGTTACTGACAAAGTGTGGATGGAGCCGATCTTGCCGGTGGACGAGCACCTTTCCGTCGATGGGCGGGTGATGGAGGTGCTCAGCGAGCATATGTGCCAGGGGTGGCTGGAAGGCTACCTGCTCACCGGTCGCCATGGTTTCTTCTCCTGTTACGAGGCTTTCATCCACATTGTCGACTCGATGTTCAATCAGCATGCCAAGTGGCTGAAGGTGACGCGGAACATTGAATGGCGGCGCCCGATTGCGTCGCTGAATTATTTGTTGACATCGCACGTGTGGCGGCAGGATCACAATGGGTTCAGCCACCAGGACCCCGGATTCATCGATCATGTCGTCAACAAGAAGGCAGACGTGGTGCGGGTTTACCTGCCGCCCGACACCAACACGCTGCTCTCCGTTGCCGATCACTGTTTGCGCAGCCGCAACTATGTGAACGTGATCGTGGCGGGCAAGCAGCCGGCACCGCAGTGGCTGGATATGGAGGCGGCGATCCGGCATTGCACGACTGGTATCGGGATCTGGGGATGGGCCAGCAACGACCAGAACACCGAACCCGACGTGGTGATGGCGAGTGCCGGCGACGTACCCACGCTGGAGGCGCTGGCTGCGGTGGACCTGTTGCGACAGCATTTTCCGGATATTCGCATCCGGTTCGTGAATGTGGTCGATCTGATGACGCTGCAGCCTTCGAGCGAGCATCCGCACGGACTCACTGATCATGAATTCGATTCGATCTTCACGACCGACAAGCCGATCATCTTTGCCTATCATGGGTACCCCTGGCTGATTCACCGGCTGACGTATCGCAGGAACAATCACGATAATCTGCACGTGCGCGGCTATAAGGAAGAAGGCACCACCACGACACCGTTCGACATGGCGGTCCAGAATGATCTGGACCGGTTCCACCTCGCTGGAGACGTCGTCGATCGAGTGCCCCGCCTGCAACGTACGGGCGCGCACTTCAAACAGTTCCTGCGTAACAAGCTGGTAGATCATAAGCAATACGTCGATGATCGGGGCGACGACATGCCCGAGATCAAGGACTGGAAATGGCCCTACTAGGTTGAAAGACTCTCAAGCACAAAGAGCGCGACGGATCGCGATGGGCGCAAGGAAAACGGTGGGGTGTGTGCGCGGCCTTTCTTGAAAACCTTAAAACGCAGAGGACGCGGAGAATGCGCGCAGAGAACGCAGAGAAGAAAGGTTCGAGACTACCCAGGCCTTGATGAATGTGCTCGTGCTCAATTCGGGCAGTTCGAGTCTCAAATTCCAGCTGATCGCGACCGATCTCGATCGCATCAAGGCGAATGCCGACAGCCGCCTGCTGCGGGGAGAGGTCGAACGCATCGGCGGCGAGGCGATCGTCACGTTGCAGAAAATCCCCGGCTCGCGTCAGACATTGACAGCGCCACTACGGGATATTGGGGCGGCGCTCGATTTCATCCTGCGATGGATTGTGTCCGATCAGTCCGGTTTGGCGGAAGTGCGCGGACCGGCGGATGTTCACGGGGTGGGACACCGGGTGGTGCATGGCGGCGAGCGCTTTTCCGAGTCGGTCGTGATCAACGACGATGTGCTCAAGGGGATTGAGGAGTGCATCGAGTTGGCACCCTTGCACAATCCCAATAACATCAAGGGAATTACCGCTGCTCGCGCCCTGCTTGGCTCGAGCACGCCGCAGGTCGCGGTCTTCGATACGGCGTTTCACCATAGGATTCCTGAGCAAGCTTATCTTTACGCGATTCCGTACCACCTTTACCGGCGCCACCGGATCCGGCGGTACGGGTTCCACGGAACCTCGCATCGCTACGTGGCGTACCGCTACCGGGTCTTGCGCAACCTGACGCGCGAACAGACCCACGTCATCACGCTGCACCTGGGCAACGGCTGCTCGGCAGCAGCGATCCGGAATGGTTATCCCGTGGATACTTCGATGGGGCTGACGCCTCTGGAAGGCCTGGTCATGGGGACGCGTTCCGGCGATCTCGATCCCGCGATTGTGAATCTGATCTCCAGCAAGGAAGGGCTATCCCCGCACGAAGTAGAAACGCTGCTGAACACGCAGTCGGGGTTGCTTGGCATTTCAGGTCTTACCAACGACATGAGAGTTCTTCAGGCAGAACTGAAGGAGCATGATGACCGGCGCGCGCGCCTGGCCATCGATGTGTTCTGCTACCGCGCGCGGAAATATATTGGCGCATACCTGGCGGCGATGGATGGAGCCGATGGGATTGTTTTCACGGGCGGCATCGGCGAAAACTCACCGGAAATCCGTGCCCAGATCTGCCAGGGAATGGAATGGGCGGGATTGAAGCTCGACCACGACAAGAACCAGAAGACCGTCGGAAAAGAGGTACTCATCAGCAGTGAAGATTCGCGCTTGTTCGTCTATGCGATTCCCACGGATGAAGAACTTCTGATCGCGCGCGATACCGTGCGGTGTGTTCTGGGCGAGCCGCATCCTTCTTGATTTTGTTGTGAGGCATCCGTTCCAGTGGTGCCGGCGAAAGAACGGACACGAATGCGCCGCGCAAATGCATAGGTCCTTCGCTTCGCTCAGCATGACAAATTGAGGCTTAGGTCGCAGTGATGCGAGCGCTTGGCTAAACCGAATACGATACGTCATCGTCGGCGATGACATGAGCCAGGTTGTTTCCCACCGAGGCGACGGCAGAGGACTTGCTGCCACGCCGCATCGCCACGATTCCGGTGCGCACCATTTCGAGCACGCCGTAAGGGCGCAACACCTCGAGCAGTCCGTCGATCTTGTCTTCCGCCCCAGTGATTTCGATGGTCAACGAGTCGGGAGCGACATCAACCACACGTGCGCGGAAAACGCTGGCGAGTTCGAGGACGTGGGATCGGGCTTCGTGAGTAGCGGCGACTTTGATCATGGCCAGATCGCGCACAATCGCCGGTTGGTTGGTGATGTTCTCGACCAGTAGAACGTTGACCAACTTGTAGAGATTGGCTTCGATGCGGCGAGCCTGGTCGCGATCCGCTTCCGCAGTGATGGTCATGCGCGAGACTTCGGGTTTCTCGGTGCGGCCCACGGTCAGAGAATCGATGTTGAAGGCGCGGCGGCGGAAGAGCGAAGCGACGCGAGTCAGCACGCCGGGTTTGTTCTCCACGTAAACGACGAAAGTGTTCATCATAGGGATTTACTCATCTGCCGCCGTTTCCACGATGGGGCTCGGACGGCGAATCATCTCGTGCAACGACGCTCCCGCGGCGACCATAGGATAGACGGTGTCTTCCTGTTCGACTTTGAAGTCGATGAGCACGGGGCCGTCATGCTGGCGGGCTGCCTGTACCGCGGGCACCACCTCGGCACGCTGCGTGACCGCCATACTGCGGATGCCATACGCTTCCGCAACTTTCACAAAGTCGGGATTGAGCAGTGGGGTCGCCTGGTAGTTTCGTTCGTAGAAAAATTCCTGCCACTGCCGCACCATGCCAAGGAAGCCGTTGTTGATGATGGCGATGTTGACCTTGAGATTTTCCTGCACGATGGTGGCGAGTTCGGCCATGGTCATCTGAAATCCGCCATCGCCGACCACGACCCAGACTTCGGCTTCGGGCCGGGCGACCTTGGCGCCGATGGCGGCGGGCAGGGCGAATCCCATGGTGCCCAGGCCGCCGGAGGTAATCAGCGAGCGCGGGCGGTCGTGCTTGTAATACTGCGCCTCCCACATCTGGTGCTGGCCGACGTCCGTGACCACGATGGTGTCGCCGTCGCGCGTCTCGCGCCAAAGGTCGTTGATGACGTGGGCGGCATAGAGGTGGCCGTTGTCGGGCAGATTCTGGATGTCGCGCACGGCGGCATCGCCCTTCAGCTTGTCGATGAAGTCGAGCCACTCGCTGCGATCGACCGAGCTGACGTGGGGCAGCAGTTCGTGCAGAACCTCGCGCAAGTCGCCGACCAGGGCAACGTCAACCTTGACGTTCTTGTTAATCTCGGCGGGATCGATCTCCACGTGGATCTTCTTCGCGTTGGGAGCATAGGTTTTAAGGTTGCCGGTCACGCGATCGTCAAAACGCATACCGAAGGCCAGCAGCAGGTCCGCTTCCTGGATGGTGTGGTTGACCCAGGCTTCGCCGTGCATGCCCATCATGCCGAGATTCAGGGGATGGGAGGCAGGGAAGGCGCCGATCCCGAGCAAGGTGAGAGCAATGGGAATTCCAGTGCGTTCGGCGAAGGTGCGGACCTCGCTCATGGCGCCGGAGACAATGATGCCATGCCCGGCGAGAATTACGGGACGCTTGGCGTGCTGAATCAGCTCAAGAGCCTGCTCATATTCTTTTGCATCGGGAGAAAGATCGGGTCGATAGCCGGGGAGTTGGGGTTTGGCGGCATCCCAATCGAACTCGCAAGAAGTTTGCTGCGCATCCTTGGTGATGTCGACCAGCACCGGCCCGGGCCGGCCAGAACGCGCGACGTAGAAGGCTTCGCGAATAGTGCGCGCAACTTCGCTGGCGTGCGTGACCAGATAATTGTGCTTGGTGATGGGCAAGGTGACGCCGGTGATGTCGGTTTCCTGAAATGCGTCGGAGCCGATCAGCTTGCTGCCGACCTGGCCGGTGATGCAGACGATCGGGGAAGAATCAAGCATGGCGGTGGCGATGCCGGTCACCATGTTGGTGGCTCCGGGGCCCGAGGTGGCGATAGCAACGCCTACGTTTCCGGAGGCGCGAGCATAGCCGTCGGCCATGTGGGTCGCGCCCTGCTCATGACGCACCAGCACATGGTGAATCTTGCTGTGTTTCAGGGCATCGTAGGCGGGAAGGATCGCGCCGCCGGGATAGCCGAACACGGTGGTGACTTGTTCGCGCTCGAGGCACTCCCAAAGAATTTGCGCTCCGGTCTTGGTCATGCGATGACTCCGTGTACTTCGATTTCCTCTGCGGCTAAAGCCGCGGCGTTGCTCGCGAATTAGGACACCGTGAAGCCGTGCCCTTACAAAAGCGTGCCTTCCCGTGAACTGTGCACTCGTCTCAGCGTCAAGAGGCAAGATGCCCTCACGACAGCCGGCGAGACGCCGGCGCTCCTGCTTCCGAAAGCGCGACGGGCCATCATCCCTTTGGATGATGGCCCGTTCAGAATCTTGGCTGACCGTCACATCATCCGCTGGAGTTGTCTCCAAGTACTCGTACAACTACGCCTACGGATACGAGATACTTCCGAATCAGTCGGCCCGGGTTGATGGCAATCGTCAGCATAGCCGCCAAAAACTATTCGATGTTTTTAAATCTTCTAAGGCAGCGAGTCAAGGGCAAACTTGGTGGGCGGTTGAAAGCGGCGAATATGGTCCGCTGAAGATTGCTTATGCTGGTGTGATGTTGTGACCCGATCACCAGGATTATTTCCAAACCGAGAACTTTCCGTCGTACTGTCCGGCGACCTGCGGAATGTACTTCCGCCATGGCATCAGGCAGACTTCGCCTACGATGGGAGACCCTTGGGCAATCGATCGAGCATAAGGAACGACGATGACAGTCCGACGATACTGGTACGTACCCGGAACATAGCTGGGCAACCAGTGGGGATCATTCATAAAGGCGAAGCCTCCTGTCGGCAGGACCCTACAGGTGATCCACTTACGAAAAACAAGACTACGGCTACTGCGTTCGTGCCCAAGGTAATTCACCATCTCGTCGGACACGGCATCAGGAACCAGGGCACAGTTCGCGGGAAGAGGGATAGCGACTTCTCCAACAGAACGTGCGAGCAACGATGTGCAGGTGGGATCGGGCAATGAAGGAAAGAGAATGAGCACGCCCAAAGCCAGGAAGCACAACGCGAGAACTGCGACCACAAGGCGTAAAGGTTTCATTTGAGTCGCCTGGACAAACGATCCGAATCACGGCTCAATCCTCAACAGTAGAACCGGTTCCACCATGAAATCGAACTGGTTGATGGCTTCAACTGCACGGCGAATCACGGGCTCAGAGACGGGTTCCACGGTGATGACGAACGAGACCCGGTCCTTCGGCAGATGGGGTTCCTGTTCCAAAGAATCGATGTTAATGGCCTCGTGCGCGATCACTTCCGCGACACGTGCCACGATTCCGCGCTGATCCTGAACTGTCAATCGCAGATACCAGGAGGCAGGCCGCGGGTGGTCGCAAAGTACCAGCTCGCGCGAGTTGAGGAAGCCGGAAATGTTTTTGGCGCTCATCTGGCCGGCGGCAAAGTCACGAGAGATCTCGATCAAATCCGAGACCACCGCCGCCCCCGTGGCGTCACCCCCGGCGCCCCTTCCGTAGAACATTTGCGTTCCGATCTTGTCGCCTACCAGGAAGACCGCGTTGTTTACGCCTTCAACCTTGGCGAGCATGGAACGGCGACTCACCAGCCACGGTCGAACCGAAACCTCCAGGCCATGATCGGTGTGCTCAGCTGAACCG
>Ga0210401_10007619_pt1 | contig 10839 bp, 8 predicted proteins | sample IncBWH32MmetaG_FD_150866 | JGI IMG/M metagenome (GOLD analysis project Ga0210401, IMG submission 150866) | Forest soil microbial communities from Barre Woods Harvard Forest LTER site, Petersham, Massachusetts, United States - Inc-BW-H-32-M | ecosystem: Environmental > Terrestrial > Soil >... | reverse complement strand
CGGGTGGTGACCGGGCAGCGCATGCTACAAACGGCGAGCGATGTCTTCCTCGGCTGGACGCGTGATGATGACGGCCACGATTATTATTTCCGGCAACTCCGCGACATGCGGATGAAGATCGATATCGCGGCCATGTCGCGGCGGGAGTTTTTTGAATACGTCGAATTCTGCGGATGGGCGCTGGCCCGCGCTCATGCTCGAACCGGGGATGCGGCGCAGATTGCCGGTTATCTGGGAACGAGCAGTCGTTTTGACCAGGCCATAGCAAAGTTCGCGGCGGCTTACGCCGAACAGACCGAGCGCGATTACGCGTTGTTTGCGAAAGCGCTGCGCGCAAAGAAGCTGCCCGCGCGGGCCACGACGGCCTAGACGTTCGCCTACAGGTCGAGCGGCAGCGGGTTCTTGCCAGTGATGAGGCGCGCCGAACGGCCCCAGGTGATATAGAGCCACGCCCACTGCATTGCAACGAGCAAGCGGTTCTGGAATTCCACGATGTAAAGCAAGTGAATGAAAATCCACAGCAGCCACGCGAGCAAACCTGAGAATCCGACTTTATTGAGATCGGCGACCGCCTTGGCCCGCCCGATCACCGCAAGATTTCCCTTGTCGAAATAGTGGAAGGGTTTCATGGTTTGGCCGCTCAAGCGCGCGCGAATCGCTTTGGCGACATAGTGCCCCTGCTGAATCGCCGGTTGCGCGACGCCGGGGAGCGGCTTGCCGGTCTGGTGGCTGAAATTCGCAAGGTCACCAATCACGAAAATATCCGGATGACCTGGCACGGTCATATCCGGGGCGACGATGACGCGGCCCGCACGATCGACCGGTGCGCCTGCATCGCTAGCGAGAAATTTGCCGAGGGGAGACGCCAGCACGCCCGCGGCCCAAAGGATCGTGCGGGTCGCATACGTTTCCGAGCGATCGCCTTCGCGAACCGTGACGCCCCCTGCGTGAATGTCGGTAACCATTCCACCGGTGCGCACGGTGACGGTCAGCCGTTGCAACATTTTCTTCGCTGCTTCGGAGAGATTGGGGGGGTACGTCGGCAGGATGCGGTCGGTTCCTTCCACAAGAATGATCTGTGCGCTGGCCGGATCGATGTGGCGAAAATCGTGGCGCAAGCTATCGACGGCAATTTCAGCGAGTGCGCCGGCGAGTTCGGCGCCGGTCGGTCCGCCGCCAACGATCACGAACGTGAGCCACTCTTTGATCTTCGCGGGATCGGTTTCGCGTTCGGCAGCTTCGAAAGCGAGCAAAATTCTGCGACGCATGTCGGTCGCGTCTTCGATCGTTTTCAGGCCGGGAGCGTATTGCTCCCACTCATCATGGCCGAAATACTGGTGACTTGAGCCCGTGGCGACGATCAGAGTGTCGTAGTCGATCGATCCGTCACTCAGAATAACGCGTTTGCTCGCGACGTCGATGCGTGTGGCTTCGGCCAGCAAAACGCGTGCGTTTTTTTGTTTGCGAAGAATGTTCCGTAGCGGCGAGGCGATGTTGCCGGGAGAAAGAGTGCCCGTGGCAACCTGATAGAGAAGCGGCTGAAAAAGGTGATAGTTGCAGCGGTCAATCAGCGTCACTTGAACGGGCGCGCGCTTCAGACCGAGAACCGCGCCCAGCCCGCCGAACCCGCCGCCCAGAACTACGACACGATGTCGGTCCGCCACTTGTGGCGCCTCCTGATTGAGTTCTCTCGGGCTCACTTGTGGGATGCTGCGCGTGAGGCTTCGGATTCAGTGTTTTCGGCGAGCCGCAAGGGCTACTTTTCACGGCGCGATTTTTTGGCTGGTTCTTGCGGACGCTCGAAACGATAGCCAAGCCACGGCTCGGTAAGGATGTAGCGCGGGTGGCTCGGATCGGGTTCGACTTTTTTGCGCAGCTGATTGATGAAAACGCGCAGGTATTCTGTTTCTTCTCCGTAGTCCGGCCCCCAAACAGCTTGCAGCAATCGGCGATGCGGCAGCGCTTTGCCCTGATTGGCGACCAGATGGCGCAGCAGCTCAAACTCCTTGGGCGTCAGGCGAACGTTGTTGCCGTGGACGGTTACGGCGCGCTTTGCAAAGTCGATCTTCAGCTCAGGGGTCTCGAACGTAGGCAGCGCTTCGGCCGAGGAGGAACGCCGTAACGCCGCCCGGATGCGCGCCATCAATTCTTCCGAGCCGAAGGGCTTCACGACATAATCGTCGGCGCCAGCATCGAGCGCCTGTACCTTGTCATGCTCGGTGTTGTGAACCGTGAGCATGATGATCGGGACATCGCTTGACGCTCGAATTTCGCGACACGTTTCGAGGCCGGAGATGCCTGGCAAATTCAAATCGAGCAGAACAAGATCGACCCGCTCGCGGCGAACGACTTCGAGGGCCTCTTCGCCGCTTTTCGCTTCGAGGATTGTGTATCCCTGCGCGCTCAGCGTGGTCCGCAACACGCGGCGAATCTGCGGCTCGTCGTCGACGGCTAAAATCGTGGCGGAAATCATGCAGCGGTCGCCTTGGTGCGGTCGATCGGCAAAGTGAAGGTGAACACCGAACCCTGCCCGAGCTGGCTGGTGAGAGTCATCGTGCCGCCGTGCGCTTCGACGATTGCCTTGGCGATGGGCAAACCCATGCCGGTGCCTTCGATGGCGTAGCGCTGATCCTTGCCGCGATAAAACTTCTGGAAAATAAGCGCCTGCTCCAGACTGTCGATGCCGGCGCCGCGGTCTGCCACGCTGATTGCCACAAAATCGCCGCTGCGTTCGGCGCTAATGACGATTGGATTCCCGGCAGGCGAATAGCGATTCGCATTATCGATCAAATGGACGAGCGCTTCGCGGGCGCGCGCCACGTCCGCCATCACGCGGGGCAGGCCCGGCGTCACGCGAATCTCCACTTGGCGCTGGCTGAGAAATTTCTTGCACTGCTCGAGGGCGCTGGCGATTACGTCTTCGACGTCGCGCGATTCGCGACGCAATTCGACTTCGCCCGCATCCAGACTTGCCATTTCCCCGGCTTCGCCGACCAGGCGGTTCAGGCGGTCGCTCTCTTCGTTGATGATGGTGAGCAGCTCATGCTTCTGGTCTTCGTTGAGCGAATGCTGCGAAAGAAGATTCGTCACCGAGGCTTTGATCGAGGTGAGCGGCGTACGCAGCGCGTGCGTGACGGCGTCGAGCAGCGCCGTGCGCAATTGCTCGCCTTCGCGCGCGGCTTCGTTTTGACCGAGCTGCTCGACGGCGCGGGCGCGTTCCATGGCGATGGCGATCAGCGTGGACACGGCCTCGAGCGTCTCGCTCGAAAGCGGCTTTCCGGAAATTCCAAGACTTCCGATCGGGCGGAGCCCCAGGCGCACGGCAATGAAGCAAAGGCCGTGGGTTGAATCGAACATCGGCTCATCGCGCGTCATCATATTTTTCAGCGTGTCGATATCAAGCAGCGGAATCGCTGGACCGGAGCGATAGAGTTTCTGCTTTTCCGCGAGATACATCGCCGCCGCACCAACTTCGAAGGAATTGACGATCTGGGCGGGAATGCGATTGAGCAGCTCCATGACGTTACCGGCTTCGAGCAAGCTGCGGCTGAAGCCATACAGTTTTTCGATTTCCCGGCGACGCGCCGAAGCGGCCTCTGCCTGCAGCCGGGCACGATTGGATAGCTGGCTCGCCAGGACCGAGACCAGCAAAAACGCGGCCAAGGCGACCCAATTTTGCGGATCGGCTACGGTGAGTTTGCCAACAGGCGGCAGGAAGAAATAATTGAAGAGCACCATGGCGACGAACGACATCGTCACCGAGATCCACATTCCCCAGATTGTGGAGATCACCAGGATCGCAAGAACGTAGGTGAGCGCAACGGTGGTCGCGTTGACGACCAGTAGTCTCCGGCAGATGAACGTGATCAGCAGGATGAAGCACAAAGACGCCGCAAACTGCAGAATGCGGGCAACAAGAGGCGTGCGCACGGGGACATTCTATCGCAGCCTTTGCCTTTCCGACGCAACCAGACGAAAATAGGCCATGCCGAAAACGCCAGAGGAATGGCTGGCGGCTACCCAGCCGCAACAGAAAGCCAAAGGCTCGCTAAAACTGTTTCTCGGCTACGCCCCGGGGGTCGGCAAAACCTTCGCAATGCTTGGCGAAGCGATCCGCCGGCACGGCCGCGGCGAAGATGTCGTGATCGGTATCGTCGAAAGCCACGGCCGCAAGGGCACGGCCGAACTCTCGCAACAACTCGAAGCGGTTCCGCGCAAGAAACTCGACTACAAAGGCACGCTCTTCGAGGAAATGGATATCGACGCGATCCTGGCCCGCAAACCGGCGGTCGCGCTGGTCGACGAGCTCGCGCACACCAACATCGCCGGGAGCAAACATCGCAAGCGTTACGAAGATGTGCTCGAGCTGCTCGACGCGAAGATTGACGTGATCACCACCGTAAACGTGCAGCACATCGAAAGCGTCGCACCCACGGTGCAGGCGATCACCGGCGTCACGATTCGCGAGACAGTGCCCGACTGGGTGATGCGTCTTGCGGACGAGACCGTGATGGTTGACCTGACGCCCGAGGCGCTCCATAACCGCATGCGCCGCGGCGACATTTACGGCCGGGAAAAAATCGAGCAGTCGCTTCGAAACTTTTTTCGCACCGGCAATTTGATCGCCCTGCGCGAGCTTGCGCTGCGGCAAGTGGCTGAACAAGTCGACCGCAGCCTTTCGAACTATCTGGAAGAAAAGGACATTCAGCAGAACTGGGGTGTACGCGAGCGAATCGCCGTCTGCATCAGCACCAATCCGCGCGCGCAGTATCTGGTGGCTCGCGCGGCGCGCATGGCCCGCCGCATGGACGCCGAGCTGTACGCGCTGCACGTCGAATCAAAAGGCCAGATGAACGCGCGCGACGAGAAATCCCTTGAAGCCAACATGCAATTTGCCGAAAGCCTCGGCGCGAAAGCCGTGCGCGTGAGGGGCAAAAGCGTGGCGGCGGGCGCGGCGCTTTTCGTGCGTGAAAAACACGTGACGCAGGTGATTTTCGGCCGATCCGCGCTCGAGGGCTGGCGCAGCCTTCTCTACATGGGTGCCATCAACCGGTTTCTCGCCGATGCCCCGGCCGTCGATGTGCACATCGTGACGCAGGACTCGGGCGAATAGGTCCCCGCCATCTGGGCTTGCGCACCTACAGGTTTTTCCTGTGTGCAACTCAAGTGTTTTCCTGGCGATTTTGCCGCCTCAACCTAACTTCCATTTACGTCCAAAAGTTGTAGTTTCAATTTTGGAGGTCGCCACATGAATAAGTACTTCGGAATCTTGTTCGTATCACTTCTTCTGAGCATTCCAACTCTTGCGCAAGATCGTGGCCACGGCGAAGGCGCGCCGCACACCGCGCCCTCCCATCCGGCTCCTGCTCGCGGGCCCGAACGCTTTCACGGCACGCCTCACACGGGCCCCGAGCCCAGGGATTTTCGCGATCAACCCGGGCATCCCAACGCTCCTCACGTTGAAGCGGACGGCAGATGGGTCGGCCATGACACCGGCCGCAACGACGCCCACTACCATATCGATCATCCATGGGCGCATGGACATTTCACCGCAGGTTTTGGACCGGGTCACGTCTGGCACCTGGAAGGCGGCGGACCGTCGCGATTCTGGTTTAGCGGCTTTTATTTCGGCGTGGCGGCTTATGACGTTCAATACTGCGGTGACTGGGATTGGACTTCCGACGACGTCGTGATCTACGAGGATCCGGATCATGCCGGATTCTATCTGGCATACAACGAACGGCTTGGAACCTACGTGCACGTCGAGTTTCTGGGCTAAGCCGCAGGTTTGGGGTCAGGAAGCAGGGGCGGCCGCTAGAACCGCCCCTGTGAATTTCATTTTGTGCGCTGCTGGTCGATTTGGGTCTGGACGTACTGACGAAATTCGCTCGGATGGGCGATTCGCCTGAAGGGCTCCGGTGTGCCGCCCGTGCCGTGAATCAGGACCGTCCCGTAGCCGAGCATTCGACCCCAGACAGACTCTTCGACGCCAATGCTTTCGACTTTCGGCAGCATGATTTCAAGTGACCGGCGCGCGGCCATGCCGGTCTTGATGATCACGCGGCGGTTGGTGACGGCGATCTCGGTGGCATTGCGCTTCACGATTTGGAAGATCAGGAAAACGATCGCTGCCGCGATGAAGAGCGTGCCCATCTCGATGCGCCCTGCGAAGTTCTGCCAGAAAAAAAACGCAACGCCGGCCGCGATCACCAAAATTCCCAGCACAAAAGGCCAGAACAAGACGCTCCAGTGGACGCCGGTTTCATAGACCAGCGTCTCGTCCTGAATCAGGTTTTTCTCCACGTAGCTCATCAGGTTTCCTTTGCGCCCTCACCGCTCGCTTCGCGAGTATACAGCCGCAGGTTCAACCGAATGAAGGGCGTGACTCGCCGTGCAGGCGTTGCAAACTTCGGGTCGCCCTAATTTCTTATCCCTTCGAAATGTGCTACGCTTTTCTATTGGTGGTGGTTGAAAGCGGCACTCCGTCTAGTGGCGAAGCCCGCAATCGCCCCTTCCCGCACGTCTGACTAGACAGGAACCTGACCAATCATGGCCATGAGCACTCTTGTTCCGCCTGCATCGACCACGCGCAAGCGCGAGGTGCTCGAGCAGGCGGTGATTCGGTTCTGCGGCGACTCCGGCGACGGCATGCAGATCACCGGCAGCCAGTTTACAAACACCGTAGCTCTTTACGGGAACGACCTTGCCACGCTCCCCGATTTCCCCGCCGAAATTCGCGCCCCTGCGGGCACGCTCCCGGGCGTCAGCGGCTTCCAAGTGCACTTCTCTTCAACCGACGTCTATACGCCAGGGGACATGGTCGACGCGCTCATCGCGATGAATCCGGCGGCGCTCAAGATGAATTTGCCGGACCTGAAGAAAAACGGCATTTTGATCGTCAACCTTGACGATTTCGGCGAAGTCGACCTGCGCAAGGCGCAGATGACTTCCAATCCGCTTGAGGACCACACGCTTGATGGCTACCGGCTGTTTCCGGTGGGACTTACGCGCTTGACGCGCGCGGCCTTGAAGGATCTTGGCCTTGACGCAAAGAGCATGGATCGCTGCAAGAACTTCTTTGCGCTGGGCATGTGCTATTGGCTCTACAACCGGTCGATGGAACCCACGCTGAAGTGGATCGAAGGGAAGTTCGGCAAGAAGCCCGAGCTTGTGCGGGCGAACCATCAGGCGATGCAGGCCGGGTACAGCTATTGTGAGGCGACCGAGGCGTTCCAGGTTAATTACGAAATTCCGCCGGCCAAGCTCTCGCCCGGCGTCTATCGCAACATCAGCGGAAACACGGCGCTGGCGATCGGTTTTGTGGCCGCGTCGCAAAAGGCGGGAATTCCGCTCTTTCTTGGCTCGTATCCGATCACGCCCGCTTCCGACATTTTGCACGAGCTTTCGGCCTACAAAGATTTCGGTGTCATCACGTTCCAGGCGGAAGATGAAATTGCCGCGATTACCTCGGCCATCGGCGCTTCGTATGCGGGCGCGCTCGCGCTGACCACGACCTCAGGTCCCGGCATGGCGCTCAAGACCGAAGCGCTCGGGTTGGCGGTTGCCGTCGAATTGCCGCTTGTGATTTGCGATATTCAGCGCGGCGGACCTTCGACCGGCTTGCCCACAAAGACTGAGCAGGCAGACTTGCTGCAGGCTCTGTTTGGACGCAACTCCGAGGCGCCGATTCCGGTGCTCGCACCTTCGAGTCCAGGCGACTGCTTCTGGATCGCCATGGAAGCGAGCCGGATCGCGATCAAATACATGGTCCCGGTGATCGTTCTCTCCGACGGTTATCTGGCGAACGGTGCTGAACCGTGGAAGGTGGCGAACCTTTCCGAGCTGCCGGAAATTCCCGTGAAATTCGAGACCAATCCCGAAGGATTCCGGCCGTACAGGCGCGACCCGAGAACTTTGGCGCGCCCCTGGGCGATTCCCGGTACGCCGGGCCTCGAGCACCGCGTGGGCGGACTCGAAAAGCAGGACGTCACGGGCAACGTGAACTACGAGCCGCTCAATCACGAGCACATGGTTCGCACGCGCGCAGAAAAAGTCGCCGGGATTGTGCAGGATGTGCCGGACGTGGTGCCCGCGGGCGATGCTTCGGGCGATCTGCTGATCGTTTCGTGGGGATCGACGCTCGGTCCGATCACGGCCGCTTTGAAGACAGAGCGCGAACGCGATCACCGCATCGGGCACGTTCATCTGCGTTATCTCAACCCACTGCCGAAGAATCTGGGCGACGTTCTGAAGCGCTACGACAAGGTCCTGGTGCCGGAAATGAACATGGGCCAGCTGCTGATGATCCTGCGGGCGAAATATCTGGTGGACGCGCAGGGTTACAACAAGATTCAAGGCAAGCCTTTCAAGCAGAGCGAACTCGAAAGCAAGATTGAAGAGATTCTCGGCTAGTTTTCAGGATCAGGAGCAAGATATGTCAACGGCAACCTTGCCGGTTTATAACAAGAAAGACTTTCAGACCGACCAGGAAATTCGCTGGTGCCCCGGCTGCGGCGACTACGCGATCCTTTCGGCTGTTCAGTCGGTGTTCGCCGAGCTGGGCATACGGCGTGAAAACTTCGTGATGATCTCCGGGATCGGCTGCTCGAGCCGATTCCCCTATTACATGAACGTGTTCGGGTTTCACACGATTCACGGCCGCGCGCCGGCCATCGCTACCGGATTGAAGATCGCTCGGCCGGACCTGGAAGTCTGGGTCGCGACAGGCGACGGCGATTCTCTTTCGATCGGCGGCAATCACACGATTCACATGCTGCGCCGCAACGTCGGCCTGAAGGTGCTTCTGTTTAACAACCGCATTTACGGCCTGACCAAAGGCCAGTATTCGCCGACGTCTGAAATCGGCAAGAAGACCAAGTCCACTCCTTACGGCACGTCCGACCGGCCATTCAATCCGATCTCGCTCGCGATTGGCGCCGAAGCCACGTTCGTGGCGCGCTCGGTCGACGTCTTCCAGCAACACCTGAAAGACACCTTGAAGAAGGCCGCCGCCCACAAAGGCTCGGCTTACACCGAGATTCTGCAGAACTGTAACATTTTTAACGACGGCGCGTGGAGCGGTCTCACCGAAAAAGACGCGCGCAGCGAACAAATCGTGGTGCTTGAGCACGGCAAGCCGCTGATTTTCGGCAAGAATCGCGACAAAGGTATCCGCATGAACGGCTTTGATCTTGAGGTCGTACAGCTCGGCAACGGCTTCAGCGAAGCGGATCTCCTGGTCCACGACGAGCAGCATCCGCGCCCCGCGTACGCGTTCCTGCTCGCCCACATGGAAGAACGTCCGGGATTCCCTACTCCGATTGGCGTGCTGCGTTCGTGGGAGAACGTTCCGCGCTACGAAGATCTGATCAGCGACCAGATTGCCGAAGTCCAGGCCAAGCGCGGCAAGGGCGATCTGGGCAAACTGCTCCGCGCAGGCGACACCTGGGAAGTGCGCGCGTAAACAGCCCGCAAGTCTGATTTGCCAAGAGGCCGGCTTCCGTAGCCGGCCTCTTTTGTTTTGCAGAACCCCCTCCGCGCCATTTGCGTTTGCGCGGGGCGATATCGATCTTGTCGGCCTACCGGGTTTGCAGGAGAAGAATATCTAGTGAGGCGTGTTCATCGCGAGCGCCGCGCCATTGCCGGATTGCGGCGGCATCTGGGCGAGAGCCGCGTCCCGCGCGGCGGTGAACGCGGCCATTTCGTTGCGAGAGACCGGATCGGCCGTGGGCAGCTTTAGTCGCTCGAAATTCAAAAATTGGCCGCGCTGTTCGATGCGGAAATCAAGATGCGGGCCTGTGGCAAGCCCCGTCATGCCGACCAGCCCGATGCGGTCGCCTTGCGCGACGTGCTGACCGTTGCGCACCAAAATGCGCGAAAGATGCATGTAGTAGGTCACGTAGCCGTTGGAGTGTTGAATTTTGACGAGATTGCCGTCCTCGCCTTTCGGCCCAGCGTAGATCACATGCCCGTCGCCGATCGATTGCACTGGAGTGCCTTGCGGGGCACCGTAGTCGATCCCGAGATGCGGACGATACTCCTTGAGGATCGGATGATACCGGCTGAGACTGAAATGCGAGGTAATCGGCGCGGCAAATTTCAGGGGCGAATGCAGAAACGCGCGCTTCATCGCCTGCCCGCTGGGCTGGAAATACGCAGGCTCGCCAAGATCGTCGCGAAACAGAATCGCCTGATAGGCGCGCCCGCCATTCACGTATTCCGCTGCGAGCACGCGGCCGTAGGTTGAGGGCTCGCCGTCCGACATGACTTTTTTCTCGATCACTACGCGAAATGTGTCCCCCGGGCGCGGGTCCGTATAGAAATCCAGGTCGAACGCAAAAATATCCGCGATGCGCATCGCGAGCTCCGGCTTTTCGCCCGCGTCGATCACCGATTGAAACAGCGAGCCGTGCAAATCGCCGCCAACGCCGACCGTTTCGGTGTGCGAAGGAATCGTTTTGATTTCCGAGCGGAAGTCGTCGCCCTGGGGCGCGATAGAAAGCAGGTGGTCCGAATCGATGCGGTAGCGCACTTCGCGAAGTTCGCCGAGCACAGAGCGGCCGATTGAAACGGCATTGCCCGCGCGCAGGTGGCGCAAATCAAACACCGGCTGCGCCGCAAGAATTATCTGGGCCGTCGTCGCCGGCTCGATTCCGGAATCCTGGAGAAAAGAAGCAAAAGGAACGCGCGCTGGAAGGGTTCGCTGCGAGAAAAGAACCACTGTCTGCTGGATTCGGACGGCGTCGGCGTGCGCCGAAGCGATCTGTGCAGCCAGGTCAGTCTCGGCTGCAAAGCGCTTGTGATAGGAAGCAGCCAGGCACCAGGCAGCCGCGGCAAGAA
>Ga0210401_10007618_pt1 | contig 10839 bp, 6 predicted proteins | sample IncBWH32MmetaG_FD_150866 | JGI IMG/M metagenome (GOLD analysis project Ga0210401, IMG submission 150866) | Forest soil microbial communities from Barre Woods Harvard Forest LTER site, Petersham, Massachusetts, United States - Inc-BW-H-32-M | ecosystem: Environmental > Terrestrial > Soil >... | reverse complement strand
AAGGCGTGTGGCCCTGGGGTGTCATTTTGAAGATTAAGTGGCGTAGAATTTTGAACAATAAGTGGCGCAGCAGGCCTCGGCTATGTCTGCTCGCGTGATGGCTGTTCCAGGGCGAGTTCGGCGCTGCGGACAGGCCGATACCCAAGGCTTCGATATCCCGCCTCTCGCCTGGTAGCCATCTTCATGAGAAGCGGCTCATTCTCATCGACGTAATCGTAGATGACGACATCGCGCTTCGAGGCGTGCTGACGGTGGAGCCGGCCAGCGTACTGCGAGAGCGTTCCGCGCCAGGAGATTGGCATCGTTAGGAAGAGGGTATCGAGTCGCGCGTCATCGAAGCCCTCGCCGAGGTAGCGACCGGTGGCGACAAGCACCCGCTCCTCGGTATCGGAGATTTCCTCCAAAGCCGCGCTTGTCGCGCGTGAACGGCGCGCGCCCATGCCGCCGCGCAGAACGATCACGTTTTTGGCAAACTTCGATAGGCGGCCGGCCAGCATGTCGAGGTGATCCTTGCGCTCTGTGATGACAACCGGTGAGCGGCCGTCTTCGAGCGCCGACAAGATGTCATCGAAGATCAAATCATTACGCGCGGGGTCCTGAGCGAGCTTCGCGTACAGTTCCTGAATTGCTGGCTGCTCATCCGGCCGGCGTCGAGGTAGCTGAAACTCAGTACGTCGGAAAACGACCTTGTGTTCGAACGATCGGCTCGCCGCCTGCTTCCTGGCATCGACGCGATAACGGACCGGGCCGCATTGCATGAAGATGATCGGGTGGTGGCCGTCCTTCCGCGTCACTGTCGCGGATAGCCCCAGCACGTATTTGGCCTTCGCTGCCCGCGCGATCGCTTCAAAGCCCACGGCCGAGAGGTGATGGCACTCATCGACAACAACATGGCCGTAATCGGCCACCAGATCAGAGACAACGCCCCTTCGAACCAGGCTCTGCATGAGGGCGACATCGATGATCCCGGTCGGTTTCTTCTTACCACCATGGACGATTCCGAGGCCACCCGGCGGGATGTCTAAAAATGACTGCAGCCGTGCGACCCATTGCTCGAGCAGCTGCCGGCGATGGACAAGGACCAGGGTGTTCCGTTCCCGTGCGGCGATCATCTGCGCGGCAACGACGGTCTTGCCGAATGCCGTAGCCGCTGCAAGCACGCCGGTTTCATGCTTGAGAAGAGTTGCGGCAACTTCGCCCTGTTCAGGTGTTAAGTCGCCAAGAAACCGAGCGGCGAGGCGCTGTCCTTGCTGGCGCTCGTCTCGCAGTTCGGCGGTAATGCCTACGCTACCGAGAAGGCCCATCAGACCGTCGAGGCATCCCCGCGGGACGGCAACGTGCTTCGAGAACAGTTCGGCACAAGAGACGACACGTGGCTTGCCGAAAGTCGGTAATCGCATCGCCTGTGCGGCGTAGAACTCAGGGTTCTGGAAAGCGGCCAGCCGTGCGATGCGGTACACCAAGCCCGGCGGGAGCTTCGACCTGTCGATGTAGATCTGATTGCCGAGCACAACCTCGACGGATTTGGGAAGCGGCCCCTCGATCGGGGGCCCTTTGTTACGGCGGGACGGCAATGCAGTCCAAGGCTCGTCGTCCTCGTCCATCGGGGGAAGCTGCACGCCAAATATCTGCCCGGCAGCGGCCGCTTCGCTGACGATCGATAGCGTGTCGCTTCGCGATAGTCTGTGGATTGTTGATAAGTACGCCCACTGGTCTTCCTGCGGATGGAAATCGTCATCGACGAAGACGCTGTTGCCGTTCTCGCGCGGCCGGCGTTGAAAGGGCAGAGCAATTAAATTGCCGAAGCCGCCCGCGGGCATCGTGTCCTGGCTCGGAAAGAAGCGATCATAGGAATCGAAGCCGATATCAGGGCAACGATCCATTGTCGCCGTGACAAGGAGCGCCCCGAGGCGCCGCGCGTCACCCGCCGCAACAGGTTCCTCGAAGAAAATCCATGCATGCGCCCCGTTACCCGAGCGCGAGCGCTCGATCGCGACGGGGACGCCTTTCGCCCGCGCGGTATCGCGGAACGCGACAACATCCCGCTTCCAGGACTTCTTGTCGAAATCTGCCGCGAGGAACCAGCAAGTCTCGTCCGGCAGCATGGGATAGATGCCGGCGGTAAATTCGGCCGCGTTTCCTGCCGCTTTACCGGTCAGGTGGGAGCGAATGATGTCGTCGCCGAATGGAACGAAGGCCTGATTTGGACACTCACCGCATTTGATCTGTGGTTTTCCGCAGACCCCCCGGACCCACTCGTTCCGACAGACAGGCGAGTAGCCCGACTTTCCGCTTTTCGGATTCTCCCATCGGCGGGGAAATACCTCTTCTCGTCCGCGGAACAGGCTCCGGAATAACGATACCTTTTCTGTAGTTGGTGAGGCTGTCGTCACGCGCGCGCCGAGGAGCGGCCGCGAATTTGTCGATGCTCTGGCCCGAGCGTGTTCGAGCGCACGCAATCGATCGGCCAGTTCAAACCGTTCCCGGTCGAGTTCGGTCAACCGCTCATTCAGAGCCGCGATCTCGTGATCGATGTCGTCAGTGCTGGCGATCAACCGCCCCCCTTTCAGCCGTTGGAAGAAGCGGTGGCATATTCTCGCCTGCGGCGAGCCGAAGCGCTTCATAGAGCGCGGTCTTGCCAACCTTTAGCCGGATAGCGGCCTCGCGCACAGTCAATCCTTTCGCGACCATGCTGCGGGCACGGGCCAGTTTCTCGGCGTCGACAGCCGGCTTGCGCCCGCCCTTGCGGCCTCGCGCAGCGGCGGCGGCAAGCCCCGCGCGAGCGCGTTCGCGTATCAGGTCGCGCTCGAACTGCCCCAGCGCGCCGAACAGGTGGAATACCAGCCGGCCGCCGGGGGTAGTGGTGTCGATTGCTTCGGTGATCGAGCGGAAGCCGACACCGCGCTGTTCGAGCGCTGTCACGGTTTCAATCAGATGTGCCAGCGAACGGCCAAGCCGGTCGAGTTTCCAGACGACCAGCACGTCGCCGTCCCGCACATAATCGAGCGCCTGCCGTAAACCGGGGCGATCGGCCCGTGCTCCGGAGGCGCGGTCGTCGAAGACCTTGGTGCACCCCGCCGCGGCGAGCGCGTCGAGTTGCAGCGCTGGGTCCTGGTCCAGAGTGCTGACACGGGCGTAGCCGATGAGCGTCACAAATGTCCGCCTTTCCGTCCGACAATCACCTTGTCCGATTTGCCGTCAGCAGTCCAGCATTTCCGGACAAGAAGCGGCTGGCCGCTCATCGTTCGTTTGACGGACAGCTTCGGCCATGCCCGGCGACTGTCGTCATGCTGTGCCAATCACCAGGCTTTCGCGTGCCGCCTCGACGACACTCGCAGTGACGACCTGCAGCTTGTTGATGCCGAGAATACGGTCGACCTGCGACAGCAGCCGGCGCAGCAGGCGAAAATTGCCGCCGGTGATTCGAATGATAGCGGCGATCGCCTCTTGATCGGAGATGCCCGAGGCCGGCAGCTCTAAACCGACCTCCGGCCCGTGGTCGGCGAGCAGCCGACGGATCTCTTCGGCGCGCAAACTGCGGAACGCATGAACGAAGCCGACACGGGAATAAAGCTGCGGGTAGCGCGCCAAGCGTTTCTCGATCCCCGGCATCCCGATCAGAATCAGCCCGATGCCACTGCGATCGAACAGGTCGCGCAGCTGCTCCAGGCTGGCGACCTTGAGCCGATCGGCTTCATCAACCAGGATCAGCCGGACCGGCGCCAAGGCCGGCCACCGCGGGGCGACGGCGATCGACGGAATTGGCGGCAGCGGCTTGTCATCGCGAGGGACCCGTGGCGCGAACCAATCGACTTGCAGAAGTGATTCGTGCCGTCTTTCTGCTTCCTCGCGTGCCCTTGCCCTCGATGCGATGCTTTCCACGCGCTGTTGTGGTTCTTCACGGATACGCCGGAGGTTTGAGCAAAGCCGCCTGACGTTCTCAGCCACCACGCGCGGGTTATTCACGATCTCCGGGGTGTAAAGGACGGTATCGGCGCCCTCGAAGGCGGCAAGCGCCTCGTCACTGGCTTGCCAGACCGACGGCAAAATCTCGAAGCGGTCCCAGGCTGCATAGTGACGAGCCGACAGGGTTTTGCCGACCCCCGGCGGTCCATAGCACAGGCCGATATAGCGATAGTGCCGACAGGCATCGCAGAACTCGGCGAAGCGGCGATATTCGCTGGTGATCAGGAACGGACTGGCGTCATTCATTCCGATATCGCTTGAGCGCGGGGACCGGCTTTGGTTCGTCTTGCCGGGCTGCAATCGGCTCTGCCGCCGGCGGCGGCGATCCGCGCCGCAGATCGAGCAGCGTTTCGACGGTCTTGCGGCGATCCCGAAGCGTGTCACGGAGATCGCGGCGCCGTTGATCGCGCGCCCGTTTGATGTCACGCAGCGCGACGGTCTCGCCGGCGAGTTCCGGGCAGATCGCGCGGCAGAGAAACTTTCCCTGATGAAAGAGCCGCACTTCGGCCACGTCGCGCGGGTCATAGCGCAACACCACGCTCTCGCCGACATAAGCCGCGAGGGTGGGGTCGATGTAGCGCAGGCCCTGGAAGCGCACACCATCCGCCTGGACCTTGCGCATCTTGGCGACGGTCAACAGGAGCAGGTCGAGCTGCTCCAGGGATTCTGCCATGCGCGGGACAAACCCGCCGTGCTGCCAGCGCTCCTGCGGCGGGATCCTGGTTTCGCCGTGCGGCCGCGCGTGATACTCGCGCAGAAAGTCGCGGAACCCGCGATCAAGATCCGCGACGGTCAATTCCGGCCGACCGCGAACGGCGCCGGCCTCGACGTAGCCGGGCAGCGTGCACAAAAACATCTGATTGACGGTCTCGAAGAAGCGCTCAATGCGCCCGCGACCGCGCGGCTGCCCTGGCGCGGAGAAGATCAGCCGCATCTTGATATCTGCGGCGACCTGTTCGAGATGGCCCGAGGTGAAATCGCTGCCGTTATCGGTATAGAAGATCTCGGGAATGCCTAAGACGATCCAGCGAGCGTCCGCTTTCCGCCAGATCGCCTGGCGCAGCGCCAGGGCAGTGCGGGCCGCCGACGGGCTGTCGAAGGAAATGCAGAAGCCGGCAATCGCGCGACTGTAGTCGTCGATAATGACAGTCAACCACGGCCGACCTGCTTCGCCGTCGGCTCGCTTGGCCCAGAGATCGAGCTGGGTGTGGTCGGCTTGCCAGATTTGGTTCGGGCGTTCGGCTTCACGCCGATGGACTAGGTCGTAGGCTTCGCGATAGGCCTTCTCGCCGTTGAGGGCGAGGATTTTGAGGTCGGCGGGGATAGCGCGGATCACGTTGTAGATCGTGTGATATCCCGGCGGCGGGTCGCCGCGAGCGCGCGCGATGCGGCAGACTTCCCGATAAATGGCGCTGGGGCCAAGCACCGGACGTTCCAGCGCGAGACCTTCGGCAAGGCGTCGAAGGTCGTCCGGCACGCGGCGCCGCTTGCCCTGGTCCGCCCGGCCGGCGCGGATCAACCCGATCAGCCCAAACCGCCGATATCGGCTGACCCAGCGCTGCGCCGTCCGAAACGGCAGCGACGCCTCCTTGGCGACGCCCGCGAGCGGTACGTCATGTTCCAGATGCGGACGAAGCTTCCTGTAACGATCCAGGGCGCGCTCGCGCTGTCGCTCGGATAGCTCGGTCAGGGCTGCGCTGGTTGCGACGTCGCCGGCGGGGGTTGCCATATCCCAGCTTACGCCAGATAATGTTCAAAATTCTACGCCACTTAATTTTCAAAATGACAGGGGTGTCACGCTGCTGTTGCTTATCCCGGCTCGCCCGTCCGCTCCGAGCCGGACCTCGCACCTCCGCGGCCTCTCGATGGCCCCATCCCGGCGCCTGCAACGAAGCCACGGTTTCTTTGATTGATATCTTCGCGTCCACGAGAAGTTTTGCAGAATGTGACCGCGCTACCGGTCAGCGCCTAATGTCGCCGTCAATAACCGCAAAAAATACTTCGCATGGCCGGCAACAATCCTTGAGCTGGATCAACGATGCACGTTAGCGTCCCCTTTTTGCCGCCACGCAATACACGGGCAGGCAGGGCCGTTTGTCCGCATAGAATTGAGGCACACCGCCCGACCTAACGAGGAGGACCGGAATGGCCCGCCGCAGCCCGCCCCGCAAGGTCACGTATGTCGAACCGGTGCCGCCGCGTCTGGCGCGCAACACCATCATCGAGTCGACCTTCAGGGTCGGTCGCCGCTTCCGCCAGTGATCCAAAAATATCAATATGTTACTGGAAATATTGTGGCCATCCCATCCCCAATACCATTCCTGTGATCCGATTTGAGGTGAACGCGGACGAATGATCGCGATCATGGCGCTCGGCACGCCGTTTCCGGCCCTACTTTCGCTGCCTCACAGGCGCGACCTCACAGAAACCTCTCGATTATCACGTAGATAAAACACGTGAGGAGTGGACGGAGCTGCGCGTCCGCCCCTGTAAAATAAAGTGCCGGTGATGTGAGGCGGCTCACATGTCTTGGGGGGATCGGCGAGCTACATGGTAGTGTCGTAATCAACCTAAGCTTACTTTTTTGTCGGAGGAGATGGACATGCCCTGGAATATGGAAACCCCACTCGAAGACGGCCGCCAGAACCTTGCGGCGGCCACCTGCGACGCGCCTGCGCCGGCTGCCGGATACCGAATCTATGCGATCGGCGGCAGTGACTTTTCCGGCGTAAGCTCAACGGTGGAGATATACGACACCCTCGCAAAAACCTGGTCGACGATCAGTCCGCTGCCAACGGCGCGCCAAAATCTCGCCGCCGCGTCGGGCCCGGGTCGGCTTTTTGCTCTCGGCGGGGACAATGGCGCGAGTGCTCTGACAACGCATGAGACTTATGATCCAGCGGCCGGCGCGTGGTCGGCCGCGCCGCCGCTGCTCACGGCGCGATCCGGTCTAGCGGCCGCGTTAGGTCGCGACGGACGAATCTATGCCATCGGCGGGCGCAACCCGGGCTACCTTACAACCGTGGAAGTCTTCGACCCCGTAGCCAATACCTGGACGACCGCCGCTGCGATGCCCACGCCGCGCGCCGAACTCGCCGCTGTCACCGGTCCGGACGGGCTCATTTACGCCATCGGCGGTCAGAACGACACGGGCAACTTGGACGTAGTGGAAATCTTCAACCCCGTGACCAATACGTGGGCAACCGGTCCATCGCTCCCAGCCGGCAGGACCGGTCTGGCGGCGGCTGTTGGTCCCGATGGTTTGATCTACGCTTTTGGCGGTGACGATCCATCCAATTTGGCATCGACAAGTGTTTTCAGCTATGATCCAACCGCCACGGCTTGGGTCCTACAGTCATCGATTCCGATTCTGGCAGCACAGGCTTTTCTGGCCGGCGTCACCGGGCCTGACGGCCTTGTGTACGCAATCGGCGGCGAAATCGATTCGTTGCAAACCGCCACCGTCGAGGCCTTAACGGTCGCCACGACCGCGAAGGCCCCGGACCCGTATATCGGCAACGGCACCTACCAGAGCCCCGATATCATCCTGGTGAACCAGTCCACGAACAACGTCGTTCCGATCGGAGGAGCGCCGGGCGGAGCCTGGGACACGCTGTTGATCCCCTACTCGAACTACACGGTCAGTTGCGTCGTGTACAACGACGCGAATGTGGCGGCGCCCAACACCAAGGTGCGGTTCTGGCATTTCCCGGGCGGCGTCGGCACCGCCGGCGCCCTAATCAGCGAGGAGACGGTCACCGTTCCCCCGAACAGCTCGATCGTCGTGACTTCATCCAGTCCGTTCCAAAGCGGCGCCGCGGGCACCCACGAATGCGCCGTCGTGAGCCTCGCCAACGCGCAGTCGCCTTACTTCAATATCGATCCCACAACCGCGACGGAGGTGATCGACCCGACCGTTCCGCACCCGGCCGGCTCGGCTCACTTTGGTTCGGCATGGCGTAACACCAACTCAGTGACCGTGGGCGGCGAGATCAAGGTCTGGAACCTTTCGTTCGCCGCAAACTCTCATGAAATCGAACCTGCCCTCGTCAAACTCACCGTCACGGCGAATAAGGTTGCGGTCGACTGGGACCGTACCGGCGAAATGGCCCGCATTCGAAAAGCGGTGGAGGGCGCTTGCTCCGACCGCCGTCTGCCTTTGTTCCTGGTTCCGGAGATTCGTGCGCATCTGCCGTCAGCAGACTGTGACCTGCGAATTCATGTCTGCGAGGAAAAAGGCAAGCGCCCGCGGGGTGGCGCCGAACACCATGTGACGGTCCGTCACGGTGAAAGCGCATTGTTCGAGGTGTCGGGCAGGATTCCGGATGACGCCCGGACCGGCGACATTTTCCTGGTCAATGTCGCAGCGCACTACCCCGCCGCGCGCCGGCGCAAAGAAGCGATCGTGGAATATCTCGAAGTCATCTACGTGAAGTAACGATCTGCCGGGCTGGGCGGGATGGCGCGAACCTCCCGCCCGACCCTTTTGGGCTCTTGCGAGGTCGCTCAACGCAATGGCGGCGGATTCCAGCATTCGGCCTCCCAAGTCGAGGAGCAGAGCATGAGTAATGTTCCCGCCGGTTATCGAAGGCTCGAAGGCAGCGAGAGGCGGCCGGCGCACGGGGCTGACCTCCTTGGACCGGCGGACCCGGCGGAAACGCTTTCGGTCACGGTCCGCGTTCGCCGGCGGCGGGATGCGCCGCCGCTGCCGGACCACGCGCATTGGATGGCGACACCGCCTCTGAAACGAAAGTTCGTATCGCACGATGAGTTCGAGTCGACGTACGGAGCCGCGCAAGAGGACCTGGACGCGGTAACGCGTTTCGCAAGCCTCCACGGGATTAGGGTCGACGGAACCAGCGTGGCGGGGCGCACGGCGACTTTATCAGGCACCGTCGCGCAAATGCGCCAGGCGTTCGCTGTGGACTTGGGTCGCTATCAAACGCCCGGTGGGAACTATCGGGGACGCGACGGCTTCATTCACATCCCGGACGAGCTGGCTGAAATCGTGCGGGCAGTATTCGGCCTCGACAATAGACGGGTCGGCTTCCGCAACGACACCGACCCGCCTGGGACGGCCCCGTTCGCAGCGGGCGGGCCCACTCTCCCGGCCCAGTACTACAACTTCCCGCAGGTTCCGCCGGATGCAACCGGACAGAGAATCGGCGTGGTCGAATTCCAAGGCTCTGGCGGCTGGCAGCAAAGTGACGTCAACAGCACCGTCGGAGGCTGGCTTTTCGCCACCGTTACTCCTTCGGTCGTCGATGTTCCTGCCGCTGGAAATTCGATGACCGTGGGGAATTTCTCGAGCGAGATCATGCTCGATATCTGCGTCGCGAGCGCGATCGCTCCCGGCGCGCAAATCCAGGTCTATTGGGGCGGCACAGATGAACTTTCGGGACAGGCCTGGTTCGATGTCATCGACAGGATATGGCACAGTCCTAAGGCCGGGGATCCGCCCGCGCCGACGGTCGTCTCGATCAGCTATACGCTGATCGGCGGCGACGATTTCATTTCGACAAGCAGCGAGGTGTCGGCCGCCCTGATCAACGAGATCAGCACCGATCTCCAGGAAATGGCCCTGGCGGGCATCACAGTGCTGGTGGCCGCCGGCGACGGAGGATCGCTCGGGTGGAACAATACGACACAGGCAGGCGGTTACCCCGGCGCCCTAGGGAAGGCTCACGTGGCCTACCCGGCCAGCGACCCTTGGGTGACCGCGTGCGGCGGCACCGCGACCGGGCAGACTCCCATGTCGACGTTGGGGGAAGAGTGGGCCTGGAACGACAGCACCGGCGCTTCTGGCGGCGGCATCAGTGCTTACTTCACCAGTTTGCCGCCCTGGCAAGAAGGCGTCGTATCCCAGCTTTCGCTCAACGGCGGCGCCATCGGCCGCGGCGTTCCTGATGTGGCGGGCAACGCCAGCCAAAACAGTGGCTACAATGTGTATTTGGGCACCGTCTCCCAGGGACCCTTTTGTGGCACTTCGGCCGTCGCCCCGCTTTACGCGGGCCTGGTGGCGATGATCAACGCGCGGCTGGGGCAGTCCATCGGCTTCCTAAACCCGACGCTCTACGCGTTTCGTGACAACGTTTGCGTCGACATCAACAACCAACTCTTCACTGCGCAAGGCGCGCTGACCGATAACGGTTTCGATGGATCGCCGGGCTATCCGTCCGGGCCCGGTTGGGACGCATGCACCGGGTTGGGCAGGATCGACGGCGGCGCGCTGTTGGCGGCTCTCCAGGGGGTATTTGCGAAAAATCTGCGGTTCATTTTGGATCGGACCGAGTTCGGGGAGGCCGAGGTCAGTGCGACCCTGACGAGCGCTTCGCCGGGAGTCATACCGAGCGCATTCTACGTTGTCGTCGACGGATATAGCGCAACCGATCTCGGCATTCTCGCTTCGGACCTTTATCCCAACCCACCTGGCGTTGCGCCCGTCCTTTCGACGTCGCGATCCGGGATGAACATGGCAGCGACGGCCCTGCTCGCCGAGGATGTTTCGTTGCCACCGAAGACACCTCAGCGTTTCACCTGGGTCTGTTCAGCCAATTTCGACACCAACCTCAGCGCCTTCAACTCGCCGCCGTCCCTGCCTATTTCCGTGATCCTCAAGGCAGAGATTCAGAGCGTGTCCGACAGCGCCACAGTCGAGCTCGTGGCGCAGGCGGATCCCTACGAACTCGACGGCCCTGTCTCGTGGCTGAGCACGGATCTGCGAGTTTTCCAGATGGCCACCGGCGACTCGCTGCCGGGGCTGTCCTCGATCACCCTCCAGAACACCGGCGATCCGCAGACAGACGCGCCGACATTCATCAAGGCCGTGATCGAAGGGCTCAACGGCAACAGCGCGCCTCTGAACGCCTTCGA
>Ga0210401_10007617_pt1 | contig 10839 bp, 9 predicted proteins | sample IncBWH32MmetaG_FD_150866 | JGI IMG/M metagenome (GOLD analysis project Ga0210401, IMG submission 150866) | Forest soil microbial communities from Barre Woods Harvard Forest LTER site, Petersham, Massachusetts, United States - Inc-BW-H-32-M | ecosystem: Environmental > Terrestrial > Soil >... | reverse complement strand
GATGGCGGCTTCCCTTCGCACCACTGTGCAGGCAATCCAGTCGGCGTTTCCAAACGAACCGGTAACCGCTGGTGTGCCTTCGGGGCCTGTCGACCCATCCTCCGTGGCAGCACCCTTGAGCCATCTGAAAAAACTACTGGCAAACGATGATGGCGAGGCCGCCGATTTCATTCTGGACGCTCAGCCGAAGCTGGCGAAGGTGCTGACGGGATCGGAAATCGCTGCCCTAAGCACTCTGGTATCAAACTTTGATTTTAACGGCGCGCTTAAGTGTATCTCGGAGATTGCCGCCCGTTTAACCCTCCCACTGGAGTGACATCATGTCCGCGACTTTGGCCCCAAAATCGATTTTGATCGTTGATGACACGCCCATCAACATTGGTGTTATTTCCGGCGCTCTGAAAGATTCTTTTTCGACGAAAGTGGCAACCAGTGGTGCAAAAGCTCTGGCGATCGCCTCCGGCAAGGAAAAACCGGATCTGATTTTGTTGGATGTCTTGATGCCGGAAATGGACGGCTACGAGGTCTGCCGTCGCTTGAAAGCGGATCCCGACACGCGCGATATTCCGGTAATTTTCCTCACCAGTCAGACGGAGGCGGAGGACGAAACCAAAGGATTTGAGGTCGGAGCGGTTGACTACATTCATAAACCATTTTCCGCCCCGGTTGTGAAGGCGCGCGTTCGGACGCATCTTATGCTGCGCGAAGCGCATGCCCAGATTGCCAAGCAACTCGTGGAAATAAATACCGAGTTGGAAATGGCCCGTCAGATTCAGTTATCCATTCTGCCGAGCAGTACCCCAAAGATCGCCAGAATGGAAATTGTGGCACGCTACATCCCCATGACATCGGTGGCAGGAGATTTTTACGACTTTATCGTTGTCGACGGAAGTCACATCGGCATCTTGATAGCAGACGTTTCAGGACACGGACTGCCTGCCGCTTTGATTGCTTCTATGCTGCAGGTTGCCCTCACGGCACAGGCGCGCCACGCTTCTGAACCGTCCAAAGTCCTGGCAGGCTTGAATCAGGCGCTTTGCGGAAAATTTCAGAATAATTTCGTCACCGCAGCTTACGTTTATGTGGATCTTGAAAAAAATACAATCAGCTACGGAGGAGCAGGGCATCCGCCGCTCTTACTCTGGCGCAAATCAACTGGTGCGGCGAGCCAATTGCTGGAGAACGGATTGGTCATGGGGCAGTTCGAGGAAGCCACATACGATTCACTCCAAGTGCCGATCGAGGCTGGCGACAGGTTCGTTCTTTACACGGACGGGATTCCTGAAACGAATAGCCCGGCACAGGAAGAATTCGGAACAGATCGGTTGATGAAATTCATGGAAACAAATAACAAACTGAAAGCCGGGCCATTCGCGGACGAGCTGCTCCTTGAATTGGCTCATTGGCTAGAGCAGCCTCCGGGTGAGGGGCACAAAGATGATATTTCACTTCTAGCCGTCGACTTCACGGCTCACTGATAGTCTCCCTTTCCCTAAGACTGTCGAGAAATCCCTGCGCTGGCCGCGTGGCTGCTGCAGTCTAAGCTGGAGTGGACTGAGGAACGAATCCGAGGGGCGATGAATGGATAGAAGAGCGTCCAAGTGAACTTGAGCTCACCGATTCCCGTGCTGATTTTGTACGGCACAGCAAGGGTGGATGAAGATGGCCTTGTGGATTTCTACGATGACATCTATGAGCACGATGCAAAGCTGGCGCAAGCTCTAGCCAAGGGGTACCCCTATTAAAGCAATCGACACTTATCTTCAAGCGAGCGTAAGATGCACGTACAGTAACGGAATTTCATCCTGGGCCAAAATCCACATGTGGAGGCGAAAATGCACAATGAACGATCTATAGGGATGATTTCGCAAAGCAATGAGCTTGTCGCTCCTCGATCACACAGCTCCCAGATGACTCGACCAAGGCCACTCTCACAATTAGCTTTACGGGGCTTGCTGACTATCTGGGTGGTCCTAATCGGCTTCACAGCGCGAGCGCAGGACTCGACTAAACAACAAACGGCGGATTCGAAGAAGGTATCCGGGTTCTTGGGCGACTACTCCGGGCTCGCTCCCGATCCGAAGAATGGCGACTTGCTTCTCTACGAGAAGGACAGAGACGCCATGAAGAAATACAATAAGTTTATTTTTGACCCGATCACAATCTATTTGCTTCCGGAAGCTCGGGACCGTGGCATTGATGCCGACGATTTGGAACGCCTGGCCAAGTACTTCCAAGATGCCGTTACCGATGAACTCACAAAATCTGGACGATACCAAATCGTGACCACTCCCGGACCGGACGTTCTTGAGTTGAACGTGGCGATCACGAACGTGGAGCCCAATGGCGGCAAGAAAAATGCGGCCGTGAAGGGTGGCGCGGTCGCCGTTTCTGCTGCGACCGTACCGGGCATCGGCTTGGCCGTTCCCAGACTCAGCATTGGCAGAGTCAATATCGAAGGGGAGATGCTCGATTCCACATCAGGCGAAAGGCAGGTGGCGTTCGTGACAGGGAAAGGCGGCCGACGGTGGTTCAGCGGCCTCAGCGGATTCAAGAAATGGGCAGATATTGAGGCGGCGTTTCGCACTTGGGCGAAGAATTTTCGTGAACGCTTAGACGAAGCACATGGATCATAGCGCTTCTTGCGCTGCCATGATGGGAAGAGCGCTTGGCGAAAGGAAGACAGCTCACCTTTTACGATCTCGCGCTTGATCTCAACCCCCACAACCAGAAAAAAAAGTACCATCAAGCCGTCATCAATCCAGTGGTGCAAGTCCATCGAGAGAAGAGGGCGGCGACCTATTTGCAATGGAAGCTTCCAAAGCGCGAGATAGGACGCGCTCCAAGGCGAATTCCCCCAAGCGAGGGCGACAATGGTTGCTCCTAAGAGAAGGACTGAACCCGAGGTCTCGCTATGGACGAAACGATCGAGCATCGACTTCGGATGCGGCAGAAAACGGGTTTGACTGGCGGCGGAGAGAGAAGTTTCCATGAGGATCGAAGTTCGTCTTTGATACGAGTTTCCGATTGGGACCTCGCGCATCGTACGCTTCCTCTCCCCTGCGCACAATGAATTTGCCACGAAAGCTAAGTTTCAGTTACCCGGCGTGAATAAGCCAATTCCTGACGAACGCGATAATTGGAAACCGGCGTTTTTCCAGATAAATGTTGCGCACAGTTTATCACCGGCGTACCGAACTATGTGCTCCCATCTGGGCTAAAACCTGTTCCACCAACAGGTTCAGTCACCTTGTCACTTTTGACAGTTCCAATGGGCTCGTGACTCACGGTAACCTCCGCATTTGGTGGGGCGACTCACCCCAGAGCGGGCTCAAATCCTTAGAACCCGATCGACGCCTCTATCCTTTTTCAATCGAGGCGTAAGAGCCCTTGTAAGCGGTGCTCCGGTGAAGTGGGATCGAAATCTTGTGGAGTTTGTAGAATCGGAGAAAAAAAATGAAACGCCGAAGGCAGATGATTCTACCGTTGGCATGCGTACTTTTGACGGCAGCGATCTGCGCAGCGCAGACTCAGCAACCGGAACCGACCGCAAACGTAATCAGCGGAACCGTAGCTGCCATCGGTTATCCCGTCGGCGGCGGCGGTACCAAGGTCAGCATGGTGGGATCGGCTGCGGCACCCCAGGCAAGCGGTGAAGCGAAGGTCGAAGCGAAAGCGGCCGGGACGGGTGTCGAGTTAAAGGTAGTGGGGATGCCACAACCAACTGCGTTGGGGGCCGAGTTTCTCACCTTCGTGTTGTGGACGGTGACGCCCGACGGAACTACCACCAACCTTGGAGAAATCCCCATCGAGCAGAACGGCGAGGGAAAGCTGACGGTCAAAGCCCAGTCACAAACCTTTGCCTTGATCGTCACTGCTGAACCATATTACGCGGTACGCATACCTAGTGAACTCATCATTCTGACCAATGAGACACGCAAGAATACCAAGGGCAAAATCTACCCCGACAACAGCTTCAAGCTTATGAGACGCAACGAGTACACCAAGCAGGGAAATCCGTTGGCGCTGAAACCGGATTTGAAGAAGGTGCCGTTGGAGATGTACGAAGCGCGAAACGCTGTGGAGATCGCGAAGTCGCGGGGAGCCGATCAGTATGCACCGGAAGTTTTCTCGAAAGCACAGTCCAGCTTGCAATCGGCGGAAAATGTGCTTGCCCAGGACTCTGGCAAAAATAAAGTGATCTCAGCAGCTCGCCAGACGATCCAATTTGCTGAAGATGCCCGCGCCCTCGCCGTGCGACGTGAAACGGCGGAGCGCATCCAGAAAGAAAAAGAAGCGGCAGCGGCGGCAGCGGCCGCTCAGGCGAAAGCACAAGCAGACGCGGAAGCATCTGCGGAAGCGAAGCGCCAAGCCGAGCTGACTGCAGCAAAGGAAGCCCAAATGAACGCAGAAGCTGCAGCCGCGGCGTCCGAAGCGAGGGCGAAGCAAGCGGCTTTGCGGGCCAGGGAAGAAGCAGCCAAAGAACAGGCAGCTCGCGCCCAAGCGGCTACGGCGGCACTGCGTGCACAGCTCCTTCAGCAACTTAACGACGTTTTGCAAACAACAGATACGCCCCGCGGCTTGGTGGTGAACATGGCCGACGTACTATTCGAGCTTGCCAAGTACGAGTTGAACACGGACGCAAAGCTGAAGCTCGCCAAGCTTTCCGGCATCATTCAAGCGCATCCAGGGCTGAACCTCACGATTGAGGGATACACAGACAACACTGGCACGCCCGAGTTCAACATGACGCTTTCTCAGCAGCGAGCAGATACGGTGCGGCAGTTCCTGATCTCCCAGGGATTATCGGCAGACACCATCACGTCCAAAGGGCTCGGCCAAGCTGACCCGATTGCCGATAACAATACCATTGCCGGACGGAAGCAAAACCGGCGCGTGGAGATCATCGTCAGCGGCGAAGTGATCGGCGTGCAGATGAGTAAGTGAACACCAAAACGGAACAGCCTGGACCGCGCCTGAGTTCTGGGGGTTGTCCCCGTCGCATCCGCCGCGTTTGCTTTTCCGGATAAGCGTTGAGAACCGGCGCAACCATTGACTCTCTGACGCTTGACAGGTATCTCGTTTGTTTCAGATGGAAGGAGAAGCAAAATGCCACAAACTATCAAGACACCGGCTCCAAGCATCATCAAGGTCGGGGTCGGCTGTTTGCTACTGGCTGCCCTGGTGACGGTTGGAACTACTCGCAGTTCTTCCCAAGGCAGACCGAAGGCAGAGACGATCCAAGCTGTTACCACAGGTTCCGGTACTCAGGCCGGGCAGATTACCACGATGATGTTGCAAATTTATGAGTTTTCGACGGACGAGGACAGACAGATTTTGGTGGACGCATTCCAAAAAGGTCAAAACCAGGGCCTCTTTAACGCCCTCACCAAAATGAAAGCCATTGGCCGTATATCACTGACCGGCACGCTTGGCATGGACGTAAGTTACATCCGTATGGTTCCAACCCCGACCGGACGGAAGATTCGCTTCGTCACGAATCGCACGATTGCGTATGGTGAAGCCTATGCCGACAACTCCAACGCAACTGGAACCTTCAACTTGACGGGGGGTGAATTTGACCTGAACGATACTGACCGGAAGCAGAGCAAGGGCGTCTTGTACCCGGCTGCCAAACTTGTGATCGACAAAGAAGGCCAGCTGCAAATCCAACTCAACCAAAACGCTTGGAACCTAGCAGACATCATCGATAAGCGCGGCACGCCCGGCGAGAACTAAGGCGCAACCTGAAAAGCTGATGTTTAAGCTCAGCGGCAAAGAACGCTTACGCCCGCACTCGGATAGTTGTTGGTAACATCTCTAACGAAGTCGGCTCCGTCAAGAACGTTTTGTCTTAGGTTTTTATTTTCCTAAGCACACCCGTGTTTCTGCGCAGCAGCGCTTGGTTGATTGCTCTTGATTGCTACTTCTTTCCGCTTCAAGTTCACCCGACCGGCTTGGCCCATTCACTCCATCGTTTCGGTGTTGCCCACCAGACATCTCTTCGGTCCTTGCTGACCATGATGAGTTCTTCGAACTCCCAGCATCTCGGGGAGGCGGGTCGCCTATTCAGGGATTCGATCACTGCGGCGCAGGATCATGTTATCGAGCAGGCATTCCCGCATGGGCGCCACCGTGCTTCTGTCGCAACTGTCCGCGGCGACACCACTTTGGTCTGGATTTCGGGACAATCAGCGTTGCGTCTCATTGCCTGACCGCGACGTCGAGATTGTCCCTGAGTACTCCAAGCACGCCCCGAACATCGTCGGCGGTGTTGTAAAGGTGAAATGATATGCGGAGACCGTCCATTCGATTCGAGCAGACGATATTATGAGATGCCATCTTCCGCACAGCTGCGTCGGAATTTTTCATTTGCAATACCACAAGCGGTCCTCGGCTATCCGCAGGGGTTTTTGATTTAATCCCAAGATCCCGTACTCCCATCAGCAACATCTGGGCAAGACCGGCTACATGGGACGCAATTCGGTCGAATCCGACACCACCGAGAAGCTCGAGTGCGGCTGGCACAGCGAAGACATGTGGCAAAGGCGGCGATCCTGACTCGAATCTCCGGGCGGAACAGGCTGGATCGAAATGCTTCACGTCAAATGCAAACGGATTTTGCTGTCCGAACCAGCCCGTAATGGTCGGCGTGAGCTTCTCAATCAATTCCGGCCGCACATACATAAACGCGATTCCGGATGGGCCCAGCAGGTACTTGAGTGCGCCACTGACATAGAAATCGAGATCGAGCGCTTTTACATCCACCGGACGCGTTCCGCAATCCTGATAATCGTCCAGCATCACGAGAGCGCCCCGCTCGCGAGCGAGTTTGGCAACCGCAGGTACTTCGGAACGAGCGCCATTCATGAAACAGACGCCTGTCACGGGGACGATCAGCGTCTGTTCATCGATTTCGTTTGCATATGAACTTGCCGGAATTCGTCCATCCTGCGCGTGGATGAAGCGGATTTCAGCGCCGCGAGATTGCTGCGCGAGCCATATTTGTCCCATCGTGGGGAACTCAAACTCGCCCATGACAACTCTCTTGCGTGCGCCATGGAAGTCGAGGGCGCTCGCAATTGCGCTGATGCCCGCGGATGCGCACGATAGAATCGCTACTTCCTCGGGTTTTGCGTTTATAAACCGCGCGAAGGCTGCCCGGGCAGCTTCGTAGTGGTCCATCCATTTGTCCCAAGGCGAGCCCTCTTCGTGCCAGGTTCGAATGTGCTCGTGAAGAGAAGCCTCGACAGCGTCGCTCAACGCACCTTGCGAACAGGAGTTCAGGTAGATTTTGTTTCTGAATATGGGGAATCTGGAGCGAACGGATTCGAGTTCAGTTGTGGCTGACAAAGCTTCGGCCTCCAAGTGATTCGATTTCTACGGAAGAACTGCGGTGATATCCGGTGAGTCCTCTGCCAACAGGGAGCTCGATGCTCGGTTTCGCGCTGCCCGCGGAACAAAACCTACTGAAGCCACGGCATCTGAGCATAGAATTGCCGAGATCAAAATTGCGAAGAAAGCCGAACCCCTGAACGGTTGGCCGGAGAATCAAATGAAGAGTCCTAAGGTTCCCAAGAGAAAGCTTGCCCAGAGCCCCAGATCGAAATCCGATACCATCGAGACTGTCATTCGGCTCGAGAAGCGCGTGTGGGAGGTTGCTCAGCAGAGAAACGCAGCTGAATTCAAAAAGCTTGTACCCGCCGACGCTGTAATGATTTTCCAAAGCGGAATCGTCCTCCAGCCAGAGTATCTTGTAACCATGAACGCGCGCACGATCTCTCGATACGAGATTCGCGACATGCGCGCTTTCATGCCGAATGCGACAACAGTGATTCTGTATTACGAAGCACTGCGCCTCGGCGAACAGAACGGTGCGGCATTTCCTTCTGGCCCAGTCGTCGAGAGCACCACTTGGATCCGTCGCGGCAAACGTTGGGTCGCAATCCTAAATCAAGAGACCTCAATCAGCACATAACAGGTTGTTTCGTTAGTGCGATTTCGCGGGTGTTAACGGCTTCAAAATATCACTCAGATAGTCAGCCGTCCCGTCGATTCGTTCAAGATGCGGATAACGATTCCCGCCTTGGTAATGGATCTCATGCGTTTCGATGGCCCCGGTATTTGTTGCGGTGATGACAATGGTGCCGGCCGATGATCTTGAGCCAGCGATCGCTCGATTCAGCTCATCAACGGAAAATGCTCGTCCGTTAACGGCGATGATCCGCAGATAAGGGCTTACACCGCTTTCAAATGCAGGCATGCCGGGAATCGAATCGACCACTGTGCCGTCGCCTTTCACTTTGAGCCCGATGGAGGCAGTGTAGTCGCCGCCGCCCGAAACCGCGTCACCCGCGGAGAGAAATTCATTGGCGTCATCGCTGTAGACGAGCCTCCAGCCGCCCCCGTTGATTCCTCCCAAAGGCGCAGTGTCCGCGGTGGAATCGAGACGCTCGCGCAGGAAAGAGTGCCAGTCGTGAGGAGCAATCTGGTTCAGCGTGGCGACTACGTCGTCAAACTCGTATGTCTTGATCGTCGGCTGCCCATCGGGAGGTCCGTAAAAGACTCGACAGAAGTCATCCATTGACCTGCGATTGTTTGTGAGCTTGCGAATCGTGGTGTCGACGTCGAGCCAGATCAAGACGCTTTCCGGATAAAAATCGACGCTCCGCCGGTAAGAAGCCCATTCTGGCGGCGAAAAATAGAGAATCTGGGCAGCGTTTGCAGTGTTCTGAAGCGAGCGCCAACGACGCCCTGCGCGATGCGCCATCGTTGACGCGGTCAGAGCAATGTAGTCGCGAGTCTGCTGTGGGGTCGTAAGGCCGCTCCGCGCCGAGAGAATGGTTCCGAGGTATTCCGTAAGCCCCTCATAGACCCACAACAATTCGCCTTTCATCGGCGCCTGGAAATCTGGCGTAGCCAAGCCGCCAGGGCGCCGGTATTGTCCATTCCAGGAATGTGAAAATTCGTGGGGAAACAATCCCGATTCGAGCAGACGAGAGCTCGGCTCGACGAGCGTGCGTTCTGCAACGCGGTCGTCGCTGCTTTCGTGATGCTCCTGGCCGAGGGGCAGAACATTGTCACTCAGCGTGAGAAGAAAGTGATAGTCGCGATAATGGTGCGACTGGTAGAGCGCGTCAGCCTCGGCAACGAGCCGCTTGTAATTGTCGACGAGGGCCGGCGGAATATCGAGCGCCCAGGGATCATCAGATACCACATCGACCTCGTGCGAGGGTTTTCCGCCAGGATTCAACGGGTAGACGCGTACAAATTCGCCCGATTGCACAGGGGAATCAACGAGTAGATCGAGCGGTACGGGCGAGAAGGTGATTGTGTCTGCGGACTGGCTGGCGATGGGAAGTGAGGTATTGAATTTCCATCCTGCTGGCACTGTGAGCGAGGGTTGAAAGGTTAATTGGGCAGCTGGCCACCCTTTCGGATACAGAATTACCTGATTCCACATCAGGATGAAGAGCTTCGCGGAGCCCGACGCGGCAAAATCGATCGTGGGGCCTGGCGCAGAGATCAAAAAGTCGAGCGAGGCTTGGATTGAATTCACTCCTGCCGGAACATCGAGGTTGAACGCATACATATCCACGTCATCTTGCACCCACACGATTTCTTTTCCACCCGCCGAAAATTTCAGTCCGGCGACGTTGGGAATCGGGCCGTCGGGCGAGTGGTCCGCCGGCATCCACTTGGGGTAGTAAAGCGTAAGGGGGCCGGGCCGCACCGGGATTTCGAGCTTCGCGTGAAGAATTCTTTGTGGGGCGTGGGTCGCATCGACAGAAATAGCGATTGGGCCGGGGGACAAAAGCTGCGCGCGCGCGGTGGTCGTTGCTATTAGGCTGAGCGCAATCGGAATCACCACGAGGCCTGCCCGGTTGTGATGCTTCATGCGCACGATTCCTCCTCACGCTGTAACCTTTCGAGCAGTCATCTTTCGTGGCCGACTAAGCCGAAAATATAGCCCTGCCGATCGGTGAGCGCCCGCTGAGACTCTGTCCCGGTCTCAGAATGTAAATTTAAGCATGAACTGGATGTTGCGTGGCCCACCCACCCCGAAGTGCGAGTCGAAGCTGCCGTCGTCGGCCGAGGCGGTGATGTGAGTAGTGATGTCCGGCGATGGCTCGGCAAAATTCGGGTGATTGAAGGCATTGAAGAAGCTGGTTCTGAATTCCAACCCATACCGTTCGGCAAACCGGAATGTTCTCTGAATCGAAATGTCCCAAGCATTCAATCCCGGAGCTACGAGGGGATCGCGCGGGCAATCGCCAAAAGTTCCAGGTGCTGGTGAAGCAAATGAACTCTGGGAGGCGTACGGTTGCGTTAGATCCCTCAGTTGGTAGTGAATTGGAGCGACGCAATTGAATCTGGTGTGAAAATTCCCCACTCCGCTTTCATCGCCAAACGTTAAGAGCGGTGCGGCCAAACCATCTCGCAGCGTCGTCGTGCCGGAGACCTGCCAGTCCCTCAGCGCATATCCAAGGGCGCCAGTCAGTTTCGGCGACGGAAGCGCGTAGATGTATGTGAAGATCAGCGCGCGGCGTTGGTCGAATTCGGAATTGCCGTAGCTGCCGGCTAGGTTCCGGGAGTCTTGGGGCACGAAGCCACTTGTTCCGAAGAAATCCTCGACTTCTGATCCGGTGTCCAGGTTGTGTGACCAGGTGAAGGAGACCTGCGTCGTGAGACCGTGCCAGTCGTTAGACCTCAAGACCGCTTGCAGGGCGTTGTAGTGGGCCCAACCGGCGGACGAAATTGTGTTGATTTGAGATAGCTCTGGAAAAGTAAGATTGAAGGGTCTGCGGGCCTGTTCCGCAGCAGGATCGTTGTCTCCGG
>Ga0210401_10007614_pt1 | contig 10840 bp, 6 predicted proteins | sample IncBWH32MmetaG_FD_150866 | JGI IMG/M metagenome (GOLD analysis project Ga0210401, IMG submission 150866) | Forest soil microbial communities from Barre Woods Harvard Forest LTER site, Petersham, Massachusetts, United States - Inc-BW-H-32-M | ecosystem: Environmental > Terrestrial > Soil >... | reverse complement strand
CATCAGTCCGCTGAGCGCATCGTTCGAGTTGGGATCGCGGTCGAGAGCCTGCTGAAATGCTTTCCCCGCGTCGATGTATTGCCTTTGCACGAGCTTCAGGTTTCCCAGTTGGATGTAGCCGACGGCACTTTGTGGTGCGACCTCGATGGCTTTGTTCACGTCGAGCTCGGCGGCTGTGAACTGCTTGCGATTGGTTTTGGAGAGCGCCCGCATAGCGTAGCCATCCGGCGAAGCGGGCTGCAGCTCGATGATCTGCGTGGCCGTCTGTTCGAGCATATCCATGTCGCCCTTGCGGATGGCGGCGTTGGCGAGGGCGCGTTGCGCCTCGATGAGATCAGGACGCAAGCGTACGGCAGAACGCCATTCTTCGACGGCGCGCTCCGGATTTCCCATTTCGTCGAGAGCAAGGCCCAGATGGTAGTGGGCCACCCCGCTGTCAGGATCGTTCTTCAAAGCGTTTTGCAGAGTTTGGGCCGCGTCACTGCTGTGTCCGCTGCGGATTTGGATCTGTCCACGATAGATCAGAGCTTCGTTGTCATTTGGATTGACCGCGAGAATTGCATCATTCAGCTTGCCCGCCTCGTCCAGGCGGTTTTTGAGGATGAGCAACTGAATGTAATTCTTCTCAACCTGCAAGTCTTTGGGGTGGTCGCGATAGACAGAGGCGTATTCGGCAGTGGCTTTGTCAAGGCCGCCGGTGGCGAAATAGAAGTCGCCCAGCATGCGGTAACCGGTGGAGTTGTCAGGAAATCTGGTTTTGACTTGCTTCAGGAATTCTTCGGCCTCGGTCTTTTTTCCCTGCGCGATGTAGAGACGCGCGAGGGCGGCCGGCGGATCGGGATCTTTGGGATCGAGATCCATGGCACGGCGAAATTGCTGTTCGGCCTCAGGGAAGCGGCTGCGTGACTGGTAATAGCTGCCAAGTGCCAGTGGGGCCTTCACGGCTTGGGGATTCACCTCGACGGCCTTCTTGAAATTAACTTCGGCGGCGTCGGGCTGATTGGCGCGTATCTGCACGAATGCGAGATCGAGATACGGCTCCCAGTTGTTCGGGGCGAGAGCAATCGCCTTCTGCATTTCCTGGATGGCAGCGAGATAATTTTCCTGACCAATGAGCAGGTTTGCCACCGCCATGTGAACCTGCTGATTGTTGGGCTGCTGCTGGAGAAGCAAGTCGGTCTGCGCTTGCGCCTGTTTGAAATCGCGTCCCGCAATCAGCAGGTTCGCCAGGTCAATTCGGGCCTGATAGTTGTTCGGTTGCAGTTCGATAGTGCGGGCGAGCTCCTGGTACGCCAGAGACCACTGCTGCAGCTTGAGCAGCGCCAGAGCCAGTTGATAGTGCGCATTGCCGTACGTGGAATCGATTTGGATGGCATTTTTATATTGGATCGCAGCCTCGCGATACTGCTCCTTATCGAAGTAGCGCTGACCGCTTTCATAGTACTTCTGCTTGCGCACGTTGGGATCGCGGGAACATCCCACGAAGACGGTTGCGATCAGTCCAACCGCCAGAACCAGACGAAAAATGGACGAATGCCTCATTACAAATCTCCAGGAACAGGCGCAGTGAACGCCCGGTTGTTCTCTCACTCTCTTCTTTTCTTGATCTTAGGGTACTGCAAATAGAGTACGGCAGAAAGTTACTCATGGCACAGCCCGGCATCGCGGAAGTTGCGGGACGACATTTCGGCGAGGAAGGCAATCGTGGCGCCGGGAAAGTGTATGCGTTCGGCGCTTATGCTCGATTGGGTTGTGAACCTGCGGGCTGCATATGATTCTCGAGCAACTGGAGCAGGGGTTCGCGCAGGTTAGGACCACAGGCAATCAGGCCCGAGATCAGCGGGTCACGGCGGTTGCATTGCAGCAGGCCGTTTTCGAGTGTGCTGACGAACCCGCCGCCGCTGGTCACCAGTGCGACTCCTGCAGCCACATCCCATTCATTTTTCGGAACCAGGGTGAAGGTGATGTCCACGAGGCCGGCCGAGACCAAGGCCAGTTTGTAGGCGACCGATCCCATGGGACGAACTTTGAAATTCGCACCTTCAAATTGCTTCCACTCTCCGCGCTTGGTTTCGCTCCGGCTGGCCAACACCGTGGCGCCAACCAGAGTCGTTCTCTGGCTGGGCCGGACAGGCTTGCCGTTGTAGGTCACGCCTGATTCGAGCGAGCCGAGGAACACCTCGTTGGTGGCCGGATTGCAGATTCCGCCGGCGATGGGACGCCCGTTCTCCACCATGGCGATGGAGACGCAGAACTCGGGAATGCCGGCAACGAACTCGCGGGTACCATCGAGCGGATCGACCACCCAAACGCGGCTCTTCTCCAGGCGCGTGTAATCATCCACGCCTTCTTCGGAGAGCCAGCCCTCGTCGTCTCGCAGCAATTCCTTGCGGAGCACGACGTCGAGCGCCCGGTCGGCCTCGGTGACGGGATCGTGTCCGATCTTGTATTCCGCCTCAATCGCGCCGGCAGTAAAACGGCTGAAAACAACGCGCGCCGCTTCCATGGCAGACTGAATGCGTTGCAGAGTTTCGTGGTTGCGGTTGTTCGCCATGTGTTTTGGAATTTTTACTCAGGCCCACAGCATGCGCGCGCCAGTTGCCAGCAAGACTGCGCACAGCAGCCTTCTCAACCAGGGTACAGGAAGGCGAGTGCTCAAGTGCGAACCCAGTAGCCCACCTGGGATGGAGCCGATCAGCAGGGAACCCACCAGGTACGGATCGATATTGCCGAGCCGAAAATGCAACAGGCTGGTTACACCAGTAAGGATGACGGCATGCACAATGTCAGTGCCCACCATTACCTTGGGTGAGAAGCTGTAGAATAGGAGCAGAAGCATCATGATGATGCTGCCTGAGCCAACCGAAGTCATGCCGACCAGAAAGCCCGCCAACAGTCCGATAGCGGACATCCCCGCGAATGACCGTAAGGTCGGAGCACGATGCGCCACGTGTTCTTCAATTTTGCTCTGGAACAGAAGAAGAGTCGGAATGCAGATCAAGAGAATCCCGACCGCGGTCGTAATGAAGGCATTGACGCCGGTGCCGTAGACAGTTCTAAGATGGCCTAGCAAGCTTACCCCGAGTATCGATCCCGGAATGCTGCCTACGGCCAATGCCACAACAACTTTGCGCCGAACAGTTCCTTTGCTGAGGTGAACCCCGCTCGAACCGATTTTAGTAACGAAGTTGAAGAGGGCGTCAGATCCGACGGCTACGATGGGCGGTACTCTGAGAACAAAGATCAGGACAGGCAGCAGAAGCACACCGCCCCCCACTCCTGTCATACCGATCAGAGTACCGACCACGAAGCCGATCAAGATCTTTTCGATGAGCATGGCAAAATCCCGTGCAACCCGGCCTAGCCGGTTGGCTCCGAGATCAAGATGTTTGTCCGTTGACCCCGATGAAGCCTTCACGCTCTAGATGCAAAATAATCTCTTGCGCTGCCTCTTCGGGACTCAATTCGGCTGTATTAATCACAAGATCAGCATCCTTGGGTTCCTCGTAAGGGTCAGAAATGCCCGTGAACTCCTTGAGAATGCCGGCACGAGCTTTGGCGTAAAGACCTTTCCGGTCGCGCTCTTCACAAGTCTCCATCGGGGTCGCGATATGGACCAGGATGAAACCGCCGACCGGTTCGATCATGCTGCGCACTGCTTTGCGGGTCGCATCATAGGGAGCGATGGGAGCGCAGATCGCAATGCCGCCGTTCTTGGTAATCTCTGACGCTACATAGCCGATGCGTCGAATGTTAATATCGCGATGCTCCTTAGAGAAACCCAATTCCGAGGAAAGATGTTTACGGACCAGGTCCCCATCTAATAGCGTGATCGGACGCCCACCTGCCTCAAGAAACTTGGTCACGAGGACATTGGCGATGGTCGATTTGCCCGAACCTGAAAGTCCGGTGAAGAAAATCGTCACCCCCTGCTTGTGCCGCGGCGGATAGCTGCGGCGCAATTCCTTCACGACTTCAGGGTAGGTAAACCAGCTTGGGATCTCACGTCCTTCATTTAGACGATCGCGCAACTCGGTTCCTGAGATGTTCAATACGCGCGATCCGTTGGTTACTTCGTTGTCAGGCACGTACTGATCCTGATCTTCGAGGTAGACCATCATGTTGAAGGGAACCATGGTGACGCCGATATCCGCTTCGTGCTTCTTGAAGAGTTCCTGGGCATCGTAAGGGCCATAGAAGTTCTTGCCGTCGGAATCTTTTCCCGGACCAGCGTGGTCGCGGCCTACGATGAAGTGGGTTACGCCGTGATTCTTGCGGATCAAGGCGTGCCAGATAGCTTCTCGCGGTCCGCCCATGCGCATTGCCAGCGGCAGCATGGAAAGTTTGACGCTTCCCGCAGGAAACTTCGAGAGCAGCAACTGGTAGCAACGCACCCGAGTGAAATAATCGACGTCGCCAGGTTTGGTCATGCCAACGGAAGGATGAAGCAGAAGATTAGCTTCGACCTGTTTAGCCGCGCGGAAGGTTAACTCAACGTGGGCGCGATGCATAGGGTTGCGGGTTTGGAACGCGACTACACGGCGCCAGCCTAGACGGGCAAATTCGGCTCGCAATTCCGAGGGAGTCAGACGCAGCGTGCGGAAGTCGTAGTGCGAAGGCATTTGCGTGCCTTCAATACGGCCTCCCACGTACCAGGAATTGCCCTTGTTCAACAAGTAATCGACGCCGGGATGAACCGCGCTCGTAGCTCCAAATACGGATTGAGCTTCAGCCTTGCGGTCGGGCTGCCAGACTGCTTCGACGTGCAGAGCTGCAAGCATCACGCCTTCCGCATCGCGCAACGCAATCGTGCTACTGCCTGGCTTCAGCGACTTGGCGAAGTCTTCTTTGACGTCCAGGGTAATCGGCATCGGCCACAGAACGCCGCTGCTCAGGCGCATGTTGTGGCAGACGCCCTCGTAATCCGCCGGGGTCATAAATCCCCGCAGGGGCGAGAATCCTCCGCTCGTCAGCAACTCGAGGTCGCAGATCTGACGCGGTGTCAGATCCCACGACGGCCATTCTCGCGAATGGGCCTTCAGCTCTGCGATTCGTTCGGGAGACGCAATCAGTTCGGTAAGTTCTCCGCCGTGCGGCGCAATAATGTGGCTCGTTGAAGCGATCAAATCCGTGCTCCTTATAACTAGGGGTTTATAAACTCGATACAGTGTAGCTTGCCATGCAGGCAAGATGACGGTGGCAGTTTGGGGCCCACGAAAACTACCGGGGGGAGCGAAACGGGCGTTGCGTCAGAATATCGCGTAATCCGCGGGGCAGCAAGTTCAGACTGGTTAGCGTGGGTCAAGCTTCGCTATCAGCAATTCGCGTACCTTTGTCGACGGGGCTTTACACCGCTATGTGACTCTCAAAGGGAGGGTTAGCCACGGCAGTCACTTCCTTCACTCGTTATCCGTGGCGAATGTGAAAAGCTTTGCACTCAAGGTGCATTTCCGGTCCCGCCGAGGGAATTCAATGGCTGCCGCTGGAGAATTGCTTTTGGGCGGGAGAACTCTGGAGAGATTCAACGGGTACAGGTTTCCGAATCGCAAGCACGGGTTCCTTGATTGAGTATTTCAGCAGGCACCACACGGCGCGTACTCCGTCTTTCCAGCCTATCTTTTTTCCCTCTTCGTAGGTTCGTCCCCAATAGCTGATGCCGACTTCATAGATGCGCAGATGACGCTTTGCAACCTTGACCGTGATCTCCGGCTCAAATCCGAATCGGTTCTCCTCGGTCGGGATGGACTGGATCACCTCGCGCCGGAAAGCTTTGTAGCAAGTCTCCATGTCGGTCAGGTTGATGTTCGTGAGGCAATTTGAGAGCAGCGTCAGTAGCCGGTTTCCAACTGAATGCCAAAAGTAAAGCACGCGATGAGGAGCGGCGCCTAGAAAGCGCGAACCGTAAACCACATCAGCCTTGCCCTGCATGAGGGGACCGAGCAAGAGCGGATAATCATCCGGATCGTATTCCAGGTCTGCATCCTGGATTACCACGAAGTCTCCAGTTGCCTGTTGAATTCCGCGACGCAAGGCCGCTCCTTTGCCCATGTTCCGCGGCTGCACAAATACTCGGACTTGCGGATATTGCGATTGCAACCCGGAGAGAATCTCCTGGGAACCATCCTGCGATGCGTCATCGACACAAATCACTTCCAGTTCAAGCGCCACCGCCAATACGCGCTCGACAACAAAGCGCAGCGTGGCGCGCTCGTTGTAAACCGGTATGACGACCGATAGTTTCATGGTGCCGGGAAAGTTTCCCTAGTGTAGAACATTCTGGCACTGCAAAACTCAGCATTCGCTGCACCGTACCATACGGTACCCTTTGTCAGCTGGCACGAAGAATTATCAACAAGTGTAATTAGTTCTCAAAACCCTACATGATCGGGAAATTTTGTCCTAAGGTCTTTGCCCTAAATACCTACCGGGCGTGCAGCCCGAAAAACTTTGGTAACGGTGGCGTTCACACGTGGTGCCGAAGCATCAGCCTGGGTCGTCATAGGCCCCGGTGGGTCACCTTTACTCACCGCTAGAGATGTCTGCAGAACCCTGCGTCAGGATGGAATTGTTCTCCTTTATTATCTGTTATTTAGCTGATGGGTTTGAGGATTCGCCGGAAATCAAACAACCGGGTGGGTCGGAAGTGCCCGCGCCATCCTTCTTTCGTCTGGGCGGGTTCCTCTCCGACCGAGCCCGATGTGCGATCGGACACAACAGGAGGCTGGGAAATCCGGGTCACTTGGCACCGTGAATGCTATGGTTTTCTGGAGACCCGGCCAAAATAAATTGTGCTTCCTTTTGCGGCTGGATGGCGAAGGGCGCTTGCAACGAGGGACCTGTGAAAAACGTCCCCGGGCGGCGTCGGTTATTATCTCACCCCTGGGGACGAGCTGAATGGAGGAAAAGCCTGTTCGTTTAGGCCCGCGAGAGCAGCAGATTGCCGAGTTGCTGCTGCAGGGCTGTGACAATACTGAAATTGCAGCGCAGCTCAAAATGGCCCGACGAACAGTCAAGGCCCACTTCAATCGTCTCTTCCAGCGCTTTGGAATTGATGGCGGTATCAAACGAGTCAAACTCGCGACAACTTTATACCGGAGGCAGCTATGTTTGGAGGAGAACGTTACGGAAAGCGCGTTCCGAACGAACGGGAACGGCGGGTCATCGAGCTCGTTGCTCAAGGACTCAAAAACAGTGAAGTCGCAGAAGCCATCGGCACGACTGAGCATGTCGTAAAAAATTATCTTCGCGTCATCTATGACAAACTTGGACTGTGGAATCGGGTTGAGCTCGCGCTCTGGTACGAGGCGCGCCGGCACGAGTCGCTCGTCGGAGTTTGATGGCGCTTCAAGAACTGCGAGCGCCCAGTTTCAACTTGCAGCGGTAGCTGACTGAACCTTAAATATCCTGGACAAAGTATTCTGACCCCTGCATGCGAAAGCAGGGGTCTTCGTTTTTGCGTTGCGGCATCCTTGTAAGCGAGTTTCAAAATCGGAGGAACTCGGCGTTGCTTGAAGAGATTAATCGCAGTTTTTTCGAGCTGCCGGTTCAAACTGATCCATCTGCGCGTCGCGCTGCGTGGTAAATTTGCCCTCGGGAGTTTTGCCATACAGGTCTGAACCAGGGCAATAGTAAAGAGCATGTCGCAGGTCGACCCATACCTGGGCGTTGGGGTTGCCAAGATAAACCGGGGTGGGCGGCGTTTCCGCCAATCCTAGACTCACCAGCAGTTTTTCAAAGAGGGTCAGATTGGGCTGAGGAGGATTCTTCGATTGCGCCCGGTTCTCCGCAGGACGCATGCCCCACCCCGATAGCACCATCAAGAGCAGAAGAAGCGCCGCTCCGACATAAACGTCCGCGCGATGCTTCGCCAGCCAGATTCCGAAGGGTGACTTCGGGTGCAGTGATTTCAGCCACGCGTGAGTCTCGGTTGCTGACGCCCACGGCGACAGAGATTTCGGGGATGCTTCGATTGCCTCTGAAACGGGAGCCTCGTCCTCGGCGGTCTCGCCATCGATTACAGGTCCGAAATCGTTCTCCTCCGCTGCCTCGGGTTCGCCCGATTCTTCGGGGAATTGATCGATTACTTTCTTCAGTTCGGGAGAGAGGTTGAGAGAAAGCTCGTGGGCAAGCCGGCCTTCAGCCATCGCCGGTGAGCTAACTTCGGTTTCGTGGCTGTCTGCTTCGATCTCTTCATGCTGCTTGTTCTCCGCCGCCTGCTGCAGACGCCACATCGATGCCCACTTACTCTGCAAGTCGACTGAAGACGGAGTTGTCGACGGCCGTGCAGTTCCGCATCTGCCGCAGAATAGTTCTTGTTCTCCAAACTGATACCCGCACTGTGAACAAACCGTTTCACGGCCCGATCTCGCACTGGATGTGCTGACCGGGATGCTGAGGTCCGCTTCCTCTATTTCTATCGGTTCGACAACGCTCTCCGTCGGTTCGATAGTTTCGTGTGTGGGCGCAGCAAACTTTTTTCCCGGTTCAACCGCAAGGCGCTCAAGCTGCGGCTTGATTCGTTCCAGAGCGTCAAGCATAGCGGCACGTTCCGCCGCGAGCTTCTGTCGCCAATCCTTGTCAGCAGCTCTTGCGATCGCCTCAGTCATCAATCCTGCCATGAGTTGGCAACTTCGCATCTCTGGCTCTTGAATGGAATCAGCGTCCGCAAAGCGAATTTCCAACAGGCCGGCCAGGTTACCTTCGTGGTAAAGAGGCAGAGCCATGGATGGTTTCCCCGCGTGCTCTCGGCTGAACTCGGTGGAGAGCCGTCCGTCCGCGGACAGACTCGAATCCATCGGTAAGCTTGATCCTGTCAGACTGGCCGCATCTCCAGTAGCCGCGCAGTACTCCAGCCGGTTCTCCCGCACGACCGCGACTGCCACTCCGGTTGCGTGCGTGATCTTTCGCAAGCGCTCGACAATCACATTGGCTGCGACCTGCAAATCGCCGGCTTGCGACCGCAGAAATTCCTGCGTTTCGACGATCTGGGCGAGCGCCTCGGTGGGATCAGGTCTCGAGCGGGGTTCGACCTCGAAAGTTTTCTGCTCCTGCAGCACATGCGCGGCCTCCAGGAGTTGCTGGAATGTGGTTTCATCCAGTGCCGGCTTTTCCCGCTCGCTGATGATGGTTAGCTCCAGGTGGTCCCGTGTTCCCGGCTTGTCCGGCTCCGCCATAGGTCAATGCAATTCGCCGTCCACAGTGCTGAGTGCAACCCCGCAACCGCTTGATTCTAGCAGTCTTGACGGCCTCGAACCATACCCGAGTAGATGCACTCAAGTGCTTGCACTTCCTAGCATTATGGCATCGAGTCAAGTTTCCGTTCGTCGAACCCTAACCCCAGAGCAACTGCCACATTGCACCCCAGAAATCGCACAGCACGGCCGAGCGGCGCGATATGCAAACTATTGCACTTTCCCAGTCATCGTCTTATCGCTTGTCCGATTCTGGACATCCCGTCTCGCCAGCGAACACCTCTTACGCTCACATCCCGCATTCTGCCGCGTCAAATCAAAGGCTTAGCGTACGGAGGAGGGAAGCGAAGTTGCTTCGTATACGAAGTGCTGTGGTAAGAGGCTTCACCCATGCAAACGCTACTCGAAGACATTCGCTACGGACTCCGCAACCTGCGGAAGAACCCAGGCTTCACCGCAGTAGCATTATTGACCTTAGCTTTGGGCATCGGTGCGAACACTGCCGTTTTCTCCATCGTGAATGGCGTGCTGCTCAACTCCCTGCCGTTCCACGACCCTGACAAACTGGTTGTGCTGTTCGAGAGCAAGCCGCATTTCAAGGAAGGCTCCATCTCGTATCCCAATTTCCTCGATTGGCGTCGCGAGAACCATGCGTTCACCTCGATCGCGGCCTATCGTCCTGACACTTTCAGTCTCACCGGCACCGGCGAAGCCGAGCAAGTGCGAGCCGAGATGCTGTCCGCTGACTTTTTCTCCGTCCTTGGCGTGAAGCTCTTGCTAGGCCGCACGTTTACGCCAGAGGAAGATCGGTTGGGCGCTGCTCACGTCGCGCTCGTCAGCAGCGGTTTTTGGAAGCGAAAACTGGGATCTTCCCCCGACGTGCTGGGGCGCAGAATCGTACTGGACGGCGAGGGCTACACCATCATCGGCGTGGTCCCGTCCAATTTCCACTTGACGCTACCAAACTTCCGCGATGACCAAGACGTCTTTGTTCCCATTGGCCAGTGGACTTATCCCTATTTCCGCGATCGTAGCTACGCTTTGGGCATGAAGGCCGTGGGCCGGCTCAAGCCTGCCATCACTTTTGCCCAGGCCCGCGCCGATATGGATTCAGTTGCGCAAAACTTGGCCGCGGCTTTTCCCCAGGCCGATGCCGGGGAAGGCGCCGCGTTGGAGCCGATGAAGCAGGAAATGGTCGGAACCATCGAGCCTTTTCTCCTGATGCTGCTGGCCGCTGTCTGTTGTGTGCTCCTCATTGCCTGCGTCAACGTCGCCAATCTCCTGCTGGCGCGGTCGACCAGTCGGACCCGTGAATTTGCCATTCGTGCTGCACTCGGCGCTAGTCGAGCACGCGTGATCCGTCAGCTTCTCACCGAGAGCATCCTTCTCGCGATGGGTGGCGCGGCATTGGGCCTGCTGCTTGCCACCTGGGGGAGCAAAGCTGCGCTTGCGGCATTACCAGTAGCCCTCCCTCGCGCGGAGGAAATCCGACTCGACCTGCATGTTCTGATCTTCACCGTAGTGATTTCAATTCTTGCCGGCGTTTTCTTTGGCCTTGCCCCGGCCTTAAAAACCTCGCGCACAAACTTGCAGGAAACTCTCAGAGAGGGTGGCCGCGGGATGAGTGGCACGCGCCACCGCGTGCAAAG
>Ga0210401_10007613_pt1 | contig 10841 bp, 6 predicted proteins | sample IncBWH32MmetaG_FD_150866 | JGI IMG/M metagenome (GOLD analysis project Ga0210401, IMG submission 150866) | Forest soil microbial communities from Barre Woods Harvard Forest LTER site, Petersham, Massachusetts, United States - Inc-BW-H-32-M | ecosystem: Environmental > Terrestrial > Soil >... | reverse complement strand
GCTCAGAGAGACGAGAAGGTTGCCGGCGACGTCCCGCTGAGTAAAGCCCGCCTGCATGGTCTTGGTGCGATCCACGTTGATGTGCAGCTTGGGCTGGTTGAAAGGCTGCTGAATCCGCAAGTCGGCAATGCCGCTGATCGCGCTCAACTGCTTCAACAAATTTTCCGCGAACTGATGATTTCCTTCGACGTCGCGGCCCATAATCTGAATATCAATCGGCGCGGGGAGGCCGAAATTCAGGATTTGGCTGACAATATCGGCCGGCGGAAAGTAAAACATCACGCCAGGAAATTCCCGGGTGAGCTTCATTCGCAAATCATGAATGTACTGGTCGGTGGGATGGTGCTTCGCGTTCAGTGAGATCATGATGTCGGCGTCTTCCGGACCGATCGGCGCCGAAGTGCTGTACACGTAATTGTAGGCGCTGTAGGGCAGTCCGATATTGTCAATCACGCCCTCAATTTCGTTCGCCGGAATCAGTTCGTGGATGGACCGCTCCACGTCTCCGCAAAGAGCTGCCGTCTCTTCAATGCGTGTTGCCGTAGGCGCGCGTACGTGGAGCTTGATCTGCCCGGCGTCGACGGAGGGAAAAAAGTCTTCGCCCAGCCAGGGATACAGCGCGAACGAACCGACGCAGATGGCCAGAAAAACGAGAGGGAAAGCCACACGGTGCGCCAGGCAGGTTCGCAGTATCCCACGGTAGAAGTTCCGGAGCTTTTCAAATTGCAACTCGAACAGTCCTTGCAAACGGACCAGGGGATTAGAGCTGGCCAGTGATTTTTCGGCCGATTCCTCCACATGGGCCTTTAGCAAATAGCGAGCCATGGTCGGCACCAGCGTGCGGGATAACATGTACGAAGCCAGCATCGCAAAGACCACGGCTTCGGCCAGCGGCACGAACAAATATTTCGCCACGCCCGTCAGGAAAAACATAGGCACAAACACGATGCAAATGGAGAGCGTCGAGACAAACGCCGGTACGGCAATTTGCTGCGCCCCGTCCAGGATGGCCTGAATAATTTCCTTCCCCTGGGCCAGGTTTCGATTGATGTTCTCGATTTCCACAGTCGCGTCATCCACCAGAATGCCCACAGCCAGGGCCAGCCCGCCCAGTGTCATAATGTTAATCGTCTGTCCGATGGCGCTCAGGACAACAATCGATGTGAGAATCGAAAGGGGAATCGAAACCGCAATGATCAGCGTGCTGCGCCAGCTCCCTAGAAAAATCAGGATCATAAGCCCGGTCAGGCAAGCGGCTATTACCGCCTCGCGGACGACTCCGTTAATCGAAGCGCGCACAAACAAGGACTGGTCGGCGATCGGCCGCACGCGAAGCTCTGGAGGCATACCCGCAAGGACTATAGGCAGGCGCTCTTTCACCTTATTGATAATGTCCAGCGTCGAAGTGCTTCCAAGCTTCATTACGGTCATCAGCGCGGCTCTTTGCCCGTCCACCAGCACGATGTTCGTCTGTGGAGGACTGCCGTCGCGGACGTGCGCGACATCCCGAATGTAGATCGTGTTCGTGCCCACTGCCTTGATCGGCAGGTCGTTCATCTCGTCCACGGTTTTGGGGCTACCGTTCATGTCCACATCATTTTCAAAGGAACCAATTTTTACCGTTCCCGCGGGCAGGATCAGATTTTGCGAACCGATCGCGGTGACCACGTCCTGCGGCGATAGACCTTTGGCCTGAAGCTGGGGGATATTCAGGTCCACCTGGACTTGGCGCTGTTTGCCTCCGTAGGGGTTCGGGAAGACGGCGCCCTGCACGGTGGCCAATTGGTTGCGCAGGAAATTCGATGCCAGATCGTTAATCTGCTGTTCCGACAGATTTTTTCCGGAAAGCGCGAGCTGGATAATTGGCACCGAGGACGCGTTGTACGCCAGGATGAAGGGCGGCGTGGTACCGGGCGGATCCTGCCGGAGGCCGGATTGCGCAATGGCCGTGACTTGCGCCATGGCCATATCGATGCGCACATTGGGATAGAAGAAAATTTTGATGACGCCCAGCCCGTTCAAGGATTGCGATTCGATGTGTTCGACATCGTTGACGGTGGCGGTAAGTCCGCGCTCGTAATTCACGACCAAACGCTCGGAGACGTCTTCGGCCGAAAGTCCCGGATAGCCGTACACGACGCTGAGCACCGGAATGTCGATATCCGGGAAAATATCGATGGGCGTGGTGTACACGGCCAGCGTACCGAGAATTAGAATGAGCAAGGACATCACAACAAAGGTGTATGGCCTGCGCAGTGCTAGACGGACAATCCACATACAGGACTCTTAACTCCCCTGACCGCTTGCGGCAGGCTTTGCCGACACAAGCGCGAAAATCATCATGAGCGATCCCAGCGATAACATTTTCAGTACGATTTCCGATGCATGAATTCCGGTCTTCGCTGGCCAATCTGAAGTTTATTAAATACTTGCGTTTTTCTTTCCCTAACTCGCGTCTCCCGGAGGGGTTGCGGAGGCGCATTTACCTTACAATATTTCAGATGCAAGAGCGCAAAGTCCCGTTACAAATTGGTTTCCTAAATCGCAGCCACGCCCCGCGGCTTCCCGGCCTGAACGCAGCTTGAAAAAATCGAATCGAAAAAAAGCCCCAAAACATTGTGGACGTCGCCATCGGACAGAGTCTTGGGGTCCAGCAGGTGTTCGAGGAGCAATCCTTGCGAAACCGCTCCGAGGCAGGCCGAGGCCGCCGGGTAGTCAATCGGGATGGTTTTCCCGAGCACACTCATGATTTCCGAAAAGAGGTCGCCGAACGACGCTCGAATTCGGCGGTGCCTCACGCGCAGCCGGGCATGCGCCTCTGGATGACGCAAGGCAAACAACTTGAATTCCATGGAGATCAGAACCAGGCGGCGGTCCGTGGCAAGTTCTGCATAATGGGTTCGCAGAGCTGCGAGTTTATCGATAGGATTCCTGTGCAGGCGAGCGGCGTTGGTAAAGGATTCGATTCGCTCCCGCACCCATTCCTCGAAGATTGCAAAAAAAATATCTTCCTTGCCTTTGAAATTGGCGTAGAAAGCGCCTCGGGTATAGCCGGCGCCGGCGGCGATATCTTCCAGGCTTCAAAGCCCTGCCGCGCAAAAATACGTTTAGCAGCGTCCAGGAGTTTGCGGCGAGTGGCCCGGGTGCGTTCGGTCTGGCGTGTACGGGCGCTGGCAGCCACGGGGGCGCTTCCCTGGATCCTTTTGGTGCGTTCCGGGATGGAAATTTGCCTCATGCTCGTGCTGCGCATTGCTTGACAGGATACATACGTGTATGTATCTTACTTGTGTGTTTTCGGCCACGCAAGCACTTATTGCAAATTCGGACCGCCCGCCTGGCCTCCCCTTTGAATAACGAATGACGAACGCGACAGGCGCGGCCGGCAAACCTGAAGAATCGAGCGGTTTCCATGCGGACTTCCTGGTTTCGTTTCTTCTTTCTGTTGATCGGTGTGCTGGCCTCGACCGTTAGGGCGCTGGCGCAGACCGGACCCTATCAGGGCAGCGCGAGCGCTGGGCCGCCGTCCGTGCAACCGCTCTCGCTTTCGCTCGACGAAGCCTTGAAAATGGGCCTGCGCTACAACCTGGGCGGCATTACCGAGGAGCAATCCTCGCAGCGCGCGAAAGGGGAGAACATCGTCGTGCGCAGCGCGTTGTATCCCAACTTCTCGGGCGGCCTGCGCGAGAACGTCCAACAAATCGATCTCTCCTCCTTTGGTTTCAAATTCAAATTTCCTCCGAGCCTCGGGGTCAATATCCCGAATATCGTTGGACCGTTTAACTTTTTCGATTTGCGGGGCTACCTGACGCAGCGCGTCGCCGATTTGAACGCCATTCGTTCTTACCAATCCTCGCGGGAAGCGCAGCGAGCGGCCGAGCTTTCCGCAACGGACGCGCGTGAAATCGTCGTCTACGTGGTGACGGCGGCTTATCTGCAAGTGCTTGCCGAATCGGCGCGCGTCGATTCCGCCAAAGTGCAGGTGGATAGCGCACAGACAATTTTCCAGCAGGCGTCGGACCGCTTCATGGCGGGCCTCAGCGCAAAAATTGACATGACGCGAAGCCAGGTTGAACTTGAAACGCAGCAGCAGAGGCTTACTGCCGAACAGGCGGACTATGCCAAGCAGAAAATCGCGCTCGCGCGACTCATTGGGTTGTCGCCCGGGCAAGTCTTCTCGCTCGCGGACAAATTGCCTTACGCGCCTCTCGATAACATAACACTCGAGCAAGCGCTCACGCTGGCCTCACAAAATCGCGCCGACCTGAAAGCAGCGGAGGCTCAGGTTCACGCCGCAGAATTAGCGCGCAAGGCGGCTGTGGCGGAGCATTATCCCACGCTGGGTATCACTGCGGACTATGGAGTGATCGGCGTAAACCCAGCGAATTCCCACGGGACCTTCGACGTGAGCGGCCAGCTCCTGTTTCCCATTTGGGCCGGAGGGCACACGCACGGTGACATCGTCGAAGCGGAGGCTACGCTGAAGCAGCGGCACGCGGAATATGAAAGCGCGCGCTCCCGGGTGGAAGCGGATGTCAGAAACGCTTACCTGGATCTCAATGCCGCGGCGGAGTTGGTGCGCGTCGCGCAAAGCCGCCGTGACCTTGCACGTGATCAACTGACGCAATCAACGGACCGATTCACTTCCGGAGTTGCCGACACGGTCGAAGTGACGCAGGCGCAGGAAGTGGTGGCCAGCGCGGAGTCGGATTACATCGCCAATTTGAATGCCCATAACCTGGCCAAGGCCAGCGTGGCCCGAGCGATCGGCCAGGCGGAAAAAATCATGCGCGATCTTTTGAGGAGCCAATAATCATGGCGGTTGACCAATTGCAGCAATCGAACCCGCCCCGGACTGTGGAGCCTGCCGGAAAATCGAACGGTCCGAATGACACGGGCAGCAATGCCGAAGGGCGGCGCAGGACCTTGCTGTTCGCGGCCATCATTGGCGGCGTGATTCTCGTGGGAGCTTTTTCGTTCTGGCTATATTCCCGCACTTACGAATCCACCGATGACGCGCAGGTGGATGGACATCTCAACGGCATCACCTCGCGGATCGATGGCGATGTGAAAGCCGTTCATGTGGAAGAGAATCAGTCCGTGCAAGCGGGAGAATTGCTCGTGGAACTTGACCCGCGCGACTTCCAGGTCGCTGTGGAACAGGCCCAGGCGCAGCTCCTGAAAGCGCAGGCCGGCGTGCGGGCGGAAAATCCGAATCTCCCGATCACGCAAAGCACCTCAGAGACCAGTGTTTCGACGAGCAAGTCCGAAGTCGCCAACGCGGAAGCGGCGCTCGCGGCTGCGGAACGGGACCAGTTAGCCGCCGAGTCTCGAGTGCAAGAGGTGGAAGCGAATAACAACAAGGCCCAAGCCGACGTCGCGCGCTACAAATCACTGGTGGACAAGAATGAAGTTTCGCGCGCCGATTACGATCAAGTGGCGGGACAAGCCAAAGCCTTCGCCGCTTCGGTCGATTCCGCGCGCGCTTCGGCCCAGGCCGCGCAAAAGGTTGTGGAGCAAAGGCGCGCGCAACTCGACCAGGCGCACAGCAGGATGGATTGGGCCAGAGTGAATGCGCCCAACCAGGTGGCCATCTCCATGGCCAATTTGCAGTCCAAGCAGGCCGAGGTGCAGGCCATGAAGGCGCTACTCGACCGCGCGCAACTCGATCTCAGCTATTGCAAAATCGTCGCGCCTGTTGCAGGAGTCGTAAGCAAGCGAACGGTGGAAGCCGGCGAACACGTCAGCAAAGGCCAGCGTCTTGTCACGCTCGCAGACCTGGGCGATTTGTGGGTGACTGCGAACTTCAAGGAAAGCCAGTTGAAACAAATGCATGCCGGGCAAGCCGTCACGATTTCCGTGGATGCCTTCGACCAGGATTTCGATGGAAGTGTCGAATCCATGCCGGGTTCGACAGGCTCGATCACCAGCTTGCTCCCACCGGAAAACGCTTCGGGCAATTATGTAAAAGTGGTCCAGCGCTTGCCTGTGCGCATCCGTTTCAAGCCGGGACAGCAAGGGCTCGATCGCCTGCGGCCCGGGATGTCAGTCGTTCCGAAAGTCTGGCTGAAGTAGGGCAGAAGTCTGTGCTGCTGAAATTGCTACGGGAAGAATGAAGTGACGGAAACTCTAGAAGTTCCCTGGAAACCCAAATATAACCCGTGGCTGATCGCTCTTACGGTCACGTTGGCTACATTCATGGAAGTGCTCGACACTTCCATCGCCAATGTGTCCCTGCCACACATTGCGGGAAATCTCTCCGCCAGCCAGGTTGAGTCGGCCTGGGTTCTCACAAGCTATCTGGTTTCCAACGCCATCATTCTGCCGATCAGCGCCTGGCTCTCGACAATCATCGGACGCAAACGGTTCTACATGTCGTGCGTTGCGCTGTTTACCATCAGCAGCTTTCTCTGCGGTCTTGCGCCGAGCTTGAGTATGCTGATTTTCTTCCGAGTCCTGCAGGGCGTCGGCGGCGGTGGCCTTCAGCCTAGCGAGCAGGCCATCCTCGCCGATACCTTTCCCGCGTCCAAGCGCGGCATGGCCTTCGCTGTGTACGGAATGGCGGTCGTGCTCGCGCCGGCCATCGGTCCGACGCTCGGCGGATACATCACCGACAACTTCAGCTGGCGCTGGATTTTTTATGTGAACGTGCCGATTGGCTTGATCTCCATGTTTCTCACCAATCGCCTGGTCGAAGACCCGCCTTTCTTGAAGCGCGAACAGGAGCGAAGAAGAGGCATCCGCGCTGACTACGTAGGCCTTGGGTTACTCACACTGGCCATCGCCAGCCTGCAAATCGCGCTAGATAAGGGGCAGGAGTCCGACTGGTTTTCCTCACGCTGGATCACTTCACTCGTGATCCTCGCGGCATATGCATTTCTGGTCTGGATCGTCTGGGAGTGGCATCACCCGAATCCCGTCGTGGAACTCCGCTTGTTTCAGAAGCGCAATTTCGCCACGGCCATGTTTTTCAGTTTTACGGTGGGAATCGTTTTGTACGGCACGACGTTCATGATCCCGCAATTTCTGCAGGTGCAATTGGGATATCCGGCGGTGGTTGCCGGGGAAGCACTGGCCGGCGGCGGATTCGTCATGTTGTGCGTGTTGCCGTTCGTGGGGACCATGGTCTCGCGAGTCGACCCGCGCAAAATGATGGCATTCGGTTTTATGTCCATTTCCGCCGCGATGTATTACATGTCGACTTTAGTCAGTCTCACCATGGACTTCCGCGCGGCGTTTTTGATGCGCACGTTGCAGATGTTCGGGCTGGCGTTCATCTTCGTCCCGCAAAATGTCCTGGCGTACGTTGGCATTCCCCGCGAAAAAAATAATCAGATTTCTTCGATGAATAGCTTCATGCGCAATGTTGGCGGAAGCATTGGAATCGCGCTCATATCGACGTCGATTGCGCGCGTGGCCCAGCGGCGCCGTTACTCGATGGTCGCGCGCACCGCACCTGGAACGCCGCCCTACGATAGTCTGGTGGCCGGGCTGACCAAGACCTTCCAGGGAAAAGGAGCGGGCAGCGTCGATGCGGCGCGGCAAGCCCATGGACTTGTATCGTTCATGATTGACAGGCAGGCGACGACGATTGCCTACGTCGAAGTGATTTCCGTTCTGGCTGTCATCATTCTTTGCCTCGTCCCATTTCTCCTCATCATGAGGAGAAACCGGCCTGCCGTAGGAGACCAGACCGCAATTCACTAGGCCAGTGACGCAGGCTCTGAAGCCTGCGCCACTTTCGACATCTCAGCTATACTGTCGCGTCTAGAAGCTTGAAAGAAAAATTCGCGCGAGAATGGGAGTCGCGTTGTACCCCTTCATTCACATTGGCCCTTTGACGCTCGGCTCGTACGGACTGATGGTCGCGACGGGCCTGATTTGCGCATTTTTTATTCTGCGCGCTGATTTTGCGCGTCGCGGAGTTTCCGCCGACGCCGAGGCGATCATCGGGATTACGGGTCTCTCGGGGCTCGTCGGTTCGCGGCTCTACCATTTGTTGGAAAGCCCTGCGGAATTTTTCGCCGATCCCTGGCCGCAGCTTTTCAGCACCATGGGTTTTGCGTTTGCCGGCGCAATCATTGGCGGATTCCTCGCCCTCGTGCTTTTGGCCAAGCGCTTCCGGATGTCGCCGCTGCTGATGCTTGACGCCGCTTCACCCGCGGCGGCTTTGGGTTACGGCATCGGACGCATCGGCTGCCTGATTTCCGGCGACGGCGATTACGGCATTCCTACAACTCTGCCCTGGGGAATGAGTTTCCCAAACGGCATCGTGCCCACAACGGAGCGGGTTCATCCCACGCCGATTTACGAATTTCTGGGGGCGATTTTGATTGCCTGGATTCTCTGGCGGCTAGGTGCGCGCGCCTTGAAAACGCATGCGCCAAACGGATTGATTTTCGCGGCCTATTTGGTGTTGACGGGAATCGCGCGGTTTCTTGTCGAGATCATTCGGATTAATCCGAGGTCGTTTTACGGGCTCACGAACGCACAGGCAGCCAGCGTTGTTTCGCTAGTTGCCGGCGTGGGGCTATTTCTTTATTGCCGCAAGGCAGTTCCGCAGAAGAGCCGTACTTAATGGTTGGATCACTCTCTTATTTTCCAGAAATTTGCAGTGAAGAAGCGCTCGTAGAAAAGCCGCCGGCGAGACGCCGGCGCCACCAAATGCCGCCAGCCTTCCGGGTCACTGCACACTCGCACTTTTTGCTTTACTAGTTTCCGCTGGCGTGTTTCCGGACGCATCGACCATTTCAACTGGGCCGTATTTCTCTAGGACCGGCTTGATCTTGCCGGCGTCTCCGACGGCCACTACCTGCATCGTTGCCGGATTGACGTATTTCCTGGCCACGCGCTGGATGTCGTCCGCATTGATGGCTGTGACCTGCGCGGGATACTTGTCCCAATAATCGGCGGGGAAATTGTACGCCTTGCGCGTGATGGCGTAGCCGATCAGTTGCTGCGGCGATTCGAGAGAGAGCGCGAAACGCGCCACCACCGAACGGCGGGCCGCGTCGAGTTCGTCGTCGGGCACTTTTTCGTCGCGGATGCGGTTCAACTCGCGCAGAAATTCCGTCATCGCTCCATCCGTCACCTCAGTGCGCAAGTCGCCGCCCGCCGTCCACGGTCCGGCATATTTTCGCGCGATCAGATTGCTGTAAACGCCGTAGGTGTAGCCTTTTTCTTCGCGCAAATTCAAGAATAGCCGGCTTGCGGAACCCGCACCCAATACTTCATTCAATACCACCAGCGCGGGATAATCGGGATTAGTCCGATCGATCGCCAGATTTCCCATCAGCAGCGTGGTCTGGACCGATCCAGGTCGGTCGACGAGGAAAATCTTTTGCTTATCCGCGGGAGGCGGACCCGGTGGAAACTTTACTGGAACTTTGGATCGTTTCCATTCGGCTAGCCACTGGCGCAACTTTGGAATAAGGGTCTGCGCATGCACATCGCCTGAGATTGCCAGGATGGTATTTTGCGGCGCGTAATGCTTGCCGTGCCAATCCGCGAGCATCGCCGGCGTCAGGGAATCGAGAGACTCCGGAGTGGCCGAAACGACTGCCGCGGGATACTTCCCATATAGGGCGTGGCTCATCGCTTGATTCGCCAGGAATCCGGGTTGCGATCGCTGCTGTAAGAGCGCGGACTTTGCGCGCGACTGATACTGCGCCAATTCGTCGGCGGGAAAATTCGGATGAAGGAGCACGTCCTTGGTGAGTGCGAACCACTGCTCGAACGTATCCGACAAGCCCGAGGCCCCTACGATTGCCGATCCGGAACCGAATCCGGCGGAGGCGGAAAGCGACGCGCCCAGGGAATCGATTTGCTCCGCGATTTGCTTGCTGGTCCGGGTTTTTGTCCCCTCGGTCAGCAGGCGCGCTGTCGCTCCGGCCAGGCCGGGCTCGCTCGCAGGCTCATACATCGGACCCGCGCCGTCAACGTCGAATTGCACGGTGACCAGTGGAAAGCGGTGGTCTTCAAGAATCATCAGGTTGATGCCGTTCGGAAGAACAGTTTCGATGGGGCGGGGCAGCTTTACCTTCAGGATGTCTTTGGAAACTGGAGCGCGATTCAGCCGCTCGACTTTGCTCGTGGGGATCGACTTGTCGTGAGCGGCATCCCCTTGGCCCCACCCGGTTGCGGCCAAAGAGGCAGCCAGCATCAGAGCAATCGTTGCTTGCATGGAAAACCGAATACTCGTGTTGCGTCTCATCTATTTGCCTCTTGCTTGCGGCGCAGCCCGCCTCGGCTGGCTGTCCCACTCATCGGGCTGGCGCGGCTTGCGCCTTTGGATTTGTCAAAACCACGGTTCGCTCTGTTGCGCCCAGATATTGGCGTGCCACGCGCTGAATGTCGCTCGGCGTGATTTCACTGTATTTTGCGAGAACGGTATTGATCAAATCCGGATTGTGGAAATACACGGAGTACCGGCCCAAAGTTCGCGCACGGCTCATCGTGCTGGTCATGGACTCGGCCTGCTGCAGACGGTCCTGAATGAGGATCTTTTGCATTTCCGCCGGAGTCACGCCTTCTGTCTTTACGCGCTCGAGCTCCTCATAAATCAGCTTTTCGACCTCGCTGGCGTCCTGTCCGGGCTTGAGCAAGGCAAAAGCCTGGAAGAGAGCCGGCCCGCGACGGAAATCGATTCCTCCGGCTACTTGCAGAGCTACTGATTTTTCCTTCACCAGTCTCTGATAAAGGCGCGAGGACGGCCCGCCAAACAAGATGTCGCCCAGCATGTCCAACGCGTAGAAATCCGGCGTATCGGCCGGAACTGTTTTGTAAACGATGTCCAGGCGAGGCAAGCGCGCAAAAGAATCCTCAACTACCGTCCTGCGCTCGGC
>Ga0210401_10007612_pt1 | contig 10841 bp, 11 predicted proteins | sample IncBWH32MmetaG_FD_150866 | JGI IMG/M metagenome (GOLD analysis project Ga0210401, IMG submission 150866) | Forest soil microbial communities from Barre Woods Harvard Forest LTER site, Petersham, Massachusetts, United States - Inc-BW-H-32-M | ecosystem: Environmental > Terrestrial > Soil >... | reverse complement strand
CCGCACACTTTGTTGATGGTCATCGCGGCTACGCGAGCCTCGCAGCCGCCCTTTAATGCCGCCTGTCGCGCAGGATTTTGCCCCAGGCCGGCCTGCACGACGTTGCCAAGGATCGCTTCATCGATCCGCTTGCCCGTTAGCCCGGCGCGGCAGATCGCCTCCGCCACCACTTTTCCGCCCAGTTCTGGCGCTGTGAACCCGGCCAAGCCGCCTTGAAATTTGCCGATGGGGGTGCGAACCGCGGAGAGAATGACAGGAGTTTCCATGAGCGACCTCCAGACGTGAGTCTTAATTATAGCGGGAACTGCGCAAGGGAGGAATTCGCGGGTCCAGTTTCCGACTACCCGGAAGTTGAACATCGGCGCAGCTCTCTGCCGCAAACTGCGGACGTGTCCTAGAACGGTTCGTCCGTGACAAAACTAAGCCCAGCCTCCAGAAGAAAAATGATTGAAGGCCGGGCACCTTTGCGATTTGCGGCTTTATGATCAGATCGCTGCGTGAAGCGGTTAGCGGGCTGTCCAGCCACCATCGATTAGAATCGTTTCGCCGGTGATTAACGACGCAGCGGGGGACGCCAGGAACACAACCGCGCCGGCCACTTCCATGGGCTCGCCGATACGGTGCAGCGCGGCAATGCGTTCCAATGTGTCGGCGCGGAATGCGGCATCAGCGAGTGCGCTCTCCGTGCCCGGCGTGTTAATGAATGTTGGCGCCACGGCGTTCACGGTGATTCCGTGCTTGCCCCATTCCACGGCGAGACATTTGGTCAAATGAGCGATGCCCGCCTTGGTCATGCAATAAATCGATTCTGTCGGCAACGCCGCAAAGCCTGCCTGCGAGCTCATCATGATGATCTTCCCGCTCTTTTGCCGAATCATCAGGCGTCCAACGGACTGGCTGGCAAAAAATGTTCCTTTCAAGTTGATGGCCAGTGTTTCGTCGAAGTCTTCCTCGCGCACATGCTCGGCCAGATTTTCAGGCGCGATCCCAGCATTGTTCACCAAGATATCGATGCGGCCGAACTCTTTCGCAGCGTCGTCGACGGCGCTAGAAATCTGCTCCATGCGGCGCATGTCCATCTGAAGCGGCAGGACCTTTCTGCCCATCTTTCGTATCTCTGCGGCTAATCCAGAATCGGCCTTTACATCGCGCAAACCTAGAGCCACATCCGCGCCGGCATGAGCTAAGGCCAGCGAAATGGCGCGCCCCAAACCGCGCGCCGCTCCCGTTACCAACGCTACCTGACCGCTCAAGCCAAACTGCGGATACTCCATTACCTTTCCTCCATCGCTTACTTAGGATTTCCACGCGCGCGGCTCGTTTGACGATATTTTTTCGCATCCCAATAAACATCAGGCTACGTTAGCCCCATTTCGATCTGCCGCATTCGTTTCGACCATCTCTCCCTGTATTTCGCCCATTTAAGCTTCGCTTTGAGTTCTTCAAAAGCGTTGAATGCAATAGGGCAGATAGCAATGTTGTCAAGGACCCCGTAGAGGCGAGAGACGAAGTCCGGCTTTTCAAGGTGAGGATACGATCGGCAATCATCTGGCCGAGCTTCATAAATCGAGCACAAATTTCCCTTAAGCGCGGGGCAGGGTTTCATTATGCCTTCTACCACAAAGCGCTTCTTGAATTCGTCTATCGATTGCTGCATTGACTTTGCTATGGTGTGAAGTTCGGGTTCCGTGAAATTCAGTTCCAAGGCTCGACAACAATTGCCGCACTCTTTGCAGTCAATAAGCGTGAAGTATTTCTGGCTGAGGGCTTTCACGAGATCATCGATGTTATCAGGAGCGGAATCCTTGAGCCACGAGCGGAAGTCATAGTTCTCGTTTTCATTCGCTTCACTGAGAAGTCTAATGCGTTGAAGATACTCTGCGTTGATGGCGATCTGTGCACCCTGTTGCGCAGGGTTCTCTGCTTGTGCCAGTGTGTTTGGCGCTGCCTCCGTCCGGCTTGTTGTCGCTCGATCGGGTCCCACTGAATTCTTCATTACATCCCCCGGCCTTCTCCCATCGCGCGTGTAGCCAGGCAATCGCGATGATAATGCGAAGACGCCTATCACTTCAACGACAGAACGCGGGGGGTGAACAGGGAAACGGGTCCCAGTTTGAAGTTGTTCGGTAACCGACGAAGTTGGGCTGACTCATGACGGACTTTGTGAGACCATTCGATCAATACAGAGGGATATGCAGCATGAAATACCGAATTGCAAAATGGGCGGTTGCGGGCTTTATCGTTGCGCGTGGGTGGGCACTATATTTCTTAGTGGCGAGCAAGGACCGTCCGATAGAACCGATTGTGTCCACTCTTGTGCGGTTGTCTTTCCCTGTTGCGATTGTCGGCTCGCATTACCCCGTTGGCCTCTATTTGACCCTGGTTGCAAACGTCGCCACGTATGTACTGGTTGGCCTAGGTGTGGAAATCCTGCTGCGGCACTTAAGGCACACAAACTAGTTCATGACAATTGGCTGCCCAAGCGCTCCTAGAACGAAACTTTACTTGCCGCATGCGTCTCAGCCTCGGGATCGCCGACCCAGTGGCCGGGGAAATCAGGACTATCCGACGCCCATCGCAGCGTTCCGCCGAGCGTGCGCAATGAGCGCGGCACATGATACCATCCCCGGATGGCCGGCTCCGCTTACATCCCAAATGCTGCCTCGGCCGTCCCTGCCACAACGCTCAAGGTTAATTCACGGCACTCGGCGCTGGTGCGCGTCACTCACTGGATCACTACGCTTTGCTTTATGGCCTTGCTGGTCAGCGGAATTGAAATTTTGATCTCACACCCGCGTTTCTATTGGGGCGAAACCGGCAATGTATTGACTACGCCGTTGTTCAAAATACCGATCCCTTCCTCGAGAGCATTGGTGCCGACTGGCTACGGGTACGTGTTGCCAGACCAGAACGGCTGGAGCCGGTATCTCCACTTTCAAGCAGCCTGGGCACTGGTATTGACTGGCTTACTGTATGCAATCTTCAGCTTGGTTTCAGGGCATTTGCGGAAAAACTTGCTTCCGGGCAAGGCCGAACTTTCGTGGCGGGTGCTTTCGACCGAAATCTCAAACCATTTGCGATTCAAGCGGCCGAGTGAATCAGAAGCCTGGTCGTATAACGTGCTGCAGCGTATTACTTACCTGTTCGTGATTTTCGTTCTGTTTCCGTTGGTAATCTGGACGGGCTTGGCGATGTCCCTGGGCTTTGTTTCCGCATTTCCAGCGACAGTCACGCTGCTGGGCGGGCAGCAGTCCGCGCGCACCATTCACTTTCTCGTTTCGGTGGCGCTGGTGCTGTTCCTGCTGGTGCACGTCGTGATGATTTTTCTTGCGGGATTCCGAAGCCGCATGCGAGCGATGATCACGGGCAAAGCGGGCACAGATAAGGAGGGCACATGAGCGATCTTTCGCGCCGCAAACTGATCACTGCCGGAGTCGCGGCCACGGCGGGCGTGTTGGGCCTGGGCGCGGCCGCGCGCATTGCGCAGAGGTATGGACTGGTCCCGCCCGACCACGGCGGAGTCTGGGGCATCGGCGAAACGCTGACCTACGCTTCCCAGCGGCTGTTGACGAGGCACTCGTTAGCCCGTGAATTCTCTCGCAGCCAGATTTCGAAGAGACCCGTGGCGAACGAAATGCCGCCATTGAACGACGCGTATAAGCGCGTGCAGGCTGGAGGATTCGTGGACTGGCGGCTCTCGGTCGACGGCTTGGTCGCGCGGCCCGGCACGTTTTCGCTTGAGCAGTTGAAGAGCTATCCGTCTCGCAGCCAGATTACGCAACTGGCGTGTGAAGAGGGCTGGTCGTATATCGCCGAGTGGCGCGGTGTACCGCTTTTCCACGTGCTGGACGTTGTGGGGATCCAACCGCATGCCCGATACGTTGTGTACTTCTCGATCGATCCCGAATGGTGGGAAAGCATCGATATGGCCGATGCATTACACCCGCAGACTTTTCTTGCGTACGGAATGAATGGAAATGACCTTCCAACAGGGAACGGCGGGCCGCTTCGTTTGCGGCTTCCGCGCCAACTTGGCTACAAGAGTGTGAAATTCATTACCCGCCTGACAGTCACCGACAGCCTGAAGGGATTTGGCAAGGGGCTAGGTTCCGCATCTCCCGAGGGAGGCTATGCCTGGTATGCCGGCATCTGAGACGCTTGCTTATTGTGCGGCTGGATTTGTCTTTGGCGGAGGAATCTCGTACTTCAGGCGCTGGATCTCAGACTGCAGCGACTCGATCTGCTGCTGAGCGGCATCAAGTGTGGCTTTGCCCTCGGTGTCTTGCGCATAGTTGGGTTTGGAATAGTAAGCAGCCTGGTTCAGATCGAACTCGCGCTGCAATAGCTTCAACTCTTTTTCCGCGGAATCGATTTGCTTCTGGATGCCTGCTTCCTTAGGAGGCTCGCAAGCAATGCGCGAGGCTTCTTTCAGGGACGCAATCCTCTCCTCGAGAATGACTTCGTTGATTCGCGCCGGGGCCTGTGGTTGCGATTGCAGCAGCGGTGGAGATCCAAAGGCAAGCCCCGAGGTGCCGGACTTAAAATTCTTCAAATCGACATCGCCGCCGGAGATAGCTTGTGGATTGTAGGAAAGTTCTCGGCGAAGCTGGTCCAACTCATCCTGGGCAGACTGCAGCTCCATTTCCAGTCTTTCTTCGTCGGGATTATTGCAGTCTGTCGTCGCGGATGTCGGCGGTGTTGGAGCATTGGCCTGCTGTGGTGTTGCTACGCTGGCTTGCTTTGGCGAGGACTCTGGAGGAACTGCTGGGGCGCTGGACGGCGGAGACTGCACGGCGATGTCGTCGTTGGTGAAGATTACCGGAGGCGTTGCGGAATTCGATTTACGCTGGCGAGCGTTGAGCGCGGCATCCACGATTGATTCCGCCGGTTTTGCTGGTGCCTGGGATCGCGCGGGCACGCCAAGAGCAAGGACCAATAGAGTGAGACTTAGTGACAACGCCCAAGACGCCGCCGGCATTTGCCGTTCCAAGAGTTCCGAGGAGATGATGCGAGCCTTCACAGTGACACCTTGTCCTCAGGGGATACTACACCTGTCCAAGGTGCGGGCACAATCCCTTACCTCATGGTTGTAGTGGCTCGGACGCGGACGCAGACCTTGTAACGGTAGGTGACGGTGCGCTCTTCTCCGGCCTTCAGGGTGATTTCCCAGGTGAGCCGAGACATGGGATTGTCCGTCGTGATCGCTTTGCCCAGCTTCACGGTTTCGCCGTCGTCCGATTGCGAGTCCACGGCGCCGCGCAGCGTCTTGCGGATGCTCAGGCGCACGTCCTCCAGAGCGACCATTTGACCGCCGATGGCGTTGGAATAAGAGCGAAGCCTCCCCGAGTCGCGCCGCTCCGCGTCCTGGCATGAACGCGAGCAGATTCTGTTGCAGGCTCATGGGAGATGGAGTGTTGGAATAGACAAAATTGGGTACTCCGACGACGAAGAAAACCTCGGCATCTTTCAGGTCTTCCGCATCGTCCATGACGACGGCTTGCATGGTGATTTGCGCCGTCTGGTCGTCGGTCAGTGAAATCAGATAGGAAGGTCCAGCCGAGACCGTGTTCGGGATAGCCAACGGTTAGACTGGTTTTGTCGCAATGGCCTATGGGGACACACCTGCCTGGATGCAAAGCATTTCCAGGAGTGTTGCCTGCTTCTACTATAGAACGGTGGGAAGCAGCATTCTTGCACGCAGAATTGGGGACTGGCGGTGCGGCGCGGGAAGCTCGTCGCTTAGACACACCACCAGGGGCGGCTGGGGAACCGCTCCTGCGCGGTGGGATTAATTGCTGGCAGTAGCCTTTGCGGGCGGCGGCGTCATCTCGTCGGCGCTGGGGCCATACAAACCCGGCACCGCTACGTCGAGCAAGCGGTAGTACACCGTCAGTTGCGCGCGGTGATGAATCAGGTGATTGAACACCATGCCGCGAAGGCAAGCAATGCGAGGCATGGTGAAGATTTCTTTGCCGCCGGCCAATAGTTTCCAGCCCTTCATCATGTCTTGGTCGGTGGCTTTGCTAATGGCCTCGCGCGCTTCCGCCACATTCTTATCGAATTCCGCCAGCAGTTCTTTGCGATTTGTAATCTTGGGAGGGGTGTAGGAAGGTCCATTCACCGGAGCGTAGTCCAGTTCTTCGGTCTGCAACGTCATCGTTGCCCATCCGGGGAGATTGCCGACATGCGAAGCGAGCCAGCCCACCGTGCCAGACTTGTCGTGCGGCTTCCAATTCCATTTCTCGTCGGGGACGCGTTCCAGCACCTTGCGAGTGTTCAGCATCTCGTTGTCAAATTCGCCAAGCATCATTTGTCCGAGGCTCATAGCGGTCTCCTTGAAAGAAGTTGCCATTCAGGGCGAAGGTAATCGTAGACGAAATAAAAGCGAATATCAATACGGCGCTTTCTACGTCCAGTCGCCCCGTCTGACGGCGGAATATCTGCTAGCTTAGTTGCCGGATATGAACCTGGCGTTACCAGGGATTCGCCGTGCGCCCGCAGCGGCCCAGCTAGAATCGCGGGTTGACAGACCGACGAGAAGAGCCAAAATAGGAACATGGCACATCAATTCACCAACTCCTATGTGAAGGACTCCATCGAGTTGTTCCGCTACTACAAGAAGCTGGCCGAACGCGCCATCGAGCAGTGCCCGGATGAAGGGTTGTTCGCCGCGCTGGACACTGAATCCAACTGCATCGCCATCGTAGTGAAGCACATGTCAGGCAATATGAGGTCCCGCTGGAGCGATTTCCTGACCACGGATGGAGAGAAGCCTGATCGCCATCGGGACACCGAATTTGAAGAGCCACCAAAAACGCGCGAGGAATTGTTGGCGCTGTGGGAGCATGGCTGGAAATACCTTTTCGACGCGCTCGAGCCGCTTACTGAGGCGGACCTGACGCGCACGGTTACCATCCGCACCGAGCCGCATTCGGTGATGCAGGCCATCAATCGTCAAGTGGCGCACTACAGCTATCACGTTGGCCAGATTGCATATCTGGCAAAGCATTTCGCCGCGAAGTCTGGGAAGTGGTCCCCGCTCACGGTTCCGCGCAGAAAATCCGCCGATTTCAACACCAGAGTCGCATCCGGCCAGGCGTCGCAGAGGTAGGTCGTTGCGGGCTTGCCAAGGCGATGTTATGGTTCTGATTGAGGACTCGAAAATATCCTGCGCTCAGCCTCTACGCAGAAAATTGCATGGCGCGAACTGATCTGGAGGCCATTCTTTAACTCACTAGTTCTTTCGCTTTATCTTCGCCATCAAGTGCGCTACGCTTTTTGAATCATGTCTACGCTATTCGACTTGGGGAAGCCGGAGCAGGAAAGCGGGCTGAAGCTGAATCCCGCTCAGCATCGGGCTATCACGCACGGCGATGGGCCGCTACTGGTGATTGCGGGCGCGGGCACCGGAAAGACTCGCGTCATCACTGAGCGCATCCGCCACCTGCTGGAAACGAATCACTCCCTCCTTGGCGAAAACATTCTCGGCCTGACGTTTACCAAAAAAGCTGCTGGGGAAATGAAAGCGCGCGTCGTAAAGGCCGTGGGCGAACGCGGCAAGGATGTGGTGTTGTCGACGTTCCACTCGTTTTGCGAAACGCTGCTCAAGGAAGTCGATCCCAACCGTGTCGCCCTGGAACAGGTGGATCACTGGATCCTGCTGCGCCGCAATTTGGCCCGCCTGAAGCTCGACAAGTTCCGCCGCCTCGCCGAACCCGGCCAATTCCTCAGCGACTTCATTCAGTTCTTCTCCCGATGCCAGGATGAACTGGTCTCCAGCGACGACTACCAGGCCTTCGCGGATCAACTCTCTTGCGAGCTCGCCGCCGAAACAGACTCCCTGGATGAAGACACGTGCAAGGAACGCGCCGAACACGTTGCGCTGCAGCGGGAAATTGCCCGCGCCTATCGCGCCAGCGAAGAAATCCTGCGCGAGAAACGGGCGGTGGCGCTCAACGGCCTTATCGCCGAAGCCGTCACTCTTCTCAAGAGCGACTCCAAAAAACGCCGCCAGCTACAGGAACGCTTTAAGCACATCCTGGTGGACGAATTTCAGGACACCAACATCGCGCAACTCGAGCTACTTCATCTGCTCAGCGCCGATCGCCGCAACATCGTCGTTGTCGGCGACAACGATCAGGCCATCTACCGCTTCCGTGGCGCATCCTTCGGTAGCTTCAAACTATTCCTTCAGCGCTTTGCCGATTGGCAAGAAGGTCAGGATTCCTCACCCTTCCGTGTCGCGCTGATGGACAACTACCGTTCCACTCCCAACATTCTGCGCGTCGCTACGCAGGCCATTTCCATGAACGAGGTCAGCGCCGAATTCCCCAAGAAAGTGCTGCAATCCAACAAGCCTGAGGGAGAAAAGATTCGCGTCGTCGAACTGGACGCCCCCGAAGACGAAGCCGCCTGGGTCGCCGACGAGTTGCAGCGCCTCCGCGCCGCCGGGCGTCGCTGGAAAGATTTCGCGGTGCTCTACCGCCAGCACGCTCATCGCAACCATCTTGTCGAAGAACTTTGCCTGCGCAAGATTCCCTTCGTCATTTCCAAGCTCTCCATACTGGAGCATCCCCTGGTGCGCGACGTCCTCGCGTATCTTCACCTGATCGCTCGACCTTTCGACGATATTGCTTGCGCCCGCGTCCTTTCGGCTCCAGCGTGGCAACTCTCTGCCCCCGACCTAGTGCGCCTCGCCGAACGCGCCGGCCGAAAGCGCGCCATTGCGCTCTACGATGTTCTGCAATCGCCGCAAACAAATTTGCCCTTCGATCCCTCGCACACTGCCATTGCCAAGCTCCTGGAATTTCTTGCCGAACAGCGCAAAACCAGCCGGCGTCGCACCGCACGCGATATTCTTGGCGATCTAGTGGAATGGCTGGAGATCCACCCGCGCGCCAGCAGGCAAGACCGCAAATATGTGAATCAACTGGCGCAATTCATGAAGGATTGGGAGCCCAAAAGCGAGACGGGTGGCTTGGCCGAATTCCTGGAATATCTGGACTACTTCCAACAAGCCGGCGGAACGCTCAGCCTGGAAGATGATGCACCCGGCGACGCCCTTCAGTTGATGACCGTTCACGGCGCCAAGGGCCTGGAGTTTCCGCACGTCTTTCTGCTGCGTGTGAATTTCAACGCCTTCCCCGCGCGCAACCGTGCTCCCTTGTTCGAATTTCCCGACCGCCTGATGAAAGAAGAACTGCCTGAGGGCGACTTTCACATCCAGGAAGAGCGGCGGCTTTTCTATGTGGCGCTGACGCGCGCGCAAGATCGCCTGACCATCACCAGTCTGACGGAGAAAAAGGGCAAGATGCCTGTCTTCATTGAGGACCTGCTCATGGATCCTGCCGTAAAACGCCGCGACCTCCAACAGTCCGCCCCGAAACTTAAGAAGCAAGTGCCCAGGCCGACAGCGGTGCCGCTGTCCACTCCCGCTTCTGAACTCTTTCCCCTCTCCGAACAAGCGCCCAGGATTTTTTCGCGCATTGCGAGTTGGGCAGAGGAATTCCGCCCGCCCACGCCGGAACCGCTGAAGCTCAGTTCCTCAGCCGTGGATAACTATCGGAAATGTCCGCAGCGATACGCGTTCAGCTATCTGTGGTCGTTGAAAGAAGGCCCGCGCGCCGCGCTGACCTTTGGCAGCGTGATGCACACCACCATCAAGCGGTTTGTCGACCAACTCAGGAAAGGCGTGAAATTGCCGTTGGCGGAAGTCCAGCGCATCTACGAAACGGAATGGACCAGCGCCGGCTTTGAAGACCACTACCAGGAAGCCGAGTACAAAAAGGATGGCTGGGAGCAATTGCAGGCTTTCCACGCAACCATGCTGCAGGTGTCACCGCAGATCCTGGAACAGGAGAAGGCGTTCGAGTTGCCGCTGGCGAACGATGTCATCCTGACCGGGCGTATGGATCAGGTGAACAGCCTGGGCCGCAACGATGTAGAGATTGTCGATTACAAAACCGGCAAACCCCGGAAGGACTCCGACGCGCGAAAAGACCTTCAGCTGAGTATCTACGCACTAGCGGCAAAAGAAATCTTCGAGTGGAATCCGGTTCGCCTCGTGTTCCACTATTTACAGACCAACCAGACCCAGGTCACCTTGCGCGATTCCAAGCAACTCGACGATGCCGAAAAAATCGTTCAGGAAGCTGCCGCGGACATCCGTGCCGCGCAATTCCCACCCAATCCAGGCTTCGTTTGTCGGAGTTGCGCCTACAAGCCCATTTGCCCGGCTCACGAAGAATCCTTGGGCACTTGATCCGCCAAACGCTTTCCCGGGTCGCCATCCTTGGCACGCGATGCGCCGTTGCTTAGAACGGCATGCCGCGCATTCCTTATGAGATCAGTCAGCATGTCGTCGATGCGGTCCGTTGCTTCGTCGATTCCCTGCAGCAGCGCCATTCCTTCTTCAGACCACGCCGAAGTCACGACCACTCCGAGGGCCTCGCGAATCCGCCGGTTGCGTTCCCGGATCAGGATGCTTCGCTCCTTCGCGCGCTCGAAATCTGGCCTTCACGGCTCGAGGAAAGGGAAAAGTACCCTGCAAGCGCACCCGGGACTCCTATCGCTACATCGCTCACGATCGTTTTCGATGCAGTTGTTCCTAGCCGGTCCATCAGGAAATCTATGCCGTAGTTGGCATAAACCAATGCCGGTAATCATCGCTGGCCGCACGCGATCCAATATCCGCTGGCCTTTCGTCGTTGTTGTCGCGGTCATGGCCCATCCCCTTGCGTTCTCGAGGGGTATTGCCCAGGAAGGGCATTGCGCATCCGGGGGGGACGAACGCGTTTGCAGCCGATCTACCGCATGGCCGCAGCCTTGTATGTGACGCCGAG
>Ga0210401_10007611_pt1 | contig 10842 bp, 12 predicted proteins | sample IncBWH32MmetaG_FD_150866 | JGI IMG/M metagenome (GOLD analysis project Ga0210401, IMG submission 150866) | Forest soil microbial communities from Barre Woods Harvard Forest LTER site, Petersham, Massachusetts, United States - Inc-BW-H-32-M | ecosystem: Environmental > Terrestrial > Soil >... | reverse complement strand
TACAAGCTTTAAAATCTAACGAAGTTCCTGTAGCAAGTATCATGGTGTATAATGGTCGGGTAATCGGACAAGGATATAACACTGTACTACGTGACACCAACATAGGGGGGCATGCCGAAATTAATGCTATCTCAAATACCATTAAAAATATAGGCACGCAAAAATTTAATCGGTTAAACCGCGATTCGCTAACCCTAATCACCACCTTCGAACCCTGTTTAATGTGCCGTGGGGCAATTATCGAAAACCGAATAAAACATGTTGAATTTATCAAGAAAAAAAATATTACACATTGGGTAAAAAATCTGTTTAAATCCTTGCGGTACAAAATAAATAAAACAAAAATAAACAACGCCACCCTGCAAGATTCGTTGTTCCTTCTTCATCCTAATTCACCCCGCTATAAATTAACAATTTTATTGTGATGAACGGTTAATTTTAAATGAATTTATAGCTGTAAATTAGACTTGTTATTGAAAAAAGTGGAATTAAACGAGCAAATATCATCCCATCACGAAGCAGTACTTAAGGTAATTTGCTATTACGATGTTTTTAATCATCCCTTAACTCCCAACGAAATCGAAAAAAATATTTCTATCGAAATCTCTTCATATTTTTTATACATGGCTTTATCCGATTTGGTAGACATGGGTTTGCTTTCATCTTTCAACGATTATTATTTTTTGCATACAAAACAAAAATCAATAGTTGCCTCGCGATTGGAGAAAGAAAAACGTGCTAAAGAGTTTATGCGCAAATCAACTTTCTTTACTAGGATAATAAGTTCGTTTCCGTTTGTTGAAGCTGTTTGCATATCAGGCTCCTTATCAAAAGGGGTAATGGAACCCGATGGCGATATTGATTATTTTATTATCACAACACCACAACGTTTATGGTTGTGCCGCAGTTTTTTAATTCTGTTTAAAAAATTATTTCTATTTAATTCACATAAATATTTTTGCGTTAATTATTTTGTTGATACAAATAACCTCATCATTCCCGATGAAAATCTATTTACCGCCACCGAGGTAAGTTCTTTGCTGCCTGTGATAAACCATAAATTGTATCAAAAATTTATGTCGGCTAATAGTTGGGTACAAAATTATTTTCCCAATACATCCCTACGTAATGCAGATAATTGCATTGTACAGAAAAAAAACCTGCTAAAGCGTTTTGCTGAATTTGTTTTAGGTGGCAGTTTAGGCGAGTATATCGATAACCTGTTTTTTAAACTAACCCTAAAACGCTGGAAAAAAAAGTTCCCTCATTTTACTTCAACCGATTTTAATTTAAACCTGCGTACACGCAAAACTGTTTCTAAACACCACCCACGCGGTTATCAGCAGAAAGTGTTACAACGTTATAACGAACAACTCATTACAATTTGCGAAAACTATAAAACTAAAACAGTAAAAGTTGCTTAAGCTATTATGAAAGTTTTATTTACGCATTCCTATTTCTTAAAGTTAGATGTTAAGCAATATCAAAACAAAACGCCTTATGCGCCCTTGGCTACTTTATATGCAGCAGCTTTACTTCGTCAAAATAAATTTGATGTCAGTTTGTTCGATGTGCAGTTCTGCAACTCAGGGCATGATATTGCAGACACTTTAACTAGGACAAAACCTGATGTACTGGTTATTTACGATGATGGTTTTAACTACCTAAGCAAAATGTGCCTTACTAATATGCGGCACGCTGCTTTTCAAATGCAGCAAGTTGCAAAACTGCATGGTTGCAAGGTTATTGTTTCAAGTTCTGATGCTACCGATAATTATGAAAAATATTTCGATAACGGTGCCGATTACATTATTGCCGGTGAAGCTGAATATACTTTACTTGATTTGGTAAACGTTATCAAAAGCCGAAGCAATAATTTTGATTCAATCGGTGGTTTAATTTATAAAAAAGATAATGCTGTTTGCAAAACAGCTAAACGCCAAGTGCTTAAAAACCTTGATGAGCTTCCTTTTCCTGCTTGGGATTTAATCGATATTGCAGCCTACAAAAAAATGTGGCTCACAAAGCATGGTTATTTTTCGCTAAACTTTGTTACCACGCGTGGTTGTCCCTATAAATGTAATTGGTGCGCTAAACCTATTTATGGCAATAGGTACAATTCACATTCGCCAAAATATATAGTTGATTTAATTGCCGACTTACAACAAAAATATAATTTCAATCATATTTGGTTTGCCGACGATATTTTTGGCTTAAAACCAAGCTGGTTAGCCGAGTTTGCAAAATTGGTTGATGAGCAAAAATTAAAATTCACTTACAAAATTCAATCGCGTGCCGATTTGTTGTTAGAGGAAAATGCAATTAAACACCTCGCCCTATCGGGTTGTACCAATGTGTGGATGGGTGCCGAAAGCGGCTCACAAAAAATTTTAGATGCCATGGATAAAGGCATTACGGTTGAGCAAATTTACGAGGCAACTGACCTGCTAAAAAAACACAACATTCAACCCGCCCTCTTTCTTCAATTCGGTTATCCCGGCGAAACGCTTGCCGATATCAAGCTTACTACCAAAATGGTGCACGATTTAATGCCTGATTATATTGGAGTTTCGGTTTCTTACCCGCTACCCGGCACTAAATTTTACGAAACTGTAAAAAACGATTTACAACAAAAAGCAAACTGGAACGATAGCGATGATTTAGATCTACTATTTAAAAACACGTACAACAACAATTTCTATAAACAGTTGCATCGTCATTTTCATAAAAACTATCGCAAAAAACAAGCCACGCAAACACTTAAAAAAGTGTTGGATAATGGAGTAAACAAACGCTCACTTAAAAAAATTACTTCGTTGTTATATTATATACCCGTTACTTTTATTGAACAACAAAAATTAAAACGACTTACCAGAGTGCAATGAGCAGCATACAGGAACAAAATGTAAGTGATGCTTTCTCTCGTCAGTCTGCCGTGTTTGATGAAGAAGACCAAGCCAACCCTGTTATCCAGCGTATGCGTAAACAGGTGCATGCACACGTACTTTCGCTTTTAAACCCAGGCGATAAAATTCTCGAACTAAATGCGGGCACAGGCATTGATGCTGTTTTTTTTGCCCAACAAGGCTATAATATACTTGCTACCGATAATGCGCAGGGAATGATAAACACCTTTACTGAAAAAGTAAAAAAATTAAATCTCGAAAATAAAATACAGGTACAAAAATGTTCTTTCAATAATTTAGAAGAAATAAAAGAAAACAACTTTAATCATATCTTCTCAAATTTTGGTGGCTTAAATTGTGCCGAAGATATAAATCAGGTTGTTCAGCAGTTTCATCGATTACTTAAACCGGGCGGCATAGCAACTTTAGTTATCATGCCCCGCATTTGCCCTTGGGAGATGCTATTGGCTCTAAAAGGAAATTTTAAAATAGCTTTTAGGCGCTTATCTAAAAAAGGGGTGTCATCGCATTTAGAGGGCGTTTACTTCACCACCTATTATTATTCGCCTAAGCAATTGCTAAATGCTTTCGGAAAAAATTATAGCAAAGTATCCATAAAAGGTTTAGGTATTTTAACCCCGCCACCTTATCTTAATAAATTCCCAACTAAGCACTCTGCCTTATTTAAAACACTTGCCATGCTCGAAGAAAAACTAGATACAAAAGCTCCTTTTAATTCGTGGGCAGATCATTTCATCATCAGTATTCAAAAAATTATTTAACTAGTAAATTATGTCGTGGTCTTTTGTACATTATTACGCTTAATATGTACTACATTGAAAAGCTAAAAAGTGTTTCTTTTCATTAAAAAATTGACATACAAAGAGTGAATTAAGTCACAGAACAGACAAGTCTTTAAATGTGTTATTACTGTAATAGTTATAGCATTTAAAACTATACTTGGTATCTGATAATAATGTTAAATAATTAAATAAAACCCAACCTTTCCTTTTAAAAGCACGTATTGGTATAAATAAGACCGAAATTAGCCCTAACTTTAACTTCAAAATCAAAACATGAAAAAAACTACAAAAACTAAATGCAGATTACAAAAAACAATTAGCATCATATTTCTATGGGTAGGAATAAACGTACTTGGCTTTGCGCAATGTAGTCCAAGTTTTACCTATTCAACAAGTGTTTCAACTGTAAGTCTTACCAGTACTTCTACAGGCACAACATCCACAACACATTACAACTGGGCTTTATCGGGTGCAGCTAATGTAAACTATAACTCGTATAATTCAACTTATGTTTTTAGTCAATTGTATAATGGCACTTACACAGTTACTTTAACATTAGATTCTTCTTCGTGCTCTGGTACAACTTCACAAACGTTTACAATAAGTGGTGGTGCAAACGCACCTGCTTGTACTGCCAGTTTTACTTACTCTGTTGGCACATCGGGGCAAGTAACTTTTACCAATACTTCGCCTGTTGACCCTTTAAACAATACAAGTTATTCGTGGAATTTGGGCACACATGGTAATATGTATCCTTATTCAACATATAATATTCCTAACTACACCTATTATTACAATGGTACATATACAGTTACATTAAATGTATCTAATTCGGAAAATGCTTGTTATACTTCTGCTACACAAACTATTAGCATAACTAATGCGCATCCTGCTGCATCCTGCACTTCTGCTTTCACTTATACACTTGGTGCGGCAGGGCTGGTTAATTTTACCAGTTTATATACAGGCACTGCGCCCGGTATTACATATAATTGGGATTTTGGAGATGGCAGTAATAACCCTTATGGTAGTTCAACCACATCGCATACTTATGCGTACAATGGCACTTATAATGTTCAGGTAAGTGTTAGAGATACGGCAACTAATTGCGATACAGGTTCCGTTTCTCCTCAAACTTTTACTATTACCAATGCAGCTACCCAACCATGTACACCTACCGTTACCTTTCATCTGTATCAGGATTCTATTAACCCGCAGCCTCATGTTTGGCAAGTTGGTTCATATTACTCATGGCAGGTTAATAATGCTTTGTGGTATTGGGGAGATGGAACTTCTACGGCAGGTCTTTCACCAACACACACTTATTCTGTAGCCGGTCATTATACTATATGTGTAACCGTGTATTCTTCTTGCGGAGATTCAGCTACCGTTTGTCAGAATGATAGTTTGTATCGTTTATCTCAAAATAATAGTACCAACAACACCATAATTTCTGTTACTGTTCTCAATGTGAACAACAATCAAGCAACAGGAATAAAAACGAATACGCAAGAAACTATACTGGTATCTCTTTATCCTAATCCAAGTATAGGTTTGTTTACACTTCAGTTAAACAATATATCTTCTACTGTTTCAAAAGCGCAAATAAGTGTTACGAATATTTTAGGAGAAGTTATTTATAGTTCGCAGGAAGAAATAAATAACAACACTCTTTCTAAGGAGATAAACTTACAAAACACAGTTAACGGCGCTTATTTTATGAAAGTTGATATAGATGGCAAAACCTATACCAGCAAAACAATTATTAATAGGTAGAAAAGTTTAGTCACATGTATAAAAGCCGCGTTTTTTGCGGCTTTTATTTTTTATTGTTTCTGGCAGTTTCTTTATCCTGTGCATTTTCCAGGTTTTCTTTATAACGCCTGTTATGTGGCAATATTTCTACTGCCTTTGCATAATCTTTTATGGCTACTTTAAATATACCCAGCTCTTCGTAAATAGCACCCCTGCCATTATAAGAGGCAGCATCTTCCGGGTCTAACTTAATGGCGCAGTCAAAATCGGCAAGGGCTTCGTTATAGCTTTTTAAATAACAGTAGGCAGTTGCCCGATATCTGAAAGCTTCACTAAACGAAGAATCTAACCGAATGGCTTTGGTGTAATTAACAATGGCTTCTTTATATTTACCGTTTTCAACAGCGGTATAGCCTTTGTAAATCCAATAGTATTGGCTTTTTTGCAAGTCGGCATGGCTAAGTTTTTGCTGCTGAGCCTTTGCTGAAATAAGAACTAAAGATAAGAGGCAGATTAAAAATCTTTTCATTGCACTATAAAGGTAAAATAAAAAAAGCCCCATATAAATATGAGGCTTAAAATTTGTTGTTTTAGTTATTACATCTTAGCAGGATCTTTTGCAGCCCCATCTAAAGATGGAACGCTAGGAGTTCCACCACCAACAGTGTTTTTTAATAAATTTTTGTCGAGTTTTTCTACTTTAACTTTAGTAGCTGCGTTTTCTTTTTTTGATTTAAACAATTTTTTGAACATGATTTTTAGTTTTTAAGGGTTATTGATTTATGTGATTATTATTTTTCATTTGTGGCGCAAGCTTGCCATATACCGCTGCCGCCTACTACATTACCTAATTCTTTAGTATCTAATTTTTCAACTTTTGCTTTTTCGGTTTTTGTTTTAATAGTTGAAGTTTCTTTTTTTGATTTGAACAGTTTTTTAAACATAATTTTAATTTTTAAGGGTTTATAATAAATGTAACGACATTGAAATTAGTTTACTGTACGCCGTTAATTATTTTGCTTTACCTGGATGTTGTTCTAGGTTCACATCTAAACCTGGTATCGGGTCGCCACCACCAATGGTGTTTTTTAATAAAATTTTATCTAGTTTTTCTACTTTAGCTTTAATAGCAGTAGTTTCTTTTTTTGATTTAAAAAGGTTTTTAAACATGGTTTTATTTTTTTATGGGTTTAGTACTATTAATTTATTATGGGTGAATGCTTGGGTCAACCGGAGGTGCATCGGTAATATTACCTGTGTTAGATTTTGAAGAGTTGTAGTTTATTGTACCGCCAACAATGTTGTTTAACTCTTTGCTGTTTAGTTTTTCTACTTTTACTTTAGAGTCGTTAGTTTGTTTTTTGACTTTAAAAAGGGTTTTAGACATAATTTTAAATTTTGTGGGTTAATAATGTTTCAATGATACAACATGAAAGAGGTAGGAAGTAACTAACTTTTTAAACGGCGGCATTTTTTAATTAAACGGCGGTGTTTTTTGATTAAGCGGTAAAATTTGAGTAGACTTAAATCCCCTAAAAAGTGATTTTATTATATTATATACCTTTTTTGTACCTTCAAACCCTAAGAAAAAAATGTTTACAAAATCGTTTCCTAATGTTAGACAACTGGGCGCAATGGATTGCGGCCCAACTTGCATTAAAATGATTGCTAAATATTATGGGCGGGATTTTTCGGTTTCCTTTTTAAGAGAAAAATGTTTTATTACCAAAATAGGTGTTACGCTGCTTGGCATATCAGAAGCGGCAGAAACTATTGGATTAAGAACCACTGGTGTAAAAATTAATTTCGACGGACTGGTAGAAAGTAAGCCCTTTCCCTGTATTATACATTGGAAGGACAACCACTTTGTTGTTTTATACAAAATAAAGAGAAACACGGTTTATATTTCAGACCCAGCTATGGGGCTTGTTACCTACTCTAAAAAAGAATTTTTAGAGGCTTGGGCACATGGTGGTGATACAGGGCTTGCCTTGTTTATTGAAACATCGAATGAGTTTTTTGAAAACGAGTTTGATAACATAGAGGAGAAACATATTAGTGGCACCCGTTTTCTGTTAGATTACATGCGAAGCTACTCGCGGTACTTTGTACAAATCTTTGTAGGGATGCTGATAGGAAGTGTGATTATGATTTTTACTCCGTTTCTTACCCAATCGATAGTGGACAAGGGAATAAACGGGTTAGATATTAACTTTATTAATCTGGTTTTAATTGGGCAAGTAATTTTATTTATTGGTGGCGCATTTGTTGAAGTTATACGCAGTTGGATTTTGCTGCATATAGGCAGTAGAATAAATGTATCGTTGATTTCTGATTTCCTGAAAAAATTATTGAGTTTGCGGATTCATTTTTTTGAAAGTCATTTAATAGGTGATATACTGAGACGGGTAGAAGATCATAAACGAATAGAAAAACTTTTAACCGTTACTTCATTATCTACTGTTTTTTCTGTTATCAATTTAATTTTGTTCAGCATTATTTTATTGATGTTTGATGTACAAGTTTTTGCCATATTTTTTATTGGCAGCACCCTAAGTATTTTATGGGTTACCCTGTTTTTAAAGCAACGCAGGAAACTTGATTTTAAATATTTTGAAACCTACTCGAAAAACTACAACAAACTAATTGAACTAATAAAGGGTGTTGAAGAAATAAAATTGAGTAACAGCAATAAACAAAAACGCTGGGAGTGGGAAGAAAACCAGGCACGTATTTTTAAAATAAATATGAAAGCCTTATCTGTAGAACAATTGCAGCATAATGGATCGAATATTGTAAACCAGCTAACCACCATACTAATTACATTTTTTACCGCCAAAGCGGTTGTTAGAGGCGAGTATTCTATTGGGTCGATGTTTGCCATAAACATGATAGTGGGGCAACTAAAAGGCCCTGTAGCGCAGATAATAGATTTTATACCACTCCTGCAAGAAGCTAAACTTGGGTTGAATAGAATTTTAGAAGTACATAAACAAGAACCCGAAGAAACACATTTTAATAAAACCATTACCCGTATAGAAAAAGCGGAGGATTTAACACTGGAAAATCTTTCATTCTCATACACTGGAGATATGGCAAACCTGGTTTTAAAAAATATAAACCTGACTTTTCCGGCAGGAAAAACCACGGCCATTGTGGGCTCAAGTGGTAGTGGCAAAAGCACGCTTATGAAATTGCTGTTGCGTTTTTATGAACCAACCATGGGTAAAATTGTTTTAGGCGATGATAACATTAATACTGTTTTTTACAGTGTATGGAGGCAAAATATTGGTGTGGTGATGCAGGAGGGCAAAATATTTTCGGATACGATTGCCAATAACATTTCGTTAGGAATTGACATGGATATTAAGCGTGTTGTAGCTTGCGCTAAATTGGCATGCATTGATGAATTTATAACTGAGAACTTGCCGCTTAATTATTATACACAAATAGGCGATGAAGGTTTGCCCATGAGTTTGGGGCAAAAACAACGAATTTTGTTGGCAAGAGCTTTTTATAAAAACCCTCATTTTATGTTTTTAGATGAAGCAACCAGTGCGCTTGATGCAAAAAATGAACGGATGATTGTACAGAATTTAGAAACATTTTGTGCAAACAAAACTGTAGTAGTTATAGCACACCGTTTAAGCACTGTTGTAAATGCCGATAGAATTGTAGTGCTTAACAGAGGAGAAGTTGCGGAGGTGGGAACACATAAAGAATTAGTTGCCATGCAAGGCATTTATTATAATTTGGTGAAAAATCAGTTGGAATTGGGTTCGTAAAAAATGGAAAACGAAGAAGACTTAGATATAAAGAGTGAGAGCATCCAAGAGATTATTGGGACTAATCCATCTTTTATTGTTAGATGGGGCAACACGTTTATGTTTTTTATTTGTGCTATTTTAATTTCGCTTTGTTGGCTGATTAAATATCCAGATACGATCGTATCGCAAATTACCATTAAAACAAATATTACACCTAAGCCCATTGCTGCTAAACAGGATGGACGTATAGCTAAATTACTGACTAAAGATGGCGACATTGTGCAACGTGGACAGCATTTGGCTTACATGGAAAGTCAGGCTGATATAAAAGATATTTTAAAATTAGAAACTTCGTTAAACAAAATAGATAGTTTGCTTAGTAAAGATGATTGGGAAACATTAAAACAAATTGATTTTATAAAGTTTAACCGATTTGGAGAAATACAAAACTCGTTTGAGGCTTTTTTTATTTCGTTTCAAACACTTAATGCTTATTGGCAGGGCAGTATAACAACGGGCAAAAAACAATTGGTGCAAAAGGAACTAAACACGCTGCGAAGCCTGAATAAAAATTTGGGCGAACAGGAAAAAGAAATTGAAAAAGATTTACAGCTTACGCAAGATGAGTACAAAAAAAATCTGAACCTTTATTATGATAGTGTGATATCGATGACAGAGTTACGAAACATTGAGTCGAGATATATTTCGAAAAAACTAATGTACAAGCAAATTCAAACCAGTATTTTAAATAACTCAAACTCACAATACTCCTCATCAAAGCAATTAATTGATATTAGTGATAACATAGAACAAGAAAAAATTAATTTTATTAAAGTGCTTAACTTACTTAAAAATGATATTTCGAACTGGAAACATGATTATATTTTATCAGCTCCGGATGCAGGAAAAGTATCGTTTGCAACCAGTGTTATAGAGTACCAATCGGCTACTAAGGGGCAAGAGCTGTTTTATGTAATGCCTGAAAATATTACGTATATGGGCGAAATATTTTTAGACCAATATAATTTAGGAAAAGTAGAAAGCGGACAAACAGTTATAATTAAATTAAAAAGTTATCCGTTTGAAGAGTATGGTGTAGTAAGGGGTGAGGTGGATAATATATCGGAAATTGATGTAAATAAACAATATTTGGTAAGGGTAAAACTACCCAATGGCATTACTACTAATTTAAATAAAAAATTAAAATTTAGGTTTGGCATGTTGGGAGATGCGGAGATAATAACCAAGAACACCAAAATTATTGATAAGATAATTTACAAATTAAAGAAAACAAGTGGTTGAATAACCCAGCTGAAAATAAAAAAGCCTCGTATATAAAATGCGAGGCTTTTAAAATTAGTATTGCTAACTAACTATGGGTGAATGCTTGGGTCAACAGGAGGAGTATCGGTTATGTTCCCCGTGTTAGACTTTGATGAGTTGTAGTTAATTGAACCACCAACAACGTTGTTTAACTCTTTGCTGTTTAGTTTTTCGATTTTTGCTTTAGGAGCAGTTTCTTTTTTTGTTTTTTTAAACATAATTTTATTTTTAAGGGTTTAGTAATGTAAAAGTCTGAAATTGATTTGAATGAAAAAAAGATTTTTTGAA
>Ga0210401_10007608_pt1 | contig 10846 bp, 12 predicted proteins | sample IncBWH32MmetaG_FD_150866 | JGI IMG/M metagenome (GOLD analysis project Ga0210401, IMG submission 150866) | Forest soil microbial communities from Barre Woods Harvard Forest LTER site, Petersham, Massachusetts, United States - Inc-BW-H-32-M | ecosystem: Environmental > Terrestrial > Soil >... | reverse complement strand
CCTCACTTCCTCGTTGCTCGGGTGAGCCGACCAGTTGATACCCAGCTGCCGAAGATGCTCGAGACCGACGGTGATCGCACGGTCAGACTTATCGAGCGTCATGTAAAGATCCACAAGTAATGCAGTCACAGCAGCTCGCTCGACGAGAGTGGCGGCGCGCGCCGCAAGCGCTGTCAGACGCTCCTCGGCCGGGCCGAGTTGGGCCGTCACGTATTCGCATTCCGCCCGATTCACCTCCAGCGCAAATGCGAGATCATGCCGCCGGTCCCAACCGTCTTCTGGCAGCAGCTCCGCACCAGCGACCAGATAGGTGAGCGCCGAGGCGTACGCCGCGGACGACTTCGCGCGCTGGCCCGCGATCAGGTTGAGCCCCGCCAACTCCTCGCGCTCCTCTGGTGAGCTGATCAACGTGGCACCACGGTTGAGCTGATTGACGATCTCAAAAATAGACTCGGTCCGCTGGTCCGGCGGCGTCTGCGTCGCGAGCAGTCTACCAATGCGCAGATGTGCCGCTGCCCGGGACTCCTCCGGGATCAGGGAATAGGCCGCTTCCTGAATGCGGTCGTGCACGAACCGATACGAGCCAGCTGTGCGCTCAACCAATTCCAAGCGAACCGCCTCCCACAGATCGGCGTGCACCTGTTCCTCCGATATCCCGAAGAGCTGCGCTAGCATCGCGATATCACCGGTGTGGCCGAGGCACGACAGGTGTTGCAGGGCAGACTGCGTTTCCTGCCGCAGACGACGTAGCTTTCCTACCATCAGGTCCACCACATTATCCGTGTAGCCCTTGGCGCGAATGCGGTTTAGGTCCCAAGACCATCGAGCTCCGCCCTGATCGAACGCGAGCAATCTCTCCTCAGCCAGTGAGACGAGGAACCGAATGCCGAAAAATGGATTGCCACCGGTCTTCTCATGGACCGACTGCGCCAGAGGACCAGCGGAGTTCGGCCCGCAGCGCAGGGCGTCGGCGATGAGCCGCTCAACGTCACCGAGCCCGAGAGGCGCCAGCACGATTTCCTGTGTCTTTGCTCCCGCTTCGCGGATCGCGGCGAGCGTCCGCATCAGCGGATGAGACGAATTAACTTCGTTGTCGCGGTAGGCTCCGATCAGCAGCACGTGCCGCACTCCCGGATCGGTAATCAGGCGCTCCAGCAATTCCAGAGTTGCCGTGTCCAGCCATTGTAGATCGTCGAGGAACAACGCCAGGGGATGCTCCGGACGGGCGAAGGCGCCGAGGAAACGTCGGAACACCAACTGAAAACGGCCCCGCGCTTCTTGCGGTGGCAGTTCTGCCACGGGTGGTTGTTTGCCGATGACGAATTCGACTTTGGGTATGAGGTTGATGATCAGTTGGCCATTCGATCCCAACGCCTCGAGAAGGGTGTGCCGCCACTGGTCAACCTCGGCTTCGCTCTTGACCAGGATCTGACCCACCAGCATCTGGAATGCATGTGCAAGCGCCGCGTAGGGTACGTCGCGCTTGTACTGGTCAAATTTGCCTGCGGCGAAAAGCGCTCGCGGTGGAACCAGCACCTTGTGCAACTCATTCACAACGGAAGATTTGCCGACGCCGGAATAACCAGAAACAAGCACCAGCTCGGCGGTGCCCTGCGCCACTACCCGGTCGAACGCCGCACACAGCGCATCGACTTCGCGCTCCCTACCGTACAGCTTCTCGGGTATCAGCAATCGGTCCGACGTGTCGTCCGTGCCCAGAGGGAAGGGATCGATGCGGCCATGCGACTGCCATTCCTCGAGGCACCGCCGAAGATCGGCTTCCAGACCCGCGGCGGTCTGATAGCGCTCCTCCGCATTTTTGGCGAGGAGCCTCATGTTGATGGCGGATAACGGCTCCGGGACCGCGCGGCGATCCGCGGGCGCTACCGGCTGACGTGCGATGTGGCAGTGGACCCACTCCAGAGGGTCGGCGGCAGCAAACGGAAGCACGCCCGTAAGCATCTGGTACAAGATGACGCCCAAAGAGTAGAGATCGCTGCGGGTATCCATCGAGCGATTCATGCGCCCGGTCTGTTCCGGCGCCATGTAAGCAAGGGTGCCCGCGATGAACTCGGGAGGCTCGGGGGACTGCCGTTCGCGCGGAAGGCGCGAGGCTATTCCAAAGCCAGTGAGCCAGACGTTGCCGGTGTCGTCGACGAGCACGTTCTCGGGCTTGAGGTCTTTATGGATCAGACCGCGCTGGTGGGCATGGCCGAGCGCCGTTGCCAAGTTAATGGCAATGCGTAGAAGACCCGCCAGATCGAGTGGCTGTTCCTTGTCCCGCTCAAGAACGCGGTCGAGAGGCTCACCGCCCGGGTCGGCGAGAACAAGGATTGTCCGTCCTTCGTGGCGCGTGAGCGCCAGTGGCTTGGCCGCCCACGCGGGCTCAAGTTCGGCTGCGAGCGAGTATTCGTGCTCAAGGCGTCGCAGACTCTGGGGCAACGGTTGTTCTGCGGTAGGAGCTACTACCAGGACTGGCGAGGGGTTGCCGTGCTGTCGGCCGCGGTAGAGCGTAAAGTCCGCGCTCTCCCGGAGGGGCACCAGTACATACCCCGAGGGCCCCGGGATTGGTGACATTCTTGTCGCCACCGCAGCACGACCTTGAATATTCATGTAGACCGGACGCTAAGAGATGTCAACAGGAATGAAACAACAATAATGGCGCGCTGGCCCTAGAGCTGATTCAGTCATCCCAGCTGACCAGCAACTCAATGGCGGCAGGACATCCGTTCCTAGCCTTGACTATAAGATCCTGCTCTTCGTTCAGGGGCAATTCAGATTGCCTTCGCCTGCCGGATTTCACCATTTGACTTTCGAGAGTGGTCGTGGCTGGCATTTTCTTCCTCCAGTTTTCCTTCATCTCCCCCCGGTGGCAGCGCCTAATCACTTGGGAACCTTGAGTTGTATTCATAAGCGCGCAATCTTTCGTGTTGAAGAGTGTTAGATTCCGTCATAGCGGGAATATCCACGTTCGGCCCAGTAGTCTTTGGGCTCTTTCACGGAATACGTAATCTTCGTGATGGCCTTCACATTCTTCAAGCCGAGTTTCACGGGCACCAACAGACGGAGCGGTGCTCCATGATCCACGGTAAGGGGCTGACCGTTGAAGTGTGTGGCGAGCAGCGTCTGTGGATGACGGGCAGTCGCCAGGTCGATTGAGACAAAATAAGGGTCAGGATTACCCGAGGCGTCAAGATTGACCGACGACTCCACCCGTGCCCATTTGGCCTGCGACATCGGTGGGTAGGCGCGAAGCACGTCATCGAAACGCAGACCAGCCCACCACGCGACCGCACTCCAGCCTTCGACGCAAACTAGCCGCGTAATCTGCTCGTGCAGCGAGAAGCGAGACATGAGGTTCCGAATATCAAGAGAGATACTCAATCCAGAGGCGAGCCCATCCAGAGTTAGATTCCATCCAGAAATATAGCCAGGATCGGGAGTAGCTCCGTTGTAGTTGTTCCTGAGCGGCGTGATCTGCGATTTGCTGTACGTGGGCACGATGCGGTTTGGCGAGTAAAGCGCTTCTGCGACGTCGTCGTCAAAGCGCAACGCACCGTTCAAGAAGTGCTCCTTTTTGGGCGAATCGAGATCTGCGTGTACGCCCAGCCGCCCAAGCGTGTCTTGCGGCAGCAGATATCCAATGCCTGCTAATGCCCCTAACGAGCCTGCCCCGAACAGAAGAAGGTCCCGCCGCGTCAGGCGGCGCAGGTCGCGAGGAGCTACTTCGATTATTTTGGGACCTTGCTCCTCGAAAAATCGCTGAGCTTTCAACCGGCGCTGCGGCCGCTTGTCAGCGGAGGGGATCTCCTCGGGCTCTCGCGTCTTATGATTCTCCTCAGCGCTCATTTTCGAAGTCCTCCGATCTGTGGACTCTTGCCGACGAACCCACAATCATGCTGCGCTGAGTGTCCCAGCCATCGGCAAAAACGAGGATTACATGCGGCACAACAAATAAGATGAACAGCCACATGAGCCAGAAGTGCCACGTCCGCGCCGCGTCATATCCGCCGAATATCGCAGCGAGCCAATGGAGCTGCATTGGTTTATGAATAGACCAGCCTGTGGCAACTGAAAGGCACCCAGCGACAGGAGCACAAAAATATGCGAGCCTCTGTAGCGCGTTGTATTTCGTAGCGAAGCGCGGGTGCAACCAAGTGCGGCGCAGCAACATCGCGACCGGTTTGCCAGCGTAGTACCACGCCATATTCTGTGCGCCGCGCACGTCGGTGAGGCGAGGAAGCAGAGCGCGCCACTCGCCGCTGAGCGCCAGACCAGCGATATAGACAAGACCGTTGAGCATGAAGAGATAGGCAAAGAACCAGTGTAGGCGCAGCGCGTCCGCAAGCAGATAAGGACCAAGACTCATGTGGTTGTAAACCCAGTCGGGAGGGCTGCTGTAGTGATGCAGTCCGGGAACATGAGTGCAAATCCAGGTACCAACATCCGGTACGAAATCGACGTTCCCTGTGGTCGGATCCGGTTTGTGGTGGTAGACCGGCGACGCCCAATATATGGACATGCCGCTTAGGGTAAGACCTAGAAGAATCGGCACGTTCAGCCAATGGCTCCAGCGCACCAGGAGATGGTGCCTCTTGGCTACGAGCGCGCCCGGCTGTTCCGGCAACCTGCTCGTAAAGTTCTGTTCATTATGAGGGGATGTTGAATAGCTCATTGACCGGAACCCTTACTGCTGGATATTGGGACAAAATCACGACTGGGCTCAACAGCAGAATCAGCAGCGCCAGCATAGTGAATGTATAAGGACGATCTAAAGCAACACGAAGAATCCACATGCTGAAGAACTCCTATCAGGCTCGGTCGTTTGACTCTTGATGCAGCCCATAATCAGCTCGCGCAGGGAAAACGACGCCCCAGGAGAGTTCTATTCCGCATCCACTTTCGAGTTCCCGTACGGATCTGGAGGCAATACGGGAGGCTAGCAACGCTTCGTACTCAGACGGCCTGAATTGCACTGATGCCGTTTCTACTTCCTTCGAGAATTCAAGCCCTATCTTGCAGCCGCTCCAGTCGATCGTGATCACATCTCCCAGACCTACTTGGTCGGTCGCCAGCAACTTCGCGAGCGGGTAAACCACGTGCCGCTCGATGGCGCGCTTGAGATGACGCGCGCCGTATTTCAGGTCCGTCCCTTCCCGCAGCAAAAATTGCCGCGCACCCGGAGTCACGCGAAACATAAAGCGTCCTCTCGTCGTCTCTAGCAGGCGCTGCTGGACCATCCCTAACTCGATTTCGAGAATTTGTCCGAGCTCGTCTGAACGCAGGGGATGAAATACGACAGTCTTGTCAATGCGGTTCATAAACTCCGGTGCGAACTTCCGCTTCGCCGCTTCCGAAGCTGTCCGCTCGACCTTCTCGTCCAGTCGCGGCTTCGATTCCGGACGTACCGAAGGCGCAAAGCCCATGCTGTCCGTCATCAATTCCGTGATCTCCACCCCGCCCAGGTTCGAGGTCATAAAAATCATCGTCTGCGACAAATCAACCCGCCGGTTATCGCCCAGTGTCAGCGTGGCCTTGTCGAGGATTCCGAGCAGCAGCTGCCACAGCGCATCCGACGCCTTCTCGATCTCGTCAAACAGCAAAAAGGAAATCCTCAGCTCCTCGGTGTGGTACTGCGCGAGCGCTTCCTGCGTGATGAGAGGATGCGTCTCGCGGTGCCCCAAATATCCCGGAGGCGAACCAATCAATTTCGCGATCTCGTGCGAGTGCTGAAATTCCGCGCAATCCACTTTGATCACCGCGCGCGGATCGCCAAACAGCACTTCCGCTGTGGCTTCCACCACCCGCGTCTTCCCCGCTCCGGTCGGCCCCAGGAAGAGCAAGTTCCCCACTGGCCGTCCCGGCGAATTCAAACCGGCGCGAAACACCTGGTAAAGATCCACCACCGCCTGCACCGCTTCGTCCTGCCCCACAATTCTGCGGCGCAGGCCTGCCTCGAAGTCCCGCGACTCCATGCTGCGCCTGCTTGGGTCTAGCTGTACTGCTTGTGTCGCCATTGTCGTGCTCCTTCCAGCTCAGCTCAGTGACTCAGCCGAATACGGATGGACATTGCAGGTCAGGAACCAAAGTGCGGTCGCGCGCGAATCGGTTCTAAATATCTGGTCCAGCTTCACTTACAATCCGCGTTCGTTGCGCCGGACATCGCTATTCGAACAAAGCGAAGACAGATGTTTGGCGCTCTTGCCAGAGCTCTAGCACATGTGAAGGGACGACAAGCGACCATTCCAATTGGAAGAATGCTAAATCGAGCGAAAGCCGTACTTGGGGTAGATCGCTTGCGCTTGCTGACTTTTCAGGAAGGCCCGCCATTCCGCCGGCACATCTGCGTAGTCGGAGTAGAGATCATGATCTCTCACAACCCCCTCCACGGATCCGGACGAGCGGGTTTCCCGCATCCGGCTCTTGCCTTAGGTGACGACGCCCATGCGACGCAGAGGATAGGGATGACAGACAGAAGCCAGAGGCAGCCAGCGAGTGATCAAGCGCCGCATACGATCCCAAAGGACCTGGCCGTTCTGGCTGCGCTTCGACAGCGCACGATGCCAGAGCCAGCCAACTCGGAATCGAAAAAGCACCAGCGCCGATTTATTCATGGGCACCCCGTAGTAGCGGATGTGTCCACGCATTACCGCTTGCAGCCATTGGCCCTGTTCCGGGATGGGTTGGTGCATCCGTCGCTGAAGTTCGGCTTTCACCTCATTCAGTTTCGTCTGCAGTCGTTTGCGGATGGTTTGCCGCAGCACCGTGTACATTCCATTGCTTCTCTTCTTCACGCAGATATGCGTGAAGCCCAAGAAGTTGAACGTCTCCGGTTTCCCTTCTCCGCGTCGTTGCCGGTTGTTGATCGCAAACGGACCAAACTCCAGCAGCCGCGTTTTCTCGGGATGCAGTTCCAGGTTGAACTTCTTCATTCGTTCCGTGAGTTCCACCCGAAACTGATCGGCATCCGCTTTGCCCTGAAAGCCCACCACGATGTCGTCCGCGTATCGCAAGACGATGACATCGCCGTGCGCCCGTTTTCGACGCCACGCTTGGACCCACAGGTCGAATACGTAGTGAAGGTAAACGTTGGCCAGAAGCGGCGAGGCACTTCCGCCCTGGGGCGTTCCTTCCTCCACTCGTATTCGTTTCCCATCCTCCAGCACGCCGGCGTTGAGCCATTTCTGGATCAAGCGCACCACGCGCCGATCTGCGATCCGATGCTCGACGAACTTCACAAGCCATTCGTGGGACAGACCATCAAAGAACCCGCGAATATCCAGGTCGAGCACCCAGTTCACTTTTCTCGTCAGCAGTCCCGTGTAGAGTGCATCCAGCGCTTGATGCTGGCTGCGTCCTGGCCGGAACCCGTACGAAAAGCCCAGAAAGTCGGTTTCGTAGATGGCGTTCAGCACCTCGACCGTCGCGCGCTGGACGATCTTGTCTTCCAGCGCCGTTACTCCGAGCGGTCTCTGCCGCCCGTCGGCCTTTGGTATGAACACTCTACGCACCGGCTTGGCTCGGTACGCTCCGCGCTTCAGCCTTTCGGAAAGGTCCTGGAGATTCCCTTCCAGTTGCTCGCCGTAGTGCCGCCACGTTTCCCCGTCCACACCCGGCGCAGCTTCCTTCTTAAGGCTGCAGTAAGCCATGCGCAGCGTGTCCAGGTTGTAGATGTGGTGCAGGAGCGCCGTGAACCGCAACTTCTTATCCTTTGCTGCTGCTTGACGTACCCGCCCGAGCGCACTGAGCGCGTTGCTCCGGCTCTGTATCCGGGACGCGTTTTGCTGAGGCAGGTTCCCTTTGGCCAACCCTCTTCCCTCCATCCCCTCCGCCACCGGTTGTCCGGCGTTGTTCGGGGACTTCGCAGGTACTGCAGGGCTGTCCGACTTCCCAGGTCCGTTCGTCATCGGCGTACGTCCTTAGACTTCCCGATGCGTCCCAAAGCTACTGCGGCCTTGGGCAAACCTGGGATCTCCCGGTTCCCGAGCGAGGTGTCTACGTACGTGCACGGGGTCTCTGACCGCGCGGGACTCGAGCACACCTCGCGATATCGGTGCACCCGATCGGGCCTTCCGCTTGCTCCTACAGCGTCGGCGTCCCGGAGTGATTTTCTTACGCGGCTCAATACCCGGCCCGCATGTTCCCCTGTCAACGCTTCGACGCCGCCCTTGCGAGCGGCTCCGCATGACTCGGGGCCGATGTGGGTCGCTAACTCACATTCGTGTGACTTTTGCATTCACTACACCTCGCCGGTTTAACCGGCGCACAGGAGCACCAAAAATGAAATTCAGAAAACTGGGCAACACCGGACTCATCGTCAGCGAAGTAGCCCTCGGCACCATGCAATTCGGCGGCAAAATGAACATGGGCAACCTCGATCAGGACGCCACCACGCGCATGGTGAAGTTCGCCCTCGACAAAGGCGTCAACTTCATTGACACCGCCGACGTGTACAGCCTCGGCGAAAGCGAAACCCTGGTAGGCAATGCCCTGAAGGGCGTCAGGAAAGAAATCGTCCTCGCCACCAAAGTCCGTCTGCCCATGAGCGCAAATCTCAATCACAGCGGCGCCACTCGCGTAAACATCATGCGCGAAGTCGAGGACAGCCTCCGCCGCCTCCAAACCGATTACCTCGACCTCTATCAAATTCACGGATGGGACAGCAACACGCCGCTCGAAGAAACCCTGCGCACGCTCGACGATCTCGTGCGCCACGGCAAAGTCCGCTACGTCGGTCTCTCCAACTACATGTCCTGGCAAGCCGCCACCGCCGTGATGCTGCAGCAAAATCTGGGATTGGAAAAATTCGTCACAGCGCAGATGTATTACAGCCTTGTCGGTCGAGGCCTGGAATACGAATTCCAGTCCTTCGCCGAGTATCACAACATCGGCATCCTCGTCTGGAGCGCTCTCGCCGGCGGTTTCCTGTCCGGAAAATACAGTCGCACCAACCTGACGCCACCCGGGACGCGATTCGCGGAAGCCGGCGCATTCGTGCCCTTCGACAAAGAGATGGGCTACCGCGTCATAGATACCTTGAAACAAGTAGCCGCGCGGCATAACGTCAGCCCCGCTCGCGTAGCGCTCGCCTGGGCTTTAGCACGCCCGGCAATCAGCAGCGTAATCGTCGCCGCCAGAAAACTCGATCAACTGGAAGACAACTTCGCTGCAGTGGACCTGCACCTCACCGAAGAAGATGTCCGGCAACTGGACGCAGTTTCCGATCCCGGCGTTCCCTATCCAAAATGGATGGTCCTGCAGCTAGACGTAGCCGAAGACCCGCGCTCGAAAGCTCTCTATCCCGAACGCTACGCCGACGGCGGCGCCTGGAAGGACCTAAGAGGCAGCCGCTGGTCCGGGTAATATCGCACTTTAATCACTGCGAGAGGGTGCCCCACCCTTGTGTTTGAAGCTGTGAAGAAACGTCTCGCGCAGGTTGGTTTTTGTGGCGCGGGAAAGATCTTGTCTCTTCCGCCTGTGCTGCTCGAGTCGATTCCGTCTTTTCCTGACCCTCCCCTTTTCTGAATCTAGCCTGTGGCTGCCGCAGCTAGCGGTTTTCGCAAGCGGATCCACGGTTGCAGGTTGTAGGTAAGACAAGCCCAGAGCATCTCCATCTGCACCTTGATCAGCCCTCGAACGTGAAACTGGCGCAGCCCCAGCTTGCTTTTGATCCAGGCATGGCAAAATTCCACGACTCTGCCACGTCGACGATAGCTTGCCCGTGCTTCTTCGGTTTCCATCTTCTGCCGGAATGCTAGAACTCCGGCGCTCTCCTCCCAACGCAAAATCCCCCGGGCCGCCGCTGCGATTTTCCAGACTGCACTCGGGCTTGCGGGCACAGCTTCGACAATCCTCCGCCTGCGCCAAATAGCGGCGGGAAACGAGCCCGCGCGCCTTCTGCAAGCTCCCTGTCTGGCGCAAGAACTGGCCCTCGGGACACATCTAGCGATTCGTCTCCGGCTGAAAAATAAAAACGCTCGGTGGCAGCCGCTGGGCAGCGGTCCTCCCCGTGGCCGCGTCTTCTCGCGGCCTGCTCCCCAGAAAATCTACCTTGCGTTCGGCCCTCTCCTCGCTGGCCGCGCCTGGGCTGTAACCCCCCTCGGCCACCATCTGCTCCGGCTTGCGCTGCAACCGTTCGGCGATGCGTTCCACCGCGGGAAGCAACTGGCCTGTGTCCTTGGCTTGCTGGGTTACCGCTACACCCACCATCAACCCCTGGGCTGCATCCGCGGAAATCTGCGCGTGCTAGCTCAGCGCCCATCCTCCCTCGGACTGAGGCATCACCCCCCTGCCTGCCGATCGCTGCTGCTCACTCCTACTTTGCTCTTAGCCTTTTCTCCGTGCTTGCCATTTGGCAGCTTCTCCCGTTCTTGCCAGGCGTTTTCCAGCCGCTCTGGCTGCTCGCCCCGGCCTCGCGCGCGCGCCTGCTTGCTTCGGGGGGTGCTCTCTTGGTTCCCGGGATCACCCCTCTCCGTCACGCGTCGCCGGGCCCGCTCCAGATGCTCGCCAATCGTCTGCTCCTGCTGCTAACTCCGGATGCCGGCCTGGGCCTTGATCTTCGTGCCGTCTTGCATCACTTGTTCCCGCGGGATCCGTCCTTCCAGGCTCTGCGCCGCCAGCACCTGGGGGAACAGTTCATCCAACTCCTGCTGCTGCGCCACACGAAAATCCCTCAGCGTGTGGTAGTTCACTTCCTCCAGCCCCGTCAACCACTGGAAAGCCGGATCAAACTCGCACCGGCGCGCCGCTTCCCGCGCCGATCCCATCCCCTGGCTGTAGGCCTACACCCACCAGCTGATCAGCAGCTGCGGATCGAACGCCGGACGCCCGCCTTCTTCTGCACTGC
>Ga0210401_10007607_pt1 | contig 10847 bp, 9 predicted proteins | sample IncBWH32MmetaG_FD_150866 | JGI IMG/M metagenome (GOLD analysis project Ga0210401, IMG submission 150866) | Forest soil microbial communities from Barre Woods Harvard Forest LTER site, Petersham, Massachusetts, United States - Inc-BW-H-32-M | ecosystem: Environmental > Terrestrial > Soil >... | reverse complement strand
CCAAAAGATGCGTCGCTACCAGCATTGCCGGACGCTGTTTTGCATTTCCCTTCGGGTCACCCAACACCAAGCAGGAGCGCGTGAAGCCCCGCTCGCTGACCAGATGCTCGGCAGTCGCATCAAGTTCCAACCGATGCGCGCCACCCAGCGGAATGCGCAGCGCATCCTGCGTGCCCGGTATGAGATAGACCACCCAATTCGGTGACGTCGACGAGTCGGCCGGTAGTACGACCGTGTTGTAGCGCTCCGCGCAGGGCTGAAAGGAATATTTGGCAGCGAAGAGTCGCGCCGCCGCGGCGCCCGACTCGAACGCAGTCAATGCCTGCGGGACTTTAAGTTCCTGAGGAGGCCCGGTGACCTCCCCCGCCTTGGACACGCTGACTCGATAAAGCGCCTGTGGCGCCTCATTCGCGTCCCCGCTGATGAATGTCACGAGGATGCCTTCGCCCTGCTCTTCAGTGATCCAGCCTCGAAGGTGTTTGTCAGACTTTAAGATGCCCAACGCACCCAGCGCATCCGTAGCGACAGCGGCCGCGTGATCATGCTTGTAGATCGTAAGGCCAGTTGCTTCGGCGCGCTGTAAGGCCGCTTGCTCCTCCTGCGCCGACAGTTCCTGCGGAACAGATTCTGCTGCCCGTCCGAAGTGCGCGAAGGCGGCAGCAAGTACGAGAACCGCAATCCTCTGCGGGATTCGGCTGCGACTAGCTTGAGACGAATCACATAACATAACCGCTCCTCCCTAAACGATTTGTTCCACCACTCTCAGTGTACGTCACTCGGTCAGCTGAAGGCGGATTACTGCTTCAGCGCACTCCCGCCCAGACTTTGAAGGGAGAAGTGAAGCGCGAGAGTCTCATTGCTGGAAAACCGCCGCTCGCGACGGCCCGCTGTGCGTCGAACGGGCAATTCCAATGCCAACTCGGCGCGCTGCCGCCGGAGAGGTAGCGAGCCAGGAGGCGTCCTGGCGGTAATGCAAGCCAATTTCGGCGTTTCGGCGCCAAGGTCGACTACCCTCTCGCCGTCGTGCGAATTGCGTCACGCCCCAGGAGGGTGAGAAAAAGCAAGATTGCTCGAATCGATTACTTTCTGAGCACTGACGCCAAATTGCCGCACCAAAGCCATTTGGTCAAGCAATGGCGATGGGAGATGTTCATGAGCAATATGTCTGATTGCCGGTATCGCCACATCGTGACCGACTTGAGCGACTGTGAAGACGCAATCGACGAACTATTCAACGGCGTCACCGACGACGGGCAACCATTGTCGGATGACGAACTGCGCGCCGCTCAACGCCTGGTCACATCCTGCATCAACATCGTCACACTGGTCGCGGACATGGCGCGCGTCGACGTGGACCTTCTCGGTGTCGAGCAATCAATCGAGACCGTGTTACGCAAAGCGAACAGCGCCCAACTCGCGGCGCGTTACGATGCCCGCGACGAGCGCGTATTATTGTCGAAGCTCGCGAAATGACAGCCGTCCATCAACGCAATGCGCCACTAGGTCATCGGCCACTGCATTACAGCTTGAGTCAGCGAGAATATGTGCTGATCACGCAGTCAGCCCAATACAAAACAAGCGCATAAGCGAGCAGCGAGGAGCTACTTCGCGAGTTTTTGACATCGGGGCCGGCTAGGTCCTGGGCTGCGCCGTCGTGCCGGCCCTCATCTGAGTTCTTGGGCGAGTCCGATGAGAAGCCCTTCAGGGCCGCGAATGTAGCAAAGCCGATACGCGTCTTGATACTGAACAACTTCGCCAACGAGCTGCGCGCCGCGCTTGCGGAGCCTCTCGAGCGTCTCGTCAATGTCGTCCACCGCGAACATGACGCGCAAATACCCCAGCGCGTTCACCGGAGCGTTCCGGTGATCGGCGACGGCAGGCGGCCTGAGAAACCGGGAGAGCTCGAGCCGGCCGTGGCCGTCCGGCGTGCGCATCATGGCAATCTCGACGCGCTGATCGCCCAGTCCAGTGACACGTCCGGCCCATTCTCCCTCGATCGCGGCCCGCCCCTCGAGCTCGAGGCCGAGCTCGCGAAAGAAAGCGATCGTCGTTTCGAGGTCATCGACGACGATTCCTACGTTGTCCATCCGTTTAAGCGCCATGTGTCGAATCTATAAGGCGGCCACTATTCTGACAACGGACCGTGGACTGTTCAGAAGCCTCCTGCCATGCCTCACTCGATCGGCGGACTAACCCAGCAATTCGCTTACGATGTACCGCCACTCCGCGTCGAGTGACTCTCGGCAATCGGGTTTCCCCGCTTGCCGATACCAATAAGCCGCATTCTCCTGATCACCCTCCTTGCGATGCAGGTAGGCATGCACCCAGGAAGCCCTAGGACTTTCATCCTGCTGTGCAAGTTCATGCGCCCGTTTCCAATCTCCCTTGGCGTCCCACCACAATCCGGCCAGGGCCGGCGTGAGTCCAGCGGGCGGTTGCGAAGCCGCCAATGAATTGTGAAAGTCATCGAAAGTCATGAGCAAAGTACCACTCGGATCATTCCAGAAGATTCATTTTGCGCAAAAACGCCTTGTATCGCGGATCGGCTTGTATCTTATTAAACGATGAGTCGCCTTTTATAAGTGGGAGCATTCCGCTATCCTTCTGCGCATACGCCAGGTCGAGCCATTTGACCGCCTCGTTAGGCTCGCCTCGAAACGCATAGACTCGCGCCGTGAAGAACGGATGGTCAGTCGGATGATTGGTTACTTGCGCGAGCGCGAGATCCGAATCAGTCTTGCGCCCTATATCGAAATAGGCCATCGCAGAGCCGCTAAGACGAGCACTATCGATTGTCTCCTTCGAGAATTCCGTAAGGGCCACGTCAGGCTGACCGCGTAGAAGTAGCACGTTGCCGAGGAAGTAGTGCCCGAAGGGCGCCATAGGGATGAGCTCAAGCGTACGACGTGCGGCTGCTTCTGCCTCTGCCAGCCGGCCGCGACTCGACTGTATCAAGGTGAGCACTTGGTATCGGCTAGGGTTTAGCGGGTCGTACGCCAGTGCTGCATTCACTTGTTTGAGCGCTTCGTCCAATCGTCCCATCCCTAGCGACTGCACAGCGGCGTAGAACAAGATGTCCCCATCGGCCGGCGCGAGTGCCAACGCTTGCTTAAGCTCCCGGTCTGCGGCCGCCCAATCCCAATCATAGGCTCTGTGGATGTCGCCGAGCTGCGCGTGCGCCAATGCCAGGTTTGGATCTAGCTTGAGCGCACGCTCATTGGCGAGACGGTCCCTCTCGAATGCGATCGCCGGCGGCATGAATCCATACGCGCCAAGAAGAAAATACGCGTTGCCGAGATTGAGATGTGCCGGTGCGAAGGACGGGTCGAGTTCGATAACGCGCTCGAAGTCGCTGACGGCTTGCTCCATTCCCTCCTGATCGAAGCGACTGCTGGCGTGCATCCCTTGCAAATACAGTGTGTAAGCATCCGAATTGCGCAGCGCCGGTCGGGAAACGATATTCTCTTCCACTTCGAGTTGCAGGGCTTGCGCAAGCGCGAAAGCAATCTCATCCTGCATCTTTAACACGTCGCTTAAGTCGCGGTCGTAGCTCTGCGAAAACAGGTGCGTGCCATCCCGGCTGTCGATCAACTGCGCTGTTACCCGTAAGCGACCGCCAGACTGCCGGACGCTTCCTTCCAAGATATACGCTACCCCGAGCTGCGTGCCGATGCCGCGCAGATCTTCAGTTTTATCCTTGAATCGAAAAGAGGATGTGCGACTGACGACTTTGAGTCCCGGTATCTTTACCAATAGGTCAATGATCTCCTCTGCCATGCCATCTGCAAAATACTCCTGATCCTTCCTCTCGCTCAGGTCTGTGAATGGCAGCACCGCAATCGATTTGTCCGCCATCGCCATTTGGGCTTGATGCGCCTTCTGATTCGACGATCCGTAGTGCATCCAAAGTGCCACGACAGAAGCGATTGCAACGAGCGCGGCCAAAGCGATAGCGACTTGCTTGCTCTTTCCTCGACCACCCTCCAATGGCGCTCCATTGAACACACCGGTTTGCACAAGACCGGCTTGCGACTCATATCCTGCCGTGCGCCGCTCGCTCGCAATGACTTCTGGGGTATGCGGCGGGGCAGCAGCCGCGGCCCCACGAGTGACCGGCGCGACAAAACGGTATCCGACTTTGGGAACGGTCTGGATGAACTCCGCGCCCCCTTCTGCTTCACCCAGTGCGCGCCGAATCAACCAAATGTGCTTGGTGAGGTTCGATTCGTCAACGAAACCGCGTGGCCAAACACCCTGGATGAGTTCTTCTTTGCTGACGAGGCGCCCAGCGCGCTCCACCAAGAAAACCAACGTGTCGAAGACCTTCGGAGTTAATGCAATCGACTCGCCGGCACGCAGCAAGCGTCGCTCGAGCGGATCGAGTTCAAATTCCCGAAATGAAAAGGTGGATTTGATCGACGCAGACATGAATCGAGGCCGCCCTGAAGCCTCCGGAACGAATCTACCAGAAAAATACCAGGGAAACGGCTGGGACAAGCATGCCCAATGCCGAAAAACTAGATCCACCGGCGGTTTCAAGAAGGGCGAGAGCCATAAATCGAAGGGCCGGTACCCATACGGAGGCCAACCGCAGTGCCGACAATCTCTCTGTGCCCCAGATAAGGCAGCCTCCGGCCAAGGCGTGGGCAGTGGCTACTTGACCGAAGACTTCCCACGACAGGATGGAACAACATGGCAACGAAACCGATTACCCTACCCGCAAGCGGCCATCGAGGACTCTATTTCTACGCGGTGCTCGGTGCCGCGATTATCGTATTCACGGGCTTCGCGCCGAGCTATTTCCTGAAAGGTTTTTTTGGCACGCCGCCGCTTTACCCGCTGCTGCATTTGCATGGCTTAGTCATGACTTCGTGGTTTGTACTCTTTGCCACGCAGTCCTGGCTCATCGAAACACATCGAGTTCGCCTGCATCGCCGGCTAGGGATATTCGGGGCGCTGCTGGCGGCGATGATTCTCGTGGTGGGGGCTGCTGTGGTCACAATCAACGCCCGAGAGGGCCGTGTACCGCCCGCAGCCCCGATACCCGTCGTGGTGTTTCTTTCCTATGCAAACCTGTTGGTGTTTGGGGTCCTGGTCGGCGCCGCCGTTTACTTTCGCGGTCGTAGCGAGTTCCACAAGCGCCTGATGTTGCTGGGGACTTTAAATCTATTGACCGCGGCCATTTCGCGAATTCCGCTGGACTTCATACAGTCGGGCGGCTTGTTGACAGTGTTCGGCCTCCCCGACCTATTCATTGTGGCTTGCGTGGCCTACGACACCCTGCGAAATCGACGTCTGCACCCAGCGTTCGCCTGGGGTGCGCTTTTGAGTATTGCGTGGCCGTTATTGGCAATTTGGATCGGCGGTTCATCTGCTTGGGCCAAAGTCACAACTTGGCTTCTTGGCTAGGGGGCGTGAAGGTGATTTTGCTTCGCGGGCTGCGAAGTCGACATGCATGGAAAACCCACGCCGTGCCAAGTGCCGAACATACGATTTGAGCGAACCCCATCCTGCGAGGCATAGCTCACGAATACGTTGTGGCTTAAGGGCGCGTCTGGCGCGGGGAGTCCTGAGTCATCAGTCCGACAAGTTCATTTTGCGCAAAAACGCCTTATAGCGCGGGTCGCCTTCCAGTTTGTCAAACATCAGTTGGGTCTTAAGGAGGAGAAGAGCAGTCTCCCTTTGCATGTACGCAGTATCGAGCCATTGGAGCGCGTCATCTATCTGACCGCGAAACGCATACACGCTTGAAATGAAAAACGGACGATTGTTCCGGCTCCTAATCATCTTGGCGAGTGCGGAATCGGAATCGCCCTTGCGACCCAAGGTGAAATAAGCCATCGCCGACCCACCCAAGCGCATCTCGTCGTCCCTTTCCTTCAGCATTTCCGCCAATGCGGCTTCACGCTCGCCGCGCGCGAGTAACACCAGACCGAGAAAATAATGCCCGCCGATGCCCGTCGGGCTGATCGCGAGGGCGCGGCGCTGTGCGTCTTCCGCCTCCGCCAATCGGCTGCGGCGCACCTGTATCTGACTGAGAGTGTTATATCCGTCAGCGTTTAACGGATCTTGCGTCAACGCGGCGTTCACAAAGTTGAGGGCAGCGTCCCAACTGACTAAGTTTCCAGGCAGCACCGCAGATGCCAGCAAAACTTCAGAATCGTTGGGCGCAAGGGCACGTGCCTGTTGTATTTCCTGGCCCGCCGCGGGCCAGTCCCAATCGTATAGTCGATGGATGTCGCTGAGCAGCACATGCGCAACGGCCAGCTTTGGATCCAGTTTAAGTGCACGCTCTGCGGCCTGACGGGCTTTCTCGAACGCGATGGCCGGTTGCATGAATCCAAGTGTGCCAAGTATGGAGTACGTGCTACCAAGCCCGACTTCAGCCGCTGCGAATGTGGGATCGAGTTCGAGCGCGCGCGCAAAGTCGTTCAAGGCTTGCTCCAGGCCCTGCCGGTCGCCGCGGTCATCGGCATGCTGCCCTTGCAAATAGAAGGTGTAGGCCTCCGCATTGCGCAACGCCGGCCGACCCCCGAATTCGCCGGCACCCACTTCGATTTGCAGCGCTCGCACGAGCGAGGCGGCGATCTCGTCCTGCATTTTCAGAACATCGTTCAAGTCCTGGTCGTAGGCTTGAGACCACAGGTGCGTCCCATCTTGGGCATTAATTAATTGCGCTGTCACCCGCAAATGATCGCCGGACCTACGAACGCTGCCCTCCAGCACGTAGGCGACACCAAGCTGCGTGGCGATCGCGCGCAAGTCTTCAGTCTTTCCCTTGAACTGAAAAGATGAGGTGCGACTGATGACTTTGAGCCCGGGTATCTTCACCAAGAGATCGATAATCTCCTCCGCCATCCCGTCCGCAAAGTACTCCTGATCCTTCTTCTCGCTCATGTCCACGAACGGCAGCACGGCGATCGACTTGTCCGATATTATCGCGCCCACCGGGACCTGCGGGCCCCCGTTTGACGGCCAGTAGCGAACCACAACGCTGATGACAACGGCGACGACGACGAGCAACACCGCAGCGGCGACCAGACGTCTGATAGTTCGATAAGTGGGTTGTCGTTTCCAATCGGCCGGATCCGTCACGTCAGCCCCCAAACTCGGACTGACCCACGAGGAGGGATTGAGACGCTGCCCCACTGCTTGCGTGAGCTTCTTAAGCGCCGCGGGCGCGCCCAACGCCGCGACATCAATCCACTGCGACTCGCTCAAGAAATACTCGAAGGAGCGAATCAGCGGTGCCGCATCAGTCCGCAGCACAATGATTCGCCGGCGCTTGGATGCGGCCCGCTCGATCTCCCGCCCAACATGCGGAGAAGCGATGGCATGTTCCGAAAGCACCAATACAAGGACTTTGGCCTCATTGATCGCCGCCACGATCTCATCCGCGTACTGCGACCCGGGCGCGACATTACGAGGTGCGATCCAGCATTGGATCCCATGCTCCTCGAGGGTCTCGACGACTGCATTGGCGACCGCCGCATCCTGCGACGCATAGCTGATAAAGACCGGCGCGGCGGCACACGACGGTGGCGATCCCGCCTCCGAGGATATTCCTACCCCCTCACCTCCCGCCATACCGCGCTCCCTACAGCAGTTTTGGCAGTCTTGACGATACCGCCGCTGTAAGCAAGCAGGGCCACGTTTTACCCCCCTACTTGAGCGATGGAGATTGGATGATCACACTTAAAACCCTCGCCAAATCTCTTGGAAACACAGTCTCAGTGGATTGCTCAAGCCAGGCGATTGACCACCACTTAAGTTCCCTCATCGAAGAATGCGCCGGAAGTTTCTTCCGCAGCGTCCATGGACGGATTCACCGCGGTTCGGAAAACAAATGCCGCTCCACCCCGGAAAACACATGCGATCCACCGAGCTGAGAGCCAGGACCGCAGGGACAGTCCCGTTCCTCTGAGGGACGAACCCGAGATGTCCGGCGAACGCACCGACGCCCCGAAGCCTCTAATCACTGTTGTCATGCCATGAGAGGTCTTTGTGAAAAGGGGTGCCCCACGAGTCTGCAACTGGCACGGGCGTTGCTGTGTTGTTGGGGCCAAGAGATAGATCACAACTAGTTACATAGGAGACGCACATGAACACCTTCACGTCAAAATTAAGCGCTTTCGCTGCCGCTCTCGCCATGAACGGCCTGTTGATGGCCAGCGTCTTATATCTGTTTGCATTGCAGGCACAACCGCATTTGTCCGCGATCTCATTCGCTAGAGCAATTGTCGCGCATCAATGGTTGACCTAGTTTTGTGCCTTTGACGCAGTGCCCTCAAGCGCCAGCGCTTGCACCTTACAGACCCTAGCGTTTCCCTCTTAGGGGCCCCCGAGGGCCCCGCTTTTTTTCACTGTATTGTTACGGCGGCGAGCGCAATCCTGCTCCGCGCAAGCCCTGGGTAACAAACATCGATCCATTAGGCGGTTCAAGGGGCGCGAGAGTGCTCTAATTGCTATCGTCCATGCGCGTTGGGATCGTGCGTAACCTAAGGATGGAGGAAGGCGAGTCGCCGCGCAAGTTCCTCACCCGCCTAGGTTTTCGTCCCGATTCCTCACCCGCCCAACTAGCGCAAGGCCGGATTCGCGAAATAAACCGCCGCCACCTTATCTGCAATCAAATGCGGATCGCAATTCCCCTGATTCGCGAGGATTACAACGGTAAGCCCATCATCGAGATATCGCGATATCTGCGTCGAGAACCCTTGCCACCGGCCATCATGCTCCACCACGCGATGTCCGTTGCGAGATTCGATAAACCACCCGAATCCATAATGAGCCCGATTAAGCTTGCCGTCGTTTAACGCCGCCACCGTCCACATCTCTTGTTTGCTCGACTCTTTCAATACCTTCTCGGTATAAAGCGCCGTATCCCATTTCACCAAATCCAGAATCGTAAAATACAAGCTACCATCCGCTGTCGAATTGGCTGATGGCGAGACCCATTCTTGATTCTTGACCTGCCCATTCTGCAGCACGTAACCTGCCGCTCGATTGGGGATAATGTCAGCTTCGGAAATAATCCGAGTCGTCGACATGCCCAGCGGCTTGAATACCCTCTCCTGTAAAAAGTCACCGAAGTATTGTCCGCTGACCCGATGAATCAGAATACCTAAGGTCACGTATCCCAAGTTGCTATAAGACCAACTCGTCCCGGGTGGATACGCCGCCGGAATAGCCTCGACGATTTTGAGGAGGTCCTCCTCGCTGTAGTCTTTGCGTAGATCAAAGTCCTTCGGGTAATCTGTAAACCCTGCCGTGTGGCTCAGCAACTCACGAATTGTCACCCCGCTCCACCAGCCGGGTCCGTCAGCAAAATACTTCGCCAATGGATCGTTGAGACTGATCTTCCCCTCCTCCACCAATATCATCACCGCCGTCGCAGTGAACTGCTTACCGATCGATCCGGACTGAAATACGGTTTCAGGCCTCACCGGGACGTTGAGCTCCAGGCTCGCGAGCCCAAACCCTTGCTCGCGAATCGGTACACCCTTGCGAGACACCAAAAGAGCCAGCCCCGGAATGTGCTGCTTCTCCATCTCAGCGCGCACGGTGCGCGCAACCTCGTCCGGTTTAGGCGCAGCTTGAGCAAGGTTGCTGAACAGAAGAAGGCTAAGCACCAGAATCACAATCGCTGGATATTTCACGAACTCTCCCTCCGCCAAAATCGCTTAGTTTTTATAAACATTTGCCACAGCCCAATGCCCTGGCCGCTTCCGACCGGATACCTTTGATTCTAGTGCCGTCAACGGATTCGCTTTCGTTTGGGTGCCAGCAACCGGATCGATGGCCGTCGACGTGCAACTGTAGTGTCAACGGCAATCGGCTGCGATCGAGCTAGCTCTTGTGCCTGCGTCCGTGAGTGAGCATGCATGAGGCGGTCGATGAACCATCGACCCGCGGGCCCCGGCGGACTGTCGGTCCTGTAGACAGCCCACATCTCCAGTACGTGGCCGCCGGCCGGCGCATCCTCAGCCGTGATCTCGACCAGCGCGCCGCTGGCGAGGTCCGCCTCGATGGTATGCAGGGGCATGCTTCCGAAACCCAAGCCCGCGCGCAGGAAAGCCAACTTGGCGCCGAGGTGAGAGAGGCGCCATATTTTTGGATACTTCGGGCGGGACGCCGCTAACAAGGCCGTCATATCGTTAGGATCAATATGCGAGATCTGGGTGTGTTCGGCCAGGACTGATGTTGGAATCCGCCCGCGGTGAGTTGCGAGCGGATGCTGCGCCGAAACGACCATGGGTACCCTTACTGTCAGCAGCGCTTCGTGGGTAAGTTGCGGAGGCACCCGCGCCCAGGATCCGACAGCGCCGATGCTGCAGCGCCCGTCGAGCACCGGCTCGATCACTGCACTCGACTCAATGTCGAATCTGAGCAACGTTACCGGAAATTCCTTCTGGAAGGCACCCACTGCACTGGTGAAAATCGTCTCCGGAAACATGACGTCGACGGCCACGCTTAATTCAGGTTCAAGACCGCCAGCCAAATTCTTCGCCCGCGCTTTGAGCAAGTCGACATCGCCCGCCACCGCACGTGCATCGGCGAGAAGCGCGCGGCCTTGATCCGTCAGCACCGGACGATGTCCGCTTCGATCGAACAGTTTCACGCCGAGTTGACCTTCAAGATTGGCCAGCGACTGGCTCACGACGGACTGCGCGCGACGCAAGCGGCGGCCGGCCGCCGAGAAACTACCCTCATCTGCGGCCGCAAGAAAAGTTCGGAGCTGATCCAGTGATACGCCGTCAAGCATATCTACCCCCGTTTTGAAATGAGTGAGCGGCGACGAGATTTCATCGCTGCTCCAGGTATTGGGCGGCCAGGGACTGCAATTCACG
>Ga0210401_10007606_pt1 | contig 10847 bp, 14 predicted proteins | sample IncBWH32MmetaG_FD_150866 | JGI IMG/M metagenome (GOLD analysis project Ga0210401, IMG submission 150866) | Forest soil microbial communities from Barre Woods Harvard Forest LTER site, Petersham, Massachusetts, United States - Inc-BW-H-32-M | ecosystem: Environmental > Terrestrial > Soil >... | reverse complement strand
AGGGTCATATCCAGCGTGGTTTTACCAGCAGGACGTGTACTTCATCATGGGAGCGGATGGGCTATGGTATGCAGTCGCATCCGGCAATCCTTCTCTGACTTTCCAAGTCAATATCGGGTAATGCGAACCCGGGCATCGCGGTCTCGGTGAAGGCTATCGTCCGAGGCGCGTGGGATCGAGAACAGAGGGCGGGGACTTCGCGTGCGTTCTCGCCCTCCCCCAAGTCGCTTCTGGAAAGGTGAAATGAAAATCATTTGGTGCGCCGGAGGTTTTACCGCGCGAGTTTCAGGCGAGTCAGAAGGCTATGTCCACTTTGCTTATCGTGAGACGAGAGAGCGTGAAAAGAGGGATTTCATGACTGATCTCAAATTCGTATCCTGGAAAGAAATATTCCTGGAAGCTGTGGATGAACCAGACCCTGAGAAGTTGGCCCGCGTTCTGCCGGAAGCTGAGTCAGCCATTTTTGAACGGCAACAAGAACTGTATAACTGTCCTCAGCATGGCGAAGAACTGAGCGCGATGGGCATAGCATCCGAGGCCTTGCGCGTCATTAAGCACAGAATCATGAGACCTACAGTTATAGGAAATCGCACGCGATTTGCAAACTTTGTTCGACGCCCCAGGATTGCGTAAAGCGACGCCGAGAGCGCGCCACATCCTCAAGCAAATACACGACGGGAATTTTCAGTGAGCATCGCCATAGCCTTACGAATCCTCTATCTTGAAGTCCAGCGGAACGCCTAGCGCTTGTAGCTTCTTGATCCAAGTCAGAGTCGGCAACGACATAACGAGTCGGCTGTCATGCAGCACAATAATTCGTTTCTTGGTTGCAAGGGCACCGTCCCTGAGCTGCGCGTCGATGTCTTGAAGAAAATATTCGAAAGCTTTGCTTTGTTGTCCCTCGAACGGACGCAAGTCCCAAATTTCGCTAACTGTGTCTTCGGTTCGTATGACTGTCTTGTTGAATTCGTCTTGTGTCATGCCGCGCTCCGCTTCATACCTGAAAGGCCCTATTCTTGCCCGTGTCGGCAGTATAATCCGGCAAATGTCCGACGTCGTGCACATCTACGGGAGTTCTTACGAGACGTGTCCTGTTTGCGGTCAGAAGTGCGCGTACGGCGGCGACACGAATGCCATTGCCCACGAACCTGTCATTCGGCCTGCTGATTGGGAAATCGAACTCCACTGCTCGGAGCACGGATTCTTCCGGGTTTTGGCAGGAAATCTGATTCAGCCGGAGTAACTTGGCAAACTCTGAGCCGAGTCGAGTCCGCGCCGCCCGGGATGTATTGAAGTGTAGAAGCATTAAGCTGATGCGTTTGACAAAATCCTCGATTCTGATGTTCTATGGCCCTACAGTCAGGTGAGGGTCCTCCACGGGATTCACCATGGCATGCAATCAGCCGAGCGTCCCCAGAATAAGCAGCGACCGGGAATAGGCGTGGCCGTGAATGCACTCTAGGAGTGTGTTCATGGCTTCGCGAAAAGCTGTAAACGCCACGCCGGCACAAGCGCCGGCAACATCCGTTGCAAATCCAGAACCAATTCTGACGATCGAAGATATCGCCGGTCGCTTGAAATTCGAGAATACTCGTACGGTTTACGAGTTAACTCGCAAAAGAAACAAGCTACCGATGCCGGCGATGCGAGCTGGTGAAGTCTTGCGTTTTTATTGGAGCGACGTTGAACGCTGGGTGCGGGGTGGGGATGTTGCGTAGGGTAGTGGCTCGTTCGGGATTCGAACCCAAGACCTCCGCGTTATGAGTGCGGCGCTCTAACCATCTGAGCTAACGAGCCTATGCCTTAATATGATATTTGTTCCTTGCCACTTGTTCAAGTTTCTTTAGACCCTTCTGAGCACGTTTCTGATCGGGCAGAACGTAGAACGCCATCGTGGTGGATACGTCGGCATGCCGCAGGATGCTCTGGATTTCCTCGCTCTCCACGCCGGCTTCGTTCAGGCGTGTTCCTAGCCCGCGCCTAAAGGCATGCCACCCAAACCACGCTCCGTTGATGTGCTGGGGAATGTCGCGGCGAGACAGATTGTCCAGATTGATTGGCCTCAAAAGTTTCTCGCCCCTGAAAATCCACCCGTCATTACCAGCCGGATAATTCGCCTTGTACTTCTTGAGGATGTAAGCTCTCTCATTCACCGTGGTACATAAACTCGGGCTGGTCAGTAGTGGGGATGACGGTGGTGACGGGGATGATCTTCTGATGATGATGGTGCCCATGGGCATCACGGTGGACGTGGTAGACGTGGTGGGCGTCGCGGCCATGGCGATGCTGGGAATGGTGTGGTTAGCCGCGCGCAAACTTAAGCAGCGGTTGAACGTCGTTATCGTTGGCGTCGAGAGCTTTCAAGGCGTCTAGGTACTCATTGCGGACATCACCCGCGGCGTCTAGGTCTGCGTTGGCCGGCCCCCAGGTGAATACCGTGCGTCCGTGCTTCACAACGAGAGCGTCGGCAAGTAAACGCGCGTGGCGTCCGTTGCCATTTGGAAAGGCATGAATCTGCCAGACAAGGTGGTGATGGAAGCGGACTGCGATTTCATCAACGTCAGCGTAGGTCTTGTTTTCGATCCAGTACCGGACGTTACCCAACAGCTGCGGAAGTCGTTCACGGATTTCCACGAACGGGCAGCCGATGTTGATTCCATCGTATGAACGATACTTGCCAGCCCATCGCCACGTTTTGTTGAACATGCGTTCATGGAGCTGGCGCAGATAGCTTTCATCCGTGGGATCTCTGCGACCAAGCACACGCGGATTCAGTGCCCACTCGCGCGCTATGAGAATGTTCAACCTCTCCCACTCGTTTAGTTCTTCTCGCTTACTGATTGGAGGGATCAGGTCATCAGCTCCAATCAAAACTATGGGAATCGCGCCGGGTACTGTATTCATTGTTTTTTTCGGCGTTTGGTTTCTTCCTTGACCAGCTGTTCAATATCACCGACTGCCTGATCCTCTAAAGCCATCGTGCGTTCAACCGCATGGACATCACGCACGACTTGATCGTGAATGCGGCGCTCCGCTAGTTCGGTGAGCGTGCCTGTTTTTGGAACAATCGCATATACGAGCGTGCAACCTAATGCGTCTGCGACGCGGCGCAAGCTGCCCAAAGTGATGCGGTCATCCCTTTCGGCGTCCTCAAATTGTTGGATGAGCGGTTTGATCCCTGCCAACCTCTTCGCAATATCTTCCATGCTTAAGCCTAACGATTGACGAATCGCGCGAAGCCAGCCATGCTGAGGCCGCTCTGTCTGACGCGCGGCAGTGAATGCAGCCAGAGTGCGGTCCAGTTGGCGCAGTCTGAGAGCTTTGAATTCCTTGTCCACAGAAGCCTCCTAATCAGCTATGGTATAGCTATAGCTATAGCTATACAGACTAGCGTTTTTAGTATAGCCATGGCTATACATTACAGTACGCATCGTATAGCAATAGCTATACGCTTGCAAGCTGTTTCTTACTAGGGAGTCGCAACAGGAACGTACCAATTCGTACCGATTAGTGCCGGTGTAGGACGGCGCAACGCCGCATAGACACACGCTTTAATGACTTTCCACATGGGTTCGAGTCCCACAGCCGGCAGCATAAGTTTGTGCGTTATGCCGTCGAAAAAAAGCCGCTGCATCGCCCAACCCTGCGCGCGGCCTCCGCTTCAAATCCCAGAAATCCGTAGAGAAGCAAACTACTGCGCCGCGACCGCGTTCGGCGGCAAATGCTCTTCCAGATAACGCAGTAGCAAGCTGTACAGATGAAGCGTCGTGCCGGAACCTTCGTTGATGGCGTGAGTGCGATTCGGGTACTCCATGAAGTCAACCGGCTTATCAAGCTCGATCAGGCGATTGAGCAGCAGTTCGGAGCCCGCGTAGTGCACGTTGTCGTCGCCCGAGCCGTGCACCACCAGCAAATGCCCGCGCAAACCCTCGGCGAAGTTGATCGCGGAGCTACTGCGATAACCTTCGACGTTCTGCAGCGGCAAACCCATATAGCGTTCCTGGTAAATCGTATCGTACAGGCGCAGATCCGGCACCGGCGCGACCGACATTCCCACCTGGTACAGATCCGCGGAGCGGAACATCAGATTGAGCGTGCTCGAACCGCCGCCGCTCCAGCCCCACACCGCAACGCGTGATGAATCTGCAAAGGGATGCGACCGCAGGAAAACTTTCAACGCAGCGCTCTGGTCGTGAACGATCACGGGATGGATCGCGCCGTAAACGACCTTTCGCCACCCGCGCCCTTTCGGCGCGGGCGTGCCGCGATTGTCAAAGCTGACGACGATGTAACCGGCCTGTGCGACGGCGCGATTGTAATCGTTGTTCCACGCGCCCCACTCGTCCAGCACGGTTTGCGCCGCAGGTTCTCCGTACACGTAAACGAGAACAGGATATTTCTTCGCAGGATCGAAATGAGGAGGCTTTAGCATCCAGGCGTCTAGCGTGGTGTCTTCGCCGATGTCCACTTTGAAGAATTCCGTGGGCGAAGCCAGCAGCGGTGCGGCGTTCGCGCGCAGCGCGGCGTTATCTTCAAGCACGCGAGCGGAGCGATGCGCGGGAACTTCCACAAGATCGGTCACCGGAGTCAGGTCCGCGCGCGAGTAAGTGTGAAAAGCCCAATGCGCATCGGGTGACATATCGTAACGATGCGTCCCGGGCGCAGCAGCAGGACTGACGCGCTGCGCGCTTTGCGAACCATCCAGGCGCGCGCGGTACAGATAACGCTGCGTGGCATTTTCCGGAGAGGCGATGAAATAAAGCCAACCGCCTTTTTCGTCCACACCGGCCATTTCAACCACATCGTACGCGCCCGAAGTGATTAGCTGCACGCGTTTTCCGTCGCGTGAAACAAGATAGGCGTGGCGCCAACCGTCGCGCTCGCTCAGCCACAAAAAGTCTTGGCCGTTGTGGACCCAATGAATTTCGTCCATCACGTCCACCCAAGCGGAATCCTGATCGCGGAAGATCTGGCGAACCGCGCCAGTCGAAGCATCGGCGAGCAACACATCGTCGGTGTTCTGCACGCGATTTAAGTGCTCGATAGCGAGTTCGCTGGAATTTTCGGCCCACTCAAGACGCGCAATGTAATTGTCCCGCGGATCGCCGGGCACCTGCATCCACTGCGTCTCTCCGCCATCCACGCTGACGACGCCGGCGCGGACAGCGGAGTTGGCGGTGCCGGGAATCGGATACGGAATGTTTAGAACCGACGGATACACACCCAAGCCTGGATACGGAAATCCGGTGACAATTTCCTTGGGCGCGCCGAGGTTGTACAGCAGCTTAAAAATCCCCACGCCGCTCGTGTCGAATTGCCAGTAGGCGATGCGGCGGCCGTCGGGACTCCAGCGGAAGGCGTCGCGAACGTCCAACTCTTCTTCGTAGACCCAGTCGGAGGTGCCGTTGATAATCGTTTGCGAACCGTCGTGGGTGAGCTGGGTGACGCGCCCGGTGGAGATTTCCTCCACGTAAATATTATTGCCGCGGACGTAGGCAACTTTCGAACCGTCCGGCGAGAACTTCGCGAACATCAATGAAGATGCCGGGGCGTCGCCGCCGAGTTTGCGCAGCGCGCCAGACTGCAGATCCAATACCCAATAATCGCCGCGAGTACGCAGCCGCCAGACCTGCGCGGCATTGGTGTAAAGAAGCAGGCGGGATTTGTCCTTGGACCACGCGTAATTTTCGAAGGCGAGGGGATCTCTTTCAGCAGCAGGAATCAGCTTGGCGGCCGAGACGAGAATTTCGCGTTTTCCAGTTGCAGTCTGGTAGCGGACGATGTCCTGCGCGTCCTGCACGGCCGCGGACGGTTCGACGGTGGTGTAGAACGCGCCGTCGTCCAGCCAGCGCGCCGGACCGAAATACTTGACCTCGAAATCCGGCGACGCATACATGCGATGCAGCAGCCGATCTGATTCCGGCGCTATCTGCGCCTTTAGCGGAATCGTGCCGAGACATGCGGCCAACAGAAGCGCGAGCACGGGAAGAATTCGCGGCAATGAAATGCACGAAGCAAACGCCGAGGGCCTTGGAACTTCGCGATTCATGCAGTCTCCCACGCAGCCTGGAGTGATCCAGCAGTGTTTCCTGAAACTATTCATCAGAAAGCTGATTTTTCATCAATGGAAGTTGCTTTCGTGAATCTCTCGGCCGTTCGTCGGCTGAATCGGGCGAGCATTGTCCGGATAATATTTTGCAAATGCTGCGATCTGCGCGGGAGAAGCCTCGATGGGAGTTTTCATCACGAACCATCGGATGCCCTCTTTACAGGCAGGGATGGTGAGCGAGCCATCGAAGACGTAATAATTCTGGTCTGCGGGCAAAAGATCGGCGGCGTTGATCACCACCTTCTTCAACTCCACTTCTTTTCCGGCTTCGCGGGGAATATGACTCCACAGGTCGCGGAGCATGGCGTTTTCGGCGCCGCTCTTGATGAAGACGGCGACCACGGCGGCGCGACCTGCCCCGGTATCCATGTGAACGAAATGCAACTCCATGTCGTACTTCTTGCCGTCAATTTCGTTCTCGCTGACGTGGTGAAAATGGAATTGCACCAGAGGCAGCGCAGCTCCGTTGACAGTGATGCTGCTGCCCGGCTCGTAATTGATCTGAATGGTGTGGCCGTTGTTGATGATTTTCAGCGGCGAAAGTTTGTAGTCGAAATGTATCGGAGCGAGCTCCGCGGGCTGGGCCCCGACGATATCAATGGGCGACTGGCGCTGGCCCGTCTTGCACGCTGCAAAATCGGGCGAAAGGTCTCCCCAATGGTCCGGGCCATCGGCTCCGCTGTAACTCCAGTGAGGAGCGGCTGGGTGTTCTTGGGCAATCGCAGAATGCGCACACACGAGCATGCCGCAGAAAATGAAAAGTGTTGCTGTGATCCGGGCCAAACGAGTGGTCATGGGAAGCCTCCGTGGCGAAGAAGGAAAAATAGCATCTCACTTTGCGGGCGAATCTTCAAATATTCGGCGTGGAAAAGGGGAAACGTGCGCGTATATTCGCAATGGCCGAACGCCAGTGAAAATGAAAACGGACGCGGCTTTTTCGGAAACGGCCACTCGGCAAAAACGCCGTGGAGGAATCCAGGAATATGAAAACGGCACTGTGCGCGGCGCTGGTGATTGGCATTTTCTGCAGCGCAGCTGAAACCACCCACGCCCAGGCACAGGCTGCGACGCAGGCCGCGAAAGAACCACCGACCGAGGGCGCGCAGCAATTCGCGACCTTGGGCGATCTGAAACTGCGCTGCGGCGCCGTGATTCACAACTTTCGTCTGGGCTACCGCACCTTCGGGCAACTGAACGCGGCGAAGTCGAATGCGATCCTGTGGCCGACATGGCTGGGGGGCACGACGCTCGAGCTGGTGCAGTTCATCGGTCCGGACAAAGTGGTGGACAGCACGAAATATTTCGTGGTGCTAGTGGACGCGATCGGCAACGGTATTTCGACTTCCCCTTCGAACAGCAAGACCCAGGCGCGGCTGGCGTTTCCGGAGTTTACGATTCGCGACATGGTGGAATCCGAGCATCGCCTCGCGACCGAGGTGCTGCACCTGACGCACTTGCGCGCGGTGATGGGAACCTCAATGGGCGGAATGCAAACGTTCGAGTGGGTTGTGGCCTACCCGGATTTTATGGACGTAGGAGTTCCGATGGCGGGATCGCCGCAGTCCACGTCCTACGACAAGCTGCTGTGGACTTCGGAGATGGACGCGCTGCGGCTGGATCCGGAATGGAAGGACGGCCATGGTACGCGGCCGATGACGGGCGGGTTCGCGGTGTACAACGAAATCGGCAATATGAACGTGACTTCGCCGGCCTATCGCGTGGCAAAGACCACCCCGCAGGATTTCGCAAAATTCATCGAGCACACGCGGAAGGAACTCACGATAAACGCGGCGACGGCATGCGATGCCATCCGGCAACGCCAGGCAATCAATGCTCTGGACATTCCCGGGGAGTTCGGCGAGACGATGGAGCAAGCGGCCAAGAGCGTGCGCGCCAAGTTGCTGGTGGTGATTTCGCCGGAAGATCACATGGTGAATCCCACGCCGGCGATCGCCTTTGCGGGCATGATGGGCGCGCCGGTGCTTACGCTGGATTCTCCTTGCGGTCACTTGAGTCTTGGCTGCATTTCCGCCGGTCCGATTGTCGCCAAATTCCTCGCCGACCCTGCCTCTGTGCAGAGCATGACCCTACGTGCGGCGGCCAACCACTAGAGGAGTCCATGAATCCGCTAGAGAAAACGAGCGGCCGCGCGGCTTTATTACCTCTGAAATGAAACCTGACACATTAGTGATTGTGAATCCCGCATCGGGCGGAGGGAGAGCATCGCGCGCCGAGCCGGAAGTGGCGAGCTTACTCGCGTCGCGCGGCTATAGCGCGAAATTCGTACATTCGAAAAGCTCAGAAGACATACGTGACCTGGCAGCGCAAGCGGCAGCCGATGGATTTCGCAACGTGGTGGCGCTGGGCGGCGACGGCGCATTTCATCATTTGGTGGAAGGCATTCGCGGCACGGATGTGGTGGCGGGATTTTTTCCGGCGGGAAATGGAAACGACATTGCACGCTCGCTGGGGATTCCGCGCGATCCGGTGGCGGCGGCGATCGATTTCTTGCGCGGGCAGCCGCGGGCGGTGGATCTGGTGCGAGTGCGGTTCAGCGATGGCCGCTTGGCGCATTACCTGGGCGCGGGGGGAATGGGTCTGGACGCGGAGGCTGCACATCTGGCAAACACGCGATTTCGGGCATGGCCGGGAGTGACGCGTTATCTTGCGGGAGCGTTCACGATATTCTTTCGCGAGCCGCTCCTGGGTGTGATGGCAGAGATGGATGGCGCGAGCTGGTCCGGCCGCGCGTTATTTGTGGCCGTCGCGAACGCGACGAGCTACGGGTCGGGGGTGCGCATCGCGCCGCAGGCGAAGATGGATGATGGCTTACTCGACGTGGTGATCGTGGGCGATGTGGGATTGCTGCGTTTGCTGGAAGCGATACCGATCGTGTTGACTAGTGGGGATCTGCGCGGATTTCCGGAGGTGACGCGCTATCGCTGCCGCCAAGTTTCATTGCGCGCGGACAGGGCCGCGCGAGTGCACGGGGATGGGGAAGCGCTGGGAGTCGCGCCGGCGGATTTTGAGATTTTGGCGGGGGCGGTTCGCGTGATGGTCGGCAGAACAGGCAGCACAGATGAACGCAGATGAACACTGATAAGAGCAACCGCTGATAACAGCAAAGACGAATACAGGCAGACGCCAACTGCTGTAACCAGGTCTGCCTAAAATGCGCTGAAGGTGATTGTTGCCGGCGCTACTCGCTTTTTTTCTTGGAAAGCTTCAGGGTGACTTCGATGTCGCGGCGGCTATCGAAGCTGGAAACGGTGCGGATGGAAGAAGTCATATCGTCGTGCTCGGCGTGGATCTCGTAATCCACATTAGGGTCCAGGCCGCTGAAACGATAATTGCCGGATTCATCCGCGATATACGTCTTTACCGCCTGGGATTTCACGTTTTTCAAGTACACCACGCCGGAAGGTACCGGATTTTCGCTCTTATCAATGACGCTGCCGTGCACCACCTTTAGTTGTGCTTCCGCTTTTTTTTGCGCTTTGGATTCGTCTTGCGCATGGGCAGGCATGGCAACCAGAAAACCCAAGAACAGCACTGCCAAGGCCTGAAACAGTCTGTGATTTTTCACGGGATCCTGTTCTTCCCAGCGCTTGCCACTGGAAATGAGAAACGCACGGCCAAATCTGGCGACAGCTCCAGCGCGAGACGGCCGGTATTCCGGCCTACAACCAGTAAGATGACGCGGCAGGCGGAAAAGATGCGAGGGTGAAGCGAGAGGCGGAAACTATCCGACCTCTTCTTCGTCTTCGTCGTCGTCCTCTTCATCTTCCTTTACGCTGGACTTTTCCTCTTCTTCGTCATCGTCGTCGTCCTCATCTTCGGAGATGACGATGAGATGCACGGGATGCGTTTGCGTCACTTCCAGCTCGACGTCGCACTCCGGGCAGCTGAGGATTTCGCCTTCCTCGACTTCGTCTTCGTCCAAATCAATTTCGGTGTCGCATTCCGGACATCGGGTCACGAGATTTCTCTCCTTCCTGGGTGTACTTCCACTGGCGGGCTATTATATACCGCAGGTGTCAAGTGAAGGCGAGAGGGGATGCGTAAAGGTGACGGTGCGACGCGAGTATCCGGAGCGGCCGCTGGTGGGAGTGGGCGGAGTAGTGATTGCAGACGGGCGGGTGCTGCTGATTCGGCGCGGCAGCCCGCCGCTGGAAGGGGAATGGTCCATTCCCGGAGGCATGCTGGAATTGGGCGAGACGTTTGAGGAAGGAGTGCGGCGCGAATTGGCAGAAGAGACGGGGCTGGAAGTGCGGGTGGTGGAATTTATTGAGGTGTTCGAGAGGATTTTTCCGGATCAAGCGGGGAGAACGAAATATCATTTCGTGATTCTGGATTATTTGTGCGCGGTGGAGAGCGGTGAAGCGCGGGCGGCGAGCGATGTGAGTGATGTGGCTTGGGCGCGCGAGGAGGAACTCGCGCGGTATTCACTGACCACGACGGCGACGAGAGTGATCAAGCGAGCATTCGAGATGTGGCGCGGACGGACTGCCGAGAAATAGCGAGATCTAGCTGGCGGCGGCTTCGGGCAGGCGGCCGAAGCGGCGTTCGCGGCCACGGAAGTCTTCGACGGCGGCTGCGAGATCGGCGGCGTCGAATTCCGGCCACATGCGCGGTGTAAAAAATAGTTCCGCGTAGGCGCATTCCCAAAGCATGAAATCGCTGAGGCGGCGATCGCCACCGGTGCGAATCAGCAGGTCAACGTCCAATGCGGGGCCGC
>Ga0210401_10007605_pt1 | contig 10847 bp, 9 predicted proteins | sample IncBWH32MmetaG_FD_150866 | JGI IMG/M metagenome (GOLD analysis project Ga0210401, IMG submission 150866) | Forest soil microbial communities from Barre Woods Harvard Forest LTER site, Petersham, Massachusetts, United States - Inc-BW-H-32-M | ecosystem: Environmental > Terrestrial > Soil >... | reverse complement strand
AGGCCGCCCCTCTCGAAGACGTTCGGGCAGAAGTGCGCACGCCGGATCGCCTAAACTCGCTGGTGTTTGGCGTATTCGCGGCTGTTGCGTTGGCGATTGCAGTGGTGGGCGTCGCGGGCGTGCTGGCGTTTTCGGTGAGCGCGCGGACGCGGGAATTCGGCATCCGGCTGGCGCTGGGATCACAGCCGCAGCATCTCCTCCGAGGTGTTATCACAGAAGGCACCGTGATGGCCGCCGCAGGCGTCCTTGCAGGCGCGGCATTCGGATTCGCGCTGGCTCGTTTGGCGGGAAGATATTTCCTGGACATCAAGATGCCGGGCGCATTGCCTGTGGTCGTCTCTGCGTTCGTGCTGATGACGGTTGCGGTTATCGCGTCAGTGCTGCCCGCGGCTCGCGCTGCGCGTGTTGATGTTATGCAAGCGTTGCGCTCCGAGTGACCGCAGGACGGGTAGGTCAGGGTTACCGGCGACTCCAAACCTGGGATGAATCTTCGAACAACGGCCCTTCATGCTTCGTCGCCGTTCCTCGTTTCCGGCCTTTTTGCTGAGCTTCTTCCAAATTAGCAGCTTCGCCATCGGCTGAAGGCATTCGCGCGGCGGGAGGGCCGGATTAGCCTTTGGATCGTGGGCGCATAGCGGGCTAACGTGAAGCAATCCCAAAGTAAGGCGTTCGGTCCCCGGCAACCCGATGCCAAACGGTAAAGCGCCCCTGATACACATTTGTGAAGAAATTGTGCCCGGCGTAACACGATAGATTGAAAAAGTAAGCATTGTGTATACGAATATCCGCATGGGAAAGTCTTTTCCCTGTGCACATGCTTTCAGTGTTGCTCTCCCTTCCTGAGTACCTAGGCGTGACCCGTAATACCTCAAGGAGGTTACTAACGTGCCAGAGAAACTGGTGGGCGCCACGTTCTCGAACAATTCACGGGCAAGCTAAAGGCTTTCGCTGGCGCGAATTCGGTGCACCGGCGCCGCTGGAGAGGAACCTCCACTGCGAAGGCATCCTGGGACCGGCAGTGGCATCGCGATTGCCCCCTACCCTGCCAGGTAGGGAATTTTTAGTGGAGGGGCTTCTGTTTACATTATTGCCAACGCCGCGGTCCCGCTGGAAGTCATTCGTGACTGGCTGGGGCCTGCAAGCTCTCTCGCTGGTAAGCCTTCTCGTTGTGAGCGTCCGATTCCGTGAAAATCTGATCCCGCCTGCAGACTACCGGGTGACCAGTCTCGTATCTTCTGAACCGCTGGTGCTCCGCCCGCAGCCGCAGCCCGTTGTCGCGCGAGTGTTGACGAAGCCCGAGCCGTCGCTTGAAACCGCGCCCTTACCGGAAAGCAAGCCGGTTGTCGCGGCCTTTGTAGTCGCGCCTCAGAAACATGCCACACCCGCGCACAATATACCGGAACCTGATCGCCCTGCGCCGGAACTGAAACTCGAAAGCAAGATGCCCGCGATCCCCGCTGCTCCCTTGTCGAAGATTGTGGCGGTCGGCACCTTCTCAGCCAACAGCAATTCAACTCCAGTCGTGGCCAGTAAACCTGCCGCGGCGGTCCAGGCCGGCGGATTCGGCGATCCAAACGGTGTGCTGGCGTCACAGCATCGCGAAGTCGCCAACATCCGCGAAGAGGGATCGTTCAACTTACCCAACGGCTCGGGCCATGGCAATGGGATCGCAGGCACAAACGCGGCCGTGGCGATGAGCTCCGGTTTCGGCAACGGAGCAATCGACGCTTTCGGCGCCGCCAATATCCATACCAAAACCGGAGCGCACCAACCGAGTAACGCAGCCAGCACGCCCGTTGAAATCACTTTCAAGCCCAAACCCGATTACACCGATGAGGGACGGAAGCAGAAGGTAAATGGAGAAGTTCGTCTGGAGGTGTTGTTCAAATCCGACGGCCAAGTCCACGTGATACGAGTGGTGCAAGGGCTCGGGTACGGACTGGATGAGCAGGCCGTAAAGGCCGCCGAGCAAATCAAGTTCAAGCCAGCTTTACGCGAAGGCCAGCCCATCGATTCGATGGCTCAAATCCACATCATTTTCGAACTTATTTCGTAAGGAGTGCTATGCGCAGTTTCAGAATCATCGTGTTCTTGCTGGTTGTATCTTTGGCGGCGGGGGTTGCAGCCGAAAACCCGAAACCGTCATCGGCCCTGTCCTTCGATCAAACCGTGGATCGGGTGGTCGAGCGCGAACGCGGATTTGTCGTGACCATGAAGCGCTTGCACCCTCTGGCTGAAACTTATATCCAGAACCTGCGCGAAGACAACGACCATAACGCCGAGCCCGTAAGTGATCAGTATTTTCTGGGACGGCTTGATCTGAACGATGGTGTCCGCGACTCCGTGTTCCAGAAGCAGCACCAGGGATTTCTGCACCACGTTGTGAATCCGGTCTCCTCCGCTTTGGAGTACAAGTTCTTGCCGCAGGGCTTCGCTCAGATGGTATTGCTCGATCCCAATTTCCAAAAGAATAATTATCGTTTCACTTTTGTGCGGCGAGAGTTTATCGGTGAAACGCGCTGTATCGTCATCGATGTCCAACCTAAAGAAAAAACTCCAGAGGGATTATTTACCGGAAGAATCTGGGTCGAAGATCGCGATTTCAGTATTGTCCGCTTCAATGGGACCTATTCCGGCCGTGCAGACTACAGCCATTACCTGCACTTCGACAGTTGGCGTTTTAATCTGCAAGGCGATGTGTGGCTGCCTTCCTACATCTACGTCGAGGAATCAGGTACAAAACGAAGCAGCGCGCTATTCCACGATCTGTATCTCAAGGCGCAGACGCGTCTATGGGCCTACGATCCGGAACAACTGAATCACGAGAAAGAGTTCACGCAGATTACTGTCGACAGCTCCGTCGATGATCGTTCAGTCGCTAAAGATAATTCCCCGGTCGAATCCCAGCGTATGTGGGAACGGATGGCGGAAGACAACGCAGTAGATCACCTGCAGAAGATCGGTGTGCTCGCGCCCGTGGGCGACGTGGACAAGATCCTGCAGACCGTGGTCACCAACCTTATCGTCACTAACAAACTTCAAATCGAGCCGGATGTACGCTGCCGCGTACTGCTGACGCTGCCTCTGGAGTCTTTCACGATTGGGCACACGATTGTAGTCAGCCGTGGCCTGCTGGATGTACTGCCGGATGAAGCATCGCTGGCGATGATCCTGGCTCATGAACTCAGCCACATTGTGTTGGGTCATCATATCGATACCCAGCTCGCTTTCAACGACCGCCTCTTCTTCGCCGATACGACGACCTTTCAACATCTGCATTTCGAGCTGGATGCCGCAGACGAAGTAGCTGCCGACAACAAAGCTATCGAGTTGCTGGCGAGCTCGCCATACAAAGACAAACTGAGTAACGCAGGGTTGTTTCTCAAAGCATTGCAGGATCGTTCGCCCGTGCTCACCAACCTGATCAGACCTCGAATGGGCAACGCAATGGCGAGTGAAAAGACCAATCGAATGGCCGCACTCTTCACCTCCGCGCCGGCTTTGGAAAAACAACGCCTCGATCAGATTGCCGCTCTTCCCATCGGGAGCCGGATCAAATTGGATCCGTGGGGCAATCAACTGAGCATGATGAATGCGAAGCCAGTCGCGCTGGTGTCCCCGAGGGAGAAGATGCCGTTCGAGGTCACGCCACTCTTCCCTTTTCTAACCTATAGCCAGACTGACAAGAAACTTGTGGCCCAAGGTTCGGTAGGCCCCTAAACGAAATTTCGGTGATGTCGACCGCTGATCAAACCCTCTCCCTAAACTTGTACTGCCGATCAGAAAGGGATGTGATGAGAAACATAATGAGGACTATCGGGAAGATCTGTTTTTTCGGGTTGGTGATGGTAGCGCCCGCTCTGGCGCAGAACCAACTGGTAACGACGACGCCTGCGCCTGCAGTCTCTGGGCCGGCTTTCGATGTGAGCGTCGGCTACACCCGCCTCGCAATGCAGATGCCCGCCGCCGGACGTGCGAATTTCAACGGTTTGGATTTTAGTGGAAACATCGGCCTAAGCCCGCGCTGGGGAGCGACGCTCGACTCCAGTTACCTCTATACGCCCGAAGTCCTCAGCACCAAGCACCATGGCTATGCGTTGAGCCTTCTCGCCGGTCCAGTATTCTATCCTGTTGCGCACGGAAATACTCGCGTGTTTGTTCACGCCCTGGCAGGCGCGGGTGTAATCGACGGCGCAGTTCCAATCAGCGACACCCAGGACTTTCATGGCTGGTTGTTGCATCCGGCCTACGCGGCCGGGGGAGGACTCGAGCACACTGTTTCGCCGCGACTAGCTGTCCGCCTCCGCGGAGATTACCTGCGCACCTCGTTCTATGATTCTACCGGCGCCGAGCGGCCCCAGAACAATCTGCGGTTAACCATGAGCTTCGTCTTTCGCCTGAAAGATCGTCCCCACAGATCCAGCGCACAACTCTGGTGATCGAGTTGGTTGCTGAACCAAGCTTCTTACGAGACAGTTTTAGCCTGTGGTCAGCTTAAGCGCGGCTGATCTCTCTACTTCTCGAGCGATTGGGGAAAATGCAGCACGATGTGCAACGGCTCCGCCTGCGCGCCACCGACTGGCTTAAGCACCAGCAGACGGCCATCGGGAGCAAAAGCCACCGGTTGGACTCCATCGAGGGTGGCGACGGTTTCGATGTTGCTGAACTCCATGCTGTCGGGGTTACGGATTTCAGAAGCCAATAACTTGTTACCGTTCGCGTAGTACAGATGCTTGCCATCGCGGCTCCATGCGTGCCAATACGCTCCGTCGGAAGAGATCTGAAACTTTGAATGGATCCCGGGAAAATCGGTGACGTACAGTTCTGGGCGGCCGGACTCATTTGAAAAGTAAGCCATCCACTTCCCATTGGGCGAAACCTCGCCGTTGTATTCGTTGTAGCTCTGGGTGAGCAGCGGAATCGCCTCGCCCCCGGCGACCGGCTGCGCGTACAGATCGAACTGCGTTTTGGGATCCTGCGCCACCACGATCAGATATTTCCCATCCGGCGTCCAACAATCCACATAGGGCCTCAGCACGGTGGAGTTATGGTCCAGCTTTTCTTCCACTCCGGTGGATAACGACTTAAGAGTCAGGCTGCTCGTCGTCCCGTTGATCCTAGCAATCGCAATTTTGCCACCGTCGGGAGAAAAAGTGGAATGGATCCCACCTCCCGCAGTACTCGTGGCTTGCCGAGTCATGGTCTTGTGATCCATCTCAAAGACCCAGAGTTCTGAATCCGGCGAAGTCGGCTCGCGTTTTACAAATGCGATCTTCTTGCCGTCACTCGAGAGTCTGGTCGCGGTCACACCGCCAATCGATAAACTGATGCCGTTCATCGGATCCCCGAACTCTTCCGTTTCCTTCCCAGGAAGTCTCATCCACGCGAAACGGGCCTGATTAGACTCCGCGGCGCGGTATACCAGCGTGCCCGTGGCCGAAGTGGAGAAGTTCCCCAAGTCCTTGGGTGCCCAATATTCGACGTTCTCTGTAATCGGGATCGGATTGCCGCTGACCATCGAGGTGCTCGCATCGAAACGCTGCGCCAGCAGATTCCGGTCTCTCAAATACAGAATGTAGCCTTGGCTGTAGCCGGCGTTGGAGGCGCGTTCGACTACCAGTTTCGGATTTCCGCCATCCAGCGATCCCGCATAGAGTCCACCGCTTTCGGCTCCTACAAAGTGCTGTGAGAATAGGAAGTGCTTGCCGTCGGGCAGGAACAGAGGATTGCGATGGGTGAAGCCTTGCGCCCCCAGCTTGGTAACCGGCACCGGCACTCCGCCAGCCTCGGCAACTTTGTACAGAGGCTCTTCAATGTTTGGCGTGAACACGATGACGCCCGCGCTACTCCAGCTGCCACCGCGGCCGGCGGGTGCATCGCAGATGATCTGCACCGGGCCACCGGACGCGGCTACAGTGCGCAACTTTCCGGAGGCAAAGAATCCGACCAGCTTGCTGTCGGGCGACCAGAAAGGAAATGCCGCACCGTCCGTCCCCGCTACTGGCCAGGCCTTGCCGGACTCGAGGTCGCGAACCCAAAGCTTCGTGCTGTTCGTGGCCTGGGCTGGGAAAACTAACTTGTGACCGTCTGGAGAGACCGCAACGCCCCCGGCGAGACCAAAGGCGCTCTCCGTCCCGCTCGGCAATTCGATCTCCGCTTTCGTCGGTTGCCGCTCCTCGGCAAAGCGGCGGGAATAGTAGAGGGCCAAGATCAGTCCAGCGAGAGCCAGCGTCCAGCCGACCGCTCCGAGTGCAATGAGAAGGTGTTGCCGGTGGCGACGAGTGCCGACAACCGCGGCCGGAACGCCTGCCTTGCTTCCCATCTCCGCGATGGCTTGCAATTGCATCTTTAGATCGTGCGTCGATTGCCAGCGCTCGTCGGGGTCCTTCGCAAGGCAAGTGCGAATTAATTTATCCAGCGCGGGCGGAGCGAACGGCTGAGTCGCGCTGATCGGTTCAGGCTCCTTCTCCAGAATTGCCGCCAACACCCCAACCTGTGACTTGCCGTCGAAAGCGCGTCTCCCCGTTGTCATCTCATAAAGGACGCATCCGAAGCTGAAGTTGTCGGAGCGGGCGTCGGCCTCTGCGCCTTGTAACACTTCCGGAGCCATGTACTGAAAGGTTCCGACGATCGAGCCTTTCTGGGTCAGCGGGCCGACCGGTGAAGTCAGTGCGCTCACATTCATGGTTGGCGTAGAGGGTGTGAGCGTTGCGCCGGAGGTTCCGGCCGCGATCGTTGCCGGAACACCCCGCGCTTTGGCCAAGCCAAAATCCATCAGCTTCGCACCCGACTTGGTCAACATGATGTTCCCAGGCTTCAAGTCGCGGTGGACAATCCCGTGCCGGTGCGCTTTATCGAGGGCATCGGCAATCTCCACCGCAACTCTTAGCACCTGGTCCGGAGGCAGCGGGCCTTTCAATAAGCGGGTCGCGAGCGTCTCGCCTTCGAGGTACTCCATGACGAGATAGTCGATGCCATCCTGGTGACCGACGTCGAAGAGCGTGCAGATGTTGGCGTGCTGCAGCGAGGAAATGGTTCGCGCTTCGCGCTCGAAGCGCATCCTGAGGTCGGGATCTGTCTGCAGTGGGGCCGGAATAATCTTGATGGCGACGACGCGATCGAGTCGCGTATCGCGGGCACGGTAGACCTCGCCCATACCGCCCGAGCCCAGCGGCGATTGAATTTCATAGGGTCCGAGTTGAGTGCCAGAGGTAAGGGCCATCCGTGCGCGTCATTATATCCCCCGGCGAGGGTTTACAGCGTCAGTCGAGGATAGTTGCGAACAATCTTTCTCCGAAAAGCCCTGGGTTGATTCATTGCTGCGAATAAACGTACAGCGCCGAGAGCACGCGTTCCGCGTTATAGGCATATGCATTTCGATTGCGTGGTTGGGTCGCGCCGTTGCTCGCGTGCCGGCATCGCTTCTGCCATGCTGGTTTCGAGCCGTAAAATGGCGTCAGCCCCCGCCAATGAGAGATTCGGGGGGAAGGCAACAGAGCTCCAGGACCAGAGCCTCGACCGCGAGAGGCGTCACATCATCGACTATGCTCAGTTCTCCCCGCAATCGCAGCATGACATTCTGTTTATCGTGCATCTGACAAACTGAGGAAGGCAGTCGCGTTGCAGCCAATCGATCTTGCCACGTCGGTCGCGTCTCAAGCATGACGCAGTGCGCGCCTTTGGAACCAATACGGTCGCAGTGCTGCTCTCCCGCAGTGCGGAACAAAACCTTCCCCGGAAAACAATCGAAGGCCTGCGCTCGGTGTTCTTCGATATATTCGCCCTGGAGAATAACGGTGAAACTGGCAGTTTCGTGGATATGCATCGGGATAATAGAACCGGGAACGTAGTGGGACTCCGCCATGATGAGGCCCCCGTAGTCCCGGATCTGCGTCAATTGACCGAAGTGCACTCCGGGAGACAGCGTGGTTTGACGCGTGTGTCCGTCTTTATTCATCGCCGTTTTGTAGCTATAGCCGTCGAGACATTCTACCCGTTTCTCCATTTTTCACAGCTCATGCAACTTCATCGCGCGGGGCTCGGCAGCTGAGTCCGCTGGTGTTCTTATCTATGGCTCTGTTCCGGCCGGGTCGCAAGCAAGCTGCTGGTCCTTCAGATAGCCGATCCACTCGAGGTAGAGCGAAGCGCAGACGCCTGTCCAGCAATCTTTCATCTCGCGTCAAACCTGGCTGAGGCAGGCTTTGTCCGATCAGGTTTCTGTCGCGTAGGCATCGATCAAATGACGTACCCTCGGTTCTCCGGAGAGATAGCTGTATATTCGCCCTTCCAATTCACGGTCGGCTTGGGTCTGCCTCTCATGCTGCCGCAGATGCTCTGCCCAAGAGTTCACCAAAAATATCTCCAGATAACGATCCGCGACTTCAGTATCGCGGAAGATTCCCCACCGGTACGCGCCATCGCGACGCCGTACCCGACCATATTCATGCATCGCGTCCACAAATTCTGCTGTCCGCTTTGGCATCACGGCGTATTCGACCGTAACCATTACTGGTCTCTTCTCAACATTAGCCCCAACTTCGCCGATGACGACGGGCATGCGCCAGTGGTTCCAGGGACTCAGATCTGCCGTCGAATCCGGAAGTTGCGCGAAAAAGGCAATTGCTGCGGTCGCGATTGTCCCCATTCCAGCGTAAGACAAGCGCGGTTCCAACGCCTGATCGTTGCGCGACGGCACCCCAAGCCGCAGTCCCGAGCGCATAACTCCCCTGATAAACCAGAATGAAGATGGCGAGGACTCGTGCTCTTACCCAATCCGGCGCCAGGTTCTGGACCAGGGCATTGATGAGGGAAATAAAGATGACCCATGCCGCACCGCCGACCAACATAGCTGGAGCGAGCGTGCTGAGTCTGTTCAACCGACTCATCGACAGAATCACCAACCCCAAGATCACGACTCCAGTCGACACTATGGATTCCATCGCAAACCTGTCACGGGCCGACTGCATGACCAAAGCGCCGATGATTGCCCCACCACCAAAGCAGCCGAGCAAGAGTCCATAGCCGGTGGCGTTCTGATTTACGCTCCGAGAAACCGTCGGCAGCAACGCGAAAAGTGCGCTCGAAAAGAACATGACTACGCCAGTTCTGAGCAATACCGTCAGGATTGCGGGAGAATGCCGGACGTACCGAATTGCGGCGACGGTCGCTCCCGAAAAAGATTCCGGTGGAGCGTTTCTTCTGCGGACAGGCCTTTTCCACTTGGCAACAACAAGAATGACGCCGAAGAACGAAACGAAATTTGCGAAGAAGGCTGTGGCGACACCGGCAACAGATATGATCGCGCCAGCGAGCGCCGGCCCAACCGCTCGGGCGAGGTTGAATTCAATCCCGTTGAGCGCAGAGGCCGCTGCCAGGTCTTCCTTGGGCACCAACTCGGGCAGGATTGCGCGCCATGCCGGTGTTTCGAACGCATCTCCGGCCGAGAGTGCAAATGTGAGCACCAAGAGCATCCACGGCGACATCACTCCTGCGATGGTCAAGATCGCTAGAATCAACGCGACGCCCATCATCCACGACTCGGTGAAAAGAATCAGCTTGCGGCGGTCGACGATATCCCCAGCGGAGCCCGCTGGAAGGGCCAGCAGAAAATATGGCAAGGAAGCGGCAGTCTGCGTCAGCGCAACATAAATCGGCCCGGCGCCGAGTGAAACCATCAACCATGCGGCGCCGACGTTCTGCATGAATGCGCCGGCGTCTGAAATGACGTCCGCGATCAGCAGATTGCGAAAAATCGTTACTCGAAGCGGTCGCCACAGATTTGGGGAATCAGTAGGATTCATCTCTCTCCGCTGGCACGCTTGTTCCACCCGTGGAAGCGCGAGAGGTCACCCGCATTCCACGCCTCGCGGAGTCCAGGAGTACTCAGATCCCAATCGGGACGGATTTCGCTCGACACCGCGCGCAGGTCGTGCCAAAGATCGATGACCGACGGACGTCCCCAGAACCAGTAGCCGTTGTAGATGCTATAGATCACGAGGCCCGGCTTGAGCACGAGCGTATGCGGGATCATCGGATTATGCTCGGGGTCGGTGTACTCCTGGATGTCGAGATCCTTCTGAACCGTTCGGTCGGGGTCCGAAAGGAATGGCCACTGGGCTCCGACTGACGCACGGAATTCCTGAAGAGTGTGGTGATCGTCGGTGGCGATTGTGGCGATCTGCGTGTACGCCACCGCGATCTTCGGGTAGAACGCGGCGAGTTCCAGATGCTGCTGGTGTTCCTTTGGGCAGTAGTGGCCGCGCGCGAGCGTAAGGATCAGCGGATCATCGCCCTGTAGTTCGCTGAGCTTGCGCGGTTGGCCCATGTGATCGGGCAGTTCGTAATTGGGGAAAACGCCTCCGGGCACAATATCAGAACGCATGATTGGACTCCTCCCGTTTCTCTCAAAGATCTTCTCTTAAAGATCCAGAGTGACACCCGCGTTTGGCTGGGAACAACATACGAGCACGTTCCCGGGCGCGGGCCTCTCCAGCGGCTCAGGTTTGTAAATAATCGATCCGTCAATCAGACCAGTCATGCAGGTATGACAGACTCCGGTCCGGCACGACCATCTGACCGGAACGTCGCACGCTTCCGCCAGTTCAAGCAAGCTCGCGAATTTCGGATCCCATGCGGCAGTAATCCCGCTACGCGCGAATGAGACTGAAGGGCCAGATCCGGGCGGCCCTTGTGGCAGGTGAGGAGTGTGATCAACCTGCGCCATACCAGGTGTAATGCCCCCAAGCGCACCGAAGATTTCCGTGTGCACATTCTCGGCGAGCACACCCCAGTCTCGCAGCCCATCGCGCATGTTCTGCAAGAATGAAGATGGGCCACACAGATAGAAG
>Ga0210401_10007603_pt1 | contig 10848 bp, 10 predicted proteins | sample IncBWH32MmetaG_FD_150866 | JGI IMG/M metagenome (GOLD analysis project Ga0210401, IMG submission 150866) | Forest soil microbial communities from Barre Woods Harvard Forest LTER site, Petersham, Massachusetts, United States - Inc-BW-H-32-M | ecosystem: Environmental > Terrestrial > Soil >... | reverse complement strand
GCCACCGCCCTGGACGCCACCAGCGACTGGGTACCGCAGGTGTGGCGCGAGCTGGACACGACGCTGGTCGCCGCGCCGCTGGGCGCGCCCGACACCGCGATCATGCTGGGCCGGCCGGGCGGCCCGGCGTTCCGGCCGTCAGAGGTGGCACGGCTGGGCTACCTGGCCGGGATCGTCGGGACCCTGCTGCACTGAGTACGCCGATAAACATCGATAAACACCGGTATTGCTCAACTGTGAGCCTGCGGTCCGATGCCCAGATCGCCGCGCTGTCCCCGGCCGAGCTGTGGCGGCTGCCACTGCTGCCCTGATCCGAGTTCCGTCTCGCCGAGCTGTCACTCGTCGGGTCCGCTGCCGGAAGGCCCCTGGGCCAACAGCTTTCGGAATCCGTCCTCGTCGAGGACGGGCACGCCGAGTTCGATGGCCTTGTCGTACTTCGATCCGGGGGAATCGCCGGCGACGACGTAGGCGGTCTTCTTCGACACCGACCCGGCGGCTTTGCCGCCACGCGCCACAATGGCCTCCTTGGCGTCATCGCGGGAAAAGCCGGTCAACGAGCCGGTCACCACGATCGTCAAACCCTCCAGCGTGCGGGGCACGCTGGCGTCGCGCTCGTCGGCCATCCGCACGCCGGCCGATCGCCACTTATCGACGATGGCCCGATGCCAGTCCACGGTGAACCATTCGGTCACCGCCGCGGCGATGGTCGGGCCGACACCCTCGACCGCGGCCAGTTGCTCGGTCGAGGCCGACGTGATGGCATCCAAGCTGCCGAACTCGGTCGCCAGCGCGCGGGCAGCGGTCGGCCCGACGTGGCGAATCGACAATGCCACCAGCACCCGCCACAGTGGTTGCTTCTTGGCCGTGTCCAGGTTGACCAGCAGGCGCTTGCCGTTGGCAGACAGCGCGCCGCTTTTGGTGGTGAACAACTCGGTGCGCAACAAGTCGTCTTCGGTGAGGCCGAACAGATCACCCTCGTCGCCGATCACGTGAGCTTTCAGCAGCGCGATGGCCGCCTCGTAGCCCAGGCCTTCGATGTCGAAAGCGCCACGACCGGCGACGTGAAACACCCGCTCACGCAATTGCGCCGGGCAGGCCTGCGCGTTGGGGCAGCGGATGTCGGCGTCGCCCTCCTTGGCCGGAGCCAGCGGCGTCCCGCATTCGGGACACGTTGTGGGCATGACAAATTCGCGCTCGGAGCCGTCGCGCAAGTCGACGACGGGGCCCAGCACTTCGGGGATCACGTCGCCGGCCTTGCGGATCACCACCGTGTCGCCGATCAACACACCCTTGCGCTTGACCTCGGCGGCGTTGTGCAAGGTGGCCAGCCCCACCGTCGATCCGGCAACGGTGACCGGCGTCATGAATGCGAACGGCGTGACCCGCCCGGTGCGCCCGACGTTGACCCGGATGTCGAGCAGCTCGGTCTGTACCTCCTGGGGCGGGTACTTGTAGGCGATCGCCCATCGCGGTGCGCGCGACGTGGAACCCAGCCTGCGCTGCAGCGCCACATCATCGATTTTGACGACGACGCCGTCGATTTCGTGAGCCACGTCGTGGCGGTGCTCGCCCCAGTAAGCGATGCGTTCCAGGGCGCCGGCGGCGTTCTCCACCCGCGTGGTGTGTTCGGACACGGGCAGGCCCCACGCGCCCAGAGCCAGGTATGCGTCGTGCAGGGTGGGCGGCCGGAACCCCTCAATATGCCCCAACCCGTGGCAGATCATCCGGAGCCTGCGGCGAGCGGTGACGGCCGGGTCCTTCTGCCGCAGCGATCCAGCCGCACTGTTGCGCGGGTTGGCGAACGGCGCCTTTCCGTCTTCGACCAGGGCCGCGTTGAGCGCTTCGAAATCGGCGAGCCGGAAGAACACCTCACCGCGCACCTCGAGCACGTCGGGTACCGGATAGTCGTCGCTGGCGGTGAGGCGCTCCGGGACGTCCTCAATCGTGCGCGCGTTGAGCGTGACGTCCTCGCCGGTGCGGCCGTCGCCACGAGTTGCGGCCCGGACCAGCCGTCCATTGCGGTAGACCAAAGCCAATGCGACACCGTCGATCTTGAGCTCGCACAGAAATGGCACATCGTTACCGACCTCGGCGTGGATGCGCGCCGCCCACACGTCGAATTCCTCGGTGCTGAACACGTTGTCCAGCGACAGCATCCGTTCCAGGTGCTCGGCGGAGGTGAAATCGGTGGCGAAGCCGGCGCCGCCGACGAGCTGGGTCGGTGAGTCGGGCGTGCGCAGCTCGGGATGCTCCTCCTCGAGTGCGGCCAGCCGACGCAGGAGCTTGTCGAAGTCCGCGTCGGAGATGATCGGCGCATCACGCACGTAGTAGCGGAACTGGTGTTCGCGCACTTCGTCGGCGAGTTCGCGCCAAAGACGTCGGACTTCGGGCGCTATCGCGTCAGCCTCTGCTGAGCTCACCTTGGCAGGCTATCGGAGGACGCCGACGAGAAGACCGGCGCGCGTCGGGCCGCAGTGGCAATTTCGACACAGAGCCTTCGGGTTAGTGACGAGTGGTGACCGCGCTATAAGAGGAATCCAGATGAGCACCCATGTCGTCACCGAGTTCAAAACCAAACCCGGGCGAGCCGAAGAACTCGTCCAAATTCTCAGCCACGCCCTGCCCGACAGCCTCGCCCACGACGGATGCGTCAGGCTTGTTGCAGGCGTGGCGAACAGTGCCGATTGCCTATCGCTTGACTATGTGGGCGGACGCCTCCTTCACGTTCAAGCTTCATGAAACAACTCGGCGTTCGTCAACCGCCGAAGACGTTGTGTTGATTTTCCTGCGCTGGTGGAGGGGGGCGCAGCCCAACATCAGGCAGCTTCTGGTGAGCAACGTTGTGAGCCTCCTCTGCCATTAGCCCCAGCGCCCCGAGCAGCACCTCTGCACTGGATGTTTCGGCATCGGCGCCAAGTCGTTGTTCGAGTACTGCGCGAGTTACCGCGATGGTGGCACCGATGAAGTAGGTAAGTGCGGCGTCGATGTTCACCGGCTTGAACCGTCCGCAAGCGATCCCGCGCTCGAGAAGGCGCTTTCCGTAGCCGGCCAGGGCGTCTTGAAATACAACGTCCGCGCGATCGAGATTGACGATAAGCCAAGCGGTCTGCGGGTCGGTCGCCGCGTTACGCACGAACCAGCGATGCGCCGCGGACGCTGATTCAGCGGGATCATCGAACTGGCGCGCATGCATGGCCAACTGGCTTGCAATCTCCGACATCAGTTCTGTCGCAACAGCTTCAACAAGGTCTTCCTTGCTGCCGAAGTAGTTGTAGAACGAGCCGAATCCGATATCTGCGACAGCGGCGATTTCGCGGAGTCGCAAAGCCGAGACACCCTTCTCAGCGATGAGCCGTGAGGCGGCCGCTGTGAGTCGGCGCCGCGTGCGTAATTGCCGGCGGGCGATCCGTGTCGATTCGCCGGGTTGAGGAACGTGTTCAAGGCTCACTGGGCCATCATCGCAGACCAAAACGATCATATGATCAATATTGACCATCTGTTCACTGCTGATCTATTCTGCGACTGACTACCAGCGCTGGAGGTAGGAATGTCGCAGACGGAACTGCAGGATCCCGCAACGGGCATGAGCCTCACGCGAGACCCCAGCGACCCCCGCTTTTATACGGAGGCCAACAGACGGGCCTACCTGGATATCCATCGCGAGTGCCCGATCTACTGGGTCGATGCTCGCTTTACGCAGCCATTCTGGAATGTGTGCCGCCACGATCTGATCCGCGACGTCGGCAACAATGTGGAAGCGTTCACGACGGAGTTCGGTGTGCACTTAAACGGGGCGGCGTTTACCCTCAAGGACGCCGAGGCGCCATCGGTGATGCAGACGCTGCCGGTCGCGCTGAGACCGGCCAACATCATGGATGCAACTAGTCACCGGAGACTGCGCACCCCGCTGAACCGGTATTTTCGGCCGACCAGTATCGCGAAGATGACCGGTGCCGTACGCCATTCGATTACCACGATTCTCGACGCGGTCGAGGAGAACCAAGAGGTGGATTTCGTTGAGGTGTTCGCCAATCGCGTACCGTTGCTGGTCACCACGGAACTGCTCGGAGTCAGCACTGATCGCGAACAGGACTTCAAGACCTGGGCCAATACGATTCTTGAGTCGTTCGAACCTGGGGCGACACCGGATTTCGACGCGTTGGCCAACATGGTGGCCTTCTTCGCCGCAGAGGTGGACTCCCGTGGTGTCAGTCCGCGCGAAGACGACCTGGTGTCGTCACTGATACATAGTGGCTTTCAGCGCGACGAGGTCGTCATGTGGTGCTGGCTGCTTCTGGTCGCCGGCCTGGAGACGACGGGCAACCTCATCGCAGCTGGAGCGCATCTGTTGCTGCGCGATCTACGCAACCGTGACCATCTCGTTGCTGAACCGGCGCGGGTCCGCTCCGCAGTCGCCGAGATGCTGCGTGTTATCACGCCAGGACGCTACATTCGGCGGACCGCCGCGGTGGATATCGACCTTGGTGGACAGGCGATAAAGAAGGGCGACGCGGTGGTGATGAACTTCACCGTGGCCAACTTCGATCCCGAGATGTTTGCCGATCCGCTCGTGTTCGATCTCGACCGCAACCCTGATCCGCATCTAGCCTTCTCGTGGGGACCTCATCGCTGCGTCGGACAGTCTCTAGCCCTATTAGAGTCGGTGATCGCGTTCGAGGAATTTCTGGCTCGATTTCCCAACTCTGAGCTTCGCGGCGCAGCGGTATTCCGACCAAGTCTGGCCACCGCGGTCGTCGAATCGCTACCCGTCGTCTTCAAGTCGTAGGTTAGCTAATTCGCCGTAACGAGCCGATGCGGCCTCGTCGGTACGCGCGCCCCACCCGGCGGGTGCGGCTTGACCGCGCGGACACTAGATGGCGTCGGGGTCGTCGGCGAAGGCCTCCGCGGCCCGCCGGGCGAGCCCGATGGCGGCGCGCGCCCACTCCGGCGTCGCCAAGGCGAGGCCGCACGCTGGGGTGGCGCCGATACGGTCGCGCAGCGCCGCGCGGCCGAAGCCGAGCCGGTCGGTGACCGCCACGACCGCGGCCGCAATCTCCTCCGCCGAGGGACGCCGCGCCGGGGTGGCGGACGAGACGACGCCAAGGACGACGGCGCGGCCCGATTCGACGAATTCCGCGATCGAGTCCAGATCGGCGGCGTCAAGTGTCGACACGTCGACAGAAACTGCTGCAATGTTGCTGCGCTGCAATACTTTCCACGGCAATGCCGTGGCGCAGCTGTGCACTGACACCTCAGCGCCCGCGGCGGCCACGCAGGTATCCAACATGGTGGTGGCCAGCGTCTCGTCGATCGGGGCCACCGGGCTCAGCGTGGTCACTCCGGTCAGCCGGCCGGCCACCGCCGCCGGCAGCAACGGCTCGTCGAATTGCACCACCACGGGCGTGTCGAGCCGACGGGACACCGACGCACGATGCGCGGCGACACCTTCGGCCAGCGACGCGGCGATGTCGCGCACGGCCCCGAGATCGGTGATGGCCCGGTGACCGTTGGCCAATTCCAGCTCGGCGGCCAGGGTGATCGGCCCCGGCGCCTGGATCTTGACCGGCCGCCCATCGCCGCGCAAACCCGCGATCTCCCACGCCTCTTCCAGCGCGTCGATGTCTTCGTCGAGCAGGCTGACCGCCCGACGGGTCACCGCGCCGGGCCGGGCCGCCACCCGATAGCCACGCGGCACCGTGTCAATGGCCACGTCGATCAGCAGCGCACCGGCGCGCCCCACCAGGTCGGCGCCCACTCCCCTGGCGGGCAACTCGACGATGTGGGCCATCGCGCCACCCAGCTCGCCGACGACGACCTCGGCCGCTTGCCGCGCAGCGGTGCCGGGCCACGACCCGGTGCCGCTGGCCGTTGCGAAAACGCTCACCGGCCAACCGTATTCGACCGGGCCTAATGCGGCCGACCAGGGCCCTACCAGTCCCTGGGTGTCACACGTTCGAATCCGGCCGGGGCACTGGTCAGAGGGTCTTTCAGGACCTCAGCGACACGCTCGTCTTGCGGCGTCCTTCGACCGGGTCCTAATGGCCGGCGAACACCACTACTCGAGTCGGCCGGATCCGGTACAGGGAACGGACTTCGTTGCCGTCCGGATCGCGGAGAGGATAGGTGGATTCACCGAGGTATATCTGACTGAGTTGATTGATGGAGTCCGTTGCCACGCTTCCGCGGACAGGGTCGTCCTCGTCGATGACGTCGTCGACAACACCTTGGATCGACATCCAGTGATAGGAGTTGTCGGGATCTACGAAGAGCAAAGAGGCGTGGCGACGCTGCCGGAGGTTGCGGTCCTTTTGTCTTCCGCGCACCGAATTTACAAGGATCTCTCCGTTGTCGCGGCTGGCCCAGACGGGACTGATGTGGATGGTGCCGTTTCCATTCAGGCAGGACATACTGGCGGTGACTGCTCCGTCGAGCAGTTTGAGGTGTGTTGCGGGAAGATCGCCGAGCGCCTGCTCGGTCTGTCGCGTTCCGACCGAGAATGAACCGCTTTGGCCTGGAGGTTTGAGGGTCGCGATTTCCATGCTGGTTAGGCCTCTTTCGGGCTGGTGATCGTCAGTGCCTCGTTTGCGCTGCCGAGATGCTCGACGGTTATGAAAACGAGCTCGGTCTCGCCGAGATTGTTCAGGTCGTGTAGCAGGTACTCACCGTGGTCGAACGTCAAGTATTTCGAATCGCCAGGGTCGTAGCTCACTTCCCGTGTTGTGCCGTCGGATGTGTGTTGTCGGCTTCGGCCGCCGGTAGTGGCGATCCAGAAGTAGTCCAGGACATGGCGGTGTGCGTGCAAGCGCTGTCCTGGCGCCAGCCGGATCTCCCATACGCGAACGCGATTGGTCTCGAAGAGCAGCCGTGATCCGACGTGTCCGTCGTAGCGGTGCCGCTCGAATTCCTCCTTCAGCCCAGGCGACCAGCCATCGTAGTTCTCGGCGACGAGGGAGCCGGCTAGCGCGATCTTGGTCAAGGATTGACCACTACCGTCTGCTGGGATAGTGGATGTCATTGGTATTCCTTTCGTGAAGCAGTGGTGGCGGGTTCGTCAGGCCGACGAGGAGTGCTGGTGTCGCGGCGTGCCCGGCGGTGTTGGTCCGTAGAGTCCGAAGTCCAGGTTCGGGTCACCGGGGATCCAGGTGTTCTCTGACTGGCTCCGGTCGCCCATCTGCGCCGCTCGATTGACGAGGCTGTTGCCCAGCTCGAGCTCCGGGATCTCCCATTTGAGCAGTGCCTCAGAGATGTTGGGGTGGTTGACCTCGAGCGCCGATGCAAGTGTCCACGCATCTTCGGCGGCCTTGGCAGTTCCGGCTGCTGCGTGGGGACGGGCGACGAACGCTGCATCTCCGATCAGCGCGATCCGCCCGAAGGTCATCCGCGGAATCTTGATGTCGAAGATCGGCTGGATGTAGGGGTGCGCAGTGCCGAGGACGACCTCGGCTGCTGCTGGCGCGAGCATGTGTAGTGCGGCTCGTTTGAGTTCGTCGATGAATCGATCCTGGACTTGGCCTGGTGGCACGCTGACGTCGCTGCGATAGCCGCTACGGTCGGTCAGTAGTTCGTCGAGGTCGTTACCTTCGGAGACGTTGCGATACCAGACGTAGTTCAGCCATCGCTGGCCCGGCCGCAATGCAAGGTTGGGTCCGGGTATCGGATAGATGAGCATATGACTTCGGTCGCTTGCCGAGTAGGTGAGAGCATCGCTCAGGAGTTCGAATGTCGATGCGCTGACCGCGTTTTCGAGCACCATGCCCCGCCAGCCGACATAGTTCGCGTACCGGCGCTCGACCTGCGGTAGCAGCAACCTGCGCGAGGTCGAGGAGATGCCGTCGGCGCAGACGACTAGGTCTGCCTCGGTGGTTGTGCCCCCATTGAACTCGATCTGTACGGTCTCCGTTTCATTTCGCAGTCCTGACATGGTGTATCCGAGGTGGTAACGGCGGGTGTCGAAGTCAGATAGCAGTGCGCCGTAGATTGCGCTCCAGGACGTGAAGGCCCATTGTTTGGCCGCTTGGTAGACGATCTCGTTGCCCGCTCCGAGGTAACGCACGAACTGACCGGAGGTACTCAGAGTGTGCGGTCGACGTGACGAGCGCTCACGGAACCAGCGCATTGTCTCGGGCTGCAGAATGATTCCGCCGCCGCGGCCGTCCAGCGGTTGAGTCGCGCGTTCGTAGACGTCGACGGTGAAGCCGAGGTCGCGTAGCAGCAGTGCGGCGGTGAGCCCGCCGACCGAGCCACCGATAACCGCGGCGCGTTGGCCGTCGTATGTCGTCATTTCGTCGCTCCTTCTTTCAGCGGCTGTAGGTGTTGTTGCACTAGGGATTTGGTAGCCGCTAAGGCCGGGCGGGTGCGGTTGTGACACCGTTTTGTTGGGCAGCGCGGGCCGCGGATATTGTGGTGTCGAGCCAGTCGAAGATGACTTGATGGGCGCGGTTGAGAGAGGCCACGTGGCAGTGTTCCCCGAGGCCTTCGACGGTGGTGAACCTGGCGAGAGTGGCCGGCGCCGTCATCGCCTTGGCGAGCACCGACGGCTGCCCTTTGAGGAATTGGTCCTCTTCGGCATCCATGATCAGCGTTGGCGCGGTGATGCGATCTGCGAGTCCAGCGAGGGTGTAATCGGTTGTGCGCCTGATGAAATCGGCGTATGAGGAGGCGCCCATGGTCCAGACTCCGTTGTTCAGTCCCCAACGCACCTGGGTGCGCAGCGTAGCCATCACTCCCATCAACCGATTGGCCAATCCATCCTTCCCATTACGGATCCGGCGCATCACCCAGGCCGGCAATGCGTTCACATAGGCCTGGTGGAAGTCGAAAATGCCGTCGTCGAGGATCAGCGCAGCCGGTCGGTGGTCGAACGCGGCGGCACGAGCAACCAGGTAGGACCCCATGCTGTAGCCGAAGAGCGCGATAGCGTGTGAGTCGATCTCGGTCCTGCCCTCGCAGTAGTCGAGGACCGGGGTCAGCACCGCCTCCCAGTCGGGCCGAAATACCACACCTTGTTCGCGAATCACGGCACCTTGCCCCGGGCCGTCGTAGGCGAGCACGTTGTAACCATGCTCGAGTGCGGCAGCGGCAATCGCAAACCATGACTCTTCAGCGGTGGAGTCATATCCGTTGGTGTAGACCACGGTCGGCCGGGCAACGCCCGAGTCGTCGACCAGAAAAAGATATCCGGGCAGCGTCGTCGTCTCGTAGGGGATAGCTATTCGAAGGACTGGATGGTCCATCAAATTGATTGCGCTGGCGAACATCTGGCGGGACAACCGTGCCACCGCACGCGCCTCGGTATCGCTGGCGGCATTCTTGCGCCGAAAGAACTCGGCGGTTCGGTAGTAGTTCGATGCCCGCAGGAACGCTTCCCGGGCACTCACCCGGTGACCGTTCTTCGAGGCGGTATCGGCGATTCCGTGGACACGCTCGGCGGTGTTGCGCCACGCCGTGAACCACCCGGTCTCGTCGCCGTTTCGGATCACGCGGGCTGTGGCGAGTACCTCCCCCAGATCCGCTCCGCCATACGGGGCGCTGCCCGCGGCGCGCAATGTCTCGAACGAGAAGGATTCGTCCCGAAACTGAAGAGCCGCAATGGTCCGCGGCCGTCGGGTGAAGCTCGTCGCAGCCGTACTGCCACCTGAGGGCTGGCGAGTCAGTGCTGCGGATGCGGTCATGGGAATGGGCGTTCCTTTCGCTGGTTGTTTGGCCCGCCTCAGGGCCTACCGGAGTTGGTCGAGCAGCTCGTCTCTGTGGGCCAACGCCCAGTCGGTCAAGTGGATCGGCTCGCGGTCCAGCAGTTCACGCACGGTGTTGGTGGTGACGGCCGAGTAGTCCATGCGACCGTCGTACGTCTGCCGCAGCCAGTTGAGCGCGCTGGCGGCGTAGGCGGTGTCGTAAAAAGACGGGAGCGCCACTTCTCCGGCCTTGACCAGGTTGAGTAGGTCGTCGGGTGTGAGGATCAGCGCGGGGATCTCACGCTCGAGCGCGCGCGATAAGGCAGCCGCGATCGCATTTGCATCGAGGAGGTCGGTGGACAGGAAGTAGTCCTTGCCGGCGTGGACGTCGGGCCCCTCGATGAGCACTTTGGCGGTGACGGCGGCGATGTCGTCGCCGGCGACCCAGCCCACAGGCCGGTCACCCGCGGCCCACGCAAAAGAACCGTACTGCAACCGATTTGCCGTCAGCAGGTTCTCCATGAACACATGGGGATGGATGTTCGCCCAAGGCAGCTTGCTGCCCTGGATGTAGCGCTCGATCATCTCGTGCCAGGCAAAGTGTGCATCGGTGGACCGGCCATTGCCGAAAACGCCGAGATGGACGATGAAGCCGACGTTGGCGTCTTCGGCGGCGTCGACCATCGTCTTGGCCTGTTCGATCATCGCGGCGGTGTATCCCGCCATCAAGAACACCCGGTCGATGCCGTTGAGCGCCAGCGGGAAGGTGTCCGGGTTGTCGAGGTCGAGGTGGACGGCCTGCTTGCCTTGTTGGAGCCACATCGCAACGGTCTCTGGGTTGCGCGAGGCACGCACCGGGGTGACGCGCTCGGGTGCTTCGTCGAGCACGGCGGCCGTCGCGGCGCCGATACGCCCGCTTGATCCGATCACCAGTACGCGGGGCGCGGGCTGCTCGGTCGTTGTTGTCATTAATCCAATGTCGGATGAATCGGCCTATATTGCAAAGACCAATATCGCTAGATATCCATAGCTTGCACCTATACCTGGAGCGCGCCCATGAACTTGCGGCAGATGCAGTACTTCGTCGCCATCGCTGAGGACGGGTCGATCAGCCGCGCCGCCGAACGCCTCCTCGTGGCGCAACCGTCGCTGTCGGCACAGATAAAAAGTCTCGAGA
>Ga0210401_10007602_pt1 | contig 10850 bp, 8 predicted proteins | sample IncBWH32MmetaG_FD_150866 | JGI IMG/M metagenome (GOLD analysis project Ga0210401, IMG submission 150866) | Forest soil microbial communities from Barre Woods Harvard Forest LTER site, Petersham, Massachusetts, United States - Inc-BW-H-32-M | ecosystem: Environmental > Terrestrial > Soil >... | reverse complement strand
GGCGCCATGACGGTCGTCGTCCGCTCTTTCCCCGGCGAAAACCTGCCCTTGAGCCGCGATCAGGCCGGCAACCAGCAAAGCGGGCAACGCATCGTGTTTCATGGCTATCTCACTCGATTGACATAGCGTAGGTGGGTATCCTATATTAAGTCGATCATGGCGCATACGGTCAAGGAGAAAAAGAAGCTATTGGCTCGTGTCGGCCGCATCCGCGGCCAAGTCGAGGCGATCGAGCGCGCGCTATCCGAGGAAGCGGAGTGCGAGCGCATCATGCATATGATCGCGGGCATTCGCGGCAGCGTCGCTAGCCTGATGGCCGAAGTGGTCGAGGATCATATCCGCACCCATCTCGTTGACCCCGAGAAGAATCCCGGCGCGCTCAACGCCGACGCGGCGGACCAACTGATCGACGTCGTCCATACTTATCTGAAGTGAGGCGAAGATGACCGACACCGGCTCAGCCTTTCGGATTCAACCGCACGACCACGTGTTCCTGGGCAAGGATCACGACAAGGCGGAGCGCCGGACCTGGGCGGTGATCATCCTCTGTACCATCATGATGATCGCCGAGATCGTGGGCGGCGCCTTGTTCGGCTCGCTCGCCTTGATCGCCGACGGTCTGCACATGTCGACGCATGCCGGCGCGCTGCTGCTCGCCGCGCTCGCTTATACCTATGCCCGCAAATATGCTGCCGATCGCCGCTTCACCTTCGGCACCGGCAAGTTCGGCGATCTCGCCGGATATTCCAGCGCCATAGTTCTGGCGATGATCGCGCTTCTGATCGCCTATGAGGCGGTCACGCGTTTTCTTAGCCCCGTTCCAATCAGCTTCAACGAGGCGATCCCGATCGCGGTGCTCGGTCTCGCCGTCAACGTCGCCAGCGCCTGGTTGTTGTCGGGCGGGCATCATCACGGCCATGGTCATGCGCACGGGCACGCGCGGGGCCACGACCATGGCGATGAGCCCCGGCAAATCGAGATTGGCCGCAGCACGCTGGAAGTCGAGGTCTTCGAGGACAATGTGCCGCCGCGATTTCGGGTCATGGCAGATAACGGCGCCTTGCCGTCGGCTTCCGATCTCTCGATCGAAACCATCAGGCCGGACGGCAGCCGGCAGCAATTTTCTTTTCAAGCCCGGGACGGATACCTTGAGTCCCGCGACGTAATTCCGGAACCGCACGCCTTCCTCGCCGAGATTCGCCTGATGCAGGCGGGCCGGGCCGAGACGCGCAAACTCGAGTTCGAAGAGCACGAACATGGCGAAGGCGCGCATCACCGCGACAATAATATGCGGGCGGCCGTCATCCACGTCATGGCGGACGCCGCCGTCTCTGTGCTGGTCATTGCCGGCTTGGTGCTGGCGCGCACGTTCGGCTGGCTCTGGATGGACCCGCTCGCGGGCTTCATCGGCGCCCTCGTGATCGCCAACTGGTCGGTCGGGTTGCTGCGCGACACCGGGGCCATCCTGCTCGACCGCAACCCGGATCCGCGCATGGCCGAGAAGGTCAGGAATGCGATCGAAAACGACGGCGATCGGGTCACCGACCTGCATCTATGGCGGCTCGGGCCTGGGCACCTCGGCGCCATCGTCTCGGTGGCCACGTCAGGAATGCGCGAGCCGGCCCACTACCGGCAGAAGCTCGCGAGATTCGCCGATCTGTCGCATGTTACCGTGGAAGTCCAGCGGCTTTCGTCAGGCGGCTGAGACCGGGCGTCCTTTGCAGCCGACGGACCGCAGACCGTTTCGTCCGGTCCGCGGCTGTTGCGCTCAGCCGCCATAGCCTTGTTCGGCGGCACGCTTGAGGCGAGACAGCGAGTCCTCAGGACCCGAATCGAGATTTGGGTTCAGCAGCAATCTTAACAAGATGCCGCGCCATCCGCTCGGAAAACCGAAATCGCAGCGATAGTCGACCTGACAATGGGTGGCATCGAGCGGCGTGCAGCGAAGATCTTCGCGAACCGCGAGGCCAAACGGCAGATTGACGTCCATCCGGAGACGATGATGCTCCGAGTCGATCTCTTTCATCCGGAATGTAAGTTTCAAATGAAGGTTCCGTCCGGTTTCGCCGCGGACCTCCTGTCCGGCGACCGCCGGCCCGGGCGGATCGACGCTAAGGACACGCAGGTCGAACACGTTTCCCCATCGGGTCGGCTCCAAAAGGAGCCCCCATACGACGCTGACAGGCGTTTCGACGACCGCCGACGGGCAACTCACATACGGCATGGCACGACTTCGCTACTTACAGATACTTCGCGATCAGCCTGAAGTCCCGCAGCGCCGCCTTGCCTTTGGAACCGGATGCCTTCAGGGAACGCTCCAGGCGGTGGCTAATGTGATCGTGGATCATGGCTTTTTTGGCGCTCTCGATCGCGCTCTCCACGGCCTGCAGCTGTTGGGCGATTTGGGCGCATGGCCGGCCCTGTTCGATCATGTCGATGATGGTTTCGAGATGGCCGCTGGCGCGCTTCAGACGCCGGGCAATCGCGGAGTGCAGGTGATCTTCCATTTCGGGCTCCTATCCTCCCGGGAGGATACTAATGATCCTCCAGGGAGGATACAGAAAATCCTTGACACCGGTGTGGCCGGCGCCTATTTGCCGATTACTGTGTGCGAATATTCCATTCGCCGCAGGCAAACCAACCCTGACGAAGAGCAAATGGGCAGTACTCCCTATGGTAACGCCAATCCGGCGGCACTGACCGGAACGGCGCTACCGCAAGACATCAAAATCTGTCGCGCCGGCACTTGCCGCGTGAGGGTCGATGGTCGCGCCTAGCTGACCGTCTCGCTCACCGACCTGCCGCGCGAAGCGCGGAAGTGGAGGCGAGCGATGTTCAAAAGACACGCCAGTCCAGAATTTAGAAGTCTCGGCTTGGGGCACGTGGTGCCGCGCCGGCCTGAGGCTGTGCATGCCAATGACAATCTGCGGGGTCTTCGCCGTCCCGCTGGCCAGCGCCGGTCTCCACCGCCGAGGCTGGCGTGTCATTGGGTTCTGGTCGGCGAAGGCCGGCTGGAGTGCCGCTGGCAGGTCGAAGGCTCCTGCGAGGCGGCAAGCATCGAGGCGCGCGATTTCACACAACAGTCTTCGAACTGTCTTATCTGGAACAGGCCGGCTGGCGCGGTGTGCGGCATGGCTGGCTCCGGGCCGCCACCACGAGCGCCGGCAAACCGAGTGGGAATTTCGCCGTGAACACGTCGATTGGTCAGGCCGCGATCAGCCTCGGCATGGCAACCCTCCTGGGCGCCTGCATCGGGTTCGAACGTCAGTGGCGTCAACGCATGGCCGGCTTGCGGACCAATACGCTGGTCGCGATCGGCGCGGCGAGCTTTGTCGTTTTCGAGGGCCTGTTCCCCGATGATGGAAGCCCCACACGTGTCGCCGCACAAGTGGTGTCGGGCATTGGCTTTCTCGGCGCAGGGATCATCTTTCGCGAGGGACTTCAGGTCACCGGCCTCAATACCGCGGCGACCCTGTGGTGCTCGGCGGCCGTAGGACTGCTCGCTGGAAGCGGACATCCGCTGCACGCAGTCTTGGCAACGATGTTTGTCGTGCTCGTCAATCTGACGCTGCGGCCGCTGGTTCGGATCATCAACCGGCAACCGATCGCGCAAGCCGAGACCGATTTTCATTACAGCGTGCGCGTCGTGTGCCGAAATCCGGAGGAGGCGCATGTCCGCGCGCTGTTGTTGCAGGGCACCGGCAGCGGCCAACTCAGCCTGCGGCGGCTCGACAGCAACGATCTTGCCGAGAGCGGCCGCGTCGAAGTCACCGCGCAGCTCACATCTTCGGTCAAACACGACGCCATTCTCGAACAGGTCGTCGGGCGGCTTAGTCTGGAGCCAACCGTCTCGGCCGCAAGCTGGAGTGTCGGGCCAATTCTGGAATAACTTCTTCCAACGGCTCTCACCCTAGTACAAGGCGTGGAAAAACGAGGCCGGGGAATAAACTGCCGGGCTTTTTGATCTATCATTTATTGTGGGGTAATGGGGCGCGTGATGATGGGGGTCTACAAATTCGGGGGCTGCACCGCCATGGTGCTGGCAACGTGTACCGCCGCGGTCGCCGGCGACGCACCCTCGAATCTTCCGGTAAAGGCGCCTGCCGCCTATGTCACCAAAGCCCCCGCGACCCCTGCCGCGAGCGGCTATGACTGGAACGGCTGGTACATGGGCGTGCATGTCGGCGTCACCACCGGCTCCTCAAACTGGTCCGCCGTCCCCGGTTTGAACGGCTCGTTCGACCTTCCCTTCAATTTCGATTTCATGGCGGGAACGGGCAGTTACCTCGCCGGCGTTCAAGGCGGGTACAATCACGTCTTCCAATCGCACCTATTGCTCGGATGGGAAGCCGATGCGTCCTTCCCCAATTCGGATGTGGCAGTCCCCTTCTCGGTACGCGGCAGCCAGACCATCACCTCGCCCTTCACCGGCCAGGTGACCTACGGCGAGGCGGTCATCTATTCCGGGACCATCCGCGCCCGCGCCGGCTATGTGTTCGACCGTTTTATGCTCTATGGAACGGGAGGCTTGGCCTGGAGCTTCGATCAGGTCACGCGCACGCAAGTGGCCGGCGTTCCCGTGGTCGGATCGGCAACGCCGGGGACCGTGGACACCTCGCAGCCCTGGCGCGTCGGATGGGCGGCGGGCGCCGGCGTGGAAATCCCGATCACCGGAAGCTGGACCGCGAAAGCCGAATATCTGTGGACCGGGTTCGGCCGTCACAGCGTCGAATTCAACGCCGGTGCGCAAGCGTTCGATTCCGACTTGACCATGCAGAGCTTTCGGGTCGGGCTGAACTACCGGATTGGCGATACCTCGGAGGGTTCGGACTTCGTGCTCAAGGGGCCATCATCGGGGCTTGAGACCGACCGCTTCGCGTTCCATGGCCAGGTCACCTATCTCGACCAGTATGCCGCGCCATTTCGGGCCCCCTTTAGCGGTCCGAACAGCCTGATACCGAATCAGGCCCGCGAGACCTCCGATATGACGTTGTATGCCGGCGTCCGGCTCTGGCAGGGCGCCGAGGCCTGGATCAACCCGGAAGTCGATCAGGGCTTCGGGCTGGCGGGGACGCTGGGCGTTGCGGGCTTCACCAGCGGCGAGGCTTACAAGGTCGGCGCAGATAATCCCTACACCCGCCTGCAACGCGCCTTCGTGCGGCAGACCATCGACCTTGGCGGCGACAGCCAAAAGGTCGATGCGGGCCTCAACCAGTTTTCAGGAACGCAGACGTCGGATCGGCTGGTGCTCACGGTCGGAAAATTCGCCGTGGTCGATATTTTTGACACCAACAAATACGCCCACGATCCCCGCGGCGATTTCATGAACTGGGCGGTTGCTGACACCGGAACGTTCGATTATGCGGCGGATGCCTGGGCTTATACGGTGGGTGCCGCCGCGGAATGGTACCAGGGTCCGTGGACCTTGCGTGCCGGCGTCTTCGATCTTTCGATCGCGCCGAACACAACCACCCTCGACTCGCGGTTCGGGCAATTCCAGTCGATCGGCGAAATCGAGCGGCGCTATTCGATCTGGGATCAACCGGGCAAGGTGGCGTTCACCGGGTTCCTGACGCGCGGGCGAATGGGAAGCTTCGAGGACGCGATCCAGCTCGCCGCGATGACCGGGGGTCCCGCCATGATCTCGGCGGTACGGGAATATCAGAGCCGGGGCGGCATCAGCATGAACCTCGAGCAGCAACTGATGCCCAATGTCGGCTTCTTCGCCCGCGCCGGGTGGGCGAACGGCGATATCGAGCCGTACGAATTCACCGATATCGACCGCACCGTCGCCGCGGGTCTTTCGATTTCCGGAAAGCAATGGCGGCGCGACGACGACACGTTTGGTATTGCCGGTGTCGTCAACGGCATCAGCAAAGAGCACCAGGCTTTTCTCAATGCCGGCGGGCTGGGAATTCTGGTCGGCGACGGACAATTGCCCAATCCCGGCACCGAAAGGATTCTTGAGACCTATTACAGTTTTCCGGTGCTTTATGCGCGAATGTCCCTGGACTATCAGCTCATCGTCAATCCGGGCTACAATCGCGACCGCGGCCCCGCCTCCGTGTTCGGTTTCCGCGTTCATGCCCAGTACTAATCCGCCCGCAGATCCGGACATGAAATCCCGCCTTCCACCTTGCCGTACGGAATATTCACTGCCCTTACTGGTGCTCTCCCGACTATAAACCCATCACAAACCGCGCCTATCAATAAGAGACACGGGGCGCACGGGTCTTGATCTTTCAAAGGAAGGTCACTCCGAGGGTTCGAACAAAGGCGGCATGCATGACGCTTGACGATATCCTGACACCGAGACTGGGACAGGCGCTGCGGCCGAATGTCTGGGACGCGGTTGCGCTGATTCTCGTCGTCGGCGCCATGGTACTGATCGTCTATGGCGGCGAGCAGACCACCCTTCCCTTGTCGGCGCTTGACGCTTCTCCGGTGTCGCTCGACCCGATCCATCTGCCGTTCTATGCGCTGCGCACGACCATGCGGATGCTGCTCGCCATCGTCTGCTCGATCATTTTCACGCTCGTCTACGCTACCCTTGCCGCCAAGAGCCGGCGCGCCGAGATGGTGCTGATCCCGCTGCTCGACATCCTGCAATCGGTACCGATCCTCGGCTTTCTCACTTTCACCGTGGTTTTCTTCCTGAACCTGTTCCCCGGCCAGGTGTTCGGCGCGGAACTGGCTTGCGTGTTTGCGATCTTCACCAGCCAGGCCTGGAACATGACCTTCAGCCTGTACCAGTCGATCCGCAACGTGCCGAAGGACCTGGAGGAAGCTTCACAGAGTTTTCACCTCAGCGCATGGCAGCGCTTCTGGCGGCTTGACATACCCTTCGCCATGCCGGGCCTGATCTGGAACACGATGATGTCGATGTCCGGCGGCTGGTTCTTCGTGGTGGCGTCGGAAGCGATCACAGTCGGCAATACCACGGTGACGCTGCCCGGTATCGGCTCCTATGTTGCGCTTGGCATTGAAAAGCAGAATCTGCCGGCGATCGGCTATGCCATCCTGACCATGCTCTTGGTGATCATAGCCTACGACCAGTTGCTGTTTCGCCCGGTGGTGGCCTGGGCCGACAAGTTCCGCTTCGAGCAAACCGCATCCGCCGCTGCGCCGACGTCCTGGATGCTCGATCTGTTTCGCCGCACGCGGGCATTGCGGGCGCTGACCTACCCGTTCGCGGCGCTCAACAAGACGGTTTCGAACTGGCATTTGGCGATGCCCGGTAATTTGAAGATACCGCGGAGAAACGGGCCGCCCTCGCGTCTGGTCGATGCCGTCTGGCTCGCTCTTGTGATCGTAAGCACTGGCTACGCCGGCTGGAAGGCTTATCAATACATGTCGGCGACGCTCAGCCTGTCGGACGTCCTTGCCGCGGTGGGATATGGCCTGCTTACGCTTGCACGCGTCATCGTGCTGATTTCGCTGGCGACCCTGATATGGGTACCCATCGGCGTCTGGATCGGGCTGCGGCCGAAACTGGCCGAACGCGTTCAGCCGCTCGCGCAATTCCTGGCTGCATTCCCCGCGAACCTCGCATTTCCGGTGTTCGTCGTCATCATCGTGCGCTACAGCCTCGATCCGAATATCTGGCTTAGCCCGCTGATGATCCTGGGCACCCAGTGGTACATCCTGTTCAATGTCATCGCGGGCGCCAGCGCGTTTCCGACCGACCTGCGCGAGACCGCCGGCAGCTTCCACCTCAAGGGTTGGCGGTGGTGGACCAAGGTCATCCTGCCCGGCATTTTCCCCTATTACATCACCGGTGCCATCACCGCCTCTGGCGGATCGTGGAACGCCTCGATTGTTGCGGAAGTCGCAAGCTGGGGCGATACCCACCTGACGGCCAGCGGGCTCGGCGCCTATATTGCAAATGCGACGGAAGCCGGAGATTTCCCCAGGGTCGTGCTCGGCATCACCGTCATGTGTATGTTGGTGACGCTGTTCAACCGGCTGCTCTGGAGGCCGCTCTATGCCTTCGGGGAACGACGTCTTCGCCTAGGGTGATTTAGGGGGTAACGCATGCTTGATATTGCCAAAGACACCAACCTGCTCGATATCCGCAGCGTTTGCCGGTCGTTTCCGAAGGGCAGCGGCGAGGAGCTTCTGGTCCTCGAAAAGGTCGATCTCACGATCCATTCCGGCGAAATCGTCGGTCTGCTCGGCCGCTCCGGATCGGGCAAGTCGACGTTATTGCGCATCATTGCCGGTCTGATCGCTCCATCCTCCGGCAATGCCAAATGCCGTGGCGAGACGATCGTGGGTCCGCCAAACGGCGTCTCCATGGTGTTCCAATCCTTCGCGCTGTTTCCATGGCTGACGGTGCTGCAGAACGTCGAATTGGGTCTCGAAGCCCTCGGCGTCGAGAGCACCGAGCGCCGCACGCGCGCACTGGCGGCGATCGACCTGATCGGTCTCGACGGATTTGAGTCCGCCTACCCCAAGGAATTGTCGGGTGGCATGCGCCAGCGCGTCGGATTTGCCCGCGCGCTGGTCGTGCATCCGGATCTGTTGCTGATGGACGAGCCGTTTTCCGCGCTCGACGTACTGACCGCCGAGACCTTGCGTACCGACCTGATCGATCTGTGGATCGAAGGGCGGCTCCCGATCAAGTCGATTTTGATGGTGACGCACAACATCGAGGAAGCGGTTCTCATGTGTGACCGCATTCTGGTGTTCTCGTCCAATCCCGGCCGCGTTGCCGCCGAGATCAAGATCGACCTGCCACATCCGCGCAACCGTCTTGACCCGACTTTCCGGCAGCTCGTCGACAGTATCTACGCTCGCATGACCCAACGCGCGGAGGCGAGAGCGCCGGCGGTCGAAGGTATCCAGGGCACCGGCGTCGGCATGATCCTGCAGCATGTTTCGTCCAACGTGCTTTCGGGTCTGATCGAGACCCTGGCCGGCCCGCCGTATAATGGGCACGCCGACCTGCCCGTTCTCGCCGGCCATTTGCAGCTCGAGGCCGACGAAATCTTCCACCTCGGCGAGTCCCTGCAACTGCTGCGGTTCGCGCAACTGAGCGAAGGCGATCTCATGCTGACGGATGCCGGCAAGCGCTTCGCCAACCTCGAAACCGATGCGCGCAAGAAGCTGTTCGCCGAACACCTCATCAACTATGTGCCGGTGATCGGCCTGATCCGGCGCGTGCTCGATGAACGACCATCGCACACTGCGCCTGCAGCGCGTTTCCGCAACGAGCTCGAGGATTATATGGCGGAAGATCAGGCCGACGAAACCCTCAAGACCATCGTGTCATGGGCGCGCTACGCCGAGCTGTTCGCTTATGACGAGCAGTCGGAAACGTTCAGCCTGGAAAACCCGCATTAGCTGCTCCGAAGGTCAACCCTTTCGTCGTCCCTGCGAACACTTTCGCAGGGACGACCGACAAAAGGTCCATCCAGATTACCCCGCCGGCGCGAAGCTTTCTGCCCGCGCCATCATCCAGGCGTCGCGAAAACGCGGGTCACTGGTGCCGTCGATCAGCTCGCCCGGGAGCAGCGACGGATAGAGCCTCGCAAATGTCTGCACCTCGGTCGTGGAGGTCCGTTGCGAGAAATGGATCGGCCGCAGGTCCTGCGGATGCTCCAGCCCCGCGGCGGCGAGAAGCTCGGCCAGGGCGTGCAGGGTGGCATGATGGTAGTTGTAGACCCGCTCGGTCTTGTGCGGCACCACCAGTGCGCGATTGCGCGAAGGATCCTGCGTGGTCACGCCGGTCGGACATCGGTCGGTATGGCAGCTCAGCGACTGGATGCAGCCCAGCGCGAACATGAAGCCGCGCGCGGAATTGCACCAGTCGGCGCCGATCGCCATCGCGCGCGCCAAGTCGAAAGCGGTGGCGATCTTTCCGGAGGCGCCGATGCGGATACGGTCGCGGGCATTGATGCCGATCAGCGCATTATGGACGAAATTGACGCCCTCGCGCATCGGCATGCCCATGTGATCCATGAATTCGAGCGGCGCGGCGCCCGTGCCACCTTCATTGCCGTCGACCACGATGAAGTCGGGATAGATGCCGGTCTGCAGCATTGCCTTGCAGATCGCCAGGAACTCCCACGGGTGACCGATACAGAGCTTGAACCCGGCCGGCTTGCCGCCGGACAACCGGCGCATCTTGCCGATAAAGTCCATCATCTCCAGCGGCGTCGAAAACGCCCGGTGATAGGCCGGCGAGATGCAGTCCTCGCCCATCGAAACGCCCCTGATCTTGGAAATCTCATCCGACACCTTGGCCGCCGGCAACACGCCGCCATGGCCGGGCTTGGCACCCTGGCTGATCTTGAGTTCGACCATCTTGATCTGATCGTCCGTGGCGACGCGGGCGAACTCTTCCGGATTGAAGCTACCGTCGCGATTGCGGCAGCCGAAATATCCGGAGCCGATTTCCCAGATGATGTCGCCGCCATTCTCGCGGTGATAGGGGCTGACGCCGCCCTCGCCGGTGTCATGCGCAAAGCCGCCCTTCTTGGCGCCCGCGTTCAGCGCGCGCACCGCGTTTGGACTGAGCGCGCCAAAGCTCATGGCCGAGATATTGAATACGGAAGCCGAATACGGCCGCTTGCAATCCGGGCCGCCGATGGTGATGCGGAATTTCTGTTCGGCGCGAACCTTCGGCGCCACCGAATGGTGGATCCATTCATAGCCTTCCCGATAGACGTCTTCCTGGGTGCCGAACGGCCGCTTGTCGAGCACCATCTTCGCGCGTTGATAGATCACCGCGCGGGTGTCGCGGGAAAACGGCATGCCATCCTTCTCGCTCTCGAAGAAATACTGCCGCATCTCGGGCCTTATCTCTTCGAGCAGGAAACGCAGATGCGCGGAGATCGGATAGTTGC
>Ga0210401_10007599_pt1 | contig 10852 bp, 15 predicted proteins | sample IncBWH32MmetaG_FD_150866 | JGI IMG/M metagenome (GOLD analysis project Ga0210401, IMG submission 150866) | Forest soil microbial communities from Barre Woods Harvard Forest LTER site, Petersham, Massachusetts, United States - Inc-BW-H-32-M | ecosystem: Environmental > Terrestrial > Soil >... | reverse complement strand
GCATTCGCGCCATATTCGCGGCGCGATTGATGGCGTGCGCGACGATATCCGCGAGATCAAACAGCGCGTCGGCAATCCTGAGAACCAATTTGCCAATATGTCGAACAGGCTTGACCGGATGGACGTCCGTATCGAGCGTATCGAGCGGCGGCTCGATTTGACTGACGCGTGAGCAGGGCGTCTCGGTTGCTAGTCTGCCGTGCGACAGCCCTTGGCTTCTTGCTTCTGGCGCTGCCTCTTCCCGCCCTCGCGGCCGATGCCGGCTTCACGCAATTCATCGCCTCGCTGTGGCCGGAGGCGCAAGCCGCGGGCGTGTCGCGCGCGACCTTCGATGCCGAGACGAAGGGGCTAGAGCCGGATTACAAGTTGCCCGATTTGATCTTGCCCGGACGTCCCGCGACCGGCGCGCCGTCGCAAGCCGAATTCGTGCAGGTGCCGGCGGACTACATCAAGGAAGCCTCTATCGCGCGGCTCGCTACCGAGGGGCAGCGGCTGATGCAGAAATACGGCGGTGCACTGAACGCGATCGAAGCGCGCTTCGGCGTTCCTTCAAGCATCGTGCTCGCGATCTGGGGCCGCGAGACCGATTACGGCCGCTACACGCTACCCTATGATGCCGTTCGCGTGCTGGCGACCCAGGCCTATGTCGGCCGCCGCAAGGACCAATACCGCAACGAATTCATCCTGGCGCTGAAGATTCTTGGCGACGGCAATGTCGCGCGAAAGGACATGCGCGCCTCCTGGGCCGGCGCCACCGGTCTCACCCAGTTCCTGCCGTCGGAATTTTACAAGCACGGCGTCGATCTCGATGGCGACGGCCGCATCGACATCTGGCATTCGGTGCCGGATGCGCTCGCATCCGCAGCCCAGCAGCTCGTCAACAAGGGTTGGCAGAGCGGCGTGCGCTGGGCCTACGAGGTCAAGGCGCCCGCCGATGTCGACTGCACCGCAGGCGTGCCGGAAGTGACAAAACCGATCGGCGAATGGCTGCGCGAAGGCTTTGTGCCGGTGCGCGGACAAAAACTCAGTGCGACCGAACAGGAGCAGCCGGCGTCGCTGCTACAGCCCGAAGGCATCTATGGACCGGCGTTCCTGACCACGAAAAATTACTTCGTCATCAAGGAATACAATTTTTCCGATCTCTACGTGCTCTATGTCGGTCACCTCGCAGACCGCATGCTGAGCCCGCAGCCGTTCGCAACGCCGTGGTCGGCGTCGACGCAGCTGCGCACCGCCGATGTCGAAGCCATGCAGCGCGAGCTGACACGGATCGGGTTGTACAAGGACAAGATCGACGGCAAGGCCGGCATGCTGACCCGCGCCGCGCTCGGGGCCTACCAGAAATCCGCCCGCCTCAAGGTCGATTGCTGGCCGAGCGAGGCGGTGCTGCGTTCGATCAGCGCGGCAAGATAGATCGAAGTTTGATGCCGTCACTGCGAGCCAACGGGTCGCGCGAAGCGCGCCCCGACGAGCGCAATAGCGCTCGCTCAGAGATGACAGGCTCCGCGAAGCAATCCAGCTTTGCCGTCCACTGGATTGCTTCCGCCTACGCGCAGGCGCGCTTCGGTGGACTCCAAGCCCGCCATAGCTCGCATAGCGAGCAACGGCGGGTCGCCGCCCTCGCTCCTCGCAATGATGACAAATACCATCTGTGGATGAGGTTGTTAGAAAAAAAGCCCGGCCGAAATCTCGGCCGGGCTTTCATGGATACGCCGATCGATCGAATTCGTTTGCAGACCTGATCAGTTGCAGGCTTAATTAGTTGCAGACTTGGACGGGGCGGACTTGCCAACCGTAGCCGTCCCAGAAACGCTGCCGGCTCCAGTAGCAGCCCGGGGGCGGGGGCGGACCTTCCACATACACCGGTCCGCCATAGGCCGGGCGGCTGGAAGCGATGGCGCCGCCGACGATCGCGCCGCCGATGATTCCGCCAGCCACAGCCGCGCCGAGGCCACGCTGTGCGTGCGCGGGCGCCGGCATCACGGTGAACGAGCCGGCGACCGTCGCGACTGCGAGGAAGGCGGCAATGGTGATCTTCATTTCTTGGGCTCTCCGTTTAGATGGCGCCTTGGATCGCGCCGGGTTGGGATGAACTCACACGCTGTATTCGTGACTGGCCGCTTGCCTAAAGAAGCGCACAACTGTCAATCGAAAGTAAACGGCCGCGCCTCGTGATCCAAAAAAGCGGTCTTTTTCTGACCGCTGAAAGGATACGTCCCGGAAAACGGCCGTTTTCCGGGACACCCCTGCAGATTTAACGAAGATGAACGGATCAGCCGCAGACGCGCACGTTGCGCATGCGCCAGCCATAGCCGTCCCAGAAGCGCTGACGCTGCCAGACGCAACCGCCACCATAGGGGTTATCCGCGACATAGGCCTGGCCGCCGTAATAGCCATAGGGCCTGTAGTAGCCCGGATAGTATCCCGGCCCGTAATAATACGGGCTCGATGCGATCGCGCCGCCGATAATGGCGCCGCCGAGCAGTCCCGTGGCGATGCCGACGCCGAGGCCGCGTTGCGCATGGGCCGGAGCCGGCGTTGCCACGGCCGAAACGGCTAAAGTGGCGACGGCAGCCAATGCCATCAGTGATTTCTTCATGGCAGTCCCTTTCTCACGATGCCAAGACAGCAGACAAGACTTCTGCCCGGGGCAAAAGTTCCATATTTCGCTTGAACGATCAATGAACGAGACCGCCATATTGGCAACGAATTTAGGTGACGCCGCGGCGCTGCGGCGGCCGGTGGTGATCAAGGGTTCGCGCGTGGAATAAAGCGGAGCCGAGGTTGATCTAGCGCAACAAGGACTTCTTAGATTGGTTCTAGTCTGCATGGTGGATCAGTTTGGAATTGCTTGAAAAAGCGGTTTTTCCTTTTGCATCCACCTGCACCCTTAACTACTTCATGCTCTGCATCACCGAAGGGCCGCCTGTTTTTCATGATTGTTTGTTCCTGCAACGTCCTGACCGACGACGATGTCCGCAACGCCGTCAGCGCAACTTCGGACCTGCCGCGAAACGCCAAGCAGCTCTATGGCTGCCTCGGCTGCAGCGCCGAATGCGGACGCTGCGCGCGGACCATCAAGTCCATCATCGATGAGGCTTTAGGCCCTTGCGCCGAGGCCTGTTGTTCCGGCTGCCCCCACAGCCACGCCGTGGCGGACGAGCCCACTTACACCGAGTTCGCGCTCGCGGCCAACTAAGTCCGCCGCCCAGGCGAGTGGCTGTTGCCCTTGCACCCAACCTGACTTAGAAGCGTTCTAAATCAAAGATTCAGGCCGCTTGGGCCTCAACCGTGGAGTGCACGATGCAGGGCGACCCCAAAGTCATCGACTACCTCAACAAGGGCCTGCGCAGCGAGCTCACCGCCATCAATCAATACTGGCTGCACTATCGGGTCCTGAACAATTGGGGCCTGTTGGAGATGGCCAAGGTCTGGCGCAAGGAATCCATCGAGGAGATGGAGCACGCCGACAAATTCACCGACCGTATCCTGTTCCTCGAAGGCTTTCCCAACATGCAGGTGCTCGATCCCTTGCGGATCGGCCAGAACGTCAAGGAAATCATCGAATGCGATCTGGCCTCTGAGGTCGCCGCGCGCGCGCTTTACCAGGAAGCGGCGACCTACTGCCACGGCGTCAAGGACTACGTCTCACGCGACCTATTCGAGGAACTGATGAAAGACGAGGAGGAGCATATCGATTTCCTCGAAACCCAGCTTGATCTGATCACGCGCATCGGGCTCGAGCTCTACACCCAGAAGCACGTCGGCGAGCTCAAGAGCGAGGATTGAGCGGGCTGACACAACTAGGTCGTCATGGCCGGGCTCAGCCGCCCGAAGGATGGCGTCGCTTCAGCTCGCCTATGTCCCGGCCATCCACGTCCTTCTTGCTGCGCGGCTTCTCGAGACGTGGATGCCCGGGACAAGCCCGGGCATGACGTGGAGAGGCTTCTCGTTAAACGCTTTTCCTACAGCTGCGTCTGGTAGCGCGCGGTGACGACGGCTTGGCTATCCGGCTCGCCGAGCTTGGTCTGGTCGAAAACCACTTCGCTGATGCTGGGAAATACCGCCCGCTGAACCTGCGCGTCCTGCGACCACAGTCTTGAGCGCATCAGCGCCTTGCCACAGTGGAAATAGGCTTCCTTGACGTCGATGCTCAAGGCCGCGCGCGGCGGCTTGCCGAACTCCACCATCGATGCCAGCAAATCCGGATCCGCCGAAAGCACGCCCTTGCCGCCGACGCGCAAGGTCTCGTCGATACCCGGCACGAAGAAGATCAGTTGCAGCAAACCGCTTCCCTCGACGATGTTCCTGAAACTGTCGATCCGGTTGTTGCCCGAGCGATCCGGCATCAATAGCCGGTTCGGCGCTGCGACATGCACAAAACCCGGAGTGCCGCCGCGCGGCGAGGCATCGACGCTGCCGTCCGAACCTGACGTCGCGAGCACACAGAACGGCGACATCGCGATGAAGTTTTTGGCGTGACCGTCGATCTCCGGACGCGCCTTGGCGATGACGCGCGGCGTCGGTTTCGGATAGATCGCGGCGAGATCGCTGACGGCAAGATCGGTCAGGACAAGATCGGTCAAGGCTGTCTCCACTGGGACAATGGCGTCGCCAAAAAATTGAAGGGTCGGCGAACGCGTAGCTGGCTTTGATGCAAATTGACTCTTGTGACGATCACCAAGCCTTCGAACTAAAGATCGAAGCGTTGCTATTGTAAAGAGCGCTTATGTCCCAATCATGATGCATGTTAAATATGTTCACGTGCTGCTGTTACTTTGTAATTTTTGTCACAGCAGCGTACCACCTTTCTCGTCATTACGAGAAGATCGTGGCCCGAATTTCGCTTCGCTCATCCCATCTACATCGGCGGCGCAGTTACACCGCGTCCGCCGGCACGAAGCAACTGATGATGATGCTGCCGCGGTGATGCACATACCAAACCACGGCTTCGCCGACCGGGTTGCCGCGGTCGCGGATGATGGCGCGTTCGGGCACCGCCATCCATTGGCCCTCGATCGGCACCCAATAGGCGCCCTCGCGGAAATCATAGGTGGTGCGATGGCCGTCAGAAATGTCGCAGCAAGGCACCCCATTCGGCGCCATCACGCTCTTGAACCAGGCGCGGATATCGGCCGGAACGTTTTCATACTGGCCGTTGTCGAATGCAAACGCTGCGGTCGCGAGCGCCGACAGACACGCCAGCAGCGCGATATGCGCGAGCCTTCGCATGCGGTCCTCCAGGTGCCGACGAATCCTTCGATCGGCACGATTAAGCCTGAACCGCGGGTCGGATGCATGCCCAAAGAATGAGCTTCGCGCCTGATCCCCAATTGATGCGTTGCGAAATCAATCGTCCGCTTTTTCGCGCAGCGCAGGCGGAGATTGCGGGGCTAACTTTGCTTCAGCACATTGAGCGCGTACCAGCCCCAGTAAACGCGGTGGCGCCAAATCAATCCGTCCGCAATTTCCATGACCTCCACAAGCTCCATCTGATCGCCATCCGGAGCCGCGCGCGGATATTCCCAGGTGACCACGCGGCCATCGGTGAAGAATCCCGTTCTGAAGCGTTTGCGCTGCGGCGGGTTGGTCGCAAACACCAGCGCGATGAATTTGCGCAAATTATCCCTGCCCTGGACGATCCCTTCCGTGGTCTTCATCAGGTGCTGAACGAGCGGGCTTTCGATCGACGCGTCGTCCGCGTAAAGCGATAGCGACGCTTCAAGGTCCTTCTTGCCCAGCGCGTCGTCCCACAATCGATAGATTCGTTCGGCGTCTTGCTGGTTTGTTGCACCGGCCATGGCGATTCCCTTCAGATTCAGGTTGATGCCGGCCAGGATCGCCGGGATCGCGCCCCCGATGTTTCATCAAATTCTGAAATGAGCTGCGGCGAAAACCGGGTATGATCCGAACCGGGAGTTTGAATGGCGCGAATTCAGCGATCGGTGCAATCGGGGTTCTCGCGGATCACGGAGGCGTTGGGAGATCCGGCGCGAGAAGCGATCGTGAGCGCACTTGCGGACGGCAAGGCGATGCCGGCCGGCGAATTGGCCTGCGCGGCGGGCATCTCTCCGCAAAGCGCCAGCGCGCACCTGCAAAAACTGGTGGATGCGAGGATACTGTTGGTCTGGTCGTAAGGTAGGTTCAGATATTACCGGATCGCCGACGAGGATGTCGCGTCATTGATCGAAAGCCTCGTCGATCTCGCCGCCAAGGCGGAGCATCTCGATCGCAAGTGGGCGCGGCTGCCGGAACCCTTGCGCCAGTCGCGTAGCTGCTACGGTCATCTCGCCGGCCAGCTTGGCGTATCGTTATCCAACGCGCTGATCCGCCGCCATCTGGTCGCTGTCAGCGGTCGAACCGGGCACGTCACGGAACCGGGCTTTGCCTGGTGCCGGTCTGAAGCGATCGACTTCAAGCCGGTGCGTGAGCCGCATCTGCGCCTTTGCAACGATTGGACCGAGCGCATTCCCCATCTCGCCGGCCCGTTTCCCAACGCGATCCTGGCGCGGCTGGTCGAGACGCGATGCGTCGCGCCCCTGCGGGTTCCGCGCGTTGCGGCTTACCCAAAAAGGCCGCGCATTCTTTGCCAGGCTCGGAGCCGAGGTTCCGTTTTGACCCAAGCGCGAATATGGGCGCGGCGGATGGACGCCTTGCTCACGGGCTGTCCTCGACGTCCGTCTCCGGCCGGTCGCTGCCTGCGGCCGTTTCGGTGTGCCATTTGCCGTCTTCGGTCTCATACTCGATCGCCTCGGTGCGTCCGGGCACGCGCTGCTCGGCGGCGACGCGCCTTGCCGCCGCTAGGGCTGCGGCATGGCTCGCAAACGGTTCGGAGAATACGCCATTGACGGTGTAGGCCCAGCCGCCGTCGTGCTGGACGATCTTGTAGGTGACGTGGGACATTTTGGGAACTCAGCCTCTCGCATCGCCGCCGATGAGCATAGCGTTTTTCGAGCGAAGTGGGCACCGGTTTGGGTGAAGAAAACCGGCTAAACGCACGGCCCATTCTATGACAAAATGAGCCGCGATGTAGCAATTTGCATTACCCCATCGTCCTTGAAGAGAGGGGCGTCCCCGGTAAAGGAGAAAGATGATGTGCCGCAACATCAAAACGCTGTTCAATTTCGAGCCGCCGGCGACCGAGGATGAGATTCAGGCCTCCGCGCTGCAATTCGTGCGCAAGCTTTCCGGCTTCAACAAGCCGTCGCAGGCCAACGAGGCGGCGTTCGACCGAGCCGTCGAGGAGGTCTCGGAGGCCGCTCGTCGCCTGTTGACCTCGCTGCATACGCATGCGCCGGCGCGCGACCGGGAAGTCGAGGCGGAGAAGGCGAGGGAGCGGTCGAAACTGCGCTTTGGCTAGTGCAAATCATCGGAAGTGACCAACCTCACGGTACAGGTCAACGGGCCGTGTCCATGATGGTGCAGATATGATCAGTCATGGAGCAAGGCCATGTATCCTTCGACCCGCCTGAAACTATGCTCGGTGTTTTTCACGGTATTCTGGATCGTCGGAATGCTGTGCTGGAGCGGTTCCATTGACGGCGCCAATATCATCATGCTGGCGATCTGCGGCGTTGTGGTCGGCTACTTCTGGTACCGCGCCATGCGCTGGCAGTTGCCGCGTGGAAGGATTCCGGCGCGATAGGCAAACCGATCCCTGTCGCGATCATCGCACGATTGCTCAACCGGGTCTTGCTACCGATAGCGAGAAATGCGCGCTAGGGCATGATCCGGAAAAGTGGACACCGGTTTTCCGAAAAGATCATGCTCAAACAAAAAACATAGAGCGGGATGACGATTCGAAGAAAAGTCATCACGCTCTGGTCCTTAGTCCCATGTCACCGGCAGATTGAGCAGCCCGCGAAACGCCCAGCCGCCGATCCTGACCGGCTCGGTCTCGTCGAGGCGCAAGCGCTTCAGCCGCGCGAAGATCGAGGGCAGCGCCACATCGGCGACCATCGCGCGCGAGGCAAAGGCGCCGGCGCAATAATGCGGGCCGGCGCCGAACGCGATGCTCTTGGAGGTGTCGCGGCTGATGTCGAAACGATCGGGATTTTCAAAACAGGCTTCGTCGCGATTGGCCGAGCCGAACATGAAGAACACGCGATCTTCCGGCTCGAAATCGACGCCGCCATAGCGCCATGGTTTTGCGACGCGACGCGGCGACATTCCGATCGGCGCGATCCAGCGCGCATATTCCTCGAACACGTCGATCCACTTTGCTTTGCCTTCGGTGACCAGCGCAAGCTGCTCCGGATGGGTCAACAGCGCCCAGACCGAGCCGGAGATGGTGTCGCGCGGCTCGTTCTGTCCGCCCGAAATCGCAAGCTTGACGTTGGCGCGGATGCTATCGATGTTCTGGCCGGCCGCAAGCAGCACGCTGAGGATTGAGCTGTTCGGATGTTTCGACACCACGGGGATCATATCGTCGATCGCCGCATCGATCCCGGCGGTCGCGGCATGGCAGCGCGCTTCGATTTCCTTATTGCCGCTGTAGTTGGCGATGCCGTCGATCATCGCCTGCGACCACGCGTCCATGTCCCCGAAACGCATGTTGGTCAGCCCGGTGATGTCCTTCAGGCATTCCGCCGATAATGGCAGCGCCAGCGCTTTACAGAGATCGGCCCGGCCGGCGGGCGCGAGCTCTTCGAGGATGCGGTCGGCATGGGCCTGGAATTTCTTCAGCCAGGTGTCGCGCACCACGCGCGGCGACACCGACGGGAACATCGCCGCGCGTTCCGACATATGCGCCTCGCCATCCTTGCGCATCATGTTGTGGCCCATCAGCACGTTCATCAGTCCGGCCGGCTGGTGCGAGGAGAACACGTCGATGCGTTTCTCCTGCGTAAAAATGTCGTCGCGGCGGGTGAAGATGGTCGAGCCCAATTGCGGCACATAGGCGATCGGCGCATGCTTGCGCATCCCGGCGAGGTCGGGATAGGGATCGGCCCAGAACGCCGGGATGTCGATCTCGTAACGCGGGGCGTTGGACATGGCGTCGACCGTCGCTCAAATCGTCCTATATCCGCCGTCCACCATCACGATCGATCCGCTGACATAGGAAGACAGGTCGGAGGCGAGGAAGATCGCGGGCCCGACGATGTCCTCCGGTTGGCCGGCGCGGCCGAGCGGGGTGTGGTCGATGAAGACCTTTGCGAGCTCCGGATTGCTGGCGCGCACCTTCTCGTTCAGCGGCGTTTCGATGAAGCCCGGGCCAATGGCATTGACGCGGACGCCGTCCTTGCCGAGCTCGGCAGCGAGCGCCTTGGTGAAGCCGAGCACGCCGTGCTTGGAGGCGGTGTAGGCGGGCGAGCTCGGCGTACGCAGGTGCACGAACGACTGAATGGACCCGATATTGACGATACGTCCCTTGCCGGCGCGCAAGGCTGCGAGGAACGCATGAGTCACATTGAAAACCCCGGTCAGGTTGATGGCGATGATGTCCTCCCAATCGTTGATCACGGCCGCGTCCGCGCCGGTCATGCCGTTGCGCCGCGCGATGCCGGCATTGTTGACGAGGATCGAGACCGGCCCCACCTTGGCCGCGACCTCTTTCGCGACCGCGATGCAATCCTCGCGCCTCGTGACGTCGAGCGCGAAGCTTTCCGCGCTGCCGTTGCCATCGCGGATTTCCCTGGCCGCTTCCGCCGCCGCATTCTCGTTGATGTCGAGCAGCACGATGCGGGCGCCCTCGCGGGCATAGCCCGACGCGATCGCGCGCCCGATGCCGGAACCAGCTCCGGTGACGACTGCGATGTGATTTTGCAGCAGAGCCATGGGTGTTTCCTCCACGTTTTGTTTTTTAGCTAATGAACGGCGGCGTAGGGCGCAGAGGCGCCTTTGCCGACCCCGCGGGTCGCTTTCGGTACAAACTAATTCAAATTGACCGCGGCCGAAACGGAAAGCTTTACCCGCGTATTGTATGGGTTCGGCTGGCGTTGCCCATGGACAGACAGCTCTCTGAATGGAAGCTCAGCCTTGACCGGATCTGGTCGGCGGCTGCGCCCGACTATCACGAGGCCGCGCGCCTTGCGGCCGAGATCGCCAGCGCAGCCAAGGAGGCAACCCTGCGGTGGGCGGCGGCCCAGGCGCTGCCGATCCTGCGCAGCGCTGCGAACGAAGACGCAGCTACCCAAGAGGCCGCGCTGCGCCGTCTCGGCCTCGTGCGCGAGGTCCTGCACACGCTGACGACGCCGAAGTTCGGCAAGCGCGACGCCGAGCCGAGATTGCCGACGCCGGAGGAGCGTCACCGGCAGATGCTGGGATTGCCGTTCGACCGCGGCTTGACGCTCGCCGAAATCCACCGCGCCTTCAAGCGTGCCGCCAAGACCGCGCATCCCGACGCCGGCGGCAACGCCCAGGCCTTTCTGGAATTGACCGCGGCGCGCGATGCGCTGATGCATCCCGGCGCGAAAAAGGGCTGACGAAGCGCCGGTCATCCGCCGCTGATGTGCCTGTTGGCGTTCCGCCAGATCGTGGGGTGGGTTAGTTAGCCAACGGGTCGCGCGAATGCGCGCCCGATGATAAACTCCGCGTAACCCACCGTCTATCTTGTTTGAAAACCGGCGGATTACGCTGGCGCTAATCCGCCCTACGATTTCTGGTGTGCTTGTTAGCGTCCTGCCAGCGACACGACACATTCGATCTCGATCAGCATTTTTGGGTTCGGCAGCGCCTGCACCACGCAGGTGGTGCGCGCGGGGTAGGGCGCGGGGCCGAACGCGCGTGCATACAGCGCATTCATCGGTGCGACGTCGGCGGCGCGCGTCAAGAGCACGTTGACCTTAACCAGATCGCGAAAACTCGCGCCGGCTTCATCGAGCACGCGCTTGATGTTTTTCACGACAAAGCC
>Ga0210401_10007598_pt1 | contig 10854 bp, 8 predicted proteins | sample IncBWH32MmetaG_FD_150866 | JGI IMG/M metagenome (GOLD analysis project Ga0210401, IMG submission 150866) | Forest soil microbial communities from Barre Woods Harvard Forest LTER site, Petersham, Massachusetts, United States - Inc-BW-H-32-M | ecosystem: Environmental > Terrestrial > Soil >... | reverse complement strand
GGCGTTGTACTTGGCCGATCGGGTCATGGAATTGGTATTGGGAGGGTACGCGATCGCGGTCGCTACGGCGATTCTGCCGATGATGTCGCATCAAGCGGCGGCGAACGACTTCGTGGGCTTAAAGAAAACGCTCACTTTCTCGGTGCGGATTGTGGCTTTCATCACGATCCCTGCGATGCTGGGACTGATGATTCTGCGGGAACCGATCATCCGTGTGCTGTTCCAGCACGGGCAATTCGTGGCGGCATCTACGCGCATAACGGCGCGCGCGCTGCTTTATTACGCCATAGCACTGCCTGGACTGGCGACTGTGAAGCTGATCGTGCCGGCATTCTATTCGACCAAGGACACGAGGACTCCCGTGATTGTGGCGGCGATCTCGATGGTGATCAACATCCTGCTAAACTTTCTGTTTCTGAAGACTTCGTTGTTCGCGCGGGTGCTGAACGGGGGGCCGGCACTGGCGACCGCACTGGCTTGCTATTTCGATTTCTTCGCTCTCTTTATTATTTTTCGGTTGCGGCATGGCGTTTTAGGGACCCGCGAGATTTTGTCCTCGTTCGCAAGGGTTTTCTTATGTTCAGCGGTCATGGGGGTGGCTTGCTGGTTTGCGGCGCATTACACGGCATTTACGATGTATTCGAGGGGCTACATTCAGGTATTGGTTTTCGCGGGTTTGCTGGGTGGGGCGACAGCGTTGTATCTGGCATTGGCTTGGGTATTCCGGTGTCGTGAAATGGAAGAGATCTACGGGATCGCCACGCGGAAAAATCGCGGCGGAGAAGCGTACGTGGAGGCTTGATGGAGATTTCGGCCACCATAACGTCTTTCGTGACGCACGTGAAGGTGGAGAAAGGTTTGTCCACCAATACGGTGAGCGCGTACCGGCGTGATTTGTTGAAGTTCGAGGGATTTGCGAAGAAGCGAAAACTGGCGCTGGAGGCGGTCAGCCGGGACGATCTGGTGGACTTTCTGGCTGGCTTGTACCGAGAGAAGCTGGAAAGCCGGACCGTTGCGCGGCAGTTGGTGACACTGCGGAATTTTTTCCGGTACGCGCAGATCCAGGATTTGATTGCGGCGGACCCTTCGGCGAATTTGGAATCGCCGAAAATCCGGCGGTCGTTGCCGGGATACTTGCGACTGGAGGAAGTGGAACGATTGCTGACTCAGCCGGATTCAAAGACCGCGCTGGGTTTGCGCGACCGGGCGATGCTGGAAGTGTTGTATTCGACTGGGTTGCGGGTATCGGAACTAGTGGGGTTGCGCGTCGGCGATCTGGACAGCAAAGCTGGGTGCGTGCGGTGCATCGGCAAAGGGGACAAGGAACGCATCGTGCCGGTGGGCCGCAAGGCGTTGGCGATGGTCGAGAAGTATTTGCAGGAAGGGCGGCCGGAGTTGCTGCGGCAGGCCAAGGCGATGAACAGCACGGCGCTGTTCGTGAACAAGCGCGGCGTTGCTCTGAGTCGAGTGGGAGTGTGGAAGATCTTGTCGGGCTATGGTCGGCGAGCGGGGTTGCGAGTGGCACTGACGCCGCACATGCTGCGGCACAGTTTCGCGACCCATTTGTTGGAAAACGGCGCGGATTTGCGGTCGGTGCAGCTGATGTTGGGACATGCCGACATATCCACGACGCAGATTTATACGCACGTTGTCGAGGAGCGGTTGAAGCAGATTTACAAGGCACACCACCCGCGCGCGTAGCGGGTTGGACCCCGGGAACGCAGAGCAGGTGCGGCCGCGGTTGGCCGGGAAGAACGGACGGACATGTCCATCCGTTCTTGCGACGAGCGGCACGGACACCTGAAGGTGAAGGAGCGCAATGCCAGACTATATGTTTTTGCTGGAAAGCCGGCTGTCGCCGGAGCAGCGCGCGGTGATGTTGCGCGTGCAGGAGCTGGCGGCGGCCATGGGATTCAATTTGTATCTGACGGGCGGGACGGTGCGGGACCTGATCACCGGAGCGTCGCTGCGCGATTTAGATTTTACCGTTGAAGGAAACCCGTCGAAGATCGCGCGGGAATTGGAGAAGGGTGGCGCGAAGATTCTTTTGGAAGACGAGAAGTTGCGGCATATCGAAGTGCTGTTCGCCGGAGACGTGGAGGGCAGTATTTCGGCGGCGCGCGATGATCACTACGTGCGTCCCGGGACGAGACCGGAGATTCGCTGGTCCACGATCATGGAGGACTTGCGGCGGCGGGACTTTTCGCTGAACTCGATTGCGATTTCGCTGAATCCGGCTTCCCGCGGATTGCTTCTTGATCCTACGAACGGGTTGTCCGACATCGAACGTGGAGAAGTGCGGGCGTTGACGATCCATAGCTTTACGAACCAGCCGGTGCGTTTGCTGCGGCTTCTGCGGTTTTCCGCGCGGATGGGATTCAAGCCGGAGGGGCGGACGCAGGAATGGTTCGACCTGGCGATCGAGCGCGATCTGCATCACACCATAACGCCAGAGGACGCAGGAGGGGAGTTGCGGGCGGTGGCACGCGAGGAGCGTCCCGCAGTGGTATTGAAGGCCTGGGAACAGCACGATTTGATGGAGGTCGTGAATCCGAACCTGGCGAAGCGGCACCCGGACTACGAGGGGATCGCGCGGTTGATGAAGGTGCGCGAGGACCTGTTTACGGCTGGATTCCGTCCGCGGTTGGCGGCGCCGATGTTGCTGGCAATACTGGGAAAGCTCAAGGATCGCGAGCAGAGCGCGGTGCTTTCCAGGGCTGGGTATCGTTCGACGGAAATCGACAAAGCATTGGGTTTCGCGGAGGAGACCTTCGAGGCGCAAAAGGAATTGATCGGAAAGAAAATGAATGCGCCGATTGATGCTTACCACTTCCTCGAACAAATGCGGTTGGATCAGATTGCGTATTTGCTGGCCGAATCGACGAATTCGACGGCGTTGTCGAAGATCCGGGCTTATTTAAACAAGTGGAGGCCGGTGCGGATCGGTTTGCCGATGGTGGCGAATGAGCTCGAGGCGCTGGGAATGGCGCGCGGAGAGAAGTTTGATCAGATTGTCGAGCAGGTGTTCGCCATTCAGCTGACGGGACGCGGCAAGCCGCCCGAGGAGCGGGAAAAGATCTTGCGGAAGCTTTCTGGAATCAAGGAAGTTCCGAAGAAAAAAGAGAAAGAGAAGAAGCCTGCGAAGGCTGCGGAGAAGGCACACGGGACTGCTGAGGCCGCGGCGAAACAAAGCCACGGCACCGCGGCAGGTAAGGCGGCCATCAAGGCGCAGCACAAGGCTCACGGCGCGGCGGGGAAGGCGAGTGCTCCTGCGACGCATGGAAAGAGTGCGGCGGCGTCGAAAAAGAGCAGCGGCCGCAAGTAGTTTTTAGCGGCGCGTCTCACAGCAACTTCCGACACCTGTGGCCGATGCCTGTGGGAAACTTCAGATTGCGTGTCGCAATTCTCTCGAGAGAGATTTACAATCGAGTTCCATGGGTCAACCGCAGTTCGTTCATCTTCACGTTCACACCGATTACAGTCTGCTCGACGGGGCTTGCGAAACCACGGAACTTCTTGACGAAGCTTCGAGGCAGAAAATGCCCGCGGTGGCTATCACCGACCACGGCAATCTGTTTGCTGCGGCGAATTTTTTCTATGAGGCGAGCAAGCGCGACGTTAAGCCCATCATCGGGTGCGAGGTTTACGTTGCGAAAGGCAGCCGGCACGATCGCGGCGGCGACAAGGCCAACGGCGGCAATGGTCAGGATCGCGGCGAGGCGGCGGAGCCTTCCGGCGGCCGTGGCAGCAATCACCTGGTGCTGCTATGCGAATCGCTGGAGGGTTATCACAACCTGATCAAGCTGGTGTCCGCGGGCTTCCTCGAAGGTTTCTACTACAAACCGCGCATCGACTACGATTTGCTGTCCAAGCATAGTAAGGGATTGATCGCGCTGTCCGCGTGTCTGCGTGGACCGGTGACCGAGGCCGTGGTGGAAGAGAAGTTGGATGTGGCGCGTGAGAATGCATACCGGCTGCGGGATGTTTTTGGCAAGAACAATTTTTTCCTCGAGATTCAGGATCAGGGGCTGGAGATCGAGAAGGGCGTAAATCGGGAGCTGGTCCGCCTTTCCAAAGAGACTGGGATTCCCCTGATCGCGACGAACGATTGCCACTATCTGCATCATGAAGACGCACACGCGCAGGAGGTGTTGCTCTGCATCCAAACGGGCAAGACCATGAGCGATGCGCACCGCATGAAATTCGCAACCGATCAGTTTTATTTCAAGAGCGCGGAAGAGATGGCGAGAGTGTTTCGCGAAGTTCCTGATGCGTTGAGCCGAACGGTAGAAGTAGCGCATCGGTGCAACGTGAAGGTCGAGCGTATTCCGAATCCCTTCCCAGAATTCAAGGTGCCCGCGGGCCATACGGCAGGCAGCTATTTTGAGAAAGTCGTGCGGGAAGGGTTTGCGGCGCGGGTGCCGAGCCTGGAACGACTGGCGCAGCAGGGCCTTTTGCACAATCCGCTTTCAGAATATGAGCGGCGGCTGACGTCTGAAATTCAGATGATCCAGCAGATGCGCTACGAAGGTTACTTTCTCATTGTCTGGGACTTCATTCACTACGCGCGCACGCAGGATGTGCCCGTTGGACCTGGGCGCGGGTCGGCGGCGGGGAGCCTGGTGAGCTATGCGCTACGAATTACGGATGTTGACCCGCTGCAATACAACCTTCTGTTTGAACGATTTCTCAATCCCGAGCGCGTGTCCATGCCTGACATCGATATCGATTTTTGCATGCGGCGGCGCGGCGAGTTGATCGAATATGTGACGCAGAAGTATGGCCGCGAAAATGTGGCGCAGATTATTACGTTCGGAACGATGGCGGCTAAAGCGGCAGTCAAAGATGTGGGCCGCGCGATGGACATTCCGTACGGGGAAGTAGACCGGCTGGCGAAGCTGATTCCGACCACGCTGGGAATCGAGTTGGAGGACGCTCTTGTCCAGGCGCCGCAATTGAAGGCGGCCGTCAACAGTGACGAGCGGTTGAAGGATTTGATGGCCGTGGCGCTGCGGCTTGAGGGACTTTCCAGGCATGCTTCGACGCATGCGGCCGGCGTGGTTATTTCGCCTCGGCCGCTTACCGATGTCGTGCCGGTTTACAAGACGAACCGGGATGAAATCACAACGCAGTACGACATGAATGCGCTGGAGCGCATCGGCCTGCTGAAGATGGATTTTCTCGGGTTGACGACTCTGACCGTTCTGCACGATACGGTGCAGATGATCGAGCAGAATCGCGGTGTTAAAGTCGACCTCGACAACCTGCTGTTGGACGACGCGGACACCTACAAGCTATTTACGCGCGGCGATACGACGGCGATCTTCCAGTTTGAATCGCACGGAATGCGCGACATTTTGCGCCGCTATCAGCCGACGCGAATCGAGGATTTGACGGCATTGAACGCTCTTTACCGGCCCGGGCCGATTCAGGGCGGCATGATCGACGATTTCATCAACCGGAAGCATGGGAAGACGAAGGTGAGCTACGAGCTCCCACAGCTGAAAGATATTTTGGAAGAAACCTACGGCGTGATTCTGTATCAGGAACAGGTGATGCAGATCGCCAACCGGCTGGCCAGCTTTTCCCTGGGAGAAGCGGACATCCTTCGCCGCGCGATGGGGAAGAAGAAGAAGGAAGAGATGGCGGCGCAGCGAGCCAAATTCATGGCGGGCTGCGCGACGAACAAGATTCCGGAGAAGAAGGCTGACCGGATTTTCAATTTGATGGAAGAGTTTGCGGGCTATGGATTTAACAAGTCACATTCCTGCGCGTATGCGCTGCTGGCCTACCAGACGGCCTACTTGAAGACGCATTATCCCGTCGAGTTTATGGCGGCACTGCTTACGTCGGAAACGGGCAATGCCGACAAGGCCGTGAAATACATCAATGAGGCGCGGGGAATGAGCATTTCGATTTTGCCTCCGGATGTGAACGAGAGCGATTTGTACTTTACACCGGTCGGGGAAGCGATACGGTTCGGGCTGGCGGCTATTAAGAATGTAGGTGAGAACACGGCCAAGGCAATTCGCGAATCGCGGTTGAACCGGGAGGAGTTTCGTTCGCTATATGATTTTTGCGAGCGCATCGAGTCGCGCTTCCTGAACAAGCGGGTGTTCGAGAGCTTGATCAAGTCTGGGGCGATGGATTCGCTGGGCGCGCGGGAAAGCATGTTGGCATCCGTGGACGATGCGGTCGCGGCGCTACAGCGAGCGACGCGCATTCGTGAATCGGGGCAACATGGATTGTTTGGGACCGCAGCCGCGCCGGCGCCAGTGGCGTTTGAGATGCGCGACGCCGCGCCCTGGAGTGAGGAGGAGCGGCTGGGGAGCGAGTACGCGATGCTGGGCTTTTACGTTTCCGGGCATCCGTTGGCAAAGTATGCTTCGCGGTTGCAGGAGCTGAAGACAGTGTCGCTGGGAGAAGTGGAGGGGCAGCGCAATGGCAGAGAGATCACCGTGGCCGCGTTGATTGTCGGCGTGCGACCGATGCGTTCCAAGAAGGGCGCCAGGTGGGCTATTTATACGATTCAGGACATGACCGGTATTCAGGAGCTTTTGGCATTTCCAGAGGCGTTCGGCAAACTGGAGAGCACTTTGAAGCCGCGGGTGCCGTTGCTGATGAAGGCGCGTGTGCAGGTGGAGGAGTCGGGAACTCGCCTTTCGCTGCAGGAGGCCCGCGAGCTGGAAGGGCTTGGGGAGTCGCAAGCGGCCTCGAGTGTGCGCATCCGCATGAATTTGGAAAATTGCCCCGAGGACCTGGTCGACCGCCTTCAAGATATATTCGCGTCCTTTCCAGGGCGTAATCCGGTAATCTTCGATCTGCTTAGCCCGGATGGAACGGTGGCGCAGATGGAAGTACAACGCCGGGTTCAGCTTTCGGCGGAGCTGGTGACGGCGATCCGCGAAGTTTGTGGCGACGAGTCGATCGATCTGGTGATGTGATGGCGCCCAAAGACAAACTACGAGTGGTTCACGAACCGGGTGACCGGCAGCGCGAGATCGATCGCTTGGAGAAGGATGTCGAGGAGTTGCGGCATCTTGCCAACAGCCCAACGGCCGAAGCAGAACTTGAGCGAATTCGACAACAAGTGGCTGAACTTCGGCACGAATTCTATTCTCACTTGGGAGCTTGGCAGCGGGCGCAGATCGCGCGGCATCCGCAGCGGCCGTATACGCAAGATTTTATCGGGCTGTTGTTCACTGAGTTTATGGAGCTGCACGGCGACAGAGCCTATGGGGATGACAAGGCGATCGTGGCGGGCCTGGCGAAATTTCACGGCCGTCCGGTGGCGGTCATTGGCCACCAGAAGGGCCGCGACACAAAGCAGCGGCTCCTGCGCAACTTCGGCCAGCCGAAGCCTGAAGGCTATCGCAAGGCTTTGCGGGTTATGGAATTGGCGGCGAAGTTTAACAGGCCCGTTTTTACCTTTATCGACACGCAGGGGGCGTACCCGGGTATCGACGCGGAGGAACGCGGGCAAGCCGAGGCGATTGCCAAGAACTTGCGAGAGATGGCGCGACTTCCCGTGCCCATTATTGTGACCGTAACCGGCGAAGGCGGCTCCGGAGGCGCGCTGGCCATCGCGGTCGGTGATCGCGTGAACATTCTCGAGAACAGTTTTTACTCGGTGATTTCGCCGGAGGGTTGCGCGGCCATCATGTGGCGCGATGCGTCGAAGGCGGAAACCGCGGCGGTGGCGCTGAGGATCACCGCGAATGATTTGAAAGAATTGGGTATTGTCGATGAGATCGTGCCGGAGCCCGAGGGTGGAGCGCACACTTCTTACGAAGGCACGGCGCGCTTGTTGGATGCCGTGATGGACCGGCAACTGGCGGTTTTGACGAATGAATCGACGAAGGACCTCGTCAATACCCGGTATGACAAATTCCGCAAAATGGGACAGTTTTTCGATCTAGGAAGCTAAAGTAAATGGCAGGGGATTGGCGTCCGGCTACCCCTTTTGACCCCTCTTTGTACCCTTGGCACATTGGCTACTTCAACCTAGAGGTGCGTTGTGACCCCTCCTCGGCCGGTTTATTCTGGATAAGCCATCATCCAACGTGGGTCGGCTTAGGGAAACTGCCGTGAAGCAGCGGCCGGTCCAGGGAGAACAGCACTCATCATGTCGGAACCTTTCCGCCCGTACGAAAAGCTCGTGGAGATCACGATCCAGGGGAAGAAGTTTCAGGTACCGGAGCGGAATTCGCTACTGCGGTGCTTCCAATTCATCAGCCCCGAGACGATTCCGTATGGAAGGTTCTGCTGGAACCAGGAATGCCAGTATTGCCGGGTTTCGTGCCAATTGCCGGATGATGATGAGCCGCGGGAGATGTTGAGCTGCAAGTTCATCGTTATGGCTGGGATGGAGATTACCGAGCTTAGCCAGGAATTGAAGTGGTGCTTGCGGGCGAAGCTGCCCTCGGATGCCCCGGTTAGCCCGTAAATCCGCTGGTTATAAGCATTTTCCTGCTCTTTCCCTTGCGACTTTTTCGAGCGTTTCGTGTTTACAATCAGCATACGATCGCGTGGCGGCGGTTGAGCGACGTCAATACCCTTATTTACCCCCGGCGCGCAGCCGCCTCCAAAGTAGCCCGCGTCTATTTCCTCGAGCATCTAGCCAGCCTTATTGCTCCCTCTTGAGTCTGTGTGGGATATCGGAGAGCCGGCCCTCAGCGGTTGAACAGGGTGCGGAAAAATGCAACAAGACGAGGAAAAAGCTTCCTTCAGGGGCTGAAGCCCGTTGAGAGCACGCAGTTTACGTCGGCGCTAAAGCACCGATCTCCTGAAGAAAAAAACTTTTCCCGCAGCCTGTGAAGCCTGGTCGATAAGCGCATATCGGCACGGCCAAAATGGCGCCTCTCTTGCCATGCAGAGACACTTTGGTGGTCCTACCAATTCCGATTCTGGTTGCCGCAAGCGGTGCAGATTTGCGCTTCGTCCTTGTTGTCGACTACGATTCCAGGCGAATGATGACGAGGCTAGTGGATGTATCACAATGTGATGGGTGCGGCCGGGAGGCATCTTCCGGGCATATTGCCAGGAGGCTGCAGCGACTGGAGTGGACGACACGATACCGCCCTATCCACATTGGAATAGTGTTGCTGGGGGCGTATGCGCCGGATGATGACGCTGAGTTTCTGTATTCTGAGGGCGGCGCATTTCGGGGCGAAGCGAAGGATGTGCTCACTGCTACGGGTGTGGTGCCTGCTGGAAAATCCTGGCAAGCAGTTTTGACGGAATTTCAGCGCGGTGGGTTCCTGTTGACGTATGCACTGGAATGCCCAATCGATCCCGGCGTCGGTGAGGCCGCAGTGCAAGCGCTGCTGGAGGCCAGACGGCCGGCGCTGCTGGCTCGCATCCGGCGGTCGTTGAAACCGAAGCGGATCGTGCTGATATCGCGCTTGCTGGAGCCTCTCCTGGCGTCGATGAGAGAGGCTGATACGGAATGTCCCGTCATCCTCGATGATGGCAAGGCGTTCGCTCTGGACGGCGTTGGGCGGGAGGATGCGGCTGCGCGTCTCCGTCAGATTTTGGCTGCCGCTGCTCAGAGCCGCTAGATGGTGCGGGGAGGCTGTCTGGCAGGCTGGCCGGGATCTGGTCTTGTGGCCCCTATTGCCGCATCAGAGCTATGATAGAATCGGGCGCGAAACGTGAAACTGGGCGTGCGCCGGAGCGGCACCTATGCAGAGACGAGTGAAATTCGGGATCGGCATTGGCGTGATCGTGGTGTCGATGGCGTTTTTGGCTTGGCTTGGTTACGGCGAGAGCAAGACGTACTACCACACGATTGCGGAGTTGCCGACTTTACAGGGAGATGCCCGGGGACATCGTCTGCGGGTAGGCGGCACGGTTGAGCCGGGGAGCATCCACCGGATGCCTGGGCGGGTGGATTTTGTACTGCAGGGCGAAGGACAATCTCTGCCGGTGAGTTACGTTGGTAGCGATCCGCTGCCGGATACGTTCGTAGACAAGTCTCAGGCGCTGGTGGAAGGAAGTCTCGCGAAAAACGGAAGTTTTGTGGCAGAGCAGGTTCAGGCGAAGTGTGCATCCAAGTATGAGGCCGCGCCTACGGCTGGTCCGCCTGCAAAGTCTGCCGAAAAGGGTTCGGGATCGGCCCAGCCTGGAAGTACGATGTAACGGAGTGCGGCACACTAAGAGTGCGGCGTACCAAGTTCGTACGGACCGCGGGAATAATAAGGGGAAAGCAACGGTCATAAGACTTGGCAGCGAGCCCAATGCTGCCGATTTCTGGTGGGCGATAACAAGCATAGCCAGGAATGGTGCCACGGTGGAAGGCGGGTCTTAAGTGGATGTATTTGGCTCATTTGCACTTCTGTTGGCCTTCATTTGTGCCGTATACGCGTTTGTAGGCGGCATTTTTGCTATTCGCACACGCCATCCGCTGCTGGTCAAAAGTGCCAGACAGGCGGGGATGGCGACCTGCGGACTGATTTTCATCGCTACCTTCAGCCTGGTTTATCTTTTTTTCAGCGACAGTTATTGGGTCGCTTACGTTGTTGCGCACAGTAACCGCGACCTTTCCACGTTTTATAAAGTTGCCGCGCTTTGGTCCGGCCAGGAAGGTTCACTGCTTTTCTGGAGCTTCCTGCTGGCCATCTACGTGTTCTCCGCTTTATTTGCTTATCGCAATAAGAATGGGGAACTGATGCCTTATGTGGGCGTCGTTCTGGCCGGAGTGCAGATCTTTTTCTTAACACTGAATAACTTCGTGGCTAGCCCTTTCAAGGTGCTGGCTACTCCGGGAGCGAATGGCGCGCTTGATATTTTTACACGCGCAGATGGCAACGGGTTGAATCCTCTACTGCAGTACCCGGAGATGGTCATCCATCC
>Ga0210401_10007596_pt1 | contig 10855 bp, 8 predicted proteins | sample IncBWH32MmetaG_FD_150866 | JGI IMG/M metagenome (GOLD analysis project Ga0210401, IMG submission 150866) | Forest soil microbial communities from Barre Woods Harvard Forest LTER site, Petersham, Massachusetts, United States - Inc-BW-H-32-M | ecosystem: Environmental > Terrestrial > Soil >... | reverse complement strand
CTTGAAACAAAACAAATACGACGAACCCGAGTTTTTCGCGGCATACTGCCAGATGCCCCGATCCATCCACGGCCTCGCGGCCGGGCTCGAATGGACCGCTTTCCGCGCACTTCTACCTGATGTCCAGGACAAACGGCTACTCGATCTGGGGTGCGGGTTCGGCTGGCATTGCCGTTACGCCCAAGAACAGGGCGCCCGCAAAATCATCGGGATCGATCTATCCGAAAAAATGCTGGAACGTGCTCGGGCAACCACTCACAGCCCCGATATCGAATATCGTCGATGCGCAATCGAAGACATTGATTTTCCCGTCAACCAATTCGACGTCGTCATCAGCTCGCTCGCCCTTCATTACGTCGAACAATTCGACCTTGTCTGCCGCAAAGTTCATCACTGCCTAGCCCCAAACGGGACCTTCCTATTCTCAGTAGAACACCCTATCTTCACCACACTCGCAGCCCAATCCTGGTTCTACGGCCAAGCGGGTGAACGGCTACATTGGCCCGTAGACAACTACCAACAGGAAGGTCGCCGCCAAACTAACTGGTTAACGGAAAACGTCATCAAATATCATAGGACCATCGCGACCTATGTTAACACCCTGATCGACTCTGGTTTCCTGACAAAAAGACTGGAGGAACCCAAACCGCCCCCCGACACGACCGATCCCGACACCCAAGCCCAATCTCGCCGCCCCCCCTTCCTGGTAATCGCCGCCGTTAAAGAGTAACCTCAGGTAAACGCTGATTTACGCAGATAAAGCATTCGCCGCGACCACTCTCCCCTGACCCGACGTAGGTGCCCGCCTCGCCCGACGTAGCCTCTCGTAGTCCCAACGACGGCGCGAGCAGGGTTTCCCACTAGGTCCACCCCGTCCACTAAGTCCACTTTGTCCACTCTTCCCACCCTTTCGCGCGTCTGCTAACCTGCGGATCGTCACCCCCATCTTTCACTTCTCACCTCTTACGCGCGAAGCGCAGATATGCGTCTCAATTCTTTCCACGGAAAACGTCTCCTAGCCCTCGCCCGTGGCGGCGACTATGCCCACGCCGGCGAAACCGAATCAATCGACCTCGTTTGGAATAGGCTGCCGAAAGACCCGGCCCAGCAAGTGCTCGATGCCGGCTGCGGCCGCGGCGGCACCGCCGCTTATATTCAGCGGGCCGGTTGGGGCAAAGTCACCGGCATCGATATCGAAGGAGAATCTATTCACCGAGCTCGCCAGGTATATCCTGATGTGACCTTCGATGTTTGCCCGGTAGAACAAGCCGACCGCATCGGCTCCGCCAAATTCGACATCATCTGTTGCTTCAACTCATTTTACGCCTTCGCCGACCAACCAGCCGCACTCCGCGCTTTCGCGCGCAACGGTAAACCGGGTACCCATCTCGCGATCTTCGAGTACACCGATCCCGGCACCTTTAAAGAATCGGCGCTAGGCCAACACGTAGAACTACTAGGTTGGCATCCACTAATCCTGCCCAGTATCAGCGCGCTGCTCAATGAAACCGGCTGGGAGCTCGACACCGTCCAAGATGTAACCACCGATTATATCCGTTGGTACAAAACGTTCTCCAATCGCATCCGCGAACTGCGTTCTAAACTGATCGAAGAATGCTGCATTGAGACCTGGGAATACGCCTCCAATTTCTACGACCTCATGCACGACACCATCAAAACCGGCCACATGGGCGGCGCCATCGTCTACGCCAAACGCACCGCGAATAGGAACCACGAATAAACGCGAAAACACATTAACCGCAGATGGGCGTAGAACGTGTCTCGCCGTAGTCCCGGGGCCACGAAAGAAGGCGGATTTACGTAGATAGGGCTCGCCACATGGAGCGCTGCCTCGCATGCGAGGCCGTCCCGGAACCGGGTCTTGTCCGACATAGCTAAAGGGGGAGATGGGGCGACTTGTCCTCCATAGCTTTAGCGACGGAGGAAGTCGGAAGCGGTGAAATATTTGTAACCTAAGGTGAGCTTGCGAGCCCTAAGAACGGCATTTTAAAAAGCGTCCAGCGCCGGAACCAAAACGATACCAATCACTAACCCTGCCAAGAAAGCTATCATCGCGCCAAGTGTATCCCAAAGCGCCCAAAGAAAATTCAAGACGGCAGGGATGACCTCCCTCTCATCCACCTTCCTCCCTATTCGTCACCACCAACCCGTACTCGCGCACTACCCACTCTCCGTCTCAATCTTTGCCCCTGGCAGAGATTTTTGCGTTCTTTTGTGTCTTTTCGCGGCTATCAAGGTTCTCCACCAATCACCTTTCACTAATCACCGATCACCCCTCACCTTCCGCGCTCGCCCTTTCCCTCTTTGCGTGAGATTCTCTTTCCATGAAAAAGGCTCTGGTAGCCGGAGCGCTCGGCGTTACCGGTCGAACCCTTGTTAATCACTTGGTTTCATTGGGTGACTGGGAAGTAATCGGATTATCCCGGAGAAACCCGGAATTTCAGACCTCAGCAAAATACATCCCGGTTGATCTCTCCGACCGGTCCGCAGTTGAAGCCAAGTTGAGCGATATCGGCGATGTGACCCACATCTTTTACTCGGCGCTTTACTGGGGAACCAACGTTTTCGATGAGGTAGGACCTAACTTAGCCATGCTCGTGAACTTGGTTGACACCGTCGAACGCAAATCAGCACAGCTTCGAAAAGTCGTCCTATTGGAAGGCGCCAAATGGTACGGAGCCCATCTCGGTCCTTACAAAACCCCGGCCAGAGAAGACGACTGCCGGCACATGCCGCCCAATTTTTATTATGATCAGGAAGATTATCTAAAAACCCAATCGATCGGAAAATCCTGGTCTTGGTCAGCCCTTCGCCCTTCTTCCATCTGCGGGTTCGCCGTGGGTAACCCCATGAACATGGCTACCGTTCTTGCTGTATACGCGGCGCTTTGTAAAGAGATAGGATTACCTTTCCGGTTCCCCGGCACTACCACAGCCTATAACATCATCATGGAGATGACCGATGCCGAGTTGTTAGCCAAAGCCATCGTCTGGGCCGGCGAAAGCGATCAATGTAATGGTGAAGCCTTCAATATCACGAACGGCGACTTTAATCGTTGGACCAATCTGTGGCCGCGACTGGCCGCCTATTTCAAAATGGATTACGCGCCGCCGCAACATCTCCCACTAACCCTATTCATGTCCGACAAAGCCACGCTTTGGCAAAACCTCGTTAAGAGGCACGGTTTACTCGATTATACCTTCGAACAAGCCGTCTCCTGGCCCTTCGGTGAAGCCATATTTAACATCGAGTACGACATCATGTCCGACACCACCAAATCCCGCCGATACGGTTTCCTTGAATGGGTCGACACCGAAGAAATGCTGTTCCGCCTCTTTACCCAATTCCAAAAAATGCGTTTCATCCCAACGCTGTAGGAATAGCCGCAAAAAGCACAAAAAAGACGAACCGCAGCCCCGAACCCCGAAAGCTTTCGGGGGAACATTCTCCGGGGTGAAATGAACGCGGGTTTACGCAGATTAACCGCAAAAGAGCACAAAGAACGCAAACAAATCCGGAACGCAGCTTACCCCGATAAGGCCCTGCCGCGAAACCAATCACGACCACTCGGTCCACCAGGTCCACTCCGTCCACTAAGTCCACTCCTTAACGCCAGTGGCCATCCTACCAATGACCAACTCCCTTTCCCCATCCGCGTAGATCTGCGTTCATCCGCGGTTGATCTGTCTTCTGTTTCGCGTTCATTCGTGTTCATTCGCGGTTCGTGTTCATTCGCGGTTCCTTCCCCATGACCCGAAAATCCTTCCTCAAACGCCTTTCCACCCTCCCGATTTTACCCGCTCTCTGGTCGCATTTAATGGGATCGGCCGGAGCCGCTCCACCCTCTCCATCACCCGCCTCGCGCGTACGCCCTTCCGATCCCGCCTGGCCGGAACCAGCTGCCTGGGAAAAACTGAACCAAGCCGTTGGCGGCCGGCTCATCAAAGTCGAATCACCACTGGTCGGCTACACCACCGCCACGAACGATACGGCTCGTGCAAAGATACTGAAAGATCTACAGAACCCGTTCTACATCGGCGATCAACCCGGAGCGACCCAAAGCACTGGCTGGGTCGATGCTTGGAACTCCGCTCCCAGTGTTTACGGAATCGCTGCACAGACCACAGACGACGTCGTGGCTGGGGTCAACTTTGCTCGGACCAACAATCTCCGTCTCGTCGTAAAAGGCGCCGGCCACAGTTATCTAGGTGGATCCAACGCTGCTGACTCGCTCCTGATTTGGACCCGGGCAATGAACAAGGTCGATCTACACAACGCATTTGTCGGGCAAGGCTGCTCTGGGCACGCGGCTCCGCAACCCGCCGTAACCGTCGAATCCGGCGCCATGTGGATCGACGCCTATCATGCGGTCACTGTCGAAGCTGGCCGTTACGTTCAAGGCGGCGGTTGTACTACGGTCGGCGTCGCCGGCCTCATTCAAGGTGGCGGCTTCGGTAGTTGGTCAAAAAAATTCGGTACGGCTGCAGCCGGTTTACTGGAAGCCGAAATTGTGACCGCGGACGGCGAGGTCCGGATCGCAAACGCTTGTACTAATCCTGATCTATTCTGGGCCATCAAAGGAGGCGGCGGAGGCAGCTTCGGTGTGCTTACAAAACTCACACTGCGAACCCGTGATCTCCCCGATTTCTTCGGCGCGGTAGTCGCTACGATCCAGGCAAAATCGGACACCGCGTTCCGCGACCTGATCCGCGAGTTTATCGACTTCTACAGAGATCATCTATTTAACCCCCATTGGGGCGAGACCGCATCGTTCCGTGGCAACAACGAGCTCGCGATAACCATGGTGTTCCAAGGTCTTGCTAAATCCCAGGTCGAAAACCTCTGGGACCCGTTCTTCGACCGAATCAAGAAATCGCCGGAAAAATATACGATCGCCTCCGATCCAATTATTTTGGCAATACCTGCGAGAAAATTTTGGGACGCGGATTTCTTGAGAAAATATCTACCGCAAGCCGTGTTCCCTGACTCAAGAGAAGGCGCATCTGATAAACATTTTTGGTGGGCAGCCGATAATGGCCAGATAGGAAAATATTGGTACGGTTATCAATCGACTTGGATACCGGAAACCCTCCTAACCGAAGACCAAAGAACTAAGTTAGTCGATGCTCTCTTTTCCGCCACCCGTCATTGGAGCGCCACCTTCCACTTCAACAAAGGTTTAGCCGGCGCATCTCCAGAAGAAATCGCCGCCGCCCGCGATACCCCGATGAACCCGACCGTATTTACTGCATTCGCTCTCGTCATTATCGGAGGAGGTGGACCTCCCGTTTATCCCGGTATCCCCGGCCAGGAACCCGACGTGACGGCTGCCCGCCAAAACGCCCAAAAAATCGGTCAAGCCATGACCGAGCTCAGAAAAGTCATTCCCAACCCTGGCTCTTACGTCAACGAGACCAATTACTTCGAAGAATCCTGGCAAGAATCCTTTTGGGGCCCGAACTACTCCCGCTTAAAAGCAATCAAAAAAAAATACGATCCCGCCGGCCTTTTCTTCGTCCACCACGGCGTCGGCTCCGAGGCTTGGACCCCCGACGGCTTCACGCGGAGGATATAGGAGCCAGAATCTATGAGCTAGGCGGTGAAAGGGGCCACCCCCCGTGGAGCGCTGCCTCGCTTGCGAGGCCGACAGGGGTCGCCACCCAAGGTTTTATGTGTATCGCAACATCGAACGCAGATAGAAATGATTGTGCGTCACAAAGGGTCTTGTTATCACGGCCTTCACCGGTAGTTGTCGGATCGTATGGCACGACGGCGCCGACCGCTGTCGGCCTCGCAAGCGACGCAACGCTCCACGTGGGCGCCCCTAACTGCGTCCATCCGCGGTTTTTGCGTTCTTTGCGCTCTTTTGCGGCTATTTCCCGACTTGTCCTCCCTTTGCGCCTTTGCGTCTTTGCGTGAGATTTTTCTTCGTCTTTTCTTGCGTTCTTTGCGCCTTTTTGCGGCTATCCTATCGTTCGTTGACTCTCAATCCCCCGAGGAATACCGCCGATGCTTGCCAGTCAGGAAGAACTGCAAAAGCTGTCTGATAAAGCCGCCGCTCACGTGTTGGGCATGGAAGGAACCAAAACAGGGACACGTACCGGCTGGCTGATGATCACCACCATTCTGATCGAAGCCTGGGACCTGTACTCGATCTCGTTTCTTTTGATCTTCATCAAAGACGAGTTCAAGCCGGATGCAGCTTTACTCGGCTTAGCCTCGGCTTCAGTCCAACTGGGCGCATTAATCGGCGCCGTGATCGGCGGTTGGGCAGCAGATCGTCTCGGTCGCCGCGTGGTGTTCCTGACCACCATGGCACTTTTCGTTGTTCTGGCCGTAACTCAAGCGTTCGCTCACAACATGTGGGAACTGGTCATTATTCGATTCTTTCTCGGGATACCGTTGGGCAGCGATGTCGCCTCCGGGTACGCCTACATCATGGAATCAATGCCCAAAGGTAAACGGGAAGTCATGGGCAACCGTTGGCAAGGGATGTTCGGCCTGGGCGAAGTCGCTTGCATCATTGTGGTCACCATCATGTTCCTAAGCGGGATGAACCACAGCTTGCTCTGGCGGGTCGGTCTCGCCTTAGGTGCAGTTCCCGCCCTCATCCTTTTCCTGATGCGGCTCGATATCTCTGATACCGCTCTTTCCCTGATTCAATCCGGCAAATTTAAACAAGCCAAGAAGGTCGCTAAACAGATATTCAATGACCCGTTGGACATGTTACCGGATGAAGACTACCAGATTCAGCGTCCGCGTACCCGCGACTTTCTAGCCGATATCTGGAAAGATAAGACTCGCCGCCGCGCCAGTATTTACGCTTGGATCTCGAACGCAGCGCAGGGGATCGAGTTCTCGGCATTCGGCTTTTATCTTCCGATCATTTTCAAGTTAGCCGGAATCAACGACATGGTGACGATTAACTTTCTCTTGGCCGGCATCTACATCATTGCCACCATCAGCGGGTTCGTTGCTCCTGCTATCACGCCGAAGCTAGGTCATCGCGGCATCGCTCAATGGGGCTTTGGCGGGACTTGGCTTTCTTTAGTAGCGGCCTCAATCCTCCTCGGCCTCAACTGGAATACAGTGCTCCCGATCGCCGCTGCTTGCTTAATGTGGTTCCATTACTGGTCCGCATCCAACGGCATGACCATCTGTTCAATGGTCGCTCCCTCCCGCTATAAAGCCACCGCCTCTGGCTTCGGCTATATCTTCGTCAAGCTCCCCAACTTCGTTACGATCTTCCTATTCCCAGTTCTGTTCCAGCAAGTAGGGACCTCCATCGCCACTGCGATAGTCTCGTTCTCCTCCCTAATCGCCTTCCTAGCCGCCATATTCATCCTCCCCGAAGTCTACGGCTACATCGAACGCCAAAAAGAAGAAACGCCCGTTTCGGTCAAATAACTTGTGGAGCGCTGCCTCGCTTGCGAGGCCGACGGTCGGGACAAGGTCTTTAATAGCCGCGAAAAGGCACAAAAAGCGCAAAAAAAGAGGAAGAAAATCTCACGCAAAGGCGCAACGGTTAACACAGAGAAGAGTGGAAGCGAGGGAACAAAAGCACAGTAGGGATGAACTCCTGTTCATCCGTGATTCGTGAAGGCGCCTAGGGTCTCTCCCCATCCGCGTAAATCTGCGGTTGATCCGTCTTCCGTTTCGCGTCCATTCGCGTTCCCTATTCGCGTCCATTCGCGGTTGGCCTTTGCGTCTTTGCGTGAGATTTTAATTCCGTACCCATCCCCCCATGCGCCCCGTTCTTCTGTCATTTGTCATCTGTCATCTTTCATTTCTGATCTGCTCCGCGGCGACGCCGAGCCCCTCCCCCGCAACCCCCGATCTTGCGCTCCAACAACAAATGCCGGCTATTGAAGCCATCGTCCATGACGCGGCTAACCGGTACGGCGTAAAAGCCATCATCGCCGCCGTGAATTCCGGTGGCCAAAACATCTACACCGAAGCCGAGGGCGAATCGATGACCGGTGTACCCGTTACCGTCCCCATGCATTTCCGGAACGGCGCGATGGCGTTCACTTACATGTCCACCATGTTGTTGGAACTGGTCGACCAAAAGAAAGTGAGCCTGGACACCAAGCTGAGCCAGTTTTTGCCCGACCTACCTTCCGCCGATCGGATCACGCTAAAACAGCTCGCCAACATGACATCCGGCTACGCCGATTATGTCTATCAACCGGAACTAACCCACGCCCTCAGTCTCGACCCGTTCAAACAATGGAGCTCAGACGACCTCATCCGGATCGGCACCAGTAGACCCCTGCTGTTCGAGCCGGGCACAAACTTCGCCTATTCCCACACCAACTATGTCATCCTGGGCCGAGTCCTGGAAATGCTGACCGGCCTACCGTTAGCGACCGCGATGCAGAAATACATCTTCGTCCCCATGGACCTGAAACAGACCCAAAGCATCGATACCCCCGAGATCCCGGCCCCGATCCTCCACAGCTTCAGCGCCGAACGCCGCGGTGAGCTCGGTGTGCCCGCCAGCTCCATCCTATACGAAGAATCAACCTTCTGGAACCCATCCTGGACTACTGCCGAAGGCGCCGTCCAAACCACCGACATCAACGATCTAGCCAAATCCATCGAAGCCGTCGGTACCGGTAAACTCCTCTCCAAAGAATCATCTGCCGCTCAGATCAATCCCAACCTGATCGGCTTCGGCCATCCCGATCCCAACTGCCCTGCCTGCCAACAAAACACCAAGGAACATAACTACGGACTAGGTGTCGTCATCCTCGGTTCCTGGATCACCCAAACCAAAAACTTCGCCGGCTGCGGCGCCACCGCCGGCTATCTCCCCTCCAAAAAACTAACCGTCGCCGTAGTCACCACCTACTCCCAAAGCGCCTTCGACGAAGACGGTAACTACAAAAACGCCAGCGACAGCATCTTCGAATCCATCGTCAACGTATTGGCGCCCGGGAGTGAGAAGTGAAAGGTGATTGGTGATTGGCTGAAGGCGCCGCCTTCGTGGAGCACTGCCTCGCTTGCGAGGCCGACGAACCGCGTAGCGGTGAAATATTTATAGCCCTAGGTCGGAGCGAAGCGAAGCCCTAGGAAAGGTGAAAGGTGATTGGTGAAAAGTGATTGGCTGAAGGCGCCGCCTTCGTGGAGCACTGCCTCGCTTGCGAGGCCGACGAAACCGCGTAGCGGTGAAATATTTATAGCCCTAGGTGAACCAAAAAAATTGCCCCACGCGCTGTAAGCGCGGCAGAAATCGGTCGCCACGGATTCGTACGCCATTAATTTTTGGACTGCGACCATTCCCTTCGCGCCGGCTTCTGTCGCGCCTTCAGCGCTAAAACCTTTTTTGAACGCCTAACCCAGGGCTTCGCCCGGCCATAAATAACTCACCCCCGAACCCAGAAAGCTTCCGGGGGAACAACCTCCGGCGCAAACGCTACGCGGCTTCGTCGGCCTCGCAAGCGAGGCAGCGCTCCACGGAGGCGGCGCCTTCCACCAATCACTTTTCACCTTTCACCTCTCGCTCCCTGCCCCCATCCGCGGTTCGGATTTCAATTCGCGTCCATTCGTGTCCATTCGCGGTTAATCTTTGTGTCTTTGCGTGAGGTTTTTCCTCGCCTTTTTCGCGTTTTTTGTGCCTTTTTGCGGCTATTAAATTCTTCCACCTTTTACCTATAAATATCGCATGGACACAGCTTGGATCAGTGCATTTTCTGCGGTCATGGGTTCATTGGTCGGGGCGTTTACTTCGTTTGTAACCACCTATGCCAACCAACGGGCGCAATATCGTCGCGACTTTCTGAGCCGCCAATTTGCTCAGCGAGAAACTCTTTACTCTGAGTTCATCAACGAAGCCGCTCGGCTCCAGGTTGATTCCCTGGACCACCAAATGGACCAACCGGGCGTCTTGGTCGCCATCTACGCCTTGGCCAACCGGATCCGATTAAACGCATCAGACGAAGTCGTACAAGCGGCCACCAAAGCCATCGAAACCATCATCGAATCTTATCGCCGCCCCAAAATGACTGCCGAACAGATCCGCGAGGGCGCCTACCTCGAGATGCCCGACCCAGTCAAAGAATTCGGTGAAGCCTGCCGCAAAGAACTGAGCCGCCTCTACCGCGCCGCGTCTTAGCGGAGGAATAGCCGCAAAAAAGGCACAAAAAGCACAAAGGAAAAGCAAACCAGGAATAGCCGCAAAAGAACGCAAGGAACGCAAAAATAAAGAACAGGTGCGAAGCCTAGGAGAACCGCGTAGCGGTGAAATATTTATAGCCTAGGGCGAGCTTGCGAGCCCTAGGTATTCGTTCTAAAAAAGGCGTTTCGCGCTGAAGGCGCGACAGAAAAAGGTGTTCCCGCGAAAAAGCCTCTTCCTATCCCGCGCGATCACCGTTCCACGTGGCGACTCCCATCCGCGTAAATCCGTGTCCATCCGCGGTTGTTGTTTTATCGCCTATGCGCGAAGCGCAATCCCCCCAAACGCGCTGAGGCACCGAATACGATCAACGTCACAATCAAAACCGCTCCGGTCACAATCTGTTGTTCCTCAGGAGTAACCCCGGCTAAGCCTAATGCGTTCTGAACAAACGCCAGCACCAATAACCCTATCAAAACTCCAGGCATCGTTCCCGATCCGCCAAAAATATTGACCCCGCCCAGCACCACGGCCGTGATCACCGGTAACTCCAGTCCGATCGCGGTATCGGAACGCGCACTGGCAAGATAAGCAGTCAGAATGATCGCCGCCAGCGATGACATAACGCCTGACGCAGTGAAAACACCGAGCATCGCTCGATGCACATTGATCCCAGAAAAACGGACCGCTTCCCGATTGTTGCCAATGGCATACAAT
>Ga0210401_10007594_pt1 | contig 10856 bp, 8 predicted proteins | sample IncBWH32MmetaG_FD_150866 | JGI IMG/M metagenome (GOLD analysis project Ga0210401, IMG submission 150866) | Forest soil microbial communities from Barre Woods Harvard Forest LTER site, Petersham, Massachusetts, United States - Inc-BW-H-32-M | ecosystem: Environmental > Terrestrial > Soil >... | reverse complement strand
GGAGCGACTACTGGCCGCGATCGGTGAGCCACAGATGATCGACACGGCAAGGGATCCTCGCCTCGGCCGTATTTTTTTGAACAGGACCATGCGTGTCTATCCGGCCTTCGCCGGATTCCACGGCATGGAGGAGACCATCGAGCGCATCGTCGGCTTCTTCCGGCACGCCGCTCAAGGTCTGGAGGAGCGCAAGCAGATTCTCTATTTGCTCGGCCCGGTGGGTGGCGGCAAGTCATCGCTCGCCGAGCGGCTGAAGTCGCTGATGGAAGTCCACCCCATTTATGTGCTGAAGGCCGGCGACGAACTCAGTCCGGTGTTCGAGTCACCGCTCGGACTGTTCGATGCGGAGCAGCTTGGTCCGATGATCGAGGAGAAGTACGGCATTCCGCGCCGCCGCCTCAACGGACTGATGAGCCCGTGGTGCTACAAGCGGCTCGAGGCCTTCGGCGGCGACATCTCGCGCTTCCGCGTCGCCAAGATCCAGCCCTCGCGCCTGCGGCAGATCGCGATTGCGAAAACCGAGCCGGGCGATGAGAACAACCAGGACATCTCCTCGCTGGTCGGCAAGGTCGACATCCGCAAGCTGGAGACGTATGCGCAGAACGACCCCGACGCCTACAGCTATTCCGGCGGTCTCAATCGCTCCAACCAGGGCATTCTCGAATTCGTCGAGATGTTCAAGGCGCCGATCAAGATGCTGCACCCGCTGCTGACGGCGACCCAGGAAGGCAACTATATCGGCACCGAGAATATCGGGGCGATTCCATTCACCGGCATCGTTCTGGCGCATTCGAACGAATCCGAATGGCAAAGCTTCAAGTCCAACAAGAACAACGAAGCCTTCATCGACCGCATCTGCGTCATCAAGGTGCCGTACTGCCTGCGGGTGACCGAAGAACAGAAGATCTACGAAAAACTCATTTCGGGTTCCGAACTCGCCGCCGCGCCCTGTGCGCCGGCAACGCTGGAAACGCTCGCGCGTTTCTCGGTGATGTCGCGTCTGCGCAAGCACGAGAACTCGACCATCTTTGCAAAGATGCGGGTCTATGACGGCGAAAGCCTGAAGGAATCCGACCCCAAGGCCCGCAGCGTCCAGGAATACAAGGATGCCGCTGGCGTCGACGAAGGCATGGACGGCGTCTCCACCCGCTTTGCCTTCAAGGTTCTTGCCGCGACCTTCAACCACGACACCGCGGAGCTTGGCGCCGATCCCGTTCATCTGATGTATGTGCTTGAGCACTCGATCCGGCGTGAGCAGCATTCGGAGGAAATCGAGAAGCGCTATCTCGAGTTCATCAAGGCCGAGCTCGTTCCACGCTATGCGGAATTCATCGGCAACGAGATCCAGAAGGCGTACCTCGAATCGTACGGCGACTACGGCCAGAACCTGTTCGACCGTTACGTCGATTACGCCGACGCCTGGATCGAGGATCAGGACTTCAAGGACCCCGACACCGGTCAGATGCTCAACCGCGAGCTTCTCAATCAGGAACTGACCAAGATCGAGAAACCCGCTGGTATCGCCAATCCCAAGGACTTCCGTAACGAGGTCGTGAAGTTCTCTCTGCGGTCGCGGGCCCAGAACAGCGGCAAAAATCCGTCCTGGACCTCTTACGAAAAAATCCGCGAAGTCATCGAAAAGCGGATATTCTCCCAGGTCGAGGACCTGCTTCCGGTGATCTCGTTCGGTTCGAAGAAGGACGGCGATACCGAAAAGAAGCACGGCGAGTTCGTCGCGCGGATGGTGGGGCGCGGTTATACCGAGCGCCAGGTTCGCCGGCTCGTCGAATGGTACATGCGGGTCAAACAAGCCGGCTGAGGCGGATGCAACGGTGGCAATGTTTATCGTCGATCGGCGTCTGAATCCGGGCAGCAAGAGCCTGGAGAACCGTCAACGTTTCCTGCGCCGTGCCAAGGCGCTGGTTCAGGGCGCCGTCAAGAAGTCCTCCGAGGGCCGCGACATCAAGGATGTCCTGGAGGGCGGCGAGGTCAGCATTCCGCTTGACGGGATGCATGAGCCTCGCTTTCGCCGCGAAGGCGGCACTCGCGACAGGGTGCTTCCCGGAAACAAGAAGTTCGTCGAAGGCGACGTGCTGCCGCGTTCGGGCGAAGGCCGCGGCAGGGGATCCCAGCCGGGGGAAGGCGACAGCGAGGACGACTTCCGGTTCGTTCTGTCCCGCGATGAGTTTGTCGACCTGTTCCTCGACGATCTTGAATTGCCGGATCTCGCCAAGCGCAAGCTTGCCGACGCCGAAGGCGAGGGGCTTCAACGCGCGGGCTATTCGACCTCCGGTTCGCCGGCGAACATTTCGGTGAGCCGCACGGTGCAGCTTGCGATGGCGCGCCGCGTGGCGCTGCGGCGGCCACGACCGGAGACGATCGCGCAGCTCGAGGCCGAGCTCGAGGAATGCGTCGAGGAGGGGCGCCGCGCCGAGTTGATGGCCGAGATCGAGGCATTGAAGGCAAAGGCCAAGCGCATTCCGTTCATCGATCCGATCGACATCCGCTTCCGCCGCTTTGAAACCGTGCCGAAGCCGGTGGCGCAGGCCGTGATGTTCTGCCTGATGGACGTGTCGGGCTCGATGTCCGAACATATGAAGGATCTGGCGAAGCGCTTCTACATGCTGCTCTACGTGTTCCTGACGCGGCGCTATCGGCATGTCGAGATCGTCTTCATTCGCCACACCGACCGGGCGGAGGAGGTCGATGAAGACACGTTCTTCCACGGGCCGGCGTCGGGCGGAACGCTGGTGTCGAGCGCGCTCCAGGCGATGCATGAAATCGTCAGGTCGCGATTCCGGCCGGCGGACTGGAACATCTACGCCGCCCAGGCCTCCGACGGCGATAATTCGATTTCGGACAGCGCCGTCACCGGCCGGCTCCTGACCGATATGATCCTTCCAGTCAGCCAGTTCTTTGCCTATCTCGAAGTCGGCGAGGCCGGCGGCAGCACCTTCGACATGCCGGATTCTTCGCTGTGGACGCTGTACCAGCGGCTGCGCACCGAGGGAGCGCCGCTTTCGATGCGCAAAGTGAACGACCGCAGCGAAATCTTCCCGGTGTTTCATGACCTGTTTCAGCGTCGCCGAAACCACGAGAAGGCCGCGCCATGACCGCGACTGCCGAGCGCCTGTTTGAGGGAGCGGACTGGGATTTCCCGAAGCTGCAGCGCATCCACGACGCGTGCGAGGAGATCGCGCGAACCGAACTCGGCCTCGATACCTATCCGAACCAGATCGAGATCATTACCGCCGAGCAGATGCTGGATGCCTATTCCTCGGCAGGTATGCCGCTGTTCTACAAGCATTGGTCGTTCGGCAAGCATTTCGCCCATCATGAGGCGTTCTACCGCAAGGGACTGAGGGGTCTCGCCTATGAGATCGTGATCAACTCCTCGCCATGCATCTCGTATCTGATGGAAGAAAACACCGCGACCATGCAGACGCTGGTGATCGCGCACGCGGCGTTCGGCCACAATCATTTCTTCAAGAACAACTATCTGTTCCGGCAATGGACCGATGCCGACGGCATCCTCGATTACCTCGACTTCGCCAAGAGCTATGTGGCGCAATGCGAGGAACGTCATGGGCGGCTGGCGGTCGAGGTGACGCTGGACGCGGCGCATGCCCTGATGTCGCACGGCATCGATCGCTACCCGGGCAAGAAGAATCTCGATCTCCGCGCCGAGGAAAAACGCGCCGAAGAACGACGCGCGCATGAGCAGAGCGTGTTCAACGATTTGTGGCGAACGGTTCCGACGGGGCCGGTTAAGAGCGCAGAGCTCTTGAGCTCGGAGCGGCGCCGCAAGTTGCTCGGGCTGCCACAGGAAAATATATTGTACTTCCTCGAGAAGGTGGCGCCGCGCCTGCAGCCCTGGCAGCGCGAGCTGCTGCGGATCGTGCGGCACATCGCGCAGTATTTCTATCCGCAAAGCCAGACCAAGGTGATGAACGAGGGCACCGCGACCTACGTGCATTACCGCATCATGACCCGCCTGCACGAACAAGGGCGGCTTTCCGACGGCAATTTCCTTGAGTTTTTGCAGTCCCACACCAATGTGGTGTTCCAGCCCGATTTCGACGATCCGCGCTTTTCGGATTTCAATCCCTACGCCCTCGGCTTTGCGATGATGCAGGATATCGAACGCATCGTAACCAATCCCGACGAGGAGGATCGCGAGTGGTTTGCGGACATTGCCGGGACCGGCGACGTCATGACCGTGCTGCGTCAGGTCTGGGCCAATTACCGCGATGAAAGTTTCATCAGCCAGTTCCTCAGCCCGCGGCTGATGCGAAGCTGGCGGATGTTTCACCTGCACGACGATCCGCAGGAAACCGCCGGCATCAGGGTCGATGCGATCCATGATGAGCGCGGCTACCGCAGGGTTCGTCGCGAACTGGCCCGGCAATACGACGTTGGATATCTCGATCCCAACATCGAGGTGGTCGACGTCGATCTCGCGGGTGACCGCCGCCTGATGCTGCGCCATGTCGTGGTGAAGGGCGCCCAATTGAACGAAACCGACGCCAGGCGCGTGCTCCAGCACCTGGCCGATCTCTGGACCTATGACGTATCTCTGGTTGAAGTCGACGCCAGGGACAACGTTCTGAAGGAGTATGTCGTGAGCCCGCGCGGGCTTGCCGTGGCCGCGTAAAACCGGAACCACACGGAAAATTTTGCCGCGCCACCAAATGATCGCTTCGGACCCAGAATTTTGCCCCAATCGCTGCAAGATATGGCGGCGGTATATTTTGCAGGGGAATGAAGATGGCGTCCAGGCGTACAGAAGTTGTAATCGAGAAAATAATCGCGTCATGTGACGGCAATACGCGCGGAGCGCTTGAGGCGCTGCTGCTCGTCAATGAGCACCTGGAAGGTGAGCTTCATCGCCTCTATGAGGTTATCTCGCGCATCGGCGAGACCGGCGACTGCTTCGAAACGCTGCACTGAGCCCTCGCGCACCCTCTTGATGCGCGATCTGGAAGAGTAATCAGATCCAGGTTGTTGATGGCCGGCGCGTCTGCCGCATGCCGTTCTGCGCCTTCAGGATTGTTCCGGCCAGTAAAGCCGCATCGGATTTTCGACCAGCAGTTTGCGCTGCAGGTCGGTGGTGGTCGCGATCTGCGGGATGAAGTCGACCAAAAGGCCGTCGTCGGGCATGTGATCCCTGAGATTGGGATGCGGCCAGTCGGTGCCCCAGAGCACGCGGTCGGGAAATGTCTCTACGATGCGCCGGGCAAAGGGGACCACGTCGCGGTAGGGGTGACGTTCGCCGTCCAATGCGGGCGGGCCCGAAACCGACAACCGCTCCGGGCAACTGACCTTGGACCACACGTTCGGGTGCTGGCTCAGGAATTTGATGAACAGCTCGAATTCGTCCCCGTCGATCGGCTTTGACACATCGGGCCGGCCCATGTGATCGACGACGATCATCGTCGGCAACGCGGTGAAGAAGTCCCACAGCTCGGGCAGGTCGACCGCCTCGAAATAGATCACGACATGCCAGCCGAGCTTGTTGATGCGGCCGGCAATCTCCATCAACTCGTCCTTTGGCGTGAAATCGACGAGCCGCTTGATGAAGTTGAAGCGCACGCCGCGCACGCCGGCGTCGTGCAGCGCCTGAAGCTCGGCGTCGCCGATGTCACGGCGGACGGTCGCGACGCCGCGCGCCTGACCTCCGGAATGATTGAGCGCATCGAGCATCGCGCGATTGTCGGCGCCGTGACAGGTGGCTTGCACGACGATATTGCGCGCGAAGCCGAGATGATCGCGCAAGGCAAAGAGCTGCGCTTTCGACGCGTCGCAGGGGGTGTATTTGCGCTCGGGCGCATACGGGAATTCGTCGGGCGGACCGAAGATATGACAATGCGCGTCGACCGCGCCTGAGGGTAGCCTGAAGCGGGGTTTTGAGGGATCGGCGTACCAGTCCAGCCAGCCCGGCGTTTTCTCAAATGGCGCGGCGGTCATTCAACCCCTCGCTTGACCTTCCTGGCTGCGGGGCCCGCGAGGATGCGGTCGGCTTCCGTGCGCCAGTCGGGACTGCGGGCAAAGGTCTTGGAGCCCCTCTCGCCGAACAGGCCCTCGTCGGCGAGGTCGGCGATCCAGGCCTGGCGTTCGGCCGTGCCCCGTGCCGACCATGGCACAAGACCGGCCTCGCGCACGGTCTCCGCCACCTCGCGGACCTCCTCGCTGCGGCGCCGGCCGTGTTCGATCACGCGCTGGAAGAAGTAGGCGCCTTGCTTTTCCCAGTCGATGCCGGGGAATGTTTCCTTCAGCGACGCCAGCACCGCGTCCTCGACGCCATAGGCGCGCGCGGTGGTGAAGCTTTCAATGACCATGGCTTCAAGGCCCTTGATCATCACGCTGCGGCACATCTTGACCGCGGACGCGACGCCGAGTTTGTCGCTCGCCACCTTGGCATCGAAACCCAGTTCCGCAAGCAGCGGCGCGAGCTCGCCGGCACCGGAGCCGCCAAGCAGCAACGGCACCTTGATGCGGTAGGGCGGGATCGACGTCATGACGGCGCCCTCGACATAGCGGCCGCCGCCGCCATCGACCAGCGCCGCCGCGCGTTGCTTGGCGCCGGGCGAGGCCGAATTGAAGTCGAGGAACCAGGCGCCCGATTTCACCGCGCCCGCGCAGGCCTGCGCCACCGGCACGGCCTGGCTTGCCGTGACGGCGGAGACGATGAAGTCGGATTGCGCGGCGAGATCGGCGTGGGAAGCGCTCAACGCCACGCCATGGCTCTTCGCATGATCGCGCAACGGCAGGCCCGCCTGATCGCTGCGAAGCTTGATGTCATAGGCGGCAACCTTGACATCCTGCTTGCGCAGGTCTTCGGCCAGGATGCGGCCGACTTCGCCGTAGCCTACAAGGCCTACGTTCCATTTTCCGGGATTGGTTGAGAGGGCGGTCATTGGAAAGGTCTTTCAAATCTGGATCGGGACTTTGCGAAGGCTTTCATGATTACTGCTTCGGAATTTTGGCCTTCTCGATCACTTGCTGCCACTTGTCGATGTCGGCTCTGAGCCTGGCGGCGATTTCCTCCGGCGTGCCCGCTTTGGCTTCGATGCCGAGCGCAACCAGCCGCGTTTTGATGTCGGCGTCGGCCAATATATCCCGCAGCGCGCCGTTGAGGGTCTTCACGATTTCGCCCGGCGTGCGCGCGGGCGCAAACAGCGCGTTCCAGGAGACGACATCGTAATTGGCGACGCCGCCTTCCTGCACGGTGGCGAGATCGGGCGTAGTTTCCGAGCGCACCGCGCCCGATGACGCCAGCGCGCGGAATTTGCCGTCGGCGAGGTTGCCCTTGATCGCCGAGTAGCTGTCGATCATCAGCGCGAGATTACCCTGCAGCAGCGACACCTCGACCTCGGGTGTTCCGCGATATGGAACGATTGCGAAATCGATGTTGGCCGCCGTCTTGAACAATTCGGCCGACAGGTTCTGCGTGCTGCCGATATTGATGGTGCCCACATTCAGCGCGCCGGGTTTTGCCCTGGCGGCGGCAATAAAATCCGCCAGCGTCTTGAAGTCGGTCGCCGCACTTGTGCAGAAGATGAAATCAAAAAATCCGAGGCTCGAAATCGGCGTAAAATCCTTCAGCGGATCGTACGGCAGCTTGGCAAACAGCGAGACGCTGATCGCAGTTCCATTGGTCAACATCACCAGCGTATAGCCGTCGGGCGCAGACGACATCACCGTCCGCGCCGCGGCGATGCCGCCGGCGCCTGGTTGATTCTCCACGTAAAAGCGCTGGCCGAGTTTTTCGGAAAGTTTCTCCGCGATGATGCGCGCGGTGGTATCGGCGACGCCGCCGGCCGCGAACGGCAGAACGATGCGCACAGGCCTGTTCGGATAATTCGCTTCCGCGAGCGCGTGACGCGGCAGGACGGGCAGCGCGCAAGCAAACACCGTCAGAGATAGCGCGAGGAAAAAGCGCCTGTTGGCGTAATCGGAAATCTTCATAAACAATCCATCGTTCCATTGTCCCCCACCGATACTCAGAAAAGCCGCAGCAATGTGCCGGCGGCGGCCAGCAGCGCCACGACGATCCATGACGGCAGTTTCCAGACGATGAGGAGCAGAAATCCGCCGAGCGCAAGCGCAAAATCGCGCGACGTCATTACCGCACTCGTCCAGACCGGATTATAAAGTGCTGCACCGAGAATGCCGACCACCGCTGCATTGGTGCCGCGCATCGCGGCTTGCGCCGCGGGATGGGTGCGTGTCGCATCCCAGAACGGCAACTTGCCGTAAACGAGCAGCATCCCCGGAAGGAACAGGGCGACGAGGGCAATGGTTGCGCCGGCAATGCCGTTCGGCGGTGATTCCATCACGGCGCCAAGATAAGCCGCGAAGGTGAAGAGCGGTCCCGGCACCGCCTGTGCCAGTCCATATCCTGCGAGAAATGCCTCGTTGCTGACCCAGCCGGGCGTGACGACCTGCGCCTGCAGCAGAGGCAGCACGACATGGCCGCCGCCAAACACCAGCGCGCCTGCGCGATAGAACGCGCCGAAAACGGCGAGCGCATGCGATCCGGTCGCGGCGGTCACGACCGGAGAGAACAACAGGAGCACGGTGAACAGCGCGAGCGCGACAGCACCGGCGCGCCGGGTGACCGGAAAATTCAGATGTCCGGAAACCGGCGCTGCGACTGCCTGGCAGAGCCAAAGGCCCGCGCCGGCGCCGAACGCGATAGCGGCGATCTGGGCGAACGATCCGGCGAAGGATACAACGATCGCAACCGCGGCAAGCGCGATGCCGGCGCGCGCGCGATCCGGTGTGAGGGTTTGCGTCATGCCCCAGACGGCCTGGGCCACGACCGCGACCGCGACGAGTTTGAGGCCGTGCAGGAAACCTTCCGCGACGGGTCCGGTAAAGGCGGCTGCGCCCATCGCAAAGGCGAACATGATCATGGCCGAGGGCATCGTGAAGGCGAACCAGGCGGCAAGGCCGCCCAAAAGGCCGTTGCCACGGAGAACGCCGAGGGAAAAGCCAACCTGGCTGGAAGCCGGTCCCGGCAGAAACTGACAGAGCGCGACGAGCTCCGCATAGGTCGTCTCATCGAGCCATTTGCGGCGCATGACGAGCTCATTGCGGAAGTATCCGAGGTGCGCGATCGGGCCACCGAAGGACGTCAGGCCCAATTTCAGGAACGCCAGGAAGACCTCGCCAATCCTTCCCCTCTCGGGAACTTGCGCGGAAAGTGAAGCGCGCTCCGGGGACTTGGCTGGCAGGTCAGACGAAGCAGATTCACTCACCAACATGCCTCCGGGGGTTTTTGGGCGGCTTGAGCACCGTTGCGGAATCATCGTCACCGGCTTCGGCCACGAATAGCATATCCGCAATTTCGCTGATCGCATTAGTTTTGGAAATGCTGCCATCAAGTGCAAGGCCGACCTAGTGGCCAACAATCCGGTCGAACCCTGTCAGGACGATCAACGGCTGCACATGGATTTCGGATTAAAGACGCTTTTCGACTACGTCCAGCGACAGCCATCGCGGATGTTTCCTTGTCATTTGGATTGACATGCCAGTGAATCGGTCCTGTATTTCGACCAGCACGCAAAGCCGACGCTTGCCCAGCCAATCCGGGAAACAACCACATGCCGAATTTCAATCGACGCGACGCCTTGAAGATGTCGGCCGGTTTCGCCGCCGCCGCCGCTGCGGCAGCCGGCGGATTTGCCTGCATCGAGATGGCCAAGGCGGAGCCGATCGAGGTGCCGACGATCGACAAGCTCAGCGTCCGCGTCCTGGTCGACAGCGCCAGCGACCTGTTCTTCAAGCCGCAGGAAGTGAGTGGGGTAAAGACCGAACCCGGCCGCTCCGCGGATTCGCTGCGTCCATTGCATAGCGAATGGGGCTTGTCGTTGCTGCTGGAGCCGCAGCGCGGCGATCAAAAACGCACTTTCCTGCTCGATTACGGTTGGACGCCTGAAGTCATCAACGGCAACATGGATCTCCTGAAGGTCGACCCATCGAAGATCGACACGCTGATCATGAGCCACGGCCATTTCGACCATTGGGGTGGCCTGATGGGATTTCTCGACAAGCACCGCAAGGATTTGCCTTCCGACCTCACGATGTATGCCGGTGGCGAGGACAATTTCTGCCAGCGTTATGTTCGTGCCGGTCAGGGCGATTTGAGCGATTACGGGATGCTCGACCGCCGCGATCTTGCCAGGCGCGACGTCAAGCTGGTGTTGTGCGAGTCTCCCGTGGTGATCGGCGGGCAAGCTTTCACCACCGGCAAGATCAAGCGCAACAGCATCGAGAAGGTGCTGCCGAACTCGATGGTGGAGTTCAAGCTGAAGGACGGCGCCGGGTGCAACTGGAGCCACTATCTGCCGGCCGAAATGGAGGGCAAGATCGTGCCCGACGAGCATATCCATGAGCACGCGACCTGCTTCAACCTGAAGGACAAGGGCCTGATCGTCATCTCCTCCTGCGGCCATGTCGGCATCGTCAATTCGGTGCGGCAAGCGATGGAAGTCTCGGGCGTGCAGAAGGTCCACGCCATCATGGGCGGCTTTCATCTCGGCCCCGCGCCGGCGGATTACCTGACCCAGGTCGTCGCCGAGATCGGCAAGCTGAACCCGGACGCGCTGATCCCGATGCATTGCAGCGGCCTGAATTTCACCCAGGAAGCGCAGCGGCAAATGCCGGGCAAGGTCCTGACGACGACCACCGGCACCCGCATCACGTTCGGCGCCTGATCGGCGGGTTGAACCGATGCCTCCGTCACGGGTGTGCGCGCTGCTGCTGATCGCGTCCTTGTTTGGCGGCGGCGTTGCCGCGGCGGAAGAACAGCCGTCGGCCGCGCAGATGATGGACGATCTGATGGTTGGCCG
>Ga0210401_10007593_pt1 | contig 10857 bp, 10 predicted proteins | sample IncBWH32MmetaG_FD_150866 | JGI IMG/M metagenome (GOLD analysis project Ga0210401, IMG submission 150866) | Forest soil microbial communities from Barre Woods Harvard Forest LTER site, Petersham, Massachusetts, United States - Inc-BW-H-32-M | ecosystem: Environmental > Terrestrial > Soil >... | reverse complement strand
GTCCGCCCACAGGGCCTTGGCCCGGGCCAGCACGGCCTTCAGCAGCAGCTCCATGGCCCGGCTGGTCTTGTGGTAGTAGACCTTCCAGTACATGAAGTAGCGCGCCAGGAAGTACTCCTCCACGGCCAGCAGCCCGCGCTCCTTCACCGCCAGGCGGCCTCGGCTGACCGTGAAGCTGGCGATGATGCGGCCCAGGTCCACGCTGCCGGAGTTGACCCCGGTGTAGTGGGCGTCGCGCACCAGGTAGTCCAGGCGGTCCACGTCCAGCTGGCTGGAGAGCAGGTCGTGGATGAGCACGGCCTCGGCGCCCCTCAGCCTGCCTTCCAGCAGGGCGGCCAGGGGCGCGGCCTTGGCCCCCAGCAGGCGCTTCAGCTCCGGCTCCTCGCGCAGCAGGCGGGCCGTCAGGCGCTCGTGGTGGCCGATCAGGCTGGCCTCCAGGGTGTGGCTGAAGGCGCAGTGGCCGATGTCGTGGAGCAGCGCGCCGGCCAGGGCCAGGCTGCGCCCTTGGTTGCTCAGGCGCAGCCCTTCCTCGGCAGCCAGGTGCTCCAGGGCCCGCTCCATCAGGGTCATGGCGCCCAGGCTGTGGCTGAAGCGGCTGTGCTCGGCGCCCAGGAACGTGAGGTAGCTGACCCCCAACTGCCGGATCTGGCGCAGGCGCTGCACGGCGCGGCTGTCGATCAGGGCCAGCAGCAGCGGGTCGGCCACGGCGATCTGGCCGTAGATCGGGTCCTGGAAGTATTTGACCCTGAGCTTCATGCCTTGGCCCGGCGGCCGCGCAGCAGCCGCATGGTGTTGCGGGGGTACGCCTTGAATCCCAGGCGCTCGTAGAAGCCCTGCTTGGATGTGGTGTAGAGCCAGAATTGGTCGACGTTCTTCAGGCGCGGATGGGCCAGCAGGCCCTTCACCAGCCGGGTGCCCAGGCCCTGGCCCAGCCAGCGGCGCTCCACGATGACGTCCCACAGCACGGCCCGGAAGGCGAAGTCCGTGCTCACCCGGGCGAAGCCGACCAAGTCCTTGCCGTGCCAGAGGCTGGCCACCAGGTCGGTGTTGGCCAGCATGACCTTGATCTGGGCCAGGCTGCGGTCCCGCGCCCAGGGCGCGGTCTGGAAGAGGCGTTGGACTTGGGGCGCGCTGGGCCTGCGGCGGACGGACAGGCTGAGGGAAGCGGTCACTGGGCGGGCTCCCCGGCCTTGGCCGGCTTATCCAGGAAGGTATGGATGCCGCATTCGCTCTTGTTCTTGCCCTTCCAGCGCCCCGAGCGGGGGTCACCGGGGTCGCCCGGCACGGCGGTGCAAGGCTCGCATCCGATGCTGCTGTAGCCCTTGTCCCAGAGCGGGTGCATGGGCAGGCCCGAGGCCTTGATGTGGTCGAAGACCTGCTTGGTGCTCCATCCCAGCAGGGGCGACACCTTGAAGAAGTCCTCGCCCTTCTGCTCGAAGAACTGCATCTTCTGGCGGTAGGCGGTCTGGTCCGCGCGCACGCCGCTCATCCAGCAGCGCAGGCCCACCATGGCCCGCTTCAAGGGCTCCACCTTGTTGATCTCGCAGCAGCGGTCCGGGTCGCTCTCGTAAAGCTTGCCGTACTGCTTCAGGAACTCGGCATGCCCCATGGCCGGGCCCACTTCCTTCAGGTTCAGCTTCAGGCGCGACACCAGCTCGTCGCGGAAGGCCAGGGTCTCGGGGAAATGGAAGCCGGTGTTGATGAAGATGACCGGGATGGACGGCTTCACCTCCACGGCCAGGGACAGCAGGCAGGCGCTGTCCGCGCCGAAGCTGGAGCTGATGGCGATGTCGTCGCCGAAGAAGTCGCAGGCGTAGGCCATGATGTCGCGCGGATGGGACGCCTTGAAGCGCTCGTTGAGGGCATCCCGCTCCTGGGCTTCGTGCATCATGGCTTGTCCTCGGGCGGCGCGGGCAGGTGCTGCGCGTGGGGCCGGGGGCCCTGGCTGGCCTCCTCGGCGGCCGCGCTGATGGCGTCGGCGCGGTCCTGGGCCGCCTGGGCCGCCTGGTCCTTGCCGGCCTTGTGCAGCACCGCCGCCAGGCGCTCGTAGTCGTCCGCCAGGGCGGGGTCGGAGGGGCCCAGCACCTTTTCGTCGATGGCGGCGGCCTTCCGTATCAGGCCTTCCGCCTTCTTGGCGTCGCCCTTCAGCAGCCAGACCCGGCCCTGGTCGTTCAGGATCTCGGCCACGGGGGCGCTCATCTCCCCCAGTCCCGTGCTGCGGAGCTGCAGGGCGTCGTCATAGAGCGGCATGGCCTCGTCCCACTTTTTTTGCGCGTCCAGGTTCAGGCCAAGGTCGGCCTCGGCCTGGGCCAGGGCCATGGGGTCGTGTCCGGGGGCCTGCTTGGCCTCCTCCAGCAAGCGGCGGCGCTGCGGCTCGGCGTCCGGCCACTGGTCGGCCTTTTCCAGGGCCTCGGCCAGGCGTTTGCACGAAGCCAGGGCCTCCTCGCTGTGGGGGCCCCGCGAGGCGTCAAAAGCCTTGGAGGCCTGGGCAAAGACCCGCAGGGAGTCGCCGGGATTCCCCATCTGCTGGTACAATGTGCCCAGGTAATCCAGGGTGTAGGCCGCGCGTGGGTCGTCCGCGCCGTAGCGTTGGGTCTCGTAGAGGGCCTTGAGCAGCTTGGTTTCGGCGCCTTTCAAGTCCCCCTGTTTTTGGGCCGCCACCGCCGCCTTGATCTGGACGCCCCAATCATCCGCGTGGAGCCCCAAGGACAGGCCGCAGCACAGCCCCAAAAAAGCCTTAAAGAATGCGTTTTTCACAGGAAATCCCCTTGTTTGGAAGACCCCCACTGTAGCAAAAAGAAAGGGGCCTTTCCAAGCCTTACGGAGGCCCACCATGATGCGATTGCGCCTGTGTTTTCCGATCCTCTGCCTGGCCCTTGGGGCGGCCGCTCCGGCCACGGCCGCCCCAGCGGCGCCCAAGCCCCCGGTCGCCACGGTCATCGCCCTGGACGGCCAGGCCGAGTGGCAGGACGGGGACGACTGGAAACCCGTGGCCCTGGGCCAGTGCTTTGGCCCGGGCGACCGGCTGCGCTGCGGCAAGGATGGTTCCATGGAATGCGTGGTGGACGGGGATCTGGGCCTGGCGCTGGACGTGAACAGCCTGCTCATGCTGCCCACCCAGGAACCCGGCACCCTGATGCTGAACCTGAACCACGGCCGCCTGGGCTGCTTCGCCGACATGAGCCGGACCGTGGAGATACACACGGGCAACGCCATGGTTCAGGCGGGTCCCGGCCCCATCGACCTGGAAGTGGGCACGGAAACCCAGAACAGCATCGTGAACACCGGCCCGGCCGGCGCCCAGTTCGGCGACCCGGCCCGTGTCAGGACCCTGGCCCTGGCCCCTTACAGCAGCGCGGTGCTGGTCATGGACCGGGTGCTGGGCCCGGACGGCATGAGCAAGCGCGACGTCTCGGACATGAACGCCCGCTGGGAGCGGGCCCGGACCTTCTTTGGGCAGCGCCGGGACTTGTTGAAGGCCATGGCGGCGATGCCGGAGCACGCCAAATTCGTCAAGGCATTGGGGCGCCGCCTGGCGGCGCCATCGGCCGCAAAGTGACTCTAACGCAATGGGGGGACTGATGGGGGCAGCATTGATCGGATGGGGGCTCTGGGCGGCCTTGGCCATGGGCCCCGGCCTGCCCGCGGACACGTTCCAGGACCGGGCCGTGTTCTTTGAACGGAGCGGTTCGGTCTACCGCTTTGACCCGGCGACCGGGTCGGCCACCTTGTTCCAGGACCGGGCCCAGAATCCGGCCTGCTCCCGTCCGAGGGACCTGCTGGCGTTCACCCGGGACGGCAACGTCTGGTTCCGCACCCTGAGCACCGGTGCCACGACCCAGGTGACCGATTTCCAGGGCGACACGGGCGAGGCGCTGGAAGACCTCCAGCTGCCCGCCGGCCGTGATTGCGTCACGTTCATCCGGAGCGCGAATTCCGGCGCCGGGCCCGGGATGCGCTGCATTTGGGTCGCCTCGCCGGGCCGGCGGCCCGTCCAATACGTCGGCAACAGCTGGGTCAGCGGGAGCGCCGGCACCATGGTCTCCGACATTGGGGCCGCCAGCTGGTCGCCAGACGGCCGCAGGATGGCCTTCAGCCGCGGCGGCGACCTGTGGATGGCCAAGATTGGGGATGGGCTCGAGGACGAGATGGAGGACCGCGTGCTGCCGTTGGCGCAATTGGACGGGTTCAACGAAGGCTCCCCCGCTTCCACGGCCGTCCTGGGGATCGGCTGGTCGCCCGATGGCCGCAGGCTGGTCCTGGGGCTTTCAAGGATGGGCGGGTCGGGAAGCGGCAGGCTGTACTTGGTGGAGCCGGACGGAAAAAGGCTGAAGCAAATTGACGCGCTGGAGAACGAAGGGGCCCCGTTCTATCTGGAGCCCGGGATCATCGTGTTCTCCATCCTCGGCGACCTCTGGCGGATACGAACCGATGGAACCCAGCGCCTGCCCTTCCTGGCGGGCGCGACGAACGCCTGCGCCTACTGATCCCGGCGGCCGCCGGATCCGTCCAAGCCCCATGGCCTCCGGCTCATTTCAGGCTCATCACCTGCCAGCCCCGCCGCTCGGCCTCGGCCAGCAGGGTCGCGTCCGGGTCCACGACCACGGCCCGGCCCACCTGGCCCAGCAGGGGCAGGTCGTTGTGGCTGTCGCTGTAGAACACGCAATCCGAAAGCGTTCCGCCGAAGCTGTCCAGCCAGGCCTGCACGTGCCGGATCTTGCCTTCCCTGTAGCAGGGCACGCCGTCGGCCTCCCCCGTGGTCCGGCCGTCCCTCATCACGATGTTGGTGGCCATGAGCTGGTCCACGGCGAAGAGCGCGGCGAAGGGCTCGGTCACGAAGCGGTTGGTGGCGGTCACGATGGCGTTCCGGTCGCCCGCGGCCTGGTGCAAGGCCACCAGTTCGCGGGCCTTGGCGCGGATCTTGCCCGGGGCCAGGCCGGCCATGAACCGCGCCCTTAGGTCCAGCAGCTCGTCGTAGGGCAGGTCGCCCAGGGGCTTGAGCGAGAAGCGCAGGAACGCGGGCATGTCCAGGATGCCGTTGCGGTAGTCCTCGTAGAACTGGTCGTTGGCGGACTTGTAGAGGGCCGCGTCCACCTTCCCCTGCTGGCACAAGAAGTCGCCCCAGGCGTGGTCCGAGTCGAAGTCCAGGAGGGTGTAGTCGAGGTCAAAAAGGGCGATGGTGGGCATGGTTGATTGACCAATCTGAGATTTACGTTTAGTTGGGGCCGGCAGGGGCGCCCGGTACTCCTCCGCAACGGACATCCCCACGGGTGAACCCTGTCCGCTTGCTACGGAGCACCGAGCACCCCTGCCTCTGCGGAACTAGTCGGCTAGGACAAACTCAAATGCATCCGGCCTTGACGTGAGCGCTGCGTAAGCCTGCAGCGCTTTTTCTTTGTCCGGGGTGCCGTGCCAGACCCAGCGCGGCTCGGCGCCCAGGATCTGGGCCAGGGCTTCCCCGCAGAGGTGGGCCTGGAAGAGGTTGTAGTACTTGTGGCAGTCGAAGCGCTGCCACTCCGGGAACAGCTCCACCCCGGGGGCGGCGGCGGCCATGCCGGGCCAGGCCCAGTAGTTGCACTCGCTGTGCTCGTTTTCGTGGCCCATCGGGATCAGGCGGGGGCAGCCGTGGGCCATGAAGCGGGGGCAGCCGCTGGACAGGGGGCCGAAGAGGCCCACCACCAGGGTCCGGGCTTCGGGGTCGTGGACCAGGTAGTCCACCTGGGCGCCGGGCTCCTCCAGGGCCAGGGCTTCCACGCCCTGGCGGGCCTGGTCCCAGGGCTGCCAAAGGCGGTGGGCCGCCTCCAAGCCCCAGGGGTAGAGCTCCTCGCTCTTGAAATCCAGGCTTTGCTTTTCCATGAACGCGGCCGCGGCCGCCCGGCGGGCCGGATCCGCGCTGATGGCCCTGCGCGCGAAATCCGGGGGCAACTTTTCCAGCCAGGCCAGCCACGCCTTGGCGTTCAAGGTCAAACCCCCACGGGCGCCTTGACCCGGTCCCAGGCGAAGGGCCGGGCCTCTGCGGGCACGGGCTTGCCCAGGACCGACGCGGCGGCGGCTTCGGCCACGAGCGGGCAGAGCAAGATGCCCCGGCGGTAGGCGCCCAGGGCGAAATGCAGGCCCGGCAGGGGGCTCGCGCCCACCACGGGCCAGCCGTCCGGGCTGCCGGGGCGCAGGCCCGCCCAGCTGCGGGTGACCTCGCAGCCGCGCAGGTCCGGCATGGTCTCAAAGGCGTTGTAGAGCAGGTACTCCAGCCCTTCGGCCGTGACGCGTTTGTCGAAGCCCACGGTCTCCACGGTGGCGCCCACCAGCAGGCGGTCCAGGCCGCGCGGGACCAGGTAGACGTTCTCCGCGTGCACGGGCACCGAGGGCAGCAGCCCGGCCGGCACCTTCAGCTCCATCATCTGGCCCTTCACCGGGAAGCCTTTCAGCACCTCCAGCTGCGGAAGGACCTTGTCGGCGATCCCCTGGACCCAGGCGCCCGGCGCCAGCAGCAGTTGCGGCGCGCTGAACTTGCGGCCATCGGACGCCTCCACGGTCCAGCGCCCGCCCGCGGTCGAAAGGCCCTCGGCGTCCACGCCCGCGCTCAGCTCCACGCCCGCGGCGCGGCAGGCCTGTTCCAGGGCCGGGCCCAGCAGCTCGTTGTCCACCCACTGGTCGCCGTCGGCGAAGTAGGCGCAGCTGACCCGCGGGCCCAGCATGGGGAAGCGGTCGCGCAGCTCGGCGCCCTCGATGCGTGTCACGGTGCCGGCCCGGCGCTTCTGCCACAGGTACTTGCTTTCCAAGCGCCGTTCAAAGCTGGCGCCGAAAGCCAGGTGGATGCAGCCGTCCGGATGGTAGCCGAAATCCAACCCCGAAGCCTGGCCCAGCTCGCGGGCGAAGGCGCCCCAGCGGTCCCGGCTGGACAGCGTGGCCGCGAAGTACGCGTCATCCTCCATGGCCTCGCTTTGGGCCCCGATCATGCCGGCCGAAGCCCAGCTGGCCTCGCGGGCGAACTGGGGGTTGCGCTCCAGCACCTGCACGGCCAGCCCGGCGCTCGCCAGGCGCCAGGCCGATCCGAGCCCCAGCACCCCTCCGCCCAGCACCAGCACATCCGGGCCCTTCATGGCAGTTCCCCATTCTGGGCCTTGGGGCCCTGGTTTTCGCGCGACAGGTCCCCGCCCGCCACGTGGTGGCCCGCCGCCTCGGCGCTGCGCAGGGCGTCCTCGCTGGGCGCCTCCGGCTCAGGCACGGCCTGCGGCAGGGAGGTGGTCTCGGGCGCCGCCGGCGCCTCCTGTGGCCGCACCCGCGGGCGCGGCCCGGGCTTGGCGCGCTTCACCTCCCTCAGTTCGGCGCCCTCCTGCACGAAGGTGCGGTCCAGGTACAGCAGGCCCCGCCGGGAGCTATAACCGAAGAGCTCGGCGTAGCGCGCCCAGGCCACCAGGGTGTTGAGCTGCTGGCCGGCGTTCTCGCTGGGGAAGAGGCTCTGCAGGTGCTCCAGGGCCTCCTCACGGCCCAGGGCGTGCTCGGGCGAGGCCTCGATGCGGGTGATGAAGTCCGCGAAAAGGCGCAGGCGCTGGAACTCCAGGTTGAGCAGGGCCTTGCGGCCGTTCACATCCGCCTTCAGCAGCTGGCGGCCCTTGTCCGTGAGCTCGGCCTGGTCCTTGGGCGTGGCCACCAGGCCCAGCAGCTCGGCCGCGTTGACCACCACCACCATGCTCTGGTAGCCGCGGTGGGTCTCGGCGGCGAAGTCGAAGATGTCCAGCCGGCCGCCGCGGTCGTCCAGCGCCTCCAGCAGTCCCAAGATCTGCGCCAGGTCCGCGCGGGGCAGGGGCAGCACCCGGGTGACGGCCTTGCCGCCGCTCACGGGCGCGTCCTCAGGCAGGATCTGGTTGGTCAGGTAGTCGTGCAGGCGGTTGACGGTGTCCTGCGCCTCGGCCGAGGCCAGGTCGCGCGGATAGCTCAGGGGGATGGGAAGCTCGGCCGAAAGCTTGGACGGGCTTCCGCTCAGCAGCATCACCCGCGAGGCCAGGGCCACCGCCTCCTGGATGTCGTGGGTCACCAGCAGGATGGCCTTGGGATTGACGTCCGTGTGCTGCCACAGCGAGACCAGTTCGTTGCGCAGGCCCTCGGCCGTGAGCACGTCCAGGCCGTCGAAGGGGTCGTCCAGGATCAGCACCTCCGGCTGGGACGCCAGGGCGCGTGCCAGGGCCACCCGCACCTTCAGGCCGGGGCTCAGCTCGCGCGGGTAGGCCTCCTCAAAGCCCTCCAGGCCCAGGCGGTCCAGGGCCCAGGCCACCATCTCCTCCTTGCGCTCGCGGGCCACGGGCAGCTTCTCCAGGCCCAGCTCCACGTTGGCCTGCACGGTCAGCCAGGGGAAGAGGGCCGGGGTCTGGAACACCACGCCCACCCGCGAGCTCACGCCGCGCAGGTCCTGGCCGCGCACGGCCACCGCGCCGGCGCTGGGCTGCAGCAGGCCCGCGGCCACCCTGGCCAGGGCGCTTTTGCCCGAGCCGGCGGGGCCCAGCACCGCCACCAGTTCGTCGGCCTTCACGGTCAGCTGTATGCCGTCCAGCAGGCGCACGCGGCCGCGGCCGGGCTGGGTGAAATCCATGTCCACGTTCTTCAGTTCCAGGAGCGGGGCTTCCACCGCCGCGTCGGTCGTCGGGTCAGGCATGTCAGTCCCTCAGCTTCTTGGCCCAGTCGTTCAGGCGGTGCCAGAACAGGCGGTTGGTGGCCACCACCACCGTCACCATCACCAGGACGGCCGCGGTGAGAAGCCCAAAGTCGCCCTTTTCCGTGGCCAGGTTGATGGTGGCGCCCAGGCCTTCGGCGGTCTGGGTGTGGCCGTGCACGCGAAGGTACTCGGTCACGATGCTGGCGTTCCAGGCGGCCACCATGGCCGTCTCCCAGCCTACCAGCAGGTCGGGCAACAGTGCCGGCAGCAGGAAATCCTTCCAGCGCGGCCAGCCCCGACGGCCGAAGGCGGCCCAGGCCTCGCGCTGGTCGATGCCGATGGCGGCCGCGCCGGCCATGCTGTTGAAGAGGATGGTCCAGGCCGTGGCCCCCACCATCAGCACGGCGGATCCCGCGCCCATGCCCAGCCCGGAGCCCAGCCACAGGCCCAGCACCAGGGGGAAGAGCATGGTGGCCGGAAAGCTGGCCGCGATCTGGATCAGGGGCTGGGCCCAGCGGCGGCTGCCCGCGTCCAGGCCCAGGCGCACGCCCAGGGGGATGGCCACCAGCGAAGCCAGGGCCGTGGCCGCCACCACGCGCAGCAGGGTCAGCCCGGCCTGGGACCACAGCCCGGCCCAGTCCAGCAGGCTCACGGCCTGGAGCAGGCTCAGCAGCCGCCAGCCGATCCAAAAGAGCATGGCCGCGCCGGCGCCCAGGGCCAGCACCTCCAGGCGCTCGCCCCGGGCGCCGGCCCGGAGCGGCCTGAGCATGGGGCGGGCGATCTTGTTGGTCACGCTCAGCTGCAGCAGCTGCCAGGTCTTGCGGCCCAGCAGCTCCAGCAGCCGGCGCGCCGCCTGGCTGCGGTGCAGCAGCCCGGCCACCCAGCTGCTTGGCGCCTCCACGTCGCCGGCGCCGTCCAGCTGGAAGCGGTGCACGAAGGCCAGCAGGGGCCGCCACACCAATTGGTCCACGGCCACCACGATCACGGCCATGGCCAGCAGGGCCCGGCCCATGGCAGCGCTGTCCACCTGCTCCAAGGCGGTGGCCATGTAGGCGCCCAGGCCGGGCAGGCGGTAGCTCTTGTCGCCCAGCTGGAAGGCCTCGATGGCCATCAGGAAGAACCAGCCCCCGGCCATGGACAGCATGGCGTTGAAGGCCAGGGGACGCGCGCCCGAGGGCAGGGACAGGCTGATGAAGCGGCGCCAGCCCTTCAGGCCCGCGGCGTCGGCGGCGTTGCTCAGGTCGCGGGGGATGGCCTTGTTGGACTGGTAGAACGCCAGGATCATGTTCCAGGCCTGGGCCGTCACCATGAGCAGCACGCCGGCCAGCTCCAGCCCCAGGCGGCTGCTGGGGAAAAGCCCCACCATGCCCAGCACCAGCCCGGGCATGAAGCCCAGCACCGGGATGGACTGCAGGATGTCGATGAGCGGCAGCAGCAGGCGCTCCGCCCGGCGGCTGCTGGCGGCCCAGAGGCCCCACCAGCAGGCCAGCCCCAGGGACAGGCCGATGGCGGCGAAGCCCCGCACCAGGGTCCACAGGCTGTCCATCACCAGGGCGTGGGTGGAGAGGTCCATGGCCGGCTCGGGCACATAGGGCGCGCCCAGGCCCTTGCCCAGCACCACCAGGCCCGCCATCACGGCCACCAGCAGGCTCAGCACCAGCAGGTCGGCCAGCCCGAAGCCGCGGATCTCGTCGAGGTCGATGGTGATGAGGGACACAGGGTTTCCTTAGGGCTTCGGGTTCTTTTCGGCCGCTTCCATCTGGTCTTTCGCCACCAGCATCTGCTCGCGCAGCAGGCCTTCCACGTTGGGGTAGGCGTCCAGCTCGCGGCTGGACAGGGCCCGGCTGAAATACGTGCGGGCCTGCTTATAGTTTCCCAGGCGGCGGTACAGCTCGCCGATGAGGTAGATCAGGCCGGGCTCCCCCAGTTTTTCGGGCATCTTGCTGCCCTTCTCAAAGAACTGCTCGTAGGCCAGCACGGCCTGCTCCAGGGCCTTGCGTTCCTCGGCCGCGTTCCCGTTGCTGCGGTGGATCCAGACGATGTGCAGCCACAGGCCCGCCAGTTCGGCAGGCTCGCTGTGGGCCCGCTGCTTGTGGCAGGCGATGGCCAGATCGTGGCGTTTGACGGCCTGGTCCGCGGTCAGCTCTTCCCCGCCAAAAACGTCGGGTTTAGAGGGCTGGGCCCGGACGCGCTTGCTGAACTCCATC
>Ga0210401_10007592_pt1 | contig 10857 bp, 8 predicted proteins | sample IncBWH32MmetaG_FD_150866 | JGI IMG/M metagenome (GOLD analysis project Ga0210401, IMG submission 150866) | Forest soil microbial communities from Barre Woods Harvard Forest LTER site, Petersham, Massachusetts, United States - Inc-BW-H-32-M | ecosystem: Environmental > Terrestrial > Soil >... | reverse complement strand
CGATGAAGAGGAAATTGACCGCCTGCACCCGGCCCCGCAGCTCCTCGGGCGTGCGCAGCTGCACCAGGGTCTGGCGCACGTAGACGCTGACCTGGTCCAGCATGCCCGCGCCCACCAGCGCGGCCATGGAAAGGAAGAAGTTCCGCGAAAACGCGAAGACCAGCATGCACAAGCCGAAGCCCGCCACGGCCGACAGCATGGCCTTGCCCGGCTTGGGCAGCACCGGCCGGTGCAGCAGGCCCCAGCTCATGATGAAGGCGCCGATGAAGATGGCCGCCTTGAGGAAGCCGAAGCCGACCGAGCCGCATTGCAGCAGGTCCCGGGCGAACATGGGCAGGATTCCGTCCACGCCGCCGAAGAGCACGGCCACGAAGTCCACGCTCAGCGCCCCGAAGATGGCCTGCTGGGACCACACAAAACGGAAGCCGCCCAGGATTTTCTGCTTGAGCGGCTCCACGGCCGGGGCCGGGGCCTGGCGCAGCAGCTTCAGCGTGGGCAGGACCAGCAGGTTGGCGGCCGGCCCCAGGGCCACGAAGGCCAGCGCCGGTGCCACGCCCAGCCAGCGGTAGAGCAGGCCGCCCAGGATGGGGCCGAAGATGGCGCCGAACTGGAAGTTGCCGCTGTTGAAGGCCACGGCCCGGGGCATCTCCTCCGGCTCCACCAACAGTGGGTAGAGCGAGACGGACGCGGGCGTCTGCAGGGCCCTGCCGGAGGAGGCCAGCAGCAGCAGCGGGTACCAGCCCCAGTCCGGGCCGCCCAGGGCCACCAGCAGGCATAGCCCCAGGGCCGCGCAAAGCTGGGCCGCCTGGGCCAGGGCCAGGACCTTGCGGCGCTCGTAGTGGTCCACGGCCCAGCCGGCCGGCAGGCTCAGCAGCAGGATGGGCACGTAGTTCATCAGCGCGATCAGGAACAGGGACCACGCCGAATGGGTCTGGCCGTAAAGGTGCCAGGCCGCGGTCACCTGCAGGGCCTGGTTGGAGAGGTTGACGCCCAGGGCGCCGAGGAGAAAACGCCGGTAGGAAGGCCGGCGCAGCGCCGCGTAGGGGTCGGAAGGCTGGTTCAAGTGTTGCCTTTCATGGTCGCGGGCGGCAGGAGGGCCGGGGGCGGCTCCAGGGCCCGGCCGCGGTCCCGCCATTCTAAGTCAAAATGCTTCCCTTGCAGAGCCCCCACGGCCCACCAGGCCGAGGGCAGCGCCCGGCCGTCCAGCCAGGGGCCGCGTTGGTCCGAGGCCGCGGGCGCCCGCCCAATGCGCAGCCACGGCGCCGCCTCCGGCCCGATCTCCACCCCGTCAAAAAAGGGTTCGTGCAAGGCCAGCCCGGCCACGCCCGGCGCCTCGGGATAGAAGCCCAGCAGGGCGCCCGCGGCCCAGGCGCCCAGGGCGCCGCTGTCGTCGTTGCCGGGCCAGCCCGCGGGACCGTCGTTCCACGCCTGCTCCAGGATCGCAGCCAGGCAGCTGCGCGCCTTCTCCGGCTCGCCCAGCCAGTCCCAGACCCAGGGCGCACCCAGGTCCACCTCGTTGCCCGCCCAGAAAAACGGCTCCTCCGGATGCCAGCCCCCGCCGAGGACCACGCCAAAGAGCCGGTCCAGGCGGGCACGCGCGGCCTCGGCCCCGCCCGTGGCCGCGATCAAGGCCCCCAGGTCCTGCGGCGCGCACCACGCGTACTGGGCGGCGCAGCCTTCCACCAGCCCGGCGGTCTCCCCCGGATCGGGGCCGACCGCCCAGGCGCCGCTGGCGTCCTTCAGGCGCGGCAGTCCGGAGCCCGGGTCTACGCAGTCCCTCCAATGTCCGGCCAGGCCCGACCAGTAAGCCGCGTCCCGGCTTTGGCCCAGGCGCTGCGCCAAGGCCGCCAGGCTGCCTGCGGCGGCCACCGACTCCAGGGACGCGGCCAAAGGCCCAGGCACGCCCGAAGACAGGGGCAGCCAGCCTTGCCTGGCCCAGAGCGGGCCTCCCCACCAATGCCCGGGCCCTTCCCCGCCCGCCTCCAGCGCGCGGCGGCCCAGCGTGAGCACCTTGGCCGCGTCAAAGCCCCGCGCGCCGAAGGCCTGGAGCCCGGCCAGGTAGGGCAGGGCAGGATAGGGCTCCATGGTGGCGATGCTTTCGCTGGCGTAGCTCCATAGGGGCAGCCGTCCGGCCTGGTCCGCGTCCCGCAGCAGCGACGCGGCGATCTGCCCGGCCTGGGCGGGCGCCAGCCAGTCCAGCCACAGCGGCTGGTCCCGGTAAGTGTCCCACGGGGAGTAATCCTGGAACTGCAGCTGCCCCGGGGCCAGGCGGTGGACCCGCTGATCCATCCCCAGGTAGCGGCCGTCCGCGTCGCTGCCCAGGCCCGGCTGCAGGAAGACCCGGTAAAAGGCCGTGTAAAGCAGGCGCCGCTGCCCGGCGCGGCCGCCCTGCACCCGCACCTGGCCCAGCAGGGACTCCCAATTGGAGCGGGTGCGCTGGGCCAGGGCCGCGGCGTCCCAGCCCGGAGCTTCGGAATGCAGGTTGGCCAAGGCGCCTTCCGCGTCCACCCAGGAGATGGCCAGGCGCAGGTTCACGGCCGCCGCCCCGCTCCTCAGCCGCAGCCAGCCGCTCACATCAAAGCCTTCCAGCGTGCTGAGCCCTGGCTGCGGCCGGGAGCCCAGCCACAGCCCGCCCACGTCAAAGGGCTGGTCCAACTCGGCCGCGAACCAGACCGTGGACGGCTGGGCCGAACCGCAGACCCCGTGGCTGCGGGCCCAGCCCGTGACGCGGCGCTGGGCCGGGTCGAAACGCAGGGCGCAGCGTTCCACGCCGGCCGCGTTGGAGGCGGCGTCAAAGCAGAGGATGGGCTGCTGGCCCGGGCCGAAGGCCACGTGGGCGATGGCCATGCGCGTGCCCGCGGCCAGCTGCACCCGCAGTCCCTGGCCCAGGTTCACGGCGTAGCTTCCGGGCGAGGCGCTTTCAGCGGCATGGTCCAGGGGCCAGCTTGGAAAACCCTTGGAGCGCGGCGGCCCGGCCGGCGGCGCGGCCAAGGGGATGAAACGGAAGTCTTCGCCATGGGGGCAGCCGATGCCGTTGAGATGGGTCAGGCTGAAGCCGCGCAGGCTGGCCTGGGACCAGTCGTAGCCGCCCGGCAGGTTCCCGGTGTCCGGGCTCAGGTGGATGAGGCCAAAGGGCGCGGAGGGGCCGGGGTAGACCTGGCCGCCGTTGGCCGTGCCGATGGAAGGGTCCACAAACGCGCAAACCCCGGCCCCAGCCGCGCCCAATCGGGCGGCCAGGACCAGGGCCAGGGTGGGGGCGAATAAGAGGGGGTGGGGAGGCATTCAGTGATGGTGACGCAGGCCGCGCCCGGGCGCAAGCGCCGCCGCAGGATCAGGCTTTTCCGGCCGCGAACAGGGCCACGGCCGCGGCGCAGTCCAGCACCTCGGCCTGGCGCGGGAAGACCTTTTGGGTGAGCACGCGGTGGACTTCCGGGTCCGTGTCGCCGCAGCAGTCGGCCACCACGGCCAGGCGGAAGTCCAGGTCCGCGGCCTGGCGCAGGGTGCTGAGGACCACGCCGCTGGTGGACAGGCCGGCCAGCACCAGGGTCTCGGCGCCCAGCGAGCGCAGCAGCAGGTCCAGGCCCGACCCGGCAAAGGCGCTGACGCGGCGCTTGGTCACCTCCAGGTCGCCGGGCAGCGGCGCCAGTCCGGGGTGGATTTCCACGCCGGGCGAACCTGGGGCGAAGCGGCCCGAGGCCTTGAGCGTGCTGAAGCTCTTGTTGCGCGGGCTCACGTCGGTGTAACCGGGGCGGAAGCCGATGACGGCGTAGATGACCGGCACGCCGGCGGCGCGGGCGGCGGCGGCGAGGCCGGCCGTCCGCCCGATCAGGCCGGGATCCTGCTTGGCGATCGCGTCCACGATCGTGGTCTGGAAATCCATCAGCATCAGGGCGCTGGACTGGGCTGGAATGCTGAACACGCCGGGTTCGCTCACGCTTGGACCCCTTCAAAAAGCCAGGCGCCCAGCCACAGGGCCAGGGCCGACAAAGTGACCATCACCGCCAGGTCCGCGGGCAGGCCGTTGACGCAGGGCCCGCCGAGGGCGCCGCGCAGGCCGTCCACGCCGTAGCTCAGGGGGTCCAGCTTCATCACGATGTCCATGCCCGCGGGCAGCCCCTCGCTCGGGAACAGCGCCCCGGAGAGGAAGAAGACGGGCATGATCAGGAAGTTCATGATCAGCTGGAAGCCCTGCATGTCCTCCAGCCGGCAGGCCAGGGCGGTGCCCAAGGCCGTGAAAAGCAGGGCGATCAGGAAGAGGAACAAGAGGGCCAGGGGGAACGTCATCCAGTCGCCCACCCTGAAGCCGGCCAGGAACGTGCAGCCCAGGACCAGCAAGCCCTGGACCGTGGCCACGGTGGCGCCGCCCAGGTTCCGGCCCAGCATGATGGTGATGCGCGGCACCGGGGCGACCAGGGTCTCCTTCAGGAACCCGAACTGCTTGTCCCAGATGACCTCGATGCCGGAGAACATGGCCGTGAAGAGCGCGCCCATGGCCACCACGCCCGGGGCCAGGAACTGGATGAAGTTCCCGCCGCCGGCCCTGCGGTACATGGGCCCGAAGCCGAAGCCCAGCGCCACCAGGAACAGCAGCGGCTGGCCCAGCGAGCCCACCAGCCGGGCCCGCGAGCGCAGGTAGCGTTTGATCTGCCTGAGCCAGAGCGCAAACAATACTTCCATCAGCGCCTCCACATCTTGCGGAACTGGCGCAGGCGGTCCACGCCCCCGGCCTCTTCCTGGCGCAGGCCGTGGCCGGTGAGCTTGATGAAGGCCGCCTCCAGGCTCTTGGTGCGGGTGGCCTTGCGCAGCTCGGCGGCCGTGCCCTGGGCCACCAGCCTGCCGTGGTCGATGACCGCGATGCGGCCCGCCACCTTCTCCGCCTCCTCCAGGTAATGGGTGGTGAGGAAGACGGTGGTCCCGGATTTCTTGCACAGCTTGCCCACGTAGTCCCAAAGGTGCTGCCGGGTCTGGGGGTCCAGCCCCACGGTGGGCTCGTCCAGGAAGAGCACGCGCGGCTCGTGCATGAGGGCCCGCGCGATCTCCAGGCGCCGCTTCATGCCGCCGGAAAAGCGCTTCACCGGGTCGGAGCGCCGGTCCCAGAGCTCGACCAGGGTCAGGAGCTCCTCGGTCCGACGCCGCCGCAGGGCCTTGGCCAGGCCGTACATGGCCCCGTGCAGGTCCATGTTCTCGGCCGCGGTCAGCTCGTCGTCCACGCTGGGGTCCTGGAACACGATGCCGAAGCAGCGCCGGGCCGCCCTGGGATCCTTCGCCACGTCGAAGCCACAGAGCTTGAGGCTGCCCGCGCTCGGCGCCAGCAAGGTGGTGAGCATCTTGATGGTGGTGGTCTTGCCCGCCCCGTTGGGGCCCAGGAAGGCGAAGACCCCGCCGGCCTCCACGCTCAGGTCCAGGTTGTCCACGGCCTTGAACGCGCCGAAGGAACGGCTGAGGCCGCGGATCTCGATGGCGTATTCCGGGGGGGATTTCGGCTTGCGGAGGGTCATGCGGCACCTGTTGAAAGTCGGCATGATGTTCAGGCAAAGCCGTCCGGCAGGCAAGCCCGCCCATGGACCCGCAACAATTAGATACAGGCGCCCCTGGGCCTGGGCGCGCGCGCCCGGCCCGTGTTAAGATCCCCTGCCCCCGCTCTTGGACCCCGATGAACCGGACCCTGCGAAGCATCCTCCTGGCCGGCCTGGCCTGCGCCGCCCTCGGCGCCTGCGCCGCGCTCAGCCTGGCGTCCCGCTGGAGCGCCCAGCCCCTGCTGCTGGACGGGGATGAGCACGACTGGCGGTACGTGGACGCCGCCACCCTGGGGCCCGTGACCCTGAAGGCCCGCAACACGGCCAAGGACCTCTACCTTTATTTCAGCGCCAGCGACGAAAGCGTGAAGGCGCAGTGGCTGGGGCTGTTCCAGCAGCAGGTCACGGTGTGGCTGGACCCCGCCGGCCGGCACGAACGCAAGCAGGGCCTGCGCCTGGCCCTGGTGGCCCCTCCCGGCACGCCGCCCCCTTGGCACGCCAAGGACGAGTGGGCCTACCTGAACAGCTGCGTCCAGGGCGTCTCGCGGGTGCAGGCCATGCCGGACGGGACGGTCCGTTCCATCAGCTTGAGCGCCCAGGAGGGCGCCACCGAGCTGCACCTGGTGGGCAACCGCCTGGCCCTGCAGCTGCGCATCCCCCTGGAACCTGCCCAGCCCGGGCTCTGGGCCGCGGGCGTGCCCGCGGGCGGCCGCCTGACCCTGGTGATGGAGACCAGCCCCATCGACCCCGCCCTGGGCTCCGCCGTGCTGCACGGCGCGGTGCTGCCGGCCTACCGCGGCCAGCCCGGCTCCCCGCCGCCGGACATACACCCCAATCCCATCGCCCCGCTGCCGCTCCGCTCCGAGGATCCGGGCGACGACCAGACCCTCTACGAGGTGCCGTCCCCGCTGCTGCTTTGGGCCAGCCTGAACCTGGCGCCGCCCCAGCCGTAAAAAACAAAAGGCCCCGGACTGAACCGGGGCCTTTCTTTTGGTTCGGATTTTTTGGACGCCTAGACGCCCACCCGCCGGCGCACGGTCTTGCGGGTCTTGGTCTTGGCCAGGCGCGGCGTTTCGAATCCGGCGGTGGACTGCGCCGTCGCCACGACCAGGTCGTCGTTGGGAAGGCGGAACGTGCGGAAGCCTCCGCCATTGTCGGATTCGACCAGCACTTGGATGTGGTCCGGGGTCAGGTGCTCCACCTTCAACCGGCCCAATTCCGGCATCTGCTTGTGTTGAATGATTTGGCCCAGTGAAAAAGCGCTCATGATGCTCCCTCTTGCCTAAGCTTGGTTTCCAGCCGGACTAGGCGCATCCGGTCCCCTTCATTGTGCGCCTCGCCGGGGCGCGGGTCAAAACAATGCGCGGCGGGCCCCGCCCTATTCCCACAATCCCCTTACGCCACCGGCGCTTTCGAGGACATAAAGATTGGGTAAACGGCCCGGCCCGGCGGCCTCAGCGCATCACCGTCACCCAACGCCCGGAACTGACTGAACCCTTGGAACCTGTGTAGGTCGCCAGGGCGTAATAGGCGCCAAAGGCCAACGCTTGGCCCGCGCTGTTCTTCACGTTCCACCCGATCTCCTGAAGGCCGCCGCCGGCCAGCGCGGCGCCGACGGTGGCGACCTTTTCGCCTCTCAGGGTGTAGAGGGCGATCTCCACACGGCCCGCCCCGGGCGCACAGACCACGAAATGGGCCCCAGCCGCTGGGATGGGGTTGGGATAGACCGCCGCCACGGTGAAAGGGCAGCCGGCGCCGGGGGGCGCCGGCGACGTGGCCACCGGGCTCGGGGTCCAGCTGGGCATGGGGCTGGGGCTGGGGGTCCGGCTGGCGACGGGACTGGCGACGGCCGTGGGACTGGGGCTGGCGCTTGGGCTGGGCGTCGCGCTCAGCACGGGCGTGGCGGTGGCATAGGCCAGGGGCCCGCCGAACTTGCAGACAAAAGCTTCCCCATGCCCAGCGGCGGAGCTCTGCAAGACCCCGCCGGTGGCGACGATGCCCCCATCGCTGTGGCCTGCCACATAGATGTTTCCGCTGGGGTCGAGGGCGATGGAGCTGCCCCCGTTGCTGCCCAGCATGGTCTGGTTCACGCCCAGTTCGGCCAGGGCGCTGCCGTCGGCGTTCAACCCAAAGGCCAGGACCATGGAATTGGGCTCCCCCGGCGGAGGAGGGTCGCCCACGGGGATGGGGACGATGTAGCTCAAGCCGGCGTCGCCGCTCACATAGGCGTTCCCGGCGGCGTCCACCGCGATGCCGGTGCCCTCGGAGCCGCCGATGGCGTCGCCATAGGCGTAAGTGGAATAGACCAAGGCGCTGCCGCCGGCGTTGAGCTTGGCCACAAAGACCTGGCTGCGGCCGCCGGACACGGTGTCGTAGGCGCCGGCCGTCACCGGGAAATCCTTCCGGGTGTTGCCGGTCACGTAGGCGCAACCCTGGCCGTCAACGGCGATGGCCTCAGCCATTTCGTACGAATCGCCGCCCAAAAACGTGGAGTAGACCAGCGCGCTTCCGGCCGGATTCAGCTTGGACACAAAGGCGTCAAAGACGCCGCCGCCGAAGACGGTCTGGTAGGCCCCCGCCGTGACCGGAAACGGGCTGCCGGCCGTGCCCGCCAGGTAGGCCGCGCCGGCCGTGTCCACCGCCACATAGAGGTATTGGATGAACGCGGGCCCGCCGAAGTAGGTGGAATAAACCTGGGCGCTGCCGCTGGGGTTCAGCTTGGTCAAAAAACCGTTGAGGCCAAGCACCGGCGGGGACATGGGGGTTGTCTGGTAGGCGCCCGCGGTGACCGGGAAGCCCGCCCCGGCCCAGCCCGCCACGTAGGCGTCGCCCGCGCTGTCCAGGGCGATGCTGGTGCCCGCGGCATAGCTGTCGCCGCTCAAGTAGGTGGAATAGACCAGGCTGGAACCATCCACGCTCAGTTCGGCGGCGAAAGCCATGGTGCTGTCCAAGATGTCCGGCATCGCGGTCTCAAAGGCGCCGGCGGTGGTGGGGAAATGCCCCTGGTTGTAGCCCGTGATATAGGCGTTCCCCGCGGCATTGACGCAGATGGCCTGGCCTTTGCTTGGCTGGTCCCCGCCGAGATAGGTGGCATAGACCAGGGCCGTGCCGCTTGGATTGAGCTTGGCCACAAAGGCGCTCATGTCGGACCCGATCCCTGTCTGGTAGGCGCCCGCGGTCACCTGGATGCCCGCGCCGCCCCAACCAGTGATGTAGGCGCAGCCCGCCGGGTCCGCGGCCACGCCCAAGGCGGTGGCGGCCCCCGTGGCGCCGTAGTAGGTCTGGTAGTCCAGCACCGGGTCGATCACCAGGGTTTCGCCCGCGGCGAGCCCGGCCACCTCGAAGCCGATGCGGTGGCGGCCCCGCAGCGCGTAGCGTCCCTGCAAGGGCCGGGCGCCAGGGCCCGTGACCCGGCAAAGCGGCCGGTGGAAGCGCAGTGTCCCTCCCTTGCTCCGCAGCTCCAGGTTGCCGCCCGCATCCAGGCGCGGGCTCGCGCCCCGGATGGACCACTCGATGGCGCGCCAATCCGCGCCGGGCCGGGCCACAAAGTCATACTCCAGATGACCTTGATTCCCGTAATAGGCCAGGTTGATGCCGGGGTAAACGTCCTGGAATTCCGCCCGGTCAAATTGCGGCACATGCACGGTCCAGTGCCTGGGGTCGCTGCCCCGGAGGTAGTTGCTTTGCCCCGGCTGCCGCCCCTGCAGCCCGCCCTTGGCCGACGGGTCGGCGCCCATCAGGTCCAGGCTGACGACGGCATGGCTCAGCCGCAGCACGGCCTTGGCCGGGGCCAGGCCCAAGCTGTAGCCGCCCCCGTTGGAGAGGAACCGGAAGGATGGGCCGGCCTGGCCCAGGTTGGGTTCAAAACTGAGGGGCAGATTTCCGTAACCCCGCGCCCCTGCGGCGGGCCTGACATGGCCGCGGTGGCAGCCAACATAGGCAAGCGCAGCCACGGCGCAGAGGCCCGCGCCGGACAGCCATGCCAAGACCTTGCGAAGTGGGCGCCATGCGCCCAAGCGAGACAGCACTCCCAACCCCCACCCTTGGCGCCGCCCGCGGTGGCCGGCACCCTCCCTATCGTCCATCCTAGGCCAGCCTGAAGGCCTTGGCCAAAAAAAAGAGCCCTGCCAAAGGCGGCAGGGCTTCTTGTTTGGGATCACTTTCCAGAAGACTAATGCGTTGGCGTCGACCAAGGAAGGTGCGGGCCCGGCACCGCGGCCGTGGGCGTGGCCGTCGGCTGCTGGGACGGGGCGTACTGCACTTCCGGGGCGGGCGCCACCGGCTGCACGGTCTGGCCCAGGGTGCTTTCCATCTGCTGGGCCGCGTCCTCAAAATCGCCGCGGCGGCGGTCCAATTCCTGCTCGTCGTCGCGCAGGGCCTGCACGCCGGTGCCGTTGCCCGGCAGGCCCGGGCCGGTGTAGAGCTGGCCGGACTCGGGCAGGGCCGCGTCCAGGGCCCGGGCCGAGTCGCCGGCCCGGCGCTGGAAGGTCTCGGCCGCGAGCAGGTCCTGCTCCATCACCTCCAGGATCTGGCGTTCGCTGTGCAGGACGCCCCGGTCGGCCCCGGCGTTGCGCTGGATCTCGAAGGCGTTCTGGTCCGTGCGCAGCCGGCCTTCCATGGCGTCCATGGCCTGGTTCAGCTTGTCCGGGAAGGCCTCGGCCTCCTTGCGCAGCGATGCCACGTCCTCGTGGGTGATGCCGAACTGGCGCTGCTGGTCCAGGAAGTCCTTGTGGGCCTCGTCAAAGCCCTGGCGCGAGGCCTCCATGTTGGCCCGCAGCGGCTGGAAGCGGGCGTCCAGGTCCTGGTATTCGCTCCAAGCCGTCACCTGGTCCGCCCGGACCTCCAGCTGCTGGTCGGCCAGCCGGTCGAAGCGCTCCTCAAAGCGCGCCAAGCGCTCCCGGCTTTGGTGCAGCGCCACGATCTGCCGGTCCATGCCGTCCAGGTCCACGGCCATCAAGGGATAGGGGCTGACGTTGGGGGTGCTGGTGTGGGCCAGCAGGTCGTCCAGCACGGCCTTGTCCTGGGCCTTGACCGCCTCGCAGCGGCCGGCGATGTCCATGTAGCTGTCGTAGTAGCGCCGCCGGGCGGCCAGGTTCACGTGGGCCGTGCAGCCGGCTACGACGAAGGCGGCCAGGGCCAGAAGCGCGAATCGGGGGTGACGCATGCGAGCCCAAAAGCGGGAGGTGCCGGAAGTATGCCAAAGCAGGGCTGGGCCGTAAAGACGGCTCAGAACTTCACGGTCACGCCGCCGGCCTGGCGGTTGCCCAGGCCGTCCGGGTCCCATTCAAAAGCGTAGTCGAACACATAAGGCAGGATGGTCCAGTCCAGCCCGGCGCAGGGG
>Ga0210401_10007591_pt1 | contig 10859 bp, 10 predicted proteins | sample IncBWH32MmetaG_FD_150866 | JGI IMG/M metagenome (GOLD analysis project Ga0210401, IMG submission 150866) | Forest soil microbial communities from Barre Woods Harvard Forest LTER site, Petersham, Massachusetts, United States - Inc-BW-H-32-M | ecosystem: Environmental > Terrestrial > Soil >... | reverse complement strand
TTGCGTCGAGCACTTACTGCCCGGACTACCTGAGCAAGTCGAGCCAGCACACCACCCAGCCGCTTATCCCCGGTCTTGGCCCCAAGCCACTAGGCCAGTAAGAAACGCTTGCTCCCCCGCCTGGACCCGAAAAGGAGACACGCCGCCACGGGCAGTCGGCCGCGATGCGCGGCTAACACCATGCGAGCCTGACCCGGTTGAGAGTGCCACCCCCGCAGTCGAGAAGGTGGCCCCGGCCCCGGCCTGTCTTAGTCGCCGGGTCCGGGCCACCGTCCGAAAATGGTTGGTGGCTAAGGTGTTACCCACCTTCTGGTCCGTTCCTCCATTCGCCCCGTAATCGCATATCGTCCTCGGCTGCTTGACACTGTGCCGCCAACTGCTGGTAAGCCGCGGATGTGTCGGAATTGGTGAACTGCTCGCCTAACCCGGCGGTGAGCATTCGGATCAACTCCATGACGAACTGCAGGGACCGTCCGCTGTTCAGCGCATCCTTTATCGCGTCGACCATGTCGCCGAACTGCAGGCCAGATGGAATCGTTGTGCGGCGGAATCAAATTCCACTTTTCCTTCCGGCCAAACGGGGGACGCTTCCGAATGCTAACCAGTGGTCAGTGCGCTTTTGGGCAGATATGCCGACCGCGCGACCGCGAGCGCGTCGTGGTGCCTGCTGTGCGGCCAGTAGACGCTGAGAAGCGGGAGTCGAAATAGCGGACCGCCCCGATGACTAACTAGGGCCGTGCGCCACCGATCCTCGGTCTGATCAGTCATTGTCCGTCTTGGCGTCGGAGTTCGGCGTGGTGGTCCACCAGCGCGGCAAGTAGCGCGCGGGCCTGCTCCAGGGAGCCGAGATTGTGCCCTGGACCGGTTGACGGGTGGAGAACCACATCGCCACCGGACGCGGTGGCGCTGTCGATTGCGACCTGTAGATCAGCGATCAGCAGGACCAGGCTCGCACGCGCGTCCGCGTTATTGGTCATGGGTTCACCCCTCGGGCTCGGTGATCGCCATGTCGACGGCTTTCTGAGCACAGTAATGGCATCGACCCCAGACGGCTGAGCCGCCCCCGAGGAGAGACAGGGGCGGCCCGATCAACTATTTCGACGTGGACTAAGGCGTTCAGGTTCCCGGCGGGAAGACCCAAGTTCCCAAATCTGGATCCCAGGTCCCGGGCACAGGCCCTCAGCCGCGCTCAGCGGGACTGGCGAACGGGTTGGGATGCCTGCACATCTCCGCCCAGATAGCAGCGCTGCAGACCGGCGATGTGGGCCTCCGCTTCGTTGATGTCTCGCCGCAACGCTGCGGCTTCTAACTGCGCGCCGTGTCTTTCCAGCCAGGTCATCCGTCTAATCATCTTGTCCCGCACATCGCTCAAAGCCCGGATCAGTACCACGGCCTGAGCTGCATCGCGTTCACCCATCACCACCACATAGGGCTACCCGGTTCCCGGCGGGAATACCCAACTTCCAGTGTCGGGTGACCAGTTCCCTGCGCAGGCCCGCGGCTGCACCGCGCATCTCGGCGGGTACGTTTGCAAACCTCCGACACTCGGCCCTCCCGGACCCTGGATGACGTAGCCCGGCCCCGGTGCGGGTGTCGGGTCGGCGACGGCAGTACCGGTCCCGGCAGCCATGGCGATCACCAGAGCCACCAGGACAGCGCCCGCCTTACTCACGGTCATGCGTCGATCTTCGCGTCGGTGTCCGACAATGCGTCGAGTTCATCGGTGGTGTTCATTTGCTGTGCCTCCGACTCATTGGTTGGTGAATGAGTGGAGAAGCCGGCGGATCGTTTGCGTCCGGAAGTCACACGTAGGGCACGAGGCTTGGTTTGCAGATCTAGATACATTGCCTGACCTGCTCAAACTCTTGCTCCCCCGCCTGGACTCGAACCAGGAACCCTTCGGTTAACAGCCGAATGCTCTGCCAATTGAGCTACGGAGGACTGCCCTTTTCCGCACGCCTGGTGAGCGCGGATCGAGGGATGACTCTAGCGTACCGGCGTGCTGAGGCCCAACAGATTGATGGCCCACCGAGCGGCGCGACCTCGCGGGGATGGGGCAGGATGGACGCAAAGCATCAACGTCGTCTGGAGGGACCGCTTTGATCCGGTATGCCGTCGTGCTGGGACTGGGCTACGTGCTGGGCGCGAAGGCCGGGCGACGCCGCTACGAGCAGCTCGTGGGCACCTACCGCGCGCTGACCAGCAGTCCCGCCGCCAAGTCGGTGATCGAAGGGGGACGCCGCAAGATCGCGAATCGGGTCTCGCCCGATACGCGGATGGTGACGTTGACCGAGATCGACAACGAGACCAGCGTCGTCGAGCCGCAACGAGCTGACTAGGCGGTGAGGTCGTCGCCGCTGGCCTGCTGCAACAGGCTGCGCCGATACGCCTCCATCGCGACCAGGTCGCCGAACAGCGCGTGGTACTCGTCGCCCTGCTCGACCGGTGACATCCGCTGCAGTTTCGACTTGACCTCTGCGATCTGCCGGCCGACCCAGACCTCTTGCAGGCGGGCCAGCACGCTGGCGATGTAGCGCGGCAGCTTGTCGTCGTCGTTGACCCGGATGCTCTCGACCCCAAGCTCGTTGATCAGTCCGCCGGCCGCCGGCGACGGCGCCTTCTGGCGCACCGCATCGAGCCACTCGGCCCCACCGATGGCGGTCGCGGTGCCGCCGGCGCCCAAGATCGCCGTGCACACCGCGGCGTAGCCGGGATGGGTGAAACTCTCCACGGTCAGCGTGTCGAACACCGGCCCGGCCAGCGCCGGGTACTGCAACGCCGACTTGAGCGCCTCACGCTGTGGCCAGAGCGTGGGGTCGTGCGGGTCGGGGCGAAGGGCGGTGAATTCGGCCGCGCCGGAGTCGGCCTCGGCTGCGGCGGCACGGCGGGGCTTGGCACGGCTCTGGCTCGTGGGGCTCTTGGCCTCCTCACGCACCCGGCCGACGACCTGTGCCACATCCGACCAGCCGACCCAGCCCGCCAGTTGGCGCGCGTACTCGTCGCGCAGCGTGGGGTCTTTGATCTGAGCGACCATCGGTACGCAGCGGCGCAGCGCGGCCACCCGGCCCTCGGCGCTGTCCAAGTCGATCTCGCTCAGTGCCGCACGAATCGCGAACTCGAACAACGGAGTTCGCCGCGCCACCAGATCCCGCAGCGCGCCGTCGCCGGACGCCAGCCGCAGATCGCAGGGGTCCATGCCGTCGGGGGCGACCGCGACGAACGATTGTCCCGCCAGGTGTTGCTCGCCGCCGAACGCCTTGAGCGCCGCCGCCTTGCCTGCCTCGTCACCGTCGAAGACATAGATCAGCTCACCGCGAAAGAAGCTGTCGTCCATCATGAGTCGGCGCAGCATCGCCAGATGCTCGTCACCGAACGCGGTGCCGCACGACGCGACGGCGGTGGTGACCCCGGAAAGGTGCATCGCCATCACGTCGGTGTAGCCCTCGACGACGACGGCCTGATGACCCTTGGCAATGTCACGCTTGGCCAGGTCGATGCCGAACATCACCGCGGACTTCTTGTACAGCGGCGTCTCGGGGGTGTTGATGTACTTAGCCTCCATCGGGTCGTCGTCGAACAATCGGCGCGCCCCGAACCCGATCACCTCGCCGGCCGATGTCCTGATGGGCCACAGCAGGCGGCGGTGGAAACGGTCCATCGGGCCGCGGCGTCCCTGTCGGGACAGGCCCGCAGTCTCCAATTCCTTGAACTCAAACCCTTTGCGCTGCAAGTGTTTTGTCAGCGTGTCCCAGCCCGACGGGGCGAACCCGCAACCGAAGCGGTGAGCAGCCTCGCCGTCGAAGTTTCGCTCAGTCAGGTACTTGCGGGCCGGCGCCGCCTCGTCAGACTCGAGCGCCTGGGCGTAGAACGCCGCTGCCTCGGCGTTGGCCCCGATGAGCCTGCTGCGGCTGCCACGGTCACGCTGCACATTGGTGGCCGCCGCGCCGGTGTAGGTGATGGTGTGACCGACCCGGTCGGCGAGCAGCTCGACCGCCTCGACGAAGCCGACGTGCTCGATCTTTTGGATGAACGCGTACACGTCGCCGCCCTCGGCGCAGCCGAAGCAATGGAACTGGCCGTGGTTAGGGCGGACATGAAACGACGGTGACTTCTCGTCGTGAAACGGGCACAGGCCCTTGAGCGAGTCGGCGCCGGCGCGCTTGAGTTGTACGTAGTCGCCGACGACGTCCTCGATGTGGGCCTTTTCGCGGATGGCGGCGATGTCACGATCGGAGATCCGGCCAGCCATCGGCTCAGTCTAGAACGCCGGCCCGGCGACGATGTCCGGACGACGAACTGCGTTGGTAGCTAACCGGTGCCGATCACGCCGCACGCAATGCGCTTCTCGGCGTCGGGACCGTACTCCCCGCCGTGCACCATCAGGGCTGTCTTGTTGCCCGCCAGCAAGTCGTCCCTGGTGAACGCGTCAGTGGTTGTCACCAGGTAGGCGGCACCGTCCTTGCGCACGTCCAGCGTGGAGAGGTCACCGCTGGGGGGTTCACCGGTGTGCCCCGGTGCCTGGTAGTGCATGCCGGCCGACATGAAGTCGCCGGGCGCACCACCCATCGGGTCAGGCGAGTTGGGCTCGCATTTGCCGATCTCGTGGATGTGCATGCTGTGCAGGCCCGGCGCCAGGATGCCGTTCGCGGTTGTCTTCACCGTGACAGTGGCATAGCCGTTGGCGAATTCGAAGGTGGCCGTGGCCACCGAGCGACCGTCAGCGGTGTGCAGTTCGGCGCTGAGTGTTTGGGCACTTGGCGGCGCGCTCGTTGAGGAGGACGCCTCATCGGACTGCTGATGGGAGCTGCAGGCGCTGAGGACGACGGCGGACAACGTGGCGACAACGACATTGGTGTGCTTGGACATAAACCGCAGCCTAGTGCGGTCACCGGGCTGTGCAGGATCGCCCGCCTCCTCAGCCCGCCGTTCCGGCGCGCATCGTCACCGGGCTAGGTGGTCTCGATGCGTTCCAGGCGTCCCTCGGTGAATGAGGCGATCTGGTCGACGATGACGCGCAGCCGCTCGCCATCGTCGGCCGCGGTGTTGAACGCCGGCACGAACACCGGGTCGAGTGTTGTGGGCGCGCCGGCCAGCAGCCGGTGCGCCACGCGATGGATGCGTTCGCGCTGCGAGCGCTGACGCTCCTGATGACGCGGATCGGACATGATGAACTGCAACGCCAGGGTCTTGAGCAGCGCAACCTCGGCCCGCACCACTTCGGGGACCTGCAAGTCGGTTTGGTAGCGGGCGAGTTGCCCGGAGCCGGCCGCCGCCCGCGTGGCCGCGATCGCCGCGGAGACGAACCGGCCCACCAGCTCGCTGGTCAGCTGCTTGAGCGCGACCGAGGCCGCCAGCGTGGCGTCGTACTTACCGACCCCGGCGACTACCGGTAACCCGGACAGCCGGTGCGCGGCAGCAACGAGATCGTCGGCGCGCACCCGGGCGAAGTCGCGCTCCCCCACTTTGGCCAGCGCGGCGGCCTCGTCGTCATCGGCGAGCACCCGCAAGTCGATCCGGCCGGCGACGACGCCGTCCTCCACGTCATGCACCGAATAGGCGACGTCGTCGGCCCAGTCCATCACTTGGGCTTCCAGGCAGGCCCGGTCTGCCGGCGCTTTTTCACGTACCCACGCGGCGGCGTCGCTGTCGAAGTCGTAGAAGCCGAACTTGCGTCGATCTTGACCCCGCGTCCAGGGATATTTGGTGACGGCATCCAACCCCGCCCGGGTCAGGTTCAGCCCCACGCTATGCCCTTGCGGATCAAGGACTTTGGGCTCCAGGCTGGTCAGGATCCGGAAGTTCTGCGCATTACCCTCAAAGCCGCCGTGCGCCGCCGCGAACTCATCGAGCGCCTGCTCGCCGTTGTGCCCGTACGGCGGGTGCCCGATGTCGTGGGCCAATCCGGCCATGTCGACAAGGTCGGGGTCGCAGCCCAGCCCGATCGCCATCCCGCGCCCGATCTGGGCGACCTCCAGCGAATGGGTCAGTCGCGTGCGCGGAGTGTCGCTGTCCCGCGGCCCGACGACCTGTGTCTTGTCAGCAAGGCGGCGCAGCGCGGCGCTGTGCAGGACCCTGGCGCGATCTCGCGCGAAGTCGCTGCGGTGCTGACCTTCGGTTCCCGGCAAGCCCGCGGCCTTCGGCGCTTCGGGAACCACCCGCTCGCGGTCGAAATCGTCATAGGGGTCTTGCTGACTCATCGACGCACAGTCTGCCAGCCCGACCCGGAAGCGGATTAGATTGACGAGCATGAGGACAGTCCGCTCGCTCGCCCTGTTGATGGCGACGCTGATCATCGCACTATTGGTGGCGCCGTCCGCCGCTGCGCAGCCGCCGTTCCGGCTGTCCACCTACGTCACCGATGACGCCGGGGTGTTGAACGGCTCGGGCCGCGCCGCGATCCAGTCGGCCACCGGCAAGCTCTACGCCGACCGCCACGTGCAGCTGTGGGTGGTTTTCGTCGACGACTTCTCCGGGCAGCCGGCCGTGAGCTGGGCGCAGAACACGCGCACGGCCAGCGACTTGGGCGACTTCGACGCGTTGCTCGCCGTCGCCACCGTTGACCATTCCTACGCGTTCCTGGTGCCCAACCGGGTGCAGACGATCAGCTCGGGTCAGGTCGACGATCTGCGACGTAACCAGATCGAACCGGCGCTGCGCCGCGGCGACTGGAGCGGTGCGGTCGTCGCGGCCGCCAACGGCCTCGACCGGGGACAGCCACCGACGAACTCGGCACCGCTGCTGATCGGGTTGGGCGTGATCCTTGTCGCGGTGCTCGTTTTGTACGTGGCGGTGCGTTACCGGCGGCGTCGACGGCGCGCGGCCGAGCTGGCCGCCGCCCGCCGGGTCGACGCCACCGACCCCGACGCACTGGCGGCGCTGTCGCTGGGTGCGCTCGACGACCTGTCGCGATGGAAAGTCGTCGACGTCGACAACGCGGTTCGCACCAGCACAAACGAGCTGGCGCTGGCGTTTGAGGAATTCGGCGAGCAGCGAACCCAGCCCTTCACCCGTGCGGTCGACAGCGCCAAAGCCGCTCTGGCACAGGCGTTCACCGTGCGCCAACAACTCGACGACGCGATACCCGAGACGCGCGCGCAACGGCGTGAGCTATTGACACAGGTGATCGTCTCGGCGGCGCGGGCCGATCGTGAGCTGGAATCACAGCGGGATGCCTTCGAAAAAATGCGCGACCTTGTGGTCAACGCGCCGGCGCGGCTCGACGGCCTGACCCAACAGATGGTCGAGCTGACGGCGCGCATCAGCCCGGCCGAACAGCGAATGGCCGAGCTGCGCAACGAATTCGACCCCGCTGCGCTGACTTCGGTCGCCACCAACGTCACGACCGCCAAGGATCGGCTGGCATTCGCCGACCAAAACCTCAGCCGCGCGCGTGATCTGGCCGCTAAGCCGGTCAGCGGCGAACAAAGCCCACTGGTCGACGCCGTGCAAGCTGCCGAATCGGCGCTGGGACAAGCCCAGGCGTTACTCGATGCGGTGGACAGCGCCGCCAATAACATTCACCACGCGGTCGCCACCCTGCCGTCGCTGATCGCCGACATTCAGACCGGTATCGGGCACGCCGACACGCAACTGCAGGGCGCGCTGAAAACCAAAACGGCGCACATCCGCGAATTGGCCAGTGCCCGTGACGCGGCGAACAGAGCCCTCGACGCCGCCCGCGCGAATGGTTCGGCCGATCCACTCGGCGCGTTCACCCAACTGACCAAGGCCGACGCCGATTTGAACCGGCTGCTGGCCACCGTCGCCGAGGAGCAGGCGACCGCCGACCGACTCAACCGTGCTTTCGAGCAAGCTTTGTTTACGGCGCAGTCGCGAATCCACGCCGTCTCCGATTACATCGACACCCGTCGCGGCAGCATCGGACCCGAGGCGCGGACCCGTCTCGCCGAGGCGAGCCGGCAACTGCAAGCCGCGCAAGACAAGCGCGAGGTCGACATCAGCGAAGCGATCAGCCGAGCCAATGCCGCAGCGACACTGGCCGATCAGGCTCAGTCACTGGCCGACGACGATGTCCGATCCGCTCAGCTCGCCTATACCGGACGCTACGGCGGCGGCAACAACATGGGCGCGATGATGGGCGGGATCATCATCGGCGACATGCTGGGCGGCGGTGGTTTCGGCGGCGGTGGTTTCGGCGGCGGCTGGGGCCCGACGTCGTTCGGCGGTTCGTCGGGCTCGGACGGCGGATTCATGGGCGGCGGCGGCCGGTTCTGAGGGAGCCCGACATGGGAAAGGCGCGGCAGCTCACCACGCCCTAGTGTGCTGCCGCGCCAAGTCTGAATCGCCGGCCAGATCGTCCGGGTAGCTAGATGATATTGGTCATGCGGGCAATAGTCGATAACGTTTGCGAAAATTCTTTTTCACATTTCTCGCCGCAACTTCTAGCAGGCCCGCAGCTGCGGTCCCAGATATTCGACCACCGCATCGATGGCCACCCGCTTCTGTGTCATCGCGTCACGTTCCCGGATGGTCACGGCGTGGTCCTCGAGCGAGTCGAAATCCACCGTCACGCAATAGGGGGTGCCGATCTCGTCCTGGCGCCGGTAACGCCGACCGATCGCGCCGGCGTCATCGAAGTCGACGTTCCAGTATTTGCGCAATTCGGCGGCCAGATCGCGGGCCTTGGGGCTGAGATCGGCGTGCCGCGACAGCGGCAGCACGGCGGCTTTGACCGGCGCCAGCCGCGGGTCAAGCCGCAACACGGTCCGTTTGTCCACGCCGCCCTTGGCGTTTGGCGCCTCGTCCTCGTGGTAGGCGTCGACCAAGAACGCCATGAATGAGCGCGTCAGACCGGCCGCCGGCTCGATCACGTAGGGCACATACCGGGTGTCGTTGACCTGATCATAGAAGGACAGGTCTACACCGGAATGCTTTGTGTGCGTGGATAAGTCGAAGTCAGTCCGGTTGGCGACCCCCTCGAGTTCACCCCACGGGTTGCCGGAGAAGCCGAACTTGTATTCGATGTCGACTGTGCGGTCGGAGTAATGCGACAGCTTTTCCTTCGGGTGCTCGAACAGTCGCAGGTTCTCCCGGTCGATGCCGAGGTCGACGTACCACTGCAACCGGGTGTCGATCCAATACTGGTGCCACTCCCGGGCGGTCGCGGGCTCGACGAAGAACTCCATCTCCATCTGCTCGAACTCGCGGGTGCGGAAGATGAAGTTGCCCGGGGTGATCTCGTTACGGAAGCTCTTGCCGATCTGGCCGATACCGAACGGCGGCTTGCGCCGCGCGGTCGTCACCACGTTGGCGAAGTTGACGAAAATCCCCTGCGCGGTCTCCGGCCGCAGATAGTGCAGGCCCTCCTCAGTCTCGATCGGACCGAGATAGGTCTTGAGCATCATGTTGAACTCGCGCGGCTCGGTCCACTGCCCCTTGGTGCCGCAGTCCGGGCAGGCGATCTCGGTCATCGGCACCGAATCGGGATCGGCGATCCCCTTTTTGGCCGCGACAGCCTCCTGCATGTGGTCCTGGCGATGCCGGTGGTGACAGTTCAGGCACTCGACCAGTGGGTCGTGGAACACCTCGACGTGCCCGGAGGCGACCCACACCTCTCGCGGCAGGATGATCGACGAGTCCAGGCCGACGACGTCGTCGCGGCCGGTGACGACCGCGCGCCACCACTGCCGCTTGATGTTCTCCTTGAGCTCCACCCCCAACGGCCCGTAGTCCCAGGCCGATTTGGTGCCGCCGTAGATCTCGCCGGCGGGATAAACCAGGCCGCGCCGCTTGGCGAGGTTGACGACGGTGTCGATGACGGACTCCACGAGGTGATGACTCCTGTCTTTCGCTGCGGGGACGATCGCGCCGGCAGTGAGCCGGTGCGCGCCGGTGAGCATCCGTCATCGTAACGATCAACCCCGGGCTCTTTGACATGCGTGATCGTGCATGTGACAGTGGAGGCAACTGGTAATGGTTTCCGATAGCCCAGCCCGAAAGTGACGGTCATGTCCCCCGCAGCATCAACCGAGAGCCACGGCGACATCGAATCCGGTGTGGGTGAACGCCATGAGCACGACGTTTCTGACTTCAGTGAGCTGCCGGCGCCACCGCCGCGGGAGATTCTGGAGGCCGCCGGTGAGCTGCTGCGGGCGCTGGCCGCGCCGGTGCGGATCGCCATTGTGCTGCAGTTACGCGAGTCTCAGCGCTGCGTCCACGAACTGGTCGACGCGCTGGGCGTGCCGCAGCCGCTGGTCAGCCAGCACCTCAAGATCCTCAAGGCGGCGGGCGTGGTCACCGGCGAGCGGTCGGGCCGCGAAGTGCTCTACACGCTGGTCGATCACCACTTGGCGCACATCGTGATCGACGCCGTCGCGCACGCCGGCGAGGACAAGCCATGACCGCTCGCGCCGGCGAGCGGTCGACCCGGCAGCGGGCGGCGATCGCCTCGCTACTGGACACGCTCGACGACTTCCGGTCGGCGCAGGAACTGCACGACGAGCTGCGGCAGCGCGGCGAGAACATCGGCCTGACCACCGTCTACCGGACGCTGCAATCCATGTCCGCCGCGGGCATGCTCGACACGCTGCGCACCGACACCGGTGAATCGGTCTACCGGCGCTGCTCGGAACACCATCACCACCACCTGGTGTGCCGCAGCTGCGGGTCGACGGTCGAGGTGGGCGACCACGAGGTCGAGGCGTGGGCAGCCGAAGTGGCGGCCCGACACGGCTTCTCCGATGTCAGCCACACCATCGAGATCTACGGCACCTGCTCGGACTGCCGCGGCCGGGGTTAACCCGTCAACGCGTGGCGGATTTCGGCGCCCTTTTCGAGGACCATCAGGATCAGCGTGCGCAGCGCGTCGTCGGTCAGGCCGCTGCCCGGGAAGTTGTAGC
>Ga0210401_10007589_pt1 | contig 10860 bp, 6 predicted proteins | sample IncBWH32MmetaG_FD_150866 | JGI IMG/M metagenome (GOLD analysis project Ga0210401, IMG submission 150866) | Forest soil microbial communities from Barre Woods Harvard Forest LTER site, Petersham, Massachusetts, United States - Inc-BW-H-32-M | ecosystem: Environmental > Terrestrial > Soil >... | reverse complement strand
CGCATCGCCCTGGAATGACGGCGGACCTAAATCAGCTCCCGCGATAGGTCGCGTAGCTCCACGGGGTGACCAGAAGCGGTACGTGCAGGTGGCCTTCCGGCTCGCTCACCGCAAAGCGCAGGGGGATGCGATCCAGGAACGGCGGATCGGCGAGCGGCACGCCGCGCGCGGCAAAATAGTCGCCGACCGCGAAACTCAGCTCATAACGGCCGATCGGCACCGGCCGGCCGCCGATCAGCGGCCGATCGGTGCGGCCGTCATCGTTGGTGATCGCGCGCGTGATCACGCGGCTCGGCCCGAGCTCGGACAACTCAACGAGCTCGATCGCAATTCCCGCCGCGGGCCTGCCGCTGCTTGTATCGAGCACATGGGTTGACAGCCGGCCGTGGACTTTGAGCCGCGCGTCACCAACGACAAGCTGATCGAGCCGCAGGGCCGCAATCCGGCAGATTTCCTTGATCGCATTCTGCGCCTCGGTGGCGGCGTCGTTCGGCAGGCGGCGCTCGAAATCCCTGAGAACGGAGTCCTTGGTATGGCGGCGGACACAGACGATGAAGGGAAAGCCGAATTTCGCGCGATAGGCAGCATTGACGCGCTGGAACGCGTCATATTCCGCGTCCGACAGCCGATCGAGCCCGGCGCTGTTCTGCTCGGCATTGGAATCGGCGGTGAGACCGGCGGCGCGCTGGGTCTTGTCGGCGAGATCGGGATGCGCCCTGATCAGAGCGAGCCGCACATCGCCCGGCGCGCGTTCCACGACCGCCTTGATGGCGTCGTACAATTCCTGGACGCCGGCGAACGGTCTCCGGGCCGCGACCTGCGCGGCGATGTCAGGCGAATATTCGACGACATTGCCGAGCGCGGCGACGAAGCCGTCCCTGCCGAGTGCGTTCAGTTCGGACAGAGCGATGGTCGACATGATCTAACCCAGGTTCGGCGCGCCGGAGGCGAGATGCATGAGGTTCTGGCGCCAATGCTGGGCGATCTCGAGCCTCGTCGGCACCCAGACCCGGTCGTGCGCCTGCACATAGTCGAGAAACCGCAGCAGCGCCGCGGCGCGGCCTGGCCGTCCGACCAGCCGGCAGTGTAGCCCAACCGACATCATCTTCGGCTGTGTCTCGCCTTCGGCGTAGAGCACGTCAAAGCTGTCCTTCAGATAGGTGAAGAACTGATCGCCGCCGCCAAAACCCTGCGCATTGACGAAGCGCATGTCGTTGGCATCGAGCGTATAGGGGATGATGAGCTGCGGACCTCCTGCACCGTTGATCCAATAAGGCAAATCGTCGGCATAGGAATCGCAGAGATAGAGGAAGCCGCCCGCCTCCATCAGAAGCCGGTTGGTATTGATCGAGGAGCGCCCGGTGTACCAGCCGAGCGGGCGGGCGCCCGTCGCCTCGGTGTGCACGCGGATCGCTTCCGCGATCTCGTGCCGCTCCTCGGCTTCCGACATGTCCTTGTGCTCGATCCATTTCAGGCTGTGGCTCGCGATGTCCCAGCCGGCCTCCTGCATGGCGGCGACCACCTCGGGATTGCGCTTCAGCGCGGTTGCGACGCCGAACACGGTGGTCTTGAGCTTGCGTTCGGTGAACATCCGCCACAGCCGCCAGAAGCCGGCGCGCGAGCCATATTCGAACATCGACTCGATGTTGGCGTGGCGTTTTCCAGGCCAGGGCTGCGCGCCCAATACATCCGACAAAAACGCCTCGGATGCGCGGTCGCCGTGCAAAATATTGTTCTCGCCGCCCTCCTCGAAATTGACCACGAACTGCACCGCGACGCGGGCGCCGCCGGGCCATTTCGGATCGGGCGGATTGCGGCCGTAGCCACGGAGATCGCGGGGATAGCCGCCGTCGGTCATTGCGCTCACTCCTTCGGCCGCCGGTCGTAGGACCAGCCAAACAGCCCACCGCGCTGTCCTTCCGGCTCGGCTGCCGGCGCCTGCCTGGCCTCGGCCTGCGGCGGCGGTGGAGGCGGCGCCGGCAGCTTCTCGCACGTCATCGAATAGACCAGCTTGCCGTCCTCGGTGCGGCCGATCGGCGCACAATCGTCGACGCGCTTGCTCGCCTGCTTCGGCGTGTCCTTGGGTGTCAGCCTTGTTTGCGACCAGGCCGGCACGGACACCATGAGCACGAGCAATACCAGCTTCTTCATCGAACACGCCCCACACCTTCGAAGACCATTGAAATGGATCGGCCTGGAGATGTCCACCGATCGACCGAGATGCACATCTTACCTTGCCGCATTTTTGAGCGCCCCTCTCCCGGTCGCGCACCGAAAACCCCGCCCTTCCGGCACCAATCGAACCGCGGACGCATGTCCCATGGGCAAGAGCTGCCCTTTGGAAGCGCTGGAAAAGGCACGCAATCGATGCAACAGATTGCGGCGGGGCCATTTGGCGGTCGTCCGTCCGCCGAACCGTTGATGCGAACGCGCGAAGCGCGGCGGCGTGACAGGTGGAAGCGGCGATGTGGGGAACGATCCTTTCCGAATGGCTGAGCCTGATCTTGCGCTGGCTGCATGTGGTGGCGGCGATCGGCTGGATCGGAAGCTCGTTCTACTTCATCCATCTCGATCTCAGCCTCAAGCCGGAGCGCGGTCTGCCTGAGGGCGTGCAGGGCGAGGCGTGGCAGGTCCATGGCGGCGGCTTCTACCGGATCATGAAATACCTGGTCGCGCCGTCGCAGATGCCGGACGAGCTGACCTGGTTCAAATGGGAGGCCTACACCACCTGGCTCTCCGGCTTTGCGCTGATGGTCGTGGTCTATTACCTCGATGCCGACCTGTTCCTGGTCGACAAGTCGATCCTCGATCTGACGCCGCTGCAGGCCGGCCTGTTCAGCCTCGGAAGCCTTGCGCTGGCCTGGCTGCTCTATGAGGCCGCCTGCCGCAGCGGGCTTGCCGCGCATGAGCTGCCGTTTGCGCTCGGCGGCTACGTCTTCCTGGTCGGATTGACCTACGCCTTCACGCATGTGCTCTCCGGGCGCGGCGCCTTCAACCAGATCGGCGCCATCATCGGCACCATCATGGTCGCCAACGTCTTTGCCCTGATCATCCCGAACCAGAAGAAGATCGTTGCGGCGCTGCTGGCCGGCCAGGCGCCGGAGGCGAAACTCGGCAAGACCTCCAAGGAACGCTCGGTCCACAACAACTATCTGACCTTGCCGGTCGTCGTGCTGATGATCAGCAATCACTACCCGCTGCTGTTCGCCACCCGCTACAATTGGCTGATCGTCGCGATCGTGCTCGCGCTCGGCCCGATCATCCGGCACTTCTTCAACGAGCGCCATGCCGGCCGCGCCTCGCCGTGGTGGGTGTGGGGCATCGCTGCGCTCGGCATGATCGCAATCGCTCTGTTGTCGGCGGCCGGCCCGCGCGACGCCAAAGCGGCCTCGCTCCCCGCGCCGCCGACCTATGCGCAAGTCGAGGAGATCGTGCTCTCCCGCTGCAGCATGTGTCATGCCGCGGAACCGGTGTGGACCGGCATCATGATTGCGCCGAAGGCGGTGCTGCTCGACTCAACCGACCACATCAAGCGCAATGCGCGGCTGATCGGGCGGGTGGCGGCGTGGTCGAGCGCGATGCCGCCGGGCAACGTCACCGAGATCACCGCTGACGAGCGCGCGGTTCTCGCGGCATGGGTGGCGAGCCAGGGGCTGTGAGCTCTCATCGCCGTCATTCCGGGGGCGACAAAATTAATCTTGTCCGCTCAATCCGAAATCGCTTCGACGACGATCAGCAAGGTGAGGCCGGTCTTGACGATCGCCTCGCGTTCGGGCCGCGTCAGGATGATGCAGCCGTCCGACGCATTGCCGGGATGCGAGATCGAGTCGCCGTGAATCAGAAATCCTGAACGGCCGCACATGTCGTTCGCCGGATCGGGGGTGAGGCGCAGTGAGTAGGGCGACGGTCCGACGATCGGAGGACCGATGGTGTAGCGGCCGCGCGGGAGCGGCCCGGTTTCCTTGACGCACTGCTTGCTCGGGTCGTTCTTGCCGCCGCGCGACGCCGATCCGGAATAGCCCACGCCGATGGTGTCGTAGGTTCCGGATTCCCTGACCAGCATGCGGCCACTGGCCTGCTCGTAGATCAGGCAATCCGGTTCGGCGGCCAGCGCCTGCGCCGCGAACGCCGGCGCGGCCATTGGGCCCGGCGCAGCGATATCCGCGACCACGATCTTCGCGTTGGCGATCCTGCCGTCTTCGCCCAGCGACAGCCGTCCGCCGCCAAAGCGGCGCAAATCCTCGATCACGGCGACGACCCGCGCAATGCTGTCGGGCAGGACGAGATCGGAGTCCGCATTTTGGAGCGGGCCGGACAGATTGATGCAGCCGATCGTGCTGCCATAATGGTCGGCCGGATGCACCAGGATCGCGGTGCGGTCGCCGGTGTCGAGCAATTCGAGCGCGGGCCGTGGATGGCTTCCATCGACGTGGTAGCCGGTGGTGCGATATTTCGCGCTGGCGTGCGAGGCCAGCGGATAAGTGCCGGCAGCGATGCAGCGATGCTCGCGGACGCCGGTCGGGCCGTTGTCGCCCGGGCCCTGACGCTCGACCGTCGTGCCCATCAGCGTGTCCTGAACGACGCCGTCATGCAGCACCGCATAGGATCCGACGGTGCGCGCAAATCCCTCGCCGGCGCGCAGTTCGCTCCTGAGGCGGCGGACCGAGAGCACCCAGCCCGGTGATGGCGGCGCGGCAAGCGCTCCGGGCGCCGCTGGAGCGGCGGCTGCGGCTGCGATCGGCGGCGCCGGCGGGGGCGGTGCCGCCGCGGCGGCCATCGCCACCGTGACGAACACCGGCGTGTCGTAGAGCACATCCCAGAACTGCTCCGGCGACTCATCCCAGTTCCAGAAGCCATAACCCGGATAGGCGTCCGGCTTGTCCGCATGCAGCGCCGACACCAGTTCGATGAACTCCCGCGCACCGTTGGCACAGGCGACCGGATCGACGAAACCGCCCTCGCTCGATTTCGGCTTCTGCATGAAGGCTGCGCCGACCGGAAAGAACGGCTTGCTCAGAACGGCGTTCTCGCGCTCGGCCCATTCCAAGCGGCTCGCGATGCTCCTCGACTGTCCGTAATAGACCTGGGGCGCATTGACGTCGATCTCGACGCCGATGGTCAGCGCATACGATTTCGGATGCACGGAGATGATGTCGTTGCTCGACATCACCATCAGCTTGCCCGCGGCGCTCATCGCCTGCTTCAGCGACTGCGCATACAGCGCCGCGGTCGCTTGCGTTCCCTTGAAGTAGTTGGCGCCGTCCTCGTTGTCGACGACGATGCCCGCGAGATCGAAGGACGCCGCGGTCTGCGCAGCGAATGCGACCTCGTCCCGCGCCGCCTGCTCGGTCGCGCACCACGGCACGTGATAGCCGAGTACGGAGAGTCCCGCCGCGTTGCATTTGTCGATGAAGCCGCGGAACAGATCGGCGGTCGCGCCCTTGATGTTGGCGAAGGGCTGCGTGCCGTCGCCGATCTTGACCCACACGCTCGAGAGTTTTGCGCGCACGGCCTTGGCGATCGCGTCATCGATCGTTTGTGGGGTCAGGATCTTTCGCAACTGCCAGATGTAAATCGCCCGGCCGGTCAGCATGATCCCTCCCGCAACAAAGAACTGATCACTCGATCCATCTGATATGTGATTGACCGTCGAATCAACCCCAATTTGCGCGGCCACTCGCCGCTCGGTTAACGAGCGACCGGCCTTCTGCGTCTTTCATCACCATTGACAATCCTGCAACGTCCAGTTTTTCTAACGCGCAGGTTCTATCGAAGCTTTTTGCGTGCCTGATCGTGTGTGCGTCGCGTGATTTTCGCGCGGCATGAGTGGCGTTTCTGGTAGAGGAATAGGACCATGGCGAGGTGGCAGCGTGCCATTTGGATGCCTCTGCCGTGGGATGGCGGGGACTATGTCGCCGACGCTCCCTTCAAGATCGTCCACCACACGACCGAGGGCTCGACCGCCGAGGGCGCGTTCGGCACCTACCAGCAGACCCATTCCATCCCGCACTTCACAGTCGACGCCGCGCATATCTACCAGCATCTCGACACCGGAATCGCCGCAAGAGCGCTGCGACATACCGGAAGCGTCGAGACCAACCGCAGTTCGGCCATTCAATTCGAGCTCGTCGGGTTTGCCGGACGGCCGAAAGACCGCGCCGCGCTGACCAATGCCGGGCTGTTGTGCCGCTGGATCGAAGCCACCCATGGCGTGACGCCGGTGTGGCCGAGCGGCTATCCGAATCCGCCGCAAAACGGCGGCGATCCCGGTCATCACAACCGCAGCGTCGAGAACTGGACCACCAGGAGCGGGCATTATGGACACTCCCACGTGCCGGACAACGTGCACTGGGACCCGGCCTACACCAAGGACGAAGCCGATTTCGTGATGGCGGTCGGGCTCGCCGCGCCGCAACTGGCGCCGGCGCAGGGCGTGGGCTGGCGGGCAGCCCCTGCCCGGCCACAACAGGTCGGCGCGTATTTTCAGCTTGCCTCGCCGGCCCCCGCGATCGGACCGCAACCCTCTCTGCCCCAGCCCTATTTCAAGCGGCCGACTCAAGGCGTATTCGCGCAGGCTGCCGCTGCGCCCATGAAGTGGACCGTCGGCGATCTGTGCCGGGCCTATGACTGGCCGTCCAATCTCGGCGGCGGCGGCGTCATTGCCATTGTCGAACTGGGCGGCGGCTATGTCCCGTCGGACATCGCGGCGTTCTTTGCCGCAAATGGCCAGCCCGTTCCGGCAATAACGGATGTGCCGGTCAATGGCGGCGTCAACGCGCCGAACCAGCACATCGGCGATCCCCGCGATCCGGACATCGAAGTGGCGATGGATATCGAGATCGCGGGCGCAGCCTATTTCGCCGCGACCGGAAAGCCCGCGACGATCAGGGTCTATTGGGCGCCGGGCGACCAGCCCGGCTCGCTCGCCGCGGCGATCCGCACGGCGACCGCCGACGGCTGCGACGTCTGCTCGATCTCATGGGGTTCGGACGAGGACAATTGGCGCAGCTGGGGTCAGCCGATCGGACAGGATCTGCTGCAGGATCAGGAGGCCGCCGCGCAAGCCGCGACCGCCGCCGGCATGATCGTGTTCGCCGCCACCGGCGACAATGATTCCGGCGACGGCGGCCCGACGCCAGCCAATGTCGATGCGCCATCGTCCTGCCCGCACATCATAGCCTGCGGCGGCACGTCCAAGACCAGGAGCAGCGAGACGGTCTGGAACAACGACCCCGGCAACACCTCGGGCGAAGGAACGGGCGGCGGATTCTCCACGGCCTTTCCGCCACAGGCCTTCCAGGCCGGTGCGCCCATGGGCCCGGGACGGATGATCCCGGACGTGTCCGCCAACGCCGATCCCAACACCGGATACCAGATCGTCGTCCACGGCCAGACCATCACATCGGGCGGCACCAGCGCGGTGGCACCCTTGTATGCGGGCCTGTTCGCGGCGTTCGGCCGGAAGCTCGGCTTCGTCACACCGACGCTCTGGAAGAACCATCTCTGCTTCAATGACATCGTCGACGGCGACAATGGCGCGTTTCGCGCACGCATCGGGCCCGATGCCTGCACCGGCATCGGCTCGCCGGTCGGCGTCAAGCTGGCAGCCTTGTTCACGCAGCAGGCGCCCGCAATCGCGCGTGCCGCCTCGCGCCAGGCGCTGCTGCAATTCCAGCTGAACACGGAAGCATCGATCGCGGCCGAGCTGGCCGCACGCACGCAGGCGCATCAAGCCGCGATGGCGGGCCTGCGCATCGCAAGGGCGCAAGCGGCCGGCGCGGCCGCGCCCGCCCCGTCACCGCTGATCCTGCTCGCCCATGGCGATTCCTGGTTCGATTATCCGCTCACCGGCAACGGCCTGCCGATAACCCCGACCGATATCATCGCCCAGTTCGGCAAGGTCGGGCGGCCGGCGCCCGTCATCCTGAACATGTCGCATTATGGCGACGCCACCACCACGGAGCTGTCGCTGCCCAAGCAGCAGCGATTGCGCGACAGCCTGCAGGATCCCGCCAATTGGCGCGCCAGCGGGAAGCCGGACGCCATCCTGTTTTCCGGCGGCGGCGATGACATCGCGGGCGATCAATTCTGCATCTGCCTCGACTATGCTGCCGTAGGCTCGACCGGTCTCAACCTCACGCGCTTCGCGGATGTTCTCGGCTCGGTCATGGCGTCCTATCTCGACCTGTTTGCGTTTCGCGACCGCTATGCCCCCGGGGTGCCGATCGTCGGCCACTGCTATGACTTCCCGATTCCGAGCGGCGTGCATCCGCTCTGCGCCGGGCCCTGGCTCAAGCCGTCACTCGACTTCTGTGGCTGGGACGTCGAGCAGGGCACCGCAATCGTGCGTGTCGCGCTGACGCGGTTCCGCGAGATGCTGCTCGGATTGGCGAATGACCGCAGCAACAATTTTGTCCTGGCCGACACCCAGGGCACGCTGATGGCGAGCGAGTGGGCCAACGAGCTGCACCCCGATCCCGCCGGCTTTGCCAAGATCGCCGGCGTCCTCGCCGCCGCGCTGCGCAGCAAATTCCCGGGCCGGATCTGAGCGCGGCGGCCGGCATGCGACACGACCGCGCGCGATCGGCACTGGCGTACCGGTGCAGACGCGAAACGCGCGTGCCTTGCCGATGATTCAGGGTCGAGCTTTCGATGCTGCTGTTGCGAGCAGGGCGTGGCGTGCGGCGCGCACCGTCGGACATTGATCGCAACGATCGTGTGGCGAGGCGCACACGGCATTCGCCGTGACCGGAATTGCGCCGAAAATTCGCGCGACCGCATTGCCTGCGGTCTCGTGCGGGTGTGTTCACGGGCGGAACGAAGGAGCGAGCCGGCGCTCGCGCACCCGCGGCACGACCGGCATCCGAGCCGGAGGCGAAGATCGCCGCTTTGTATACACGTTTCGCGGGTCCGCTCCGTGCGACGATTGATGCGGCAATCTCACAATTCCTCTCATTGACTCCATCCGGATGCGGCGTAGTTTGATGGTCGGACCGCGACGAGGTCTCCCACGCCAGCAGAGCCCGAGCGGGTCGCCCCCGTCAGCGCCAGTCGAAGTGGGGCGGTTCCACGTGTGGTGCACCTGGAACGGCGCTGGCAACAGCGCCGTTCTTGTTGGGGCCATGATCATGGCACTCGAAGCAAATCGGGGGGCCTTCTGGGCTTGCGAAGGTCCAGCCTGGTCGTGCGGCTAGCTTGCCGCAATCCGTTCGATTTTTTCGGTCAGGGACGGCGTCGCCGGATCGCCATGGATGGATGCGTCTTGCCAGAGACCCGCCTGATGCGCGCTGTCGTGTGACAAGCCCTGCATAGAACAACGCAGTTGGCCTCTATCATAGGGAAAGCGCGAGGTCGTAGTGCCCGCTTTCATCGGCTGCGGCGCGCCAGTTTCCTTGTTTTGCGGATCGAGGGCATCCCGAGACCGAAACTGAAAGCTTTGGCTTGTTCGCGCGAGCAAGCAAGGACGCTCCTTGCAACCGAATTTGGCGGCAGGCTCGCCATGGACGCGATCAGTCGGCTTTTGCCTTCACATATCGCCCGGGTGCAGCTTCGCCGGGCGGATAGAGGTTGCTGCCGAGCTGCGTGCGCGCCGGCAGTCGCTCTTCCGCCCACGGCTTGAGCCAGGCCATCCAGTCGTTCCACCAGCTGCCCGGCTTCTCGTCCGCGCCGGCCAGCCACGCTGCCGGGTCGTCGCATCGATCGGCCGATACCCAATAGCTTCTCTTGTTCTTCGACGCCGGATTGATCACGCCCGCAATGTGGCCGCTCGCGCCGAGGACAAAGCGAATGTCGCCGCCCAACAGGCCCGTCGTTCGATAGGCGGATCGCCAAGGCACGATGTGATCTTCGACGGTCGCCAGGACATAGGCAGGCAGATCGACCCGTCCCAAGTCGACGGGCGTGCCGCACATCGTCAACCTGTTCGGCACCCGGAGATTGTTCTCCAGGTACATGTTCCTGATGTACCAGCAATACATCGGCCCCGGCAGATTGGTGACGTCGGCGTTCCAGAACAGAAGATCGAAGCGCTCGGGCGGCTTCCCCTTCAGGTAATTATTGATGACGTTCGGCCATATCAGCTCCTTCGAACGCAGGGTCTGGAAAACGAACCCGAGCTCGGCGCCGCGGTAGATGCCCCCTTTCCCGATCGTCTGCTCACGCTGTCGCACGCCCTCTTCGTCCACGAATACGCCGAGATCACCGGGCTCGCGGAAATCGAGCATGGTCGTCAGCAATGTCACGCTGGCGACCGATTCATCGCCGCGCGTTCGCAGAATGGCGAGTGCGGAGGCCAGGATGGTTCCTCCGACGCACCAGCCGACGACGTTGACCCTGTCGGCACCTGAAATCGAGCGGGAGATGGCGATGGCTCGCATGGCGCCATGCTCGACGTAATCATCCCATCCAAAATGCCCGCAAGAGGCATCGGGGTTGCGCCAGGAAACGACGAAGACCGTCATGCCATGCTCGACCGCAAACCGGACAAAGGAATTGGCCGGCTGAAGGTCGAGAATGTAGAACTTGTTGATGCAGGGCGGCACGATCAACAACGGCCGAGCGGCCACCTCCTCCGTCGCCGGTTCATACTGAATAAGCTGAAAAAGATCGTTTTCGAATACGACCGCGCCTCGGGATGCCGCGACGTCCTTTCCGACCTCGAATGCGCTCTCGTCCGTGATCGTCAGGTTGCCCTTGCCAAGATCCGCGACCAGATTATCAAAACCCGCCTTGAGGCTCTGGCCGTCGGTGTCCGTTGCCAGCTTGATGACGTCGGGATTGGTCGCTATGAAATTGGTTGGGCTCATCGCCTCGACGAGCTGGCGCGTGAAGAAGCGCAGGCGATTTTTCTCTTTCTCCTCG
>Ga0210401_10007587_pt1 | contig 10861 bp, 16 predicted proteins | sample IncBWH32MmetaG_FD_150866 | JGI IMG/M metagenome (GOLD analysis project Ga0210401, IMG submission 150866) | Forest soil microbial communities from Barre Woods Harvard Forest LTER site, Petersham, Massachusetts, United States - Inc-BW-H-32-M | ecosystem: Environmental > Terrestrial > Soil >... | reverse complement strand
CGGATCAGCCACGACTTCCTCTCGAGTGTGAGTATCAAGTTCTTTCCGTTATTGTAAACGCCGAGGATGCGTTCGGTGTGCCGGAACGTCTGGCCGTTATCCGGCCGAGGTTGTCTGCTAAATCGGTCAGCACAGCCGCGATACAACCATCCATTTAAGTTCTACCTGGTTCACGAGCAGCAGCCGAACGCCTTCGCAACTCCGGGCGGCAACGTATATGTCGTCGATTCGCTCCTGTATTTCGTGAAGAATACGGACCAGCTTGCTGGAACGTTGTGCCACGAAGTCTCTCACACGATTCATCATGACACCGTGACGCTGATGGAGAAGGAACAACGACTTGAGAAGCGGGAAGTAGGGGCCGCCATTCTTCTGGGTCCGACGCGTGCGCACGTGCTGGCGATCCTCCTGCTTGGCAAACTGCATTCCCTCAGCTACTCGCGAGATGTGGAATCCCGCGCCGACCTTACTGGATCCGACGTGTGTGCCGCTACCGGATACAACCCATGGGGACTGGTCTGGCTGTTCCAGGATTTCGACAACGCCAAGATGGGACAGGTGCCGCAGCTCTTATCGGATCACCCCGGCAACCAAAATCGGGTGGAAACGTTGGAGGAGCACTTCCGGAAAAACCCGACCGTCTTCGGAAAATTCAACCCGGACCCAAAGTCGAGTGCGCCTTTTGTTGTTCCCAAGGGTGCGCCCGAGATCTTCTTGCACTGAGACTCAGTTCAAACGTGCTGACGAAACGGTGAAGACCGAATGACGGCAGCGCGTGAAAAGAAAAAGGAGAAACGCAATGTCTACTATCACTGATCTTGTTGCCGCTGGCCTCGAGCAAGTCAGGAAATCCTGGGGCTGGTTCCTCGCCTTCGGCATTCTGCTGATGATTCTTGGCGTCGCCTGCGTCGGCAAAGCGCAGACCGCTACCACTTTTTCAATCCTGGCACTGGGCTGGGTCCTGGCCATCAGTGCAGTACTTTGGCTCGTAAGTGCGTTCTGGGCGTTCACCTGGCAGGGATTCTTTTTGTACTTGCTGAACGCGATCATCCGGGGAGTGACCGGATACCTTCTGATTCGCCACCCGGATGCGGGCGCGGAAGGAGTGACCATGGTGCTGGCGGCGCTCTTCATCGTGGGAGGGCTATTCCGTGCGGCAACCGCGGGCGCAATCCAGTTTCCGCGATGGGGATGGACCGCATTCGCGGGAGTGGTCTCGGTGGTTCTGGGCGCCTACCTTCTGACCACGTGGCCTGCAGCGAGTACCTACTTTATTGGTTTAGCAATCGGTATCGACCTCATTTTTGACGGCGCAGCCCTCGTAGGTTTCGCGGGTGCGATCCACAGCTTGCCTGAAACGGAAGTCAGAGCCGCCTGATGACTGGCGCGGACTTGGAACTGGAGTAAAGACCATGTCGCATTACGATGCAGGAGAACAGGGCAGTTGGTGGAAACTGGTATTAACGGGCCTGTTGGCGATTGCTTTCGGAATCGGGGCTGTGGCGCTACCTGCGAATATCATGTTCGGACGGATCCTGGATGTGATTTTCGGCAAAGCCACGCCCCTTTCAGAAGGCATGACTGCGGTGGCCGCTCTGTTGGCACTCGTAGCACTGGTGGCGGTCGACGGTCTCGTGCACCTCTTCGGCGCAAGTGGGACCGATAAACAATGGGCAAGAATTCGCGGCATAGCCGGAGTCGCAGTCGCTATCGCCGCCGTCTTTTGGCCAGGAAGGACGATCTACGCTGCTGTGGAACTGATCGGACTGTGGGCCATTCTTATCGGAGTGCTCGAGCTCTTTGTCGCCAGGACTTCCAGCGGGACCGCAAAGGATCGTGCATTGCTTATCCTCGGAGCCACTACCGCAATCGTGGTCGGAGTCGCGATGATGATCTGGGTTTTTGCAGGCGCAGTGGTGGCCAGTGCAATCGTTGGAGTGGCGGCAGCAGCCCGTGGAGTCAGCCTGATCATAAGCGGCATTCACGCGCGAACCAATCGGGCGGAAGAACCGAGCCACGGTATCCGGCGTGCTGCCTGAGCACCGAGAGTAGAGCAGCATGTTCTCCATCGACGATCGCGCAGGGAACGTGGTTACCACCGTGGCGCTATTTCTGGTCGGCGCCACTATCCTTTATATAGGGCGCGGGGCATTCCTCATTGTCAGTGGCTATTTTGGTCGACGACTCCTTCAGATCGGTTAACGGCCGATTAGCCATCTTTCATTCAATGAACTTAAGTATTCGGGCTTTGACGTCCCAGGAGTGCGTCAGTTGTGTGCCTCTGTTGCAGCCAAGGAGGAAACTCTATGGCTCGCATAGTTGGCCAAATCATCGCACAAGGCAACCGCAGATGGCTCATCCTGGTTTATCTCGGGCCGATCAAATTGCAGCGTTGGATTTTTGCTCTTCTTCGTGATCTGCAGACGAAAGCGACCGCGCATGACTTGTGTCCAGAGGCTCATGACTCGATCTTCAGAACGCCGTGGGGACGCCAATCAGTGCCGATTATCTCGCTAAGTATTTCCGATCGATACTCGACCGCGCCGGTTTGCCACGAATCAGGCTCTACGATTTGCGCCACTCGGTGGCCACAATCGAGCTGGCAGCCGGAGTGTCGCCAGAAGTTGTCTCTGAGCAGTTCGGACATGCCAGCACGGCCTTCACGTTGGACACTTATGCTCACGTGCTACCGCGCATGCAGGACGAGGCTGTAGCAAAGGTAGAGGCAATGCTCTTTGGAGTGACGGCTTCGCGCTGAAATCACCGTTTACCTTCACCGGAGTCCCCAGAATCGCATGGCCAAGCGGGAGAGAACCGGCAAAAAGATACCGCACACGACGTGCCCGACAAATGACTTCATTTTCCACGCTCTCCGTTGTCGTTCCGGTCCCTGCCGGCCACTGGATTCACGCCGCAACCGTATTTCGTATCGCGCCGGCGCAGACTTATGTCCCATATCTCATCCGGCGAGCCGTAACGGCGACGATGGGCCTGGCTGCAGACCTCATAGGGTTTCAATTCCTCCCAGCCCCATCGACTCCACGCATGCGGGTTCGAGCACGAACAGTACAAGATCCATTCTGCTGACAGGCCGTCTCTCAGTGGCATCAAGTACGACCCGTTACGATAAGGGCTGAAGCCGGGCAGATAGCGGGTGCGGCACTTGGGACACTCGACGCAATGACGAACACGCAGCATGAATAGCACTCAGGGCCCCCAACGGGGGAATTCGTAACAGCAGCCCATATTGAAAACCCACAAGAACAGCAAATCCGACGAGTGAATCACAGGCGCCCGCCCGGTCAATTCCCCCTTAAAAGGGCAAAAAGTGTAATCTACCCATTCGGTACAATCTGTCGCCTATGTGTCGGGTCGGTCACCAACAACTTGTAATTCTGGCCTCCTGCTGGGGCAGCCAGAGGGGGCACCCATTCGTTGCTGACAGTATTCAGGCTGATTCTTTTTCTCTTCTTTCCCGGCGTTTTGAGCGGCATTGGTTACGGCTTCGACAGCTTGGGTGACCGCATGCACTCGCTCTTCCCACCAGCTCTTGCTGTAAACATTCTGGGTCACGTCGATATTCGCGTGACCCATGTTGTCCCGCACAATCTCCGCCTTGCGCCTTCGCGCAACATATAGCTGGAATGCATGGTGCGAAAGCTCCGAAAATGCCTTTATCGCCCGAAGTGGACGAGTCCGAGTCTCTGCAAATGCTGTTCGCCAACATTGGCGGGCATATTGGATTTCGGGTGTTTAGGTGCGACCTCTGCAACCGACTTGCCCATGCTTTGGTGTGCAGGGGTTGCCAGAAAGGCGTGGATGTTGCCCGCATCCGGCCCGCTGAGTACGATTGCCATGCCTGAGATTTGTCCGCGCTCGTTGATCTTGTTAGCCATGACTGCGAAGAGGTTGGAACTGGCAGGAAACAGCGTGTTAAGGTCGGTCATCACGTTGTTCTGCCAGATGAAGGCGTGGGACCAGTTGAAGTTGGAGTCGAAGTTGCTTCCCACCACTTGGCCCCGGTTGTTGATGCCGCTGGCTTCACCGCCAAAATCTCCCGGCAGAAGGCCGAGGTTTGTGAGTACGCCGTTCTGCCAAAGCGCGCCATATTGGGTTGTGTTGTCAGGACTGCCGACTGTCCCAACAATTTGGCCCTGGTTGTTAATGCCGGAGGCGATAGCGCCAGTTCCGAAGTCAGGAAGCGGCGGGGAGACAGTGCCGTTTTCCCACGATACGGCGTGAAGGATCGCACCGCCGCAGGTTCCCGTGTCGCCTACGGCTTGGCCTCGATCGTTGATCCAAAATGCGTCCCCGTCTGGATCGCTACCCGTAGGAAGAGCTTGGGCTTTATATATTCCATGGTTGCCTTTTTCCCACAACACCGGCAGTTGAATCCGATTATTAGTTGTGCCAGGCGGGCATGAGGAGTCCACGATACCGTTTTCCGCAAATCCTACGATTTGTCCACGGTTATTGATCGCGCTGGCCTGCCCGTTATTTCCGCCGAGCGTCGGGAGAGCGCTCATGTGGAAGACTTGCCAAAGAAACGGACGACACGTAAGGTGTGTGCCGAAGCCGCAAATGTCTTCGCCGTTCGGGTCCAGGACAGCCGTTTCGGAATCACCTACTACCTGCCCAAAGTCGTTGATCTCGCCCCAGTTCATCCAACTGTTCTGTCCTCCGAGCGTGCCGAGGTCGAGCTTGAATCCATCGACGTTTATCAGTGCGCGTCCGTTTAGAAGTTTCCCAAATATGCTATCCTGCTGCCCCGGTACCGTGTTCCCAGCCATGATCTCCGTCCAGCCTTGATCATTGACGGACATGGCACAAGCTCCATTGTCATTCCCCTCAGTGCCCAAATCGGTGACTCTGTAGCTCGCTTGAGCGACCGCATCGCTGAAGCAAGCCAGAACAATCGTCGTAACCCACAGTATCCAGAAATTCCGCAACTGTCTAAGCGTGCTCATCTGTTTTCCTCCGGGTAGAGTCGTGGTGCCGAGATGACTGGCGAGTTACGTCAGTTGCCACTCGGCGCTCGGACAGTTCATGTGCAATTGAGAGCAGAATCGACTCACAACTTCACAACTTCCTGCTGAGTGCCAACTGAGGAAGCATGTGGTGTTCCACGTTCACAACGCTTACGTGACACGACAGTCCAAACATTTCAGATTTCGAGCCAGAGTGGCGGATTAACAACCTCCGGAGACGGCCCGAAACGGCTAGAGCGAATATTTCTCCAATTTTTCATACACATCGGCGGGAGGTTACAAAATTCGAGACGCCGGGCAGCAAAGGTTCAGGCCAACCAAGTTCGATTGACTTTCGATCCCCTTAACATACATACTAGTCGGTATGTCTGTCAGTAACGACAGGCCGCGAAGGACCCGTGATCCTGAGCGCACGCGGGAACACCTGCTGCAAGCGGCCTTTCGGGAGGTTTACAGATACGGCTTCCAGAGCGCCGGGATTGATACAATTCTGGCCGCCACCAATGTCACCAAGGGAGCGCTCTACTACCATTTCGAAAGCAAGGAAGCTCTGGGATATGCCATTATCGAAGAGATCGTCGCAAAACTCACCCGTGACAGGTGGATGCTTCCTCTGCAACGGAGCAAGGACAAGGACCCTATCGATACTTTGATCGGCATTGTACGGGCAATACCACATCGGCCAAGAGACGTAAAGGGCGGTTGTCCCCTGGTTAATTTGGCGCAGGAGATGTCCCAGCTCGACGAACAATTCCGCAAGCGATTGGAGAGAATCTTCCATGCCTGGCAAGAAGGCATTGCCTTGGTTTTGCGGAGGGGGCAGTCGCAGGGAACAGTGCGCCGCGACTTGGTTCCGGAAGAGACTGCGAGCTTTCTGATCGCGATGGTCGAAGGCAACGAAGTGTTGGCAAAGAATGCTCAGGATGCGAAGGTGTGGAACGTGGGAATCAGAAATATCGTGGGCTGGCTGCAGTCCCTGCGCGCACCGGGCAACCGCAAGCGAGGTTGATCGCATCGGTGTCTCAAGGAGCAGTTTGGAACTGTTGCATACCAACTGGTTCGTATGCTCGGCGAGACTGTAAGGCGCACCGAGGCGAGAGCGGACGAGGGACTGATGGAAGGAGAAAAACGATCAGATCTGTCCCTCTGAATAACAACTGCGGTCAGATTCAGCCAACACAGGAGGAAGTGATGAACCGAAAGAGATTCCAGGCGATTGCCTCTCTAAGCTTCGCACTGATTCTTATCCTGGGCACGGCCTGGCAGGCGCGGGCGCAGGATCGTCAAATGTCGTATCTGAGTATGGCTCCGATCGAGCAGTACCTTATGACGGATCGCAATGCTGAGATCGCCTTGGCACGAAGCGCGGCCCCAGAGGCCATATCCCGCGACGCAACGATTTTGGTCTTCGGACGGCATGGATATGAGACTGCCGTCGAAGGCAAGAACGGTTTCGTATGCGTCGTGGAGCGAGGGTGGATGTCCCCATTCGATGGTGATTTTGCTGTAAATTTTTGGAACCCAAAAATTCGAGGTCCGATCTGCTTTAATCCGCCGGCCGCGCGATCCGTCCTGCCACTTACCTACAAGAGAACGGAGATGATTCTGGGTGGGAAATCGAAAGCGCAGATCATCGATGCTCTCAAAGCCGCATACGAGAGAAAAGAGCTGCCGCCCCTGGAACCTGGAGCCATGAGCTACATGATGTCGAAAGACCAGTACCTTACCGATAATGACGGCCACCACTGGATGGCTCACCTGATGTTTTACACTCCACTCATGGACGCGGCCGTTTGGGGCGCAGACCTGCCCAAGTCTCCCGTCATGCTGAATCCACAGTTCAGTGGCGCTCCGGAACCAATCGACGTGTTTATCGTTCCCGTGGGCAGGTGGTCAGACGGATCCGCTGCTCCGGTGATGTAGGACCATTTCATCTAGAAGCAGTGCACTCGTCAATCTGACTTCAGGTAGCAGGAAGTCGAAACGAGAGAGCAAGGGGTTCCATCATGAGCGCCCGCGAGATTCAGGATCAGAAAGCCATTGCACATGAGATGTTTGTGCAACAAGTTGCTCACGCTAATGCGGACGTTTCGGCTAGCCCACTGCGGGGAGCTACGATTTGCTCCAGCAAGAGTAGACGGGATTACGCTCTTGAATCGACAGCAGACGAGTTCTGCGAAGCTGCAGACACATCATTGCTTCCGGTAATCGGAGTTGATGCTGCCAACCTCATGCGAGTCTTGCGGCAGTTGGAGGTTATGGCAAAACGACAGGCGCCACGAATCGCGTTCAAGGCAAAGGGTAGAATCCTATTCTTGGATTTAGCCGAGATCGTGGCAGTGCAAGCCGAAGGTAATTACGTTTCGTTGCGACACCGACCCAATCCCTATTGGGTACACGAGTCCCTCTCGTCCATGGCGGAGAAGCTCAAACCCTACGGTTTTATTCGCATCCACCGCTCGGTCATCGTGAACATTTCGGCCGTGGAGGAGATCCAACCTTTACCGACGGGGGAGTACAGGCTGCGTTTAAAAGGTGGGAAGGAATACTTGGTAACGCGCAAATACAAACATAATCTCAGAGATCTGGCTCAACTGTGGGTAGGCTCTGAGCGGCTTTGCGGCTAACAGGCAGCAAGAGTTTTTACGTCGTTATTCCGTCGTAGCATTCTGCGTTGCGCTCGCACTCGAGTCACTAGAGGTACCGAGTCAAATTATATTGGCCACGGTCAGATGGCCCGCCTGAGGCGTGGGGAACGCACCCAGAGACCAAGTGCCGCTCTGCGAAACACCATTTAGCAACACATCGGCCGGGAAGGCGCTTCCGGACTTCAAGAACACGGCTGCCTGGCCAAGGCCCGGAGCGGCCTGCACGGTCAGATTCGTGAAGTAATAACCGGGCTGATTGGAAGCGGAAGCGACGACGCCATACTGCACCGCTTCGAGATCGATGTTGCTTAACCTGCCATATCCGGACAGGAACGCCTGCGAGCTGTCGGGTGAATCCGTCAGAAGCATGCCTGTTGAACGGGAGAACAGGTAGAAATCATGGACTTCGAGCGCGTCCATTCTTTGCACCACGAGGCCGGTGCCGTGATTGAGCACCCAGTTGTCGATCGCCGTCGGATAGGAAGCGTTCTCCATCTCGTCCCAGAAAATACCCACGTGCAGGTGATGAAGGGTCACGAAGTCAGCGGTGTGATCAATATTGACAGCCCTGTCGAATGCTCCGATGAACAGATCCTGCGCCATCATTCGGCCGATCTCGATGTCGAGAAAGTCGTATGCATTAGTGACTGTTGCGCGGGCGACTTTCGTCCCCGGGTAAATCGCCTTGATGGTGTAGGGATAAACGGTCGGAGCCGACGCACTGGTGTTTACCTGGTTCGGGTAGTGAAAGAGAAGGTCGGTTACCCCCGCTCCGAATCCTTGCAGGATTATGAACGGCGTGATGGTGTTGGTGACCAGCAGCGTCGGTGCAATTGCCGTAACGGCGGGGTTAACGCCCGCAACATCGAAGGGACCTTCAACGGTTCCGCACAGGACGACGCCTCCGGGTACCTGTAATGTTCCCGTGGTGAAATAGCGAGCCACTTTAAAGACCACGGAACCGCCCCCGGCAGAAACGGCAGCATTAATTGCACTTTGAATGGCGGCGGTGTCGTCGGTGTGACCGTCGCCTTTCGCGCCAAATGCTTCCACGGGATAAGCTCCGGCCAAAGATCCGACACTAATTGCATTCGAATTGCCCGCGAGGGAAGAGGTAGCACTGTCAGTCGCCGTGATCGTCTGGTTGCCGGCGGTCGCGAACGTGGCTGAGAAGACGTGGATCCCGGATGTGAGGGTTGAGTCCGCAGGCAGCTGAGCGTGGGGATCGCTGCTGCTGAAATGTACCGTGCCAGAATAGTTGGTCGCTGTGGTGTTCGACGCAGTAAGTGCGGTGACCGTGAAGGTGAAGGGCGTACCCGCGGGAATGCCGGTCGGAACGTTGACGGAGAAATGAGTGGCTGGCGCGGTTCCCGCGCCGCCTACGCCGGAATTTGAACTGCCGCCGCCGCAACCCCCAAAGAAGGCCAGCCCGAGAGCGACGAAGAGAAGCATCCCGAGTTTCTTCATCGTTTTATCTCCTTGCATGCGAGTTCTTGCTTAAGGCAAGTCGTAGCCGATGATGTTGATCACTTTCAGGTGACCCGCGGCAGGCGCCGGAAATGGGCCCAGGCTCCAAGTGCCGCGTTCAGAGCCTCCATTGATAAGCACGTCCGGCGGCAGCGAGCCTCCAGCCTGCAGTTGAACGGCTGCCTGTCCTCCGTAGCCCGACCCAAGATCAACGTTCGCGAACTTGTACCCGGCCGTATTGGACGCCGTTACCAGGATTCCGATCTGCGCGGTATCGAGATCTATGTCGCTTCCCGATCCAAACCCGCAGCGAGGGTTCTGTGTCGTGTCGGGCGAATCGATCAGCATGATTCCCATGAACTTGGAGAACATGTTGAAGTCATGTATTTCGAGACTATCCACCCGAGCGGCGACCAGAGCGGTCCCGTGACTCATTACCTAGGTGTCGATCGTTGTCGGATAGTTCACGTTCTCCACCACGTCCCAGAACACCTGATTGAGTAGATTGCGCAGCGTCACGTGATCGTGAGCGTGGTCGATGTTGACACCGATGTTGAACGCTCCAATGAACAGGTCCTGCGCGATCACGCGGCCGCTCTCGATGTCGAGGAAGTTGTAGGCGTTGGTGACAGTGGAGCGAACCACCTTGGTGCCGGGAGCCGTCGCCAGAATCGTGTAGGGATAAACACTAGGGGCTGTGGCGCTGGAGTGAGCCTGGTTTGGGTAGTGGAACAGCAAGTCGGCCACGCCGGCCCCGATTCCTTGCAGCGTAATGAAGGGGGCGCTCGTGTTGGTGACCAGCAGCGTGGGTCCGATCATAGCTCCTATTGGATTGTTACCTCCCACGTCAAAGGGTCCTTCGATGGTTCCGCACAGGACTACGCCTGCCGGCACAATGAACGTGCCGGTGGTGTAGTACGAGGCTACATTGAAGGCAACCGAACCTCCTCCAGACGCGGAAGCAGCATTGATTGCGCTTTGAATGGCCGACGTGTCGTCGGTGTGACCATCGCCCCTGGCCCCGAAGGTATTCACGGAAATGCCCGCACATAAGGCTCCAGCGAAAGGTGCGAAAGTGGCGCAGAGAATCCATAGCAGAACGATCACGAGCGAGGTCTTCACGATCAGCCTCCTTGGTTAGTGGTATTCGCCTACCTACTTGTTCGGTGCCAAAGCCGCCCCTTGGGGCGGCTTTTCTAGTTCGGCTTTCTCGGCTGCCCTGATCTTCTCTTCAATCTGCAAGAGCAGGCTTTGGAATATCGCGGTGGCGGTCTCGCTTTATTGAGATATAGTGCCGCCACACAGTAGCACACGGACTCGGAATGTTGCGGCGAATCTCGACATCAACGTCATTCACGGGGTTCCGGTTCCGGTTGTTCGGCTTCCTTTTTTGTATCTATCACTGCCAGAGATGCCGTTGATCGCCATTGAGGCGCCGTTCGGCAACATCGCTCCGGGCATCGTGCAGTACACTACTGACGTTCTGTTTCGAGGATTTGTGGCTGCGTCCGGACCTTGCGCCTAGAGATCGGAGCTTCGTGACTGTCAGCACGCTGATTGCTAACGGCCAGGTTGCGCAGATTCCTTACCATCTCAATCGGGCGATGGACAACGGCCTGACACAAACACAGGCCGCAGAGATAGTCATGCATTTGGCCTTCTACGTCGGTTGGCCAAATGCGTTTTCGGCGTTGCCAGTTGTGAAAGACGTCTTCGAAAAACGTCCGCACTGACACATTTTGGGAGTGTGCTGCTTTA
>Ga0210401_10007585_pt1 | contig 10862 bp, 10 predicted proteins | sample IncBWH32MmetaG_FD_150866 | JGI IMG/M metagenome (GOLD analysis project Ga0210401, IMG submission 150866) | Forest soil microbial communities from Barre Woods Harvard Forest LTER site, Petersham, Massachusetts, United States - Inc-BW-H-32-M | ecosystem: Environmental > Terrestrial > Soil >... | reverse complement strand
GGCCGGGGGGTTGAAGATGTTCAACGCGGTGCAGGCTTGGGTGCCGCCCACCGTCTCGGCCAGGCAGACCACGAAATGCCGGTTGAGCAGGGCCTGCACTTGGTTCCCCACGGTCGATGGATTGATGTTTTGGAACTGGTTCTGCAACTGGGTCTGGAAGGCCGGGCAGACGTAGCCGGCCGGGGTGGTGATGGTGTTGTTGAAGTCCGTCGCCAGCAGGGTGATGGTCTGGCCGGGGGCCACGGTGCGCTTGGCCGTGAGGTTGGTGACCGAGGCCACCGGCGCGCAGGAGTTGGCCGGATTGTCGACTTCGTTGACCGTGATGGAGAACTGGGGGTTGGTGACCGTGTTGGCGGTGGCGTTGGTGTAGCTGGCGGTCAGGATGCCCACGGCCGTCCCCGGGTTGAAGCTGTTGGGGTTGTTGATGAGCATGATCAACACGCCCGGATTGAAGGTCAGCGAGTTGACTTTGGCCTGGACTTGGCCTCCCAAGCCCAGCAGTACGAGCGCGATCAGCATCTTGCGCATGGCGCCTCCTTTTAGAATTGCGTGCTCAGGGCCAGCATGGCGCCGTCCCTGGTCGGAAGCAATTGCAGCTGGGCGTGGGGCCCGGCCGCCTGGTCCTGTAGCTTGTTGTATTCGTCCACGGCGACCGTCGCGCCGGAAAGGTCGTCCATCCAGGTCCAGATCATGCCCAAGGCGCAGACCAGGCCGATTCCCGCGTCGGTGTAGGCGCCTGACAGGCCTGTCGGGATTTTTCCGCCGGAGACGTTGAACTTTCCGAAGTTGTTCCGGTTGACGACCTGCATCCCCTCGTAAACACAGGCGCCTTCCAGGGCGCAGAGCCCCAGGCCATGCATCCAGGAGCCGGCGTACATGTGTCCGGCCCCATGGATGGCGATGCCGGGGACCCAGGCGATGATCTCCGCGAGCGCTTCGCTCTTGTGGTTCGACTCCGCGCCGGCGGCCGTGCCGCTGACCGCCTTGGCCGTGCCGCTCAGGGCCTGGCCCTGGGCCGTGCCACTGAGGGCGCGGCTTTGGGCCGTATTGCTCGCGGCCACCGCGGCGCCCTTGGCGGGCGTCGGGCTGGGGGTGGCGGCGGGAGTCTTGGCAGAGCTCGGCGAGGGGCTGGCTTGGACCGTGGCCACCGGGGTCGTGGCTGCCGTGGGCTGGGGCGTGGCGCTTGTGGCTGAAAGGCTCAGGGGAGCCAGGATCGCCGCCAGGCAGGCTGCGCTGACCCAAAACTGTCGTGCCATACTTGTCTCCCTCCATGAATACAGGCGCATACTTTACTTAAAAGGATTACATTCTCCTAGAGCATAAACCGTTAACAAGGTCACAAACTTGATTCGATCGAATAATTGGAAAATTACGTCATACTTATGAAGCGCCGAAAGGCACCTCAGGATCAAAAAGACCTTGAGAAAATGCTGCACAAATAAGATAATCCACAGTCTTATCCACAGTTATCCTCACTATCCAGAGCCCATGGACGCCAAGCAGCTTCCATTTATCTTAACGCTTCTTGACGACGAATCGCCCTCGGTCCGGGCAGAGCTGCAGCGCCAACTGCAGTCGCTGGGTGATGGTCTGAAAATCGAGCTGGCCCGCTTGGCCGTGCCGCCCAGCGGCAGCCAGCGCCGCCTGCTCCAGAACCTGATGGAATCCGAAGGGCGCGCCTGGCTGCGCCGGGTCTGGCCGGCCTGGCTGCAGATGCCGGACAACATGGAAGCCCTGGAAAAGGCCTGCGCCCTGATCAGCGAATTTCAGACCGGCTACATCTTCCCGGCCGACCTCAGCATCGTGCTGGATGAGCTGGCCGAGGAATACCGCCAGCAGCACCGCTGGCCCGACGCCATGAGCCTGGCCGTCTTCCTGTTCAAGGAAAAGGGCCTCAAGGGCAACCAGGCCGACTATTTCAACCCCCTGAACAGCGACCTGGTCTACGTCATCCGCGAGAAGCGCGGCATCCCCCTCAGCTTGGCCTGCGTGTACATCCTGGTGGGCTGGCGCCTGGGCCTGGAGATCAGCGGCTGCCATTTCCCCGGCCATTTCCTGGCCCGGGTGCGCGAGGGCGGCCGCGACTACCTGGTGGACTGCTTCAACGGCGGCGTGGAGGTGGATTCCAAGGTGGTGGCCAACGCCAGCATGGGCGAGGGCGGGCAGGCTTCCCTGGCGGCGGTGATGGATTCGGCGGCCACCCCGCGCAGCGTGGTGGTGCGCATGCTGCGCAACCTGGCCAAGGCCTACGAAGAGGGCCGCAAATCCGACGACCTGGCGTTGATCGCCGAGCTGAGCGTGCGCCTGGAGCAGGACGACCTTGAGAAGGCCGGGCGCCAGGCCGGCGCCGGCGACCTGCAGGGCCAGCCGCTCTTCGCCACGGGCCAGGTGCTGCAAAGCCAGCGCTGGGGCTTCCGGGCCGTGGTGGTGGACTTTGACCTGAGCTGCAAGGCCCCCGAGGCCTGGCGCCGCAAAAAGGGCGGCGGGGCCCGCCTGGACCAGCCCTGGTACCACCTTTTTGTGGACGAATCCGACCAGGTGGCCTACGCGCCCGAGGACAGCCTGGAGCTGGAGCTGAACCCCCGCGCGGTGACCCATCCGCTGATGGAGTCCTTCTTCGACCGCTACGAAAACGGCAAGTACTGGCGCAACGGCCGCCTCTGGCCGGGCACCCAATCGTGAGCGCCGTGCTGCAGCTCAGCCCGCCCAGTTCCAGCCAGCGGGCCCGCCAAGCCAAGGCCCCGGCCCGGCCGGCGGCGCCGCGCCAGAAGAAAGTCTGGACCGGCGCCCGCAAGCGCCTGGCCAACAACCCCCTTCAGATGAGCCTTCCCGGCCTGGGACAGGTCCTCTGAGAACCACGTGACATCGACGCTCGGCCTTCTCCCACTACGACGCCTACGTGACATCGACAGCAAAGGGCCCCGCCGCAAGGCAGGGCCCTTTCGCTTTTATGGGGATGCCCCGCGCGCCGGCGGGTATCATACGCCACGCCCCAGCCATGGAAGGCCCATGCCCAGTCCGCTCCAGGAAATCAGCCAGGCCATCGCCGCCGCCCAGTCCGCCGGGCGGAGCTTCGCCGCGCGCGCGGCCGCGGCCGAAGCCCTGGAGATCCATGCGCTGGATCGCCTGGAGATCCTAGCGCAGGGCGGATGGGACCCGGCGGCGCTGCGGCCGCTCCAGGCCGGGGCCCAGGCCGCCCTCGCGGGCTTGGAGGCCGCCCAGCAGCGGACCTTGGGGCGCCTGCGCGGCCGGATCCGCGCCGGGCTGTACAGCGGCCCGGGGCTGCGGCGTGCGCTGCTCCGGCATGCCGGTCCAGCCGGGCCCGCCGGGGCCTTCGACGGCATGGATCCGCTGCTGCAGGGCCTGCTGGGCCAGGGTGAACCGGCCGGGCCGCGCCGGCCGCTCGAGCCGGACATGGTCGCCTACCAGCCCACGCCGGCCCGCGCCATCCTGGCGCTGGTCCAGGCGTCCGGGATCGGCCCGCAGGACCTGCTGGTGGACCTGGGCTCCGGCCTGGGCCAGGTGGCGTTGCTGGCCGCCCTGCTCAGCGGCGCCCGCGCGCGCGGCGTCGAGCTGGAGCCGTCCTACGTGGACTACGCGCGCGCCTGCGCCCAGGGCCTGCAGCTCGGCCGGGTCGAATTCATCCACGCCGACGCCCGCGAGGCTCCGCTGGATGGGGGCACGGTCTACTATCTTTTCACGCCGTTCAGGGGACGCCTATTGGAGCGGGTGCTGGAGCGCCTGCGGGGAGAGGCCGGGCTTCGGTCGATCAAGGTTTGCACGTACGGGCCCTGCACGGTCCAAGTGTCCCAACAATCCTGGTTGGCGCCGGTGGGGGCCGCCCCCGCCGGAGAGCCCAGCCTGGGGGTCTTCCAAAGCCGCTGAGCTCAGCGGGCGGGCTTGCCCTTGCCGCCCCGGCGGCGGCGGCGGGGCGCCCCATCGCGGCGGCCCCCGGCCTGCTCAGGCAGGCGCGCGCGGTCGGTCCTGCCGTAGCGCTGGATGCAGTCGGCGATGGCCAGCTCCCGGTGCCGCGCCTCTTCCAGCAGCCAGTCGCGGGCCGATGCCTTGACCCCGTCGGCCTCGTTGGTGGCCAGCCTCACCGCCTGGTGGGCCAGGGCGTCGATCACCCGGAAAATGGCCTCGGGGTTGATGGCGCGCACTTGCGGGGCCCGCAGGATGGCCGCCGGCACCTGCTTGGGCAGAAGGCAGGGGAACGGCGCGCCCAGGGTGTGCAGGCGTATCTCCGGATGGGTGAAGGCCACGATGCCGCGCACCTGTCCCTGCAGCGGCTTCAGGGCCGGCTCGCTGAGGGCCGCCCGCACGCCGCCGATCTCACGGTCCATCTCGTAGACGATGTCGAATTCCTTCTCCACGGTCCGGTCGCCCAGGGTCTTGGTCTTGATGAACTGGCCGCCCACGTAGTCCACCCTGCCGCGGTGGTACTTGCTGTCGAGGACCCACAGGCCGGTCGGGCCCAGGATCAAGAGGTCCACATCCAGGCTTTCCGCCACCAGGGGGCCGACCAGGCAGACATAGTGGTCGTCCAAGGCCTTTTCGAGCAGGCTGGCCAGGGCCCGTTCGCCGTCGCTGCCTTCGGTCTCGCGGAGGCCTTCCAGGCCGTGGGGGCGGTGGCCCAGCTCATCCCATAGTTTCGGCATCAAGTCGGCGCTGGGCAGGGGGCAATCCTCCTCCTCGACCCAGCGGCGGGCGCGGGCACGGCGCCAGGCTTCGAAGGCCCTGCCGGCCCAGGCCAGCGCCAGGGCCAGCCCGGCGACCAGCACCCAGGGGCGGCCCGGGCCGGCCAGGTAGGCGGCCGTCGGGCCGGAGCCCGCGGACCAGGCCAGCAGCCCGTGGGGCCCCAGCGCCGCGTAATACAGCAGCGCCAGGCCGGCGGGCAGCCAGAGCACCAGGCGCGCCCGCTCGCGGCGGTACAGGTTCATGCGGCGTTCGGATTCTTCGGCGAACCAGCGCCCGCGGATCTGCTCCAGCTTCTCGCCGGCTTTGGAGCGCAACTGGGCGTTCAGGCGGGGCAGCTCGGCCACGGCGGCGGCGACGTCTTTCCAACAGGACTGGACGAACTTCAAAGGGCCCTCAAACTTGGGTGGCCGTAAAAGGCCGGACGCACGATCATGCGCCCGCTACGGCCGGGAAAACAGGGCAAAACAACTGGTGAAGCCGTGCAGGAAGGTGGCGTCGCCCACCGGCCCGATCTCCCCGCTGCAAAAGAAACCGCCCAGGGCCGAGGTGCCGAAAGCCTCGGCAAAGGCCTGGCTGTCATGGTCGGCCTCGCCGAAGAGCCGTTCCCCGCGGCCCAGGCAGCTGAAGAGCAGGCCCCCGGCCACGGCCTGGCCCGGGTGGGCGTCGCGGTGCCGGCCGATGACCTTGCGCAGGTCCTCCTCGGCGGCCTCGCCGTCGCGCACGTGGAACTGGACCCGCATGCCCTCGCGCACGTAGGCGGCCAGGGCGATGGAGCCGCCCCGGTTGTCCACGCCCATCACGTTGCGCATGAGGAAGTCGCCCTGCTTGGGCTCGCCGGCGGCCAGCGGGTCGGTGATCACGCCCACGAACAGGACCCGCTTGAGCAGGTCCTTGGTGCGCGCGTCGGCCTGGTCGTAGACCTTGTGCAGGGCCTCGGCCGCGGGCCGGCCGTCCAGGCCCTCGATCACGTTGCGCTCGGCCGACGTCACGGTCATGACCGGGCCCACCCCGCGGCAGCCCTGGGCCACCAAGGGGTCCATGCGCAGCGGCCCCCTCAATGAAAGCAGCACCGCCCCGCCGCTGAAACGCTGCCCGTCCAGGAACAGGGCCCTTTCGTTGACGTGGCGCAGCCCGCTGGCCACGCCGCCCACCTTGGGGCTGCGGGGGTAGGCGTAATCCAGGCCCATCAGCAGGTCCTCGGCCCGGTCCATGAACGGGCTCACCAGCAGGATGAACTTGGGCAGGTCGGCGGCCGTGACGCCCAGCATGGCCTCCCAGGCCTTGGGCGGGTCGTCGGGCCCCGGCAGGTCGTCCTCGCGCAGGTGCATGGCGTTCAGCTGCACCCCGGGCAGGCAGGCGGCCGTGACCGCCAGGGCCGGGGTCTCCTCCAGCTCGCGTCCGGCGCCGATGACCCCACCGCCGCTGCAGCCCAGCAGGTGGGAGGGCTTCAGGTCGGTCAGCAGGCTTTCCTGGATGAAGCTGAATGCGTCGCGGTGGTGGGGCGACACGAACACGAACAGCGCGTCGGGGCGCCGTCCAGCCAGCCCACGGGCCAGCTCCTCCGTGCATTCAGCCACGGCGGCGTCGGGGTCGATCAGCTCGCTGACCGCGCTGGTGAAATAGAGGTCGTCGTTCAAGGTGGCTCCATGGGGGGACAGCGGCATTCTACACTTCAGCCGGCGCGGTTGACCATCCAGGCGGAAAACTCTTCCAGGAAAGTCCGGAAGCCCGGCAAGTGCCTTTCCGGGAAGCCGTAGCGCTCGCCGCAGCCCTGGAGCACCGGCTCCCAGCAGGCCAGCCAGTGGGCCCTCGCCGCCTGGTCGATGGCGAAAGGCAGGTGGCGGGCCCGCATGCGCGGCGGCCCCACCCGCTGGGCGAAGAGCGGAGGGCCTCCGACCACCCCGGCGAAGAACAGGGCGCTTTTGGCCCCCGCCTCGCGCAGGGCCTCCTCCCCCTGCGGGAAGAGCCCGGCGATGGGGGAGCGCCCCAGCTCCAGGTAAAAGTCCTGCAGCATGCGGGTCAGGCCGGCTTCGCCCAGGGCCTGCCAGATTTCCGGGTCCGGCGGGGGGCCTTGGGGCGGCCCCTGGGGCGGAACATACGGTTCATCCATGACGTATTCCCTTTTCCATTTGGGGGTGGGAGAGACTATAGTGGGTCCCGCCCCCGCGCAACCCATGCCAAAAACCAAGACCCTACTCTTCTACGCAAGCCTCCTGCTGGCCGTTTCCCCGGCCTTGCTGCTGCTATGGCCGGCCCTCGCTGGGGCCTGGGCCGCGGACCGCGCCGCGCAGCAGCCCTGGATGCGCGGCCTGGAGATCGGCTGGCTGGTCTGGGCCGTGCTGGCCTGGAGGCTCAACCAGAACCGCCTGACCATGATGGCCCCGGCCCTGGCCGTGGCCGCGGCGTGGCTGCTGGGCCAATCCCAGGCCGGCCTGGGTCGGAGCGCGGCCGAGGCCTGGCTCCTGTGCCTGCCCCTGGGGCTCGGCCTGAGCCTGCTGCCTCCGGAGGGGGCGCTGCTGAGCGAGCGCAGCGTGGGCCGCCTGCTGCTGGCTTTCCTGCCGGCGGCCCTGGCCTGGGCCGTGCTCAGCGCCGACCCGGTGGACGCCCACCAGCTCATGGACTGGCGCGCGGCCGGTGCGCCGGGCGCGGGGCTCAGCCACCTGGCGCACCTGAGCCTGCTGCTGCTGGCCCCGGCCCTGTGGTGGCGCTGGCACGCCAAGATCGAGTCCGTGCTGCTGACCGTTTGCGGCGGCCTGCTGGGCCAGGTGCTGCTGGCCTGGTCCATCCAGTCGGCCGGGCCCCCGCCCCTGCTGGCCGCGCGGGTATGGCTGGCCAGCCAGCTTTGCTTCGGCCTGGCCATGGCCGTGGGGCTCTTCTTCCTATACTGGCAGCGGGTCTACCTGGATGAGCTCACCGCCATCCCCAACCGCCGGGCCCTGGACGAGGCCCTGTCCCACCTGAGCGGGCCCTGGGCCATGGCCATGGTGGACATCGACCATTTCAAGAAGTTCAACGACAGCTACGGCCACGACCAGGGCGACGACGTGCTGCGCTTGGTGGCCCGGCACCTGGCCGAAAGCACCAACGGCCGGGCCTACCGCTACGGCGGCGAGGAATTCTGCGTGCTCTGCCCTGGCATGGACACCGAGGCGGTCGAGGCCATCATGGAAGGGTCCCGCGCGGGCCTGGCCAAGCGGCGCTTCCACATCCGCCTGCCCAAGGCCATACGGAAAAAAACCGGCCCTCCCGACCGCGGCAGCCTGTCCGCCCCCACCACCAAGGTGCAGGTGACCATCAGCGTGGGCGTGGCCTGCCCGGACAAACGGCACCCCGACGCCTCCCAGGTGATGAAACTGGCCGACGAGGGCCTCTACAAAGCCAAGGAAAACGGACGCAACAACGTGATCCGCGCCAACTAGCGCGCCTTCAGGAGCCACACGCATGACCCCGAAGCCAACACCCCAGGCCCTGGCGGCCGCCCTGGCCCTGTGCGCGCTGCTGGCGGCCCCCGCCCTGCGCGCCGGCTCCAACGACCCCCTGACCGCCTCGGTGGTGAAGGTCTTTGTGGTGCAGAAACCGGCCGACTACTACCAGCCCTGGCAGATGGGCTACCAGGCGCCGGTCTCCGGCTCGGGCTTCATCATCGACGGCCACCGCATCCTGACCAACGCGCACGTGGTCAGCGACCAGGTGATCGTGCAGGTGATGAAGGCCGACGACACGCGCAAGGTGACGGCCCACGTGCAGTTCGTGGGGCACGACACGGACCTGGCCCTGCTGACAGTGGACGAGCCGGACTTTTTCGACGGCACCACGCCGGTGCGCTTCGGCCCCATGCCGCGGCAGCGCGACCATGTGGCCGCCTACGGCTTCCCCGCCGGCGGCGACGAGATGAGCATCACCGAAGGGGTGGTGTCCCGCATCGAGGTGCACTCCTACGCCCACGCCGGGACCAACCTGCTGACGGTGCAGACGGACGCGGCCATCAACCCGGGCAGCAGCGGCGGGCCGGTCTTCAAGGACGGCCGCTTCGTCGGCGTCAGTTTCGAGGGCTACAGCGGCGCCCAGCTCAACAACACCGGGTACTTCATCCCGGTGGTGCTGGTGGAGCGCTTCCTCAAGGACCTGTCCGACGGCCACTACGACGGCGTGCCCATCATGGGCATCGTCTGGCAGAAGCTGGAGAACCCGGCCCTGCGGGCCAGCCTGGGCCTGCCCGGGCCCCGCGGGGGCGTGATGATCACCAAGGTCATCCCCGGCTCGGGCGCTGACGGCGTGCTCAAGGAGCGCGACGTGATCCTGTCGCTGGACGGGGTGCCCGTGGCCGAGAACGGCACCGTGCCCTTCGGCGACGGCGAGCGGGTGGACCTGGCCCACCTGGTGAGCCTGCACCAGATGAGCCAGACCGCCAAGGTGGAGGTCTGGCGCGCGGGGGCCAAGCTGAGCCAGTCCGTGACGCTGCACGACGTCCCCGACCTGGTGCCCGGGCCCCAGTACGACAAGCGCCCCAGCTACTACGTCTACGGCGGCCTGGTCTTCGAGGCCCTCACCGGCAACTACCTGCGCCTCTTCGACAACGGCGCCCCGGTGCAGTTCCGCTTTTTGGACGAGCTGGGCCTGGCCACGCCGGACCATTCCCAGGTGGTCTTCATCAACGTGGTGCTGCCCCACGCCGTGAACGTGGGCTACCACCACCTGGCCCAGGCCATCGTCACCCAGGTCAACGGCCAGCCCATCGGCAAGCTGCGGGACGTGGTCGAGGCCGTGAAGAAGCCCGTGGGCAAGTACCTGGTGGTGGACCTGGACCATTGGGCCGGCAGCCCGGACAACCGCGGCAGCCAGATCGTGCTGGACGCCGACGCCACGGCCAAGGCCCAGGCCGAGATCCTGCAGGCCTTCGGCATCCCTTCCGACCGCTCGGACGACCTGAAGGACCTGAGCCCCACGGCCCAGTAGGGGCGCAGCGTCCAGAAACAAAAAGAGCCCCGGGCCGAAGCCCGGGGCTCTTTTTTGTTGGGGGCTGTGGCGCCTACTTTTTGACGATGGCCAGGAGCTCCACGTCGAACTGCAGCACCGCGTTGGGCCCGATCTGGTCGCCCTTGCCGCTGGGCCCGTAAGCCAGGTCCGACGGGATGGCGAAGTGGTACTTGCTGCCCACCTTCATGAGCTGCAGGCCCTCGGTCCAGCCGGGGATGACCTGGTTGAGCGGGAACACCGCCGGCTGCCCGCGCTGCACGCTGCTGTCGAAGACCGTGCCGTCGATGAGCATGCCGGTGTAGTGCACCTTCACCACGCTGGTGGCCTTGGGCATGGCGCCGCTGCCTTCCTTGATGACGCTGTACTGCAGGCCGCTGGCCGTGACCTTGACGCCGGCCTGGGCCTTGTTCTTGTCCAGGAAGGCCTGTCCGTCGGCCTTGTTCTTGTCGGCCACCGGGGCCATGGCGGCCTGGCGCCGCTGCTCCAGGTCGGTGAAGGCGTCGTGCATGGCGGCGTCATCCATCCCGGGCTTGCCCGCGATCTGGTCCTTGATGCCGTCCATCAGCGAGCCGATGTTGAGCAGGGACGCCACGGGCTTGACCTGGTTGCCGATGCTCAGGCCCACGGCGTAGCCGACCTTGGCCTTGTCGCCCGCGGCACCGCCGCGCAGGGTGGCCAGGTTCTGCTGCACTTCCTCGGGCTGCATGGCCGGCTTGCCGGCGACCTGGTCCTTGATGCCGGCCTCCACCTGGCCCATGTCCATCTTGTCGGCGATGCTGGCCATGCCTTTGCCCATGCTCAGGCCCACGGCGTAGCCGTCTTTGCGGTTGGCTCCGCCGAAGCGGTGGCAAGCCACGGCGCCGAAAGCCAGGACGGCCGTCAGGGCCGCCAGCACAAATTTCTTCACAAGGACTCCTTAGTCGGGGTTAAAAGCGGCGGCTATGTTACGGCTTGGGCGGCCAAAAGCCTAGGCCACAAATTGGGGCCGCCGGCTCAGGGCTTGAACAGCTTCAAATAGGCCCCGTAGCCGTCCTTGGCCAGGTCCTCCTTGGGGATGAAGCGGAGGGCCGCCGAATTCATGCAATAGCGCTGTCCCGTGGGCGCCGGCCCATCGTCAAAAAGGTGGCCCAGGTGGCTGTCGGCATGCTCGCTGCGCACCTCGGTGCGCTCCATGCCGGCGCTGCTGT
>Ga0210401_10007584_pt1 | contig 10863 bp, 8 predicted proteins | sample IncBWH32MmetaG_FD_150866 | JGI IMG/M metagenome (GOLD analysis project Ga0210401, IMG submission 150866) | Forest soil microbial communities from Barre Woods Harvard Forest LTER site, Petersham, Massachusetts, United States - Inc-BW-H-32-M | ecosystem: Environmental > Terrestrial > Soil >... | reverse complement strand
GATCACCCTCAAATCCATTAATTTTGCCTGGCGCAGATGAGCCGCCACCGAAAGACCGTAAGGTCCAGCGCCTAAGACGGCTACGTCGCACGTGTCCATGGGTCAACGGCTCCTAGAATCGGCCTTAAAATCTAAAACTGGTGCCAAGAACGAAACTTTTATAGTTCAGCCCTGCAATGAAACGCCCTAGCGCGTCCTACTGCTGGACAGGCTAGCTTTATAGGATGCAACACCAAGTCATCGGGCCAGCACAAAGAGGCTGAATCCGCCCAAGAGTCGCGCCGCCAAATCCTCGCTGATCGCCGAGAGCAGCATTCGCGGCCAACGAACTACCTTACCCTTCGCGCCAACGGGAAAATCTATGCCGAAGGGAGCGTAAAACCAGTCCAGCACTTCGTAGCCCTCGCCCGCGAGGCTCTGGAGGGCCAAGTCTTTGGTGAAGTAGTGAAGATGCCCATAGGTACGCCGGCGCATCATCAGGCCGTCGTTTCGTACGAGCGCCTGAACGGAAAGGTCCAAGGGGAAATTGAAGATTTTGTCGCGGGCGAGCCCCTTCAAGTCGCGCAGGAAGGCGAAATAATCTTCCACGTGTTCCACAACGTCGAGGATCAAGAGCAAGTCGAAATATGCGTCGGCCTCTTGCAAGATATCAGCCAATTTGCAGTGGAGCTGTTGATTTTCGCGGCCCCGTGCGAGTTCGATAGCCTGGGGCGAGATGTCATAGCCGGAAAAAACACAAGAGGGGTCCATGCTGAGCTGCAATTGCCGGAGTACTTCGCCGGCCCCACAACCCACCTCGCCGATCGCCTGCGGGGCGATTTGGTGCCGTTTCAGCATTCGCAGGACATGCTGGGCTTTCCATGAGGAAGCGTGGACATGCCAGTCCGGATTTTTTTCGAGGTGCTCACCATTAACGTAAACGCTTTGGGGCATTGCGGCAGCTCCAGGGCGATTATCAGCGGCAAGTATCATTTTGCGAGCACGAATAGGCTGTAGCCGCCGAGCAGACGGGCGGCAAAATCAGAATCAAGCGCAAAGCAGATTTTGCGGGGCAACTGTAGAATTTTTCTCGAGATACCTGAGGCACGGTGTGCCGAGCGGGGGACGTAAAACCAGTCGAGAATCTCGTATTGTTCGTCGCGCAAACTCTGCAGGAAGGTTTCCTTGGTGAAAAAATGAAGATCGTCCGTAATTTGCCGCCGCTTGGATAGGTTGCCTTTGCGCAAAACGGCTTGCGCCGACAGATCCAACACAGTGTGGAAGAGTTTGTACGGCGAGAGCGACTTTATGCCACGCAGGAAACTGAAGTAGTTTTCCTGGTGTTCCAGAACGTCCAGAATCAGCAGCAAATCGAAATGTGCGCCGGGCTCTTTTCGAATGTCCGCCAGCCGACATTGCAACCGTTCGTTCTGGCGGGTCTGGCTTAGCTCGATCGCCTCCGGGGCAATGTCGTACCCCATGAAGAGACACTGCGGATCCATGCCGAGCTGCAATTGTCGAAGTACCTCGCCTGTGCCGCAGCCGACTTCCCCAATAAGCCGAGGCGACAAATGATTTCGCTGCAGCACTTGCCGGACGCGGTTCGCCTTCCACACAGAATCATCTGTGTGCCAGTAGGGGACTTTCTTAATATATTCGCCAGTTACAAAGGCATTTGTTGGCATGAAATGAACTCGCTAGTCTGGTACGAAACAATGATTAGATGGAGTAGATGGCACCTAGGGCGAGGGAATTAGGGCTTTGACGTGGTTCGAGTGCACACTTTCTTTGGCTTTGCCGTCAACCGCAGTAACGGCATAGACGTAGGTGTGCCCGCTTTGAACGCTACGATCTGTGTAGTTGGTCGCCCGGACCGGAGCTGAAGTCAGCTTAATATAAGGTCCTCCATCTGTTTCGGACCGGTACACGTTATATCCGACCACACGCGAGACGCTGGCTTTCCATTTCAGATCGACAGAATGAGGGTGAGGCGATGTAGGTGGTCCCTGCCTGCTGCGATCGCCCCAACGCGCAGCCGAAAGCGCCAGAATCACGAGAAGCATGCTGCCAATCGTCACAATGACGGCGCTGCGGGCGGCTTGGGGCAATGGAGCCACAATAGCAATACCCCTCAGACATCGAGTCTACCCGATTTCGCGGGTTCGACGAGCAGTCACAACTTCCGAAGGTCGATGCAACGTCCAAAGTCTGCTCCTCGTCTCACAATGAGCCATATGCCTGAAGGGTTAATGACTGTCCCGAATTGCCCTTCTTACCAGTTGTGGAGGCCGCGCCTCTTGTGGAGAATCCCGATGTTCAGGAGATTCTTAAGTTTCTGAGGATTTGCGTCATAGACATCATTTTCCCGTTTGGGTGACGAATGAGACGCCAATGGTTGCTTCTAATGCCTGCTATTCTATTTTTAGTGATTCCGGCTCGTGCGCAGCAATGGTCTGGAATCATTGATCCCAGCCGAGCGATCGATTGGTCGCAAGCCGGAGCAGGAACCATTCCAGCCCGTACAACGATTTGTTCAACATTATCTGCAGGAGCAACGCTGACGCAAATCAATAGCGCGATCGCGGCATGTCCCAGCGGCCAAACCGTCTTTCTCAGCTCCGGAATCTATTCCGGCCTTTCAGGGCAAATCACCTTAAAATCGAACGTCACTTTGCGGGGAGCAGGGCCGGACCAGACGTTTCTGATTTTTACCTCCATTGGCGGCTGCAACGGTTTAGGCGCGGGCTTATGCGCGATGAATGCTGACAATAATTATTCCGGAGATCCCCATAACGCGGCGACCTGGACGGCCGGTTATACGCCAGGTTCGATATCGATTACTCTCGGGGCCGTGACCACGGGAAGTATAAGCAACCTGCACGTGGGAAGCTTGATCATTCTCGATCAAAATCCTGATACCGGCGACACTGGAACAATCTATGTCTGCCAATCCGCGACGGGGTGTAGCCAGCAGGGCGGCATCGGGTGTGGTGTTGCAGGCCCAAATGGAAATCGCGTGCAGATGCAGCAGGTTCAGGTTACGTCTATAAGCGGCAGCGGCCCCTGGACAATCGGTATTACCCCCGGCATTTATGCTCCTAATTGGAGAAGCAGTCAGAATCCCGGAGCGTGGTGGTCCGGCGCACTTCCAATCACAGGCGTCGGCATTGAAGATATGTCATTAGACTTTACGGCTGTTCCGGCCAATGGCGCGGGGATCATGTTCAGCAACGCTTCCTACTCCTGGGTCAAGAACATTCGGTCGCTGAACACTGCGCTTCATAAGCACGTCTGGGAATATCAATCGTCGCACATAACCGTTCGCGACAGTTACTTCTTTGGGGGAACCGGAACCTCTGAAAATTATGGTGTCGATTCAGGTTGCAGCTGTTCGGACGATCTTACTGAAAATAATATTTTCCAACATCTGGCGACCGCCACGATAACCGAGGGCACAGCGGGCTCGGTATTCGGTTACAACTATGCGGCGGACGGCTACTACATAGCTGTCGGGGGCAACGCCCCTGATTGGCAGCAGGAAGACGCCTATCACCACCAAGCCGGAGACAACTTTGTTCTTTGGGAGGGGCAGATTGGCAGCGGGTTTACCGCCGACGATATTCACGGGTCAAGCTTCATGCTCACTGCGTTTAGAAATCGCTGGAGCGGGCGTGACCCAGCGATAACATTGGGAGTACCAAAAACTCAGCAGACGATTGCCATGAGTTTGTTTGCCTACAACCGATATTTGAATTTGATCGGCAATGTGCTCGGGACGGCGGGCTATCACACAACCTACACGTGGACACCGTCTTCCGCTAGTGATCCCGGCAGCGCCTCGAGCGGAGACAGATCCATTTTTTCCATTGGATTCTCGGGGGACGAAGGCACGCTCTTCAGCGGAGTCCCGAATGATATGCTACTGCTTTCCACAGTATTGCGTTGGGGGAACTACGACACTGTAAATGGCGCAGTGCGATTCGTCAGTGCGGAAGTCCCCGGCGGAATCAGTAATTACCACAACGCCGTTCCTGCAAGTCAAGCATTGCCGGCATCTTTCTATTTGTCATCGCAACCCAGTTGGTGGGGAAACATTCCGTGGCCTGCAATCGGTCCGGATGTCACGGGCGGAAACGTCGGTAGTGTCGGCGGCCATGTTTTTGTCACCCCTGCCGCAAATTGCTACTTGAACATTATGGGCGGGCGTACCGACGGCACCACTGGAATTTTAGGTTTCAACGCAAACAACTGCTACGGCAACTCACAGAGTAATGGCCCTAATCCGCCGACTAGCCTCAGCGTGATTGTCCACTGATCCTGTTTGTACTCAGTAAGGTAAGCTCTAACGTGGGCCCGAATACCAGGATTTAGATTTGTCCCGTTCCTCCCGCTGACGATGACGACTGCAGCCGAAGGGCTTCCCATACCTTAATGACCGGCAAAATTCTCGCGCCTGAGGCAATCGCGTAGCCTGCGATCTCTTCGAAGAATTCAGGAGTACATCCAAAGGGCGTCGGGTCCTTGCAAACGTCGTGAGTCGCGAAAATGAGCCATCCTCGCGCTCGCTGATTCTGATCGATCAAGCTCCTTACGACCTCGGGATGGTTCCGGCTTTTTTCCAGGAAGAAAGCACGAAGATAATTGAGATCCGCAGTCGCGACATTGAAAGTTTGGCCCCCGCCCCGACCGCACATGAAATACTTTGCGATATTCCGTTTTGTCCGTGCCCTGGGCGGGTTGATGGGATAAGAAAGGGTTTTGAAACAGGCTCCGTGTACGAGTTCACTCAGTGCTAACTGGTTCTTCCTGACAGAATCCTCGAAGACGTTCGTTTCTGTTTCCCATGCGTCGCAGTGGGCGAATGTGTGACATCCCAATTCGTGGCCGTCTTGCAATAGCGTTTTCACGTCTTCACTCAAAAACATTTCTCCCGTAGGCGCCCGCTTCCCCATCAGGCCGAAGGACGCATAGTAAGTCCCTCTAACGCCGAATCTTTTCAAAATGGCTCCGCCGGTATGCAAGGCTGATCGCGGGAAGTCATCGAAAGTAAATGAAATTAGCGGAATCGGGCTATTGATCGTAAACGGGCGTCTAAAAAAGAGGCGAGCCGCGTCGCGTATATAGCGCCCTCGAACGCGTGTCCAAAGATTTTGAAGAGCCATTGTCTACTCTTGTCGCACCTAGCTAATTTCGAGCGGCCAATCGTGAACTCAGAAATTCACTTTTCGCGACGTAATTGTCGCGGGCCTCAGGCAGATAGCGCCTAAGGCCAGTCTTCAGCTTATATCTGAGTCGTTTGGATAAAGGCCTTGCCTAAACCGTCGATACACACAGAGCCTTGCCCTATTCCCGCGGCTGGGAAAGCGCTAAGGTTTCCGGTTCTACGCCCGGGTAGCTGGGCATCGTTGATTGTCGAAACCTCTCCCACGGAACCATCTCCCGCACGACGCCTACGAACTGATACAGCGGCGTGCATCCTTGGTGTAAAAGGATGACCGCACTCAGATATAAAATTCCGAATAGCAACGTCGACACCACAATGTGGAGGGCGGCCTCAACCGCGCCCGGTGCGGCCACCAACGACGGAAGCGTTCGAATGATTAGAGCGGATGTCGAGCCCGCGATCGCAGATGCAAGAACATACTTCCAAGCAGCAGCCACTATCGAACCGACTCGAAGTTGTATCGGCCGTCCTGCGTACCAAAAGGCTGGGATCGTAAGTATCCAAAAAGACGCGGTCCAAGCCAACGCAACCCCTGTGGGGCCTCGGCGAAGTCCCAGGATAAACAACAGGGCTGTGACAATGAACTCCACCACGCCCCAGCGAAACCAGCGATCCGCTTTTCCGATGGATAGATGGATCCAACCATGGGTGTAATAAAGGAACATGATGCCTATGCCAGGACCGAAATAAGTAAATATGCGGCCTGAGGCCTCCCAACCGGGCCCCAACAGTAAACGAATGACATCCTTGCCGACGAGCGTCAGTTCGGCACCCAAGCCCATTCCCACAAATGCGATGACCGCCAAGATGTTCAGAAGATGCTTCCTATACTGAACCGAGTCCCGGTTTACACGACTCAATGCCGCAAGAGCAACGTTTGAAAGCGGAGCTACCAGTTGGCCCGCAGAAAGTGCGAAGAGGTCATAAGCTTTCTTATAGAAGCCAAGTGCCTGCGCAGCGAAGCGCCATCCGACCAGGAGATTGTCCAAATTTCGCGAACCGTAATTCACGGTGAAGCGGCCATAGATATTCATCGCAAAGCGTACCGCCGAGGACGTCCCGGGAGTACGCCGGGGGAGTCCGGGAATCCATCTGCACAGATACCAGGCGCCGATGGATTGCGACACAGGTAGAGCAACGGCGCCGGCGACCAGAGCCCAGTAGCCCCACCCCGCGAACGCTAAGAGGATCGCCACGATCAGTGAAGCGGCACGTGCGATGACATCATTGATGGAAATCGCAGTAAACACCATGGCTCGGTTGAGCAGCGCCAGATGCAGAACCGAGGTACTTGAGGCCAGAATGGTAAGAGACATGCCAGCAGCAATTCGCGCCACCAGGGGAGCGTGGTAGAACCGCGCCATTAGGGAACCCGCGGCGGCAAATCCCATCGTGAGAAAGATTCCCGTAGCCAGATTGATCCAAAATAGATTGCTCGCGAGAGCGTGATCGACTGCCTCCCACTGAATGATAGCTTCAGTAAATCCATTTACGCCGAAGCTCACAAGGAGCAAGCTGAAGGTTGTCACCATGGTGACCAAGCCGAAATCTGCCGGCGTAAGCAGCCGGGCCAGCATCATGGTCGATGCCATTTGGATTGCGACCCCTAGGCCGCTGGAAAAAATGGTAGCCCCGGCACCCCGGACCGCTAACCGCCGGATTGCATTTTCAGGAGGGCGAAATGCTCCGATAGCATCAAAAGGCTTCAAATGGTGCCTTCAAGAGAGCCAGCCTGAACCAAATCGCGGAATTCATTTTCGGGTTCGGTGACGTCTTCGACCTGATCAATCTCGGATTCAGAGGATGATTCCTGGACAGCGATAACTGACAAGAGAAGGACAAACCAAATCGGGTCCAACTCTCTGAAGGCTGACTCCGTGAAGTTATAAATCAGGACCGTAACGAAATACGCCAGCATCAGTCCTCCCGCCTCCGCTTGCTGACGGACTGCGTTAAGCGTGTTCCGCAGTCCGGTCAGCAAGAGGACGGCAAGAAGTGCCACTCCCATCCATCCTAAGTCCAAGAAAATCTCAATGTAGCCGTTGTGGGCCTCATTTGGATGCCACCAATAGATGCTCCACATCGTCTGAAGCCTCGAGCCAAGCCAAAAACTCTCGAAGCCCGTCCCGAGCAGGGGGTTACCAGTCATACCGAGAACCAAGTTCCAGATTTCCGTCCGTCCTGTAAGAGTGGGATCTCGACCTAGTACAGATAGAAGGTTGGGTGCGATGAATATGGCAAAGAGCGATAGACATAGAGCCGCGATGACGACGGTGGCTAACACAGCCGGTCTTCGAAAGAACCCCCAAAAACTTGTGAGTATTAGAAGCGTGGCTCCCAGCATGAAGCAGGAAAGGGAAGTCATCGAATTTGCGGCCCGTAAGATCCAAAGTGCTGTGACTAGAAGCATGCCTTGAGCTGCTATCCGCTTCCAGCGTCGCGGCGTACCACTGGACTGGCGCAACTTCACGAGCTGCCAAAGGGCTGCGAGGCCGAATATCATGGCGATCATTCCGAGACCGTTCTTATCGGTTGTAACGCCGATGTTGGTTGTATTCCACATACTGCCAAAGTCGCCGGGCCTATAGTTGCGTCCCAAGTCGCCGTAGTATTTGATAAGCAAGATCGATAGGGGCAATAAGAGAAAGCCTGCCCGCGCGAGCAGGCGTTTGACGGCCGTGACCGGATGAGGATCGGTCAGTACGATGAGGACCATCACAAGCTCTCCGAGAGCTTTGATCCATCGCCTGAGTGCGACGTCGCTATAGTCGGACCAGAGGACACTCACGCCACAGTAGAGAAAAAAGAGCAGAATCGCGCGATTCGCTCGAAGAAGCGTGCTGACCTGATGAGCTCTAGCAATGAGCACAATCAAGCCAATGACTGATAAAGACAAGAAGACGGATCGGTCGAGAGGACTCCCTTCGAGATACGTGCTGCCTGAAGTCGGGGGCGCCATCTGCAGCCAGGACGATATGGGTCGTGAGCCCTCGATGAGGAGCCATAGCACAGGAAGCCACAGTGCTCTTGAAGGACGGGCGTCAGGGTCTTGATCGAGCGCGAATAGGCCTAAGATGCCGATCCCGTATGCAACGGAAGCAATCGCAGGAGACATTCAATTTTTTCCAAAATCGGTTTCTGACACGCTTATTGATTCATCAGGCATCAAGGAACGTGCGATGCAGGAGTTCCAGCGTTAGGAGAGTATGGATGTCCGTGGTGTAGTTTCGTTGGCCACCGACATGGGCAAGGACCAAGTTCTCAAGTCCCTTTCGGTCGATATATGGCCGGGATAAGGCCCGCGGGTCGAGTAACATTTCGCGTAGGTAGTTCGAGAGGCCATTGCGGTACCAAATCCTGAAATGAGAAAACTTGTGCCTGCCTAAGAAGAGATGTTCGAGATGAAATGGCGAGAAAACATGGTCTATCTTTGCCAGCCATTGAGGCATGCCATAGTCGTAGGCGTATTCCGCCTTGAAGGAAAACTCAAGCAGTCTCCGGGACAATGCTGCTGTTAAAGGGCCGGAATCTCCAGCGAGGCCCCGATCGGTTCGTATTCGGAGGAGAGCGGGGTCCCCATCGCTAATCAAACGTATGCACTCGCGGTTGTCAGCAAAGATATTGGTCTTTGCAATTGCAGAATCGGTCGCGCGGAAAGCTGTGCGGACAAGATCGTTGTCGAGGAAAGGGGAGCGCAGGGAAAGCTGAGTCTGTTCCAAGGCGAGCAAACCATAGTGGTGCCAGGGGACTTGCCGGAAGGCAATAAACGAGAGAGAGTGCCCGCGAACTATTCTGGTGTACGACTCTTTAGCTGCATCCAAGTGGCAGCGAAACTCGGGTCGGAAGACCTCCGGGGTAGGCTGCTTTGGTTTAAAGGCGACTAGCCGACGCAAAATTTCACTGCCGTAGTTACCGGTCATCCTAGCAGGCGCAATTTCAGCCGCCCTCTCGTTCACATAGAGATCGGGAGCGCGATTAACGCCGGCGCATCCGTCAGTAAGAAAGACAGTACGTTCCGCGTAATGCGGAAAACGGGAAAGGAACTCCTTTCCCACATTGATGACCTCGTATGGCTGTCCACAAGCTTGAGCCACTTGCCTTGCTAGACGGACATCGTGACAATCGCGGAACATTCCTCCGAAGGAATAACAGGGGAGAGATCCTGGCGGCGACTTGTGCCAAGCCATGATCATGCGGGTATCCAATCCCCCGGTTAAGGACACCCCGATCCTCTCACTACTGCCGTTGAAATAGCGTGGAAGGTTCTGAGAAAAGGTTTGCCGAATCTGCTGGTAATAGTCTTCGGGCTCTAGCGGATCCTGGTTTTCCCACTCCTCCGGCTGGAAGTAGAAGTCTTTTCGATCGATTACGCCATCTCGAAAGACCCAGGCTGAACCGGGCGGTAACACCTGAATGCCTTCAAATAGGGTGCGATTCTCAAGGACGCAGCCACAGGCGACATACTCCCCCAAACTCTGAATGCTTGCCCTCCGGAGTTCTGGGCACGCCGCAAGGATAGCCTTAGCCTCGCTCGCGAAATAGAAAGCGTTCTTCGACTGGTGGTAGTAGAGGCGGTGAATCCCATACCGGTCATTGAATAGGGTGGCCGTTTCCAGATTTAGGTCAGCGAGCAATCCATGAAATCGGCCGTTTAGTCCTTTCAGAAAGTTGGGATCCTCCTCGTAAAGATGAACAAGATAGGAGGCTCTATTCTCGTCGATTGTGTGACCATGCTCTCGCAAGCGGCGAGCGATTCCTGGCTCGGGGTATTCCTCGCCGGAAAAAGCGAGAACGACGTCCCTTCGTTCATTGTGGAGGGGCATGCCGTCGCAGAAAGAGCCCTTTCGAGCCATCCATCCCACGTACACCCCGAGCGAATCATCCACCCACGTTCCGGAAACATAGAAAGACTCGTGGCGAACGGTCTCAAGCATCCGCAGGAGCTGCGGCTCCGCCTGATCGCGCGGCATTCTCGTGATTAAACCAACGATTCCTGGCATTTTCTCCTTAGCACTGAGCGAGTGGTGATGGAACTCTGATCGACCGCAGCCGGTCCGAATCTAAGTGACGCTCCGGTGCGCTACTCAGGATCTGCCGCGGACCGCTGATATGAGAGTTCCGCTGGTTTTCAGCGAGTATCCTTGACCGCGAAGCTTTTCCTTGACGGCGGCCAGCCTTTCCCTAAATCCGTCAATTTCATGGTACTCAAAAACGATGTTACGGATCTGGCTAAACACTTCGCTCGGGGTGGTCTCGAAAATCGTGTATTCGGCGCCCTCGCAGTCTATCTTCAAAAGATCTACTACACCGGGCGCGTAATCCCGAATGACAGCGGCCAAGGTAATACCCGGGACGTTCTTGAGCGGTTGATCGCTGACATAGTATGCGGAGACCCGATGCTGGCCACGATCCCGCACGTCAACGTTCATCATTACGTCTCTGCCATCTGTTACAGCCTTGTGTAACGCTTGGATTCGGTCCGAGTAGCCGTTTTGGGAGATGTTTCGTGTCAGGAGGGCCCAGTTACGTGGCGAGGGCTCGCAAACTATGATCCTCCGCGCATTGAGATGCTTGGCCGCGTACAGGGCAAAGTCGCCGATGTAACCACCGATGTCCACAACAACCGGCTGGTCAGGGAGCGATAAACCTCGAACATAGCA
>Ga0210401_10007583_pt1 | contig 10866 bp, 4 predicted proteins | sample IncBWH32MmetaG_FD_150866 | JGI IMG/M metagenome (GOLD analysis project Ga0210401, IMG submission 150866) | Forest soil microbial communities from Barre Woods Harvard Forest LTER site, Petersham, Massachusetts, United States - Inc-BW-H-32-M | ecosystem: Environmental > Terrestrial > Soil >... | reverse complement strand
GAGCTCGGTGACTGCCCACCTCTGGCGTTAGTCCGTGAGACCGAACATCAAACCGATATGCGCATTGTCCTGATAATCCCAACCTTCAACGAATGCGGGAACATCGGCAGGCTCATCGACCAGCTGCAGGTCGTTTTCCGGTCGCTAAAGCACGAGATGCTGGTACTCGTGGTGGACGACAATTCGCCGGATGGGACCGGCGATGTCGTACGTGAGTATCAGAAGCGTTCGCCCAACGTACATCTTCTGCAAGGCAGGAAACGGGGGCTCGGCGCTGCATACATCAGAGGCATGCACCACGCGATTGAGAGTCTGCACGCCGACGCCGTATTCGAGATGGATGCCGACTTTTCACACGAACCTACCGATGTGCCACGGCTGATAGCCGCGCTGGAACAGGGTGCTGATTTCGTGATCGGCAGCAGATACGTGCCTGGAGGGAGCATACCCGCGGAATGGGGACTGCACCGGCGCCTCAACTCGCGCTTCGGCAACATCGTCGCCCGCTACGTTGCAGGCCTGTACCGCGTACACGACTGCACCGCAGGGTTTCGAGCGATCAAAACCGATGTGCTCCGGCGCATGGAAATGCAAAGCTTCCGAGTCCAGGGCTACGCCTTCCAGATTGCGTTGTTGCACGCCGCAATCGTCGGCGGCGCCAAGGTCGTCGAACTGCCGGTCAAGTTTGTGGACCGAACCGTCGGTGAATCGAAACTCGGCGTCAAAGACATAATCGAGTTCTTTCGCAGCGCCGCCTGGATCCGCTTTCAGAGTTCCAAGGTCTTCATCAAGTTCTGCATCATTGGCGCCTTCGGTGTATTGGTCAACCTTGGCATCTTTACCGCCTTGTTGGCGGCGGGTGTCAACAAGTTCGTTGCTTCGCCCATTGCAATTCAAACTTCAATAGTCACGAACTTCCTGGGCAACAACTATTGGACGTTCCGTTGGCGTAACCTCGCAGGGCCCGTCCACGCCAGAGGGCTGCGGTTCAACGTGGTGTCGTTTCTCTCGCTGGCAATCAGTTACCTAACCTTCGTCGTTCTCTCACGCGCGTTTCCTGCAGCCACTCCCCAAGTTAACCAGTTCATCGGCATCATCCCCGCGACGCTGGTGAACTATTTCCTGAATTCCTATTGGACCTTTCGCGACAGCCCGCGCCGTGCCGTAGGCTCCCCCGGCTCGGACACAGGCAAATAATAGACTCTCCCGGTATGGGGGATGTCATAAGGAAGGCGAAGTTCACCGAGTCACAGATCGTCGCGATCCTAAAAGAAGGCGAAGCCGGTGTTGCACCGCCCGTGAGAGTATCCCGCCCGTGGCTGCGTGGACGAAGCACCCGGGGTGGTGCAATGAGACAGGACACTAGGCAACACAAATGACCGCTCTGTCTGCCTATCCAGCGAAGGACGGGGGTCCTGTTCGCGTCGGGCTTTGGTGGTTGGTTGGGCTTTTCCTGCTTGCTCTGGCAATCCGATGCATCGGCCTTTTGTGGGGAGGGATTGATTCGGATGAGGACATTTCGGATCCCGCGAAAGTGCTCACCGGGCGTCTCATCCCTTCGTTTCACTATTATCCGCCACTGCTGAACTATCTGACCGCCGCGGGGTACTTGGTTCTCTACGCGATCGGGATACCCATGCGACTCTGGCGAAGCACCGCCGAATTTCGTGCAGCCTTTTTTGACAATCCAAGTCCATTCTTGCTGGTTTTGCGCCTGGTTGTTTCGGTCACCGGGGCTGTCGCAGCACCGCTTTCAGCAGCCATAGCTGCACGGTTAGGCTTGTCACGGAGGAGTTGCTTGCTCGTCGGCGTAGCAAGCGCGTTGCTGCCAATCAGCGTTTGGCGATCGCATATCGGTAAACAGGATCTGGGCGTCGCCGCAAGCGCACTGCTAGCAGTCTGGGCCATGGTGCGCTACGCGCAGGAATTGCGGCGAGTCCCCGTCGTCTGGTTCGGCGTCGCTGTGGCGTTGGCTGTAAGTTTCAAGCAGTCGGCGGTGTTCGTTGTGGCTCCATTAGGGGTTGCGCTGTTGCTTCTTGCGCGACGAACGGGCCAGTCGTGGCCTCGCCTGGCACAAGACAGCTTAATCGCAGTTGCAGTCGGAATCATTGTCTGGGTGCCATTAAACGTAGGGGTGTGGCTAGATTGGTCGAATTTTCTGGACTACCAGAAGGTTCTCGCGGCGATGCATGTGCAGGAAAGCGGATTCCGAGAAACCTTCGAGGCTGTATGGCCGCGGCTCACCGATCGGTTCAGTGGACCTACGTTACCCCTCTTCGTGGGCTTCTTGGTTGCGCCACTTTTCTGGCGGCGACATGACATTTTTTTGATCTGGGCGAGCACCCTGGTGAGCGTCATAGTGACTGCCACCATTTCCGGTACTCGGGCGGATGTACAGTTGTATGTACCGCAGGCTGTTCTTATCGGCACCATTGGGATCATGACCTGGATCTGGATGGCAGAGCGTAAGGATTGGAGTCGCTGGCCAGGAATGGTTGGGTTGGTTTCAGCATTCGTTGTGCTAGTCGCTGGCTCGTTGGAAGTAGATCGACAAGCGCTTGCCACGCCGATCCACACCCAGGTCGCCGAAGCCTTGCGTAAGGTTGATGGGATTGATCGGCGTCGGATATTGGCCAGCGATGTTCCACTGACCGGGCTGCCGGTCGCCGGTAACGCCGAACGCGACGTGACGGAGCGGGACGAGCGGCTGGCACAGAAGTATGGCGTAACGTTGCCTCCCCGCTATCGGCCGTATCCGCCCGAAGAGGGTCGTTACTACATCCGAGCTCTACCGTGGGCGATCAGTGGACTCGAGCGCTTCGATGAGAAGGACGTAAAGGTAGTCAAACCGTTTGCTTGGCCATTACAGCCTGAAGAATGGAAATTGGACTATTGGTTGAACAAGGGATTTACGGTCTTCGTTATCAGGGACGAGGAGGCGTGGCTGAGTCCACCTGATCGACCTTGCTCATCTGGCTCGCCGTCTCTCGCCGACTGTTATATGAGGGTTGATGCTTACCGCCAATTCCATGAAGAAATCCACGATCGCTGCACCTTGCTGGCTTCAATTCCGGCGGATCGGCCACTGTTTGAGGAGCAAGACACCAAGATCTACCTGTCCGCCCCGCCGTAAGACCACCAGATCCATGTCCTAGTCGGGTATCCGTTCGAACTTAAATGTCGCTGTGTGCGCCGGGAACTTTCCAATCTCCGCGTTCAGCTTTGCTGACATCTCCGTTTTTTTGGGTCAACCGCCAGGACGACGCCTTTCCAGATCTGAATGGGGTTCGTCCGTTCGGCCATGATCATCGCGCGCTTGCAGAACGCCGAGCGCAACCGGGGTAGGCCTTCCTAAGACCCGCGCGCACGCGACGACTCTTGCGCAGCGGCCGCGGCGGCTGGCATGCGTCCGCACGCAAGGCCGACGCGGCCCGCGGCCGTCCGCCGGGGTCATTGGACATCGACCGCCAGCACGATGACGTTGCGCGTCTTCGGAAGGGTGAGGCTGGTCACCGTCTTGGCGCCATTGAGCGCAAACGAATATCCGTAGAGGTTGAAGGTGCGGTTATCGAGCGTGCCGTTGGGCGCGACCCGGTAGGCCATCGGCAGCACGACCGATTCGCCCGCATAGTTTTGCGGCGTGAACCAGTCGCTCATGCTCTGCGTGAAGTTCGTCGAGCTGCCGTCGCTGTAGTTGACGGTGAAAGTCTGGTTCGCACGGTTGCCGTTCACCGCGGTACCGAGGAGCGACAGCGTCGTGTAGTTGCCCGCCGGCAGTGCAATGGTCGTGTTGCTGACGGCATCGGCGACCCCGGCGCTGCCGAAGGCATACGTGTTGCCGTTCCAGCTGAGCGAGGCGCCCACGAGCGTCGCAGAGTAGGCATAACCGTCGTTGTCGAGGCCCTTATTCGGCACGGCCGAGCCATTCGCCACGATGCCGTCGACATCGACACTGCCCGTGAGAGGGACCTCGGTGGTGGTGCCCGTATTGATCACGTAAGCGGCGCTCGCGACCGGGCTCGCCAAATAGCCGCTCGCGACCGCGATGGCCTCGATGGTCATGGACGAGCCCACCGTGATGACGCCGGTGTAGGGCGTTGAGTTCACCGTGGGCGTCGTGCCGTTGGTGGTGTAATAGATGCTGAAGCCCGGGGTGGCGCTGCTCAGCGTGACCATCTGCGTCGCGGTGTAGGTTCCGCCTGGCGGACTGAAAGTCGGTGCGCCCGCCGGCGTGCCGATCACATAAGCGCCGCTGGCGACCGGACTGGTCGAGTAGCCGATCGCGACCGCGATGGCCTCTATGGTCATGGACGAATTCACCGCGACGGCGCCGGTATAGAGCGTCGAGTTCACCGTGGGCGTCGTACCGTTGGTGGTGTAATAGATGCTGAAGCCCGGGGTGGTGCTGCTGAGCGTGACCGACTGAGCGGTACTGTAAGTCCCCGGCGCGGGCTGGAAAGTGGGCGCAGCCGCGGGCGGGGCGATCAAGTAGGCGCCGCTCGCGACCGGGCTCGCCGAATAGCCGCTCGCGACCGCGATGGCCTCGATGGTCATGGACGCGTTCACCGCGATGGCGCCGGTGTAGGGCGTTGAGTTCACCGTGGGCGTCGTACCGTTGGTGGTGTAATAGATACTGAAGCCCGGGGTGGTGCTGCTCAGCGTGACCGACTGAGCCGTGCTGTAAGTACCCGGCGCGGGCTGGAAAGTGGGCGCAGCCGCGGGCGGCGGGCTGTTGGTCGCTCCCGAGACATCGACCGCGAGCACTATGACGTTGCGTGTCTTCGGGAGGGTGAGGCTGGTCAGCGTCTTAGCGCTGTTGAGCGCAAACGAATACCCGTAGAGGTAGAAGGTGCGGTTATCGAGCGTGCCGTTGGGCGCGACCCGGTAGGCCATCGGCAGCACGATCGATTCGCCCGCGTAGTTTTGCGGCGTGAACCAGTCGCTCATGCTCTGCGTGAAGTTCGTCGAGCTGCCGTCGCTGTAGTTGACGGTGAAAGTCTGGTTCGCACGGTTGCCGTTCACCGCGGTACCGAGGAGCGACAGCGTCGTGTAGTTGCCCGCCGGCAGCGCAATGGTCGTGTTGCTGACGGCATCGGCGACGCCGGCGTTGCCGATGGCGTACGTGTTGCCATTCCAGGTGACCGAGCTGCCAAGGAGAGTCGCGGAGTAGGCGTAACCGTCGTTGTCGAGGCCCTTATTCGGCACGGCCGAGCCGTTCGCCACGACGCCATCGACGTTAGCGCTGCCCGAGAGGCTGACCTCGGTAGTGCCGGGGATATTGATCACGTAGGCGCCGCTCGCGACCGGGCTCGCCGAATAGCCACTCGCGACCGCGATGGCCTCTATGGTCATGGACGCGTTCACCGCGATGGCGCCGGTGTAGGGCGTTGAGTTCACTGTGGGCGTCGTGCCGTTGGTGGTGTAATAGATGCTGAAGCCCGGGGTGGTGCTGCTCAGCGTGACCGACTGCGCCGCGCTATAGGTTCCCGGCGGCGGACTGAAGGTCGGCGCGGCCGCAGCCGGGGGCCCTGTGCTGAGCAGTCCGTAAACGGCTACTTGTTGCGAGCCGGTCGCGACGTAGACCCGGCCGTTGACTACCAGCGGCGGCACGAGTTTCGCAAAAGTACCCAACGAGTCCGCCGCCCTCAGGTTCGAATTCCACAGTTGCGTTGCGACGTTGCCCGCATCGAAGGCGTACAGCGCACCCGGAGTAGCCAGGTTGAAGGCGTTACCGCTGGTCGAAACCGTCGCCCACACCACGCCCGTGCCGGGCGTTGAGCCATTCGCCGAGAGCGTGAGGATGCCGCCGGGGTAGGCCTCGGTGACAGCCCCTGTGGCACTCGGAGTGGTCGCAAACGTGCTCCCGTTGAAAGGAAAAGCCTTGAGCGCATCGTTCGAGCCCCAGTCGTACAGCACCGGTCCGTTGGCGTTCTGCCAGTACACGGGTCCGCCCCGCAGCGACCCTGCGGCGAGGGTTATCTCTTGGAGAGCCCCGCTGTCAGTTGACGTTTCCTTGCCGAGGCCGTTCGTACCGCTCGGATTGAGCACGTACAGGACTCCGGCCTTGCCGCCCCCGGCGAGCAGACTGGTACCGGGCACCAGCATCGGGCCTGAGCTCCCGAGATCTACATCCCCGCTGTCAAGCGTCGACCAGTTGCTCGGGGTGAACCAGTCCGCAAGGCTCAGGCCATTGGCCGGATTGAGCTTGAGCACGGTCTCGCTGAAGTTATTGACGCCGTCATAGCCCGAGATGTAGCCATTGCCGCTGAATACGTAGACGTTCCCCGAGCCGTCGACCGCGGGCGGACGACCGGAATCCCACACCCCACCGCCGCCATTGCCGCTGGTCTCCGTCGCAAAAATGCCGGTTTGCGTGAGCGTGCTCGTGTTGTAAGCCATGACCCAGCCGCTGTAGAGGTTCGCGGTCGACTCCGCCTCGAGGGCGCCGAATCCGAACACGACGTTGGTGCCCACAAGTACCAGCGATAACCGCTGCCACTCGTTGCGGGCGTCGAAAGTCATCGTCCTGTAGGTGCCCACGATCACCGTGCCGGACCCGGTCAGGGGCGTACCGGTCGTGATGTTGACCGCGTGCAGTCGGTACACCATCGTGCCGTTTTCCAGTGTACAGGCCACGGCATACAGCGTATTGGTGGTTGGGTTGATTACCGGCGTGCTGAGGATGCCGAGGTTGCCGACGATGTTTGTGTTCCCGCTGTACGCGAACTGGGACAGCGGCACCGGGGTCGCGTTTTCGTACGTCGCCAGATTGGTTGTCCACAGGGGCGCACCGCCCACGTCGGCGTCGAAGGCGTACAGCGTGTCGCTCATGGTGGCGACGTACACGACGTTGTGAGTGGTCCCGTTGATCGTGACGCCCGGTACGTACAGCGGCTGCGCCATGATGTTGTCATTGACGGACAGTGTGAACACCAGCCCGAAGCTGCCCGGGACAACGTTGGAGGTGTTGAGCGTGGTCTCACTGAGGTTTGCGCCGGAGACGTTGGCGTCATAACCGCGCTGCACAACCTGCGGCGGCTGAGCGTGCGCGCTCAGAGCCTGCAGGAGCGTCAGCAATATCAGCGCGGGAAGCGTGGTGCTGCCAGGCAAACCGGGACGAATGATCCGACCCCACAGGGTCAGCGGAGCGTCTGCAGAGACCGCATTCTTCATAGGGCATCCTTTGGGACCGTTGCGCCGTGTAACACGGTGCCGTTGTCCGCATCGGCCCGGATGCTGTCGTGCTGGTCCGCGATGTAGAGCACGTCGTGCGTGCCGCCTGCGATACTCACGCTGCACGCCGGGTCGTTGTGATATGTCGTGACGCTCACCTGCGCGTGTACCGAGGTCCAGGCATTGAGCAGCGCAGCGAGTGCTGCGGCGGCGAACCTTGCTGAACATAAGTTCAAGACCCCATAGAGACGTTTTTATTAGACTTATCGGTCAAGTGTGACCGATTTTTCGAAAAATTACCTCTCTATCGATCCCTGCCTGCAAGTCAGTCGTGCACCACGTGAAAGTCCTCCCGCGCTCGTCCGGCGCGCTGGCGTCTGGCCCCTGCTGCTCCCTGACAAGGCAGCAGCGTCGCCCAGAGCAGAGTCAGGTGAGAAACCAGGCGAGCATTCGTGCATATAGTGCTGATCGAGGGTGACCTCGAAGCCGAGCCCTTGTCGAGGGCTATGCCTTCCAGATTGCCTTGTTGCGCCGCAATCGTCAGCGGCGTCAAGTTCGTCGAACTGGCGCTATGTTCCTGAATTCCTATTGGACCCTTCGTGACAACCCGCGCCGTACGGCGTTTTGAGCGGGCCGGGGTCGCGCACCTCAGTATTCGGCGTGCCACAAACCAGGCGCGCAATCGCTCAGGGCGTGAGCCTTGCGTACAAAGCGTCGAATTCTTCGGCCATGCGCACCAGAGAATAGTGGTTGACGATTCGCAGGCGTGCGGCGAGGGCCAGGCGAAGCAGCAACGGCCGGTCATTCGCGAGGCGCTCGAGCGCATTCGCCAACGCCAGCGCGTCCCGAGCCGGCACCAACAATCCGTTCACTTCATTTTGCACGACATCCGGTATCGCGCCGACAGGTGAGGCCACCGGCACGACGCTTGCCGCCATGGCTTCCAGCAGCGCGTACGGCAGACCCTCACGCGCGGTGGGAAGTGCAAGAGCATCGGCTTGCCGCCAGAGCTGCTGCTTCGCGGGTCCGAATACCGCTCCCACCAGCGCGGCTCGATCACTGAGGCCCTTGGCCGCGATCGCCTGGGCAATCTCATGCTCGGCCGAGCCGGAGCCAGCGATCGTCAGGGAGACGTCAATACCGCGATCGCGCAGGATCCTCACTGCCTCGACCGTCTCAAGGACGCCCTTGTCAGACGCGAGCCGACCCATATAGACGATCCTGAGCGGCCGATGTTCTCCATTGAGTTCGACACGCATCTCGGCTTCGCCCGGCGACACGGCGTTTGCGATGCGGAACAGCCGAGCGCGCGGTGCAAATTCAGCGTAGGCCGCCATTTCGCTCTGTGCCAACAGGACGACCGCATCGGGCCATGACAGAACGCGGCGCAGCAGCGCGGTCAGCGCGCGATTGCCGGCGAAAAAATCGCCGGGAAGTGCGCCGCCGTGAACCTGATAAACGACTTTGCGCCGCATCGCTTTCGCGAGAGCGAGATAAACGATGTCGCGCCAGTAGCTCTTGGGCACGAGCGACGTATTGATGTGAACGATGTGTGGCCTGAAGCGCACCAGCGAGGCGGTGAACGCGACGGGACTGATGGCCAGGCGCACCAAGGTTCTCAGCAAACCGGGGGTGCGACCCTCGCTGCCCACTTGAAACTGACCGAGGCGGAAGCGCCGGGACAACGCCGATTCGAACAGTTGATTGAGATGCGTCGCAACCCCGCTCACCGCGCTGCGCGCAGGACCGAGCAGCAGGACGGTAGCAATCCCGCGTTCGCTCGTCATGCAGCTACGGCCTGGTGTGGGCTTCGCGCGGGCCGCTGCTCGTCATCGCGGTCCCACAAGCCTGCGGTAGCCGCGGAGCCTGCTGATGCCAGGCGCCATTCACCTGCCCCGGCGTCCCTGCGCAGACCATCAGCACGTCGCAACCGGCGACTGCTGTCGCGCAGCCCGAGCGCGCCACGCAGATCGGGCCCGCCAAATACCATGAGTGGCGAGGATTGCAAGCGCAAACTCCGCGGGCGCACGGTGTCGGGATTGGTTGGCGTCGGCGAGCTGGGAAAAAATGAGAATGTAAACGGGCAACGCCAAGATGAGAAACTCCGCAAGTTTGGTCGCTTCGGGCGCAGCGTGCTGTCTGATCAATCCGACCACCCGCACGGCACCGACCACCGCCAGCAAGATCAACGCCACCTGCACAGCCGCTGCCAGCGCGGAAATGAGGAAGGTGACACCCAGCACTCGCCAGCCATACTGTATCGCCGCGATTGCTCCATACTTGTCCCAATATTGCCGCCAGCCGTTTCCGTCCCTGGTCTGCAGCGTCTTCGTTTGTTGCTCGTCAGCCAGATAGTCCACGGTAATTCGCTCGACTCCGGACTTGAACAAAAGGACTTCCGCATCACGGGCTGCGTAAATCAAGACGGGCAGCGGGTAGTGAGCAACAAACGAAAGGTACTTCAGGGCCGTAAACGCATGCTGCCCTCCGGCGAGGTACCGGGTAGTTATCGCGGGCGTCTCACTTGGTGGCATCGTCGTCGCAATGGCCTCCACTCGGTAGTACAAGTTCAATGTCAGAGAATGGTCGGACTCACCCATCCCCGGGGTCCCTGTCTCCTGCCAGACAAACGCCATCCACGCGATTATGGGCACATAGGCTGCTGCTGCGAAGACTTGTGGAGCCGCTCGGGCGCCGTGCCGGCGCAATCCGAGGGTCACCACTACCGGCCACAAGAGGATGACGGGCCGTATGAGAGTCGTAATCCCCATCAGGAGTCCACTGCAACTCAACGCCAGGCGGTTGCTACGGCGCACAGCCTCGCTTGTCGCCCAGGTTGAGATAGCCACGAGCGGCACAAACAGTCCTTCCGAGCAGAGCTGGTGTGGAAGTACCAGAGAATGTGGCGAACCCAGATAGAGCGCCGTGGCCAGGCAGCTTGCGCGCGCGGACAGTTCGCATAGACGGGCCAACCGGAATACACAAACGCCGGACAACAGCATGAGGCCAATCTGGCTGATCACCAGGGTGAGTTTGCCACCGGCCAGATAGAGGACGGCCTGCGGCGCGTAGTCGCCGATGTTTCCGTGGGTGCCGAGATAAGCAACGATCGCGTGCCAGTCGCCGAGTTGTCGAAGCCCCTCGATCGCAGCCATCCGACTACCTGCGCGATCCCCTCTTAGAAACGCCGACGGGTAGCGGGCGTCGAGTGCCAGCAGTAAGCCGTGTACCGCCCCAAAGCAGATAAGCAACCAGTACAGCCACCGGTTCCCCCGCTCGTCATCCCTGGCGGCTGCCGCGACCGCGTCGCCCATTATTCCGCTCCCTGCGTCATAGCGGTTTCATAAGCCTCCAACAGCCGTGGGACCTGATGATGCCACGCCAGGCCGCCTTCGACCCGCTGGCGTCCGATCGCGCCCATCGTCGCGCGTCGTTCAGGATCATCGAGCAGCTCGCAAAGCTTCATTGCAAAATCGGCGACGTCGTTGGGACGTGCATACAAGGATGCCTCGCCGGCCGAGAAGCGCCCCTCCGTCAGGTCGAATTGGACGATGGGTTTACCGAGCGCCATGTACTCGAGGATTTTGTTCATGGTGGACTTGTCGTTCATTTCATTGGCGCGATCCGGGTTCACGCACACATCCGCAGTGCTCATGATCTGCCAAAGTGCGGCGTCGGGAATGCGACCAGTGA
>Ga0210401_10007582_pt1 | contig 10867 bp, 10 predicted proteins | sample IncBWH32MmetaG_FD_150866 | JGI IMG/M metagenome (GOLD analysis project Ga0210401, IMG submission 150866) | Forest soil microbial communities from Barre Woods Harvard Forest LTER site, Petersham, Massachusetts, United States - Inc-BW-H-32-M | ecosystem: Environmental > Terrestrial > Soil >... | reverse complement strand
GCGTCAATTGGTGTCCGCAATGCCAGACCGTGCTGGCGAACGAGCAGGTGATCGACGGTTTCTGCTGGCTGCACGATACGACGCCTGTTGAGGCGAAAGAAATCGAGCAATGGTTTTTGCGCATTACCGACTACGCCGATGCGCTGCTGGAAGGGATCGATGAATTGGCGGGCGGTTGGCCGGAGCGCGTGCTGATCCAGCAGAGGAACTGGATCGGGAAATCGAGTGGCGCGCGTGTGCGTTTCGATGTGTCCGAGCCCAAAGGCTTGTCGCTCGAAGTTTTCACCACGCGCATCGATACGATATTCGGCGTTTCCGCACTGCTCGTTGCAGCGGGCCATCCGTTGTTGGAACGCTTGCTCAATGGCGTGCCTGGCCGCGCCGCGATCGACGCGCAGCTCAAGCACATGCGCCAGGGAAGCGTAAAGGCCGCTGACATCGCGACGGCGGAGAAAGAAGGCTTCTTTACCGGGCGCTTTGCCGTGAATCCATTTTCGGGCGAGCGCGTACCGATCTGGGTAGCGAATTTCGTGCTGGCCGAATACGGCACGGGCGCGGTGATGTGCGTGCCGGCGCATGACGAGCGCGATTACGAGTTCGCCGACAAGTATCACCTGCCGTTGAAAGTTGTGATTCAGCCGGTTCACGATGCGCCGCTACGCGCCGACAGAATGAGCGAGGCGTACACCGAAGACGGAAAGCTTGTCGAGTCGGGCCCCTACACCGGATTGGGATCTGAGCGGGCGCGCGAGGACATGACCGCAGACGCGGCCAAGGGATCCTTTGGAACCGGCGAGACCACGTATCGACTGAAGGACTGGGGCATCTCGCGGCAGCGCTATTGGGGAACGCCGATCCCGGTCGTTTACTGCGAAAAGGACGGCGTGGTCGGCGTGCCGGAGGATCAACTGCCGGTACGTCTGCCTGAAAACGTGACACTCACCGGCCAGGGCCAATCGCCGCTGGCAAGCGTTCCGGAGTTTGTGAACGCGACATGTCCGAAATGCGGCGGGCCGGCGCGACGTGAGACCGATACGATGGACACGTTCTTCGATTCATCGTGGTACTTCTACCGTTACACCGACCCGCACAACGACCGCGCTCCGTTCGATAAGGCGAAAGCGGCGTACTGGTTTCCGATCGATCAGTACATCGGCGGCGTCGAGCACGCCATTCTGCACCTGATCTACTCGCGATTTTTCTGCAAGGTGATGTATGACCTCGGATTGGTGAATCATCGCGAGCCGGTGAAACGCCTTTTTTCGCAGGGCATGGTGCTCAAAGACGGGTTGAAGATGTCGAAGTCGAAGGGAAATGTGGTTGGCGCCATCGAGATGGCGGATAAATACGGCTGCGATACCGGACGCATGTATACGCTGTTCGCCGCGCCACCCGAAAAAGATCTGGAGTGGAGCGAGCAGGGAATCGAAGGCTCGTCGCGATTCCTCAATCGCGTCTATCGGCTGATTGACAAGCATGCCGAGCGCATTCGCGGGGTGAAGGTCGATCTGGGCGTGCACGCTGAGCTTGCGTCGGCTACGGCCAAAGAAAAGCTCTTGGTTCGCCGGATGCATCAGACGCTCAAGCGAGTTACCAGCGATTTCGATGTGCGCTGGCACTTCAACACGTCCGTGGCGCTCATCATGGAATTGGTCAACCTGCTCAGCGCGCAGGAGCCGCTCGATCTGGATGTGTCGCCCGAAGTGCTGAAGCGCGTATTGAGCACACTGGTTGTGATGTTCTCGCCGATGACTCCGCACATCGGCGAAGAGCTTTGGGAGATGCTCGGCCATTCGGGTGGGCTGGTGAAGCAAGCTTGGCCCGCCTATAGCGAGGAACTGGCGCGCGAAGAGCAACTCGAAGTGATCATCCAAATCAACGGACGTGTGCGCGGGAAAATTCTGGTCGAGTCCGAGTTGGGGGATGACGAGCTCGGAGAGCGTGCGCTGAATGATGAGCGAATTAAAGTGCTGCTTGACGGGAAGCAGATCGCCAAGACGATCGTGGTTCCCAAGAAGCTCGTGAATATCGTTGTGAAGTAGCCCGGAGGACGCTCCGTCAGAATGCCTTCAGACGCCGAGGAGACCATCGTGGCAAACGCCGCAACAGCAGCCGGACGGGAATTGGGAGGAACGGTGGCGACAAAGCAGGGAATCGTCGTGCTCGATTTTGGCGGCCAGTACACGCAGCTGATCGCGCGCCGAATTCGCGAGCAGCAGGTGTTCTCGGCCGTACTTCCATGCACCGCGGCGCTCGAAGAGATTCGCGCGCAGGAACCGGTCGGCATCATTCTTTCCGGCGGACCAAGTTCGGTCTATGACGCGGATGCGCCGGTCTGCGATCCGAACGTGCTGCGGCTTGGCGTGCCCGTACTGGGAATTTGCTACGGAATGCAATGGATGAGCTACGCGCTCGGCGGGAAAGTCGAACGAGCGGAGCGGCGCGAGTACGGGCCTGCGCAATTGGAGATTGAGGGCGGCGCGACGCTGTTCCGGGGCATCCCTCAGCGCATGAAGGCTTGGAGCAGTCACGGTGACAACGTTGTGGGCATGCCCGGCGGTTTTAGCGTCACCGGGCGCACCGACAACGCGGTTGCGGCTGTCGAGAATCCCGAAGCGAAACTGTACGGCGTGCAGTTCCATCCGGAAGTGAATCATACCGACTGCGGCACCGATATTCTGAAAAACTTCGTGTTTGAGATCTGCGGCGCCGCCCGGAATTGGAACCGGGCTGGATTCATCGCGTCGACCGTCGATGCCGTTCGCAAGCAAGCCGAAGGAGCGCGTGCAATTTGCGCGTTGAGCGGTGGCGTCGACTCGACGGTCGCAGCGGTGCTGGTTCATCGCGCGATCGGCGACCGCCTCACGAATATCTTCGTCGATACGGGCCTGCTGCGGCGCAATGAATTTCAAGACACGCTCGACATGCTGCGCCAGAGGCTTGGGCTCAACGTGATCGGAGTGGACGCTTCCGAACGCTTTCTTGCGAAGCTGGCCGGCGTGACCGATCCCGAGAAGAAACGCAAGATTATCGGTAACGAGTTTATTGAGGTGTTCGCCGAGGAAGCCAAAAAACTGGCGGGAGCGTCCAACTCATTGCCGGTGAAATATCTGGTGCAGGGGACTCTCTATCCGGATGTGATTGAGTCGGTTTCCGTGAAAGGGCCGTCAGCGGTGATCAAGTCTCATCACAACGTGGGCGGCCTGCCGGAGAAGATGCCCTTTGCGCTCATTGAACCTTTGCGTGATCTGTTCAAAGACGAGGTGCGGCAGATTGGTGCGGAGATGGGACTGCCGAAAGAAATTCTTGTTAAGCAGCCGTTCCCGGGACCCGGACTTGCTGTGAGGATCTTGGGGGAGATTACCAAAGAGAGACTAGCGACGTTGCGCGGAGCAGACGCCGTTGTGGTCGAGGAAATCCGGCGCGCAGGACTCTACGAGAAAATCTGGCAGGGTTTTGCCGTTTTGCTTCCGGTTCAGAGCGTGGGAGTCATGGGAGATGGTCGGACCTTTGGATACACGATTGCCGTGCGCGCCGTCGAATCACAAGATGCGATGACGGCGGACTGGTCGCGCCTCCCCATGGAAGTACTCGAGCGGATCTCCGTCCGAATCGTGAACGAAGTGCCGGGTGTAAACCGCGTGGTCTACGACATCAGCTCAAAACCGCCAAGTACAATCGAGTGGGAATAGGGCAAGCGTGCGCGGGTCTCGCAAAACCGGAGTGAAGGGGCGTATGATCGGGGTAGGTAGCCCCCGGAACCCCTTGCTGGGAGCGGTTTTGAGGCTTCGCTTAACGATTGGCCATTTTCTGGGCCATGTAAAGCAGGAGCCTGCGGTCGGCTTCTTCAATCCGGCCGAGCAGCCTGCGGAAACGATCCAGATAACGCGCATCTTTCCCGGTGCTCCCCCAGGCGATGTCGTCCGCGCTCTTCCGCTTGGGCAGATTGGGAAGCTCGGGCGGCTCTTCGCCATCGTAGAACATCTGGTAGAGCGGCAGTTCCATGGCGCGGGCCAACTTTTCGAGCGTTTCGATCGCCGGAACGGTATGACCGTTTTCGACGCGCGAAATGTAGCAACGAAGCAGGCCGGTGCGCTTCTCGATGTCGCCCTGGGAAAGTTTCTTTGTTTCACGAAGTAAACGGATACGGTCGCCAATGATCATGGCGGTATTGTTACATGGAGCTTTTAAGGCGGCAAGCCAAAAGAAGCCAATTCAATGAAATCCGTTGATTTTTCGGGAATTGAGACGTAACCAAATCGAGATGCCAGACGTCCCAAAGAATATGGCAGCCACTGCTTCGGCCATGCCCCTCCAGATGGCCGGTCGCGAGAAGGGGCAGGAGGAACGTGCTCTTGTACAGCGCGCTCAGAAGGGTGATGAGCGCGCGTTCGAGCAGCTCGTCCGCCAGCATCAGCAGCGGGTCTTTGGTTTGGTCGCAAGGATTTTGCACCGGCAGGACGATGTCGAAGACATCGCCCAGCAAGTCTTTTTGAAAGTTTATCTCTCGCTCAACCGGTTCGATCAGCGAGCTGCGTTTTCGACATGGTTGTATAAAATAGCTGTAAATGAGTGCTGGGACCATTTGAGGAAGAAAAAGGTTCGGCCACTTCTTTACGAATCGGATTTATCAGAAGAGCAAGTATCGAGGCTGGACGGCATTGCATCTCTCGGGCGTTCGACCGAGGGACTCGACGAGCAAGCCGAGACTAGAGACACTCTGCAGCGGGCTCTTGAGATTTTGCCTGAGCAGGATCGTGAGTTGCTTTTGTTGAAGGAGGTCGAAGGATTTTCCGTGCAGGAACTGGCGGAGATTCTGGGCCTCAACGTGAATACGGTTAAAGTAAGGCTGTTCCGGGCGCGCGGAAGGATTGTGGAGGTTCAGCGGCGTCGCTCGGGCGCGGGAGTTCCCCTAAGGGGTTCGTCGGCGGCAGCGGAAAGGAAACCGTGAGCACATGAACGTTGAAAATGATTTTGTAAGCGGTGCGTGTGTGGAATACGAAGCGATGCTCGAAGACTACCTCGATGGCGCGCTCGATAATGGGAGCGCCCGCAAGGTAGCCGATCACGTCGCGACTTGCCAGGGATGCAGCCACGCCTTGTCCGATGCCGCCGAAGCGTCGCAACTTCTGCGTCTGGCCGAGCCGACTGCGGATCCCGGTCCGGCATTTGCGCGCATCGTAATGGCTCGCATCCGAACCGAAGAATCGGCGCGCGTGCGTGCGACGTTTTGGGGACCCTTTGTTTCGCTTGCCTGGAAGTTTGCGACGACAGCGGCAGTCGCGCTGGTGTTGATGGTCGCTTATGCCGCGCACGGGCCGCAGACTGCCCCCACCAGCGATGGGTCCGATGTTGTGGCACAGAACCAGAACAACGAAGTGCAGGACATGCTTGTGCCGAGTGATTCGGCTCCGGCAACTCGCAGCGATCTGACGGCTTATGTGACGGAAGCGGACAATGGGCAACGATAGAACAAAACGCGAGGCGGGACTTCTCGTCCTCCTCGTGTTCATTCTCGGTGTGCTCGTCGGCGGTGTTGGTTACCGGCTGGCGGAAGCACGTGTTTTCAGTGGCCCGCCTGCGCACGGCGGTCCGCATCAAGGCCCGCCGCCGGCGCCGCTTGGGCAGGCGTTAGGCTTGTCGACAGACCAACAGAAGCAACTGGATGCGATCTGGGCGGATACGAAAACGCAGTTGCAGACAGTTGACTCGCAAAGATACGCGATTCGCATGCAGACGCGCGACAAGATTCGCGCGATCTTGACACCGGATCAACTGACAAAGTTCAACGCCATGATCAAGGACATGGACTCGCACAGTCACCCCGGCGATCGTGGGCCGGGTGGTCGCGGTCCGGGCGGCCCCGATCACGGATCGCGCCAGGGACCCGGATTTTAGTTTTAAGCACAGCGGCGCGTGAGAGCCGCGGGCGGCCTGCGTTGTCGTGGCGCAGGAATCTGCAGGATACCGAGAGAGGAATTTTCAAACGATACCATGAGCGCAGCTACCAGTTCGGCCCCGGCAACCGGCACGCCCACAATCAGATTGGACGGCGTGCACAAGATTTACGATCTTGGCGAAATGAAGGTGCACGCTCTGCGCGGGGTGACTTTGGAGATTCGGCAGGGCGAGTTTGTCGCCATCATGGGTTCTTCGGGCTCGGGCAAATCAACGCTGATGAATATTCTCGGCTGTCTCGACAAGCCGAGCAAAGGCCACTACTATCTCGACGGAACGGACGTCTCGGGTTTGAACAAAAGCGAACTTGCGAAGGTTCGCAGCAAGAAAATCGGGTTCGTCTTCCAGCAATTTAATTTGCTGGCAAGAACGTCGGCGCTTGAAAACGTCGAACTGCCAACGCTTTACGCGGGCGTTCCTGTCGAGGAGCGTGCGCCTCGGGCGGTCGAAGCACTCACCCAGGTGGGCCTTGGCGAACGCATGGGCCACTTTCCTTCCCAGCTCTCGGGCGGTCAGCAGCAGCGTGTCGCGATCGCGCGTGCACTGGTAAACCGGCCGGCGATTCTGTTGGCCGACGAACCCACCGGTAACCTCGACAGCCGCACGAGCGTCGAGATCATGGAAATCTTTCAGAAGCTCAACAACGAGCAGGGATTGACGGTTGTGATCGTCACGCACGAGCCCGACATCGCACAGTATGCGAAGCGGGCCATGGAATTCCGTGACGGAAAATGCCGCAAGGACCTGATCGTGCAAAATCGTGCGATCGCCTCAGAAGTGCTGCCCACCATGCCGCTGCTTGATGAGGACGGCGTCGAAGGAATTGTGCAGGGAACTGACGCGGGAGCGGCTGTTCCGGGGACCGAGCAGGCACACCACTAAACCCGGATTCGTCGGAAGCCTAACGGAAAATTAGAACGGGATATCTTCGTCGGAGATCTCGCCGCCGCCGGCGTGCTCCTCTGGCATCGGGCCCGCATCGAAATCAGCGTCCGATGAACGGCTCTGGCCGCCCGACACTCCGCCGCCCATGCCTGCTCCGGCTGCAGCAGCGCCTTCGCCGCGCCCGCCGAGCATCTTCATCGTGTTGGCCACGATCTCAAAGGCTGTGCGTTTCTGGCCATCGCGCTTATCTTCCCATTGGCGAGATTGAATTCGACCCTCAATGTAAACGAGTTGGCCCTTTTTCAGATATTGCTGCACGATTTCCGCGAGCTTCCCCCAAACAACGATGCGATGCCACTCGGTGCGCTTCTGCCGTTCGCCGGAGCGATCTTTGAACGTCTCGTCGGTGGCGAGAGAGAAATTCGCAACTGCCTGACCACCTGAGGTATAGCGTGTCTCTGGATCCTTACCCAGACGTCCGACGAGTACAACTTTGTTTACCATGCGAGTGAGTATATCCGAAAAGCGATCGCGAGGGAATGTGTGCGGCTCTCTGATAGAATCGGCGCAATCGCGCGTATACCCAGTCAGGAGGAACTCGCTATGGAACAAAATTTCGGAAATCACTCCAGGATCGTTCCGCTCTTCCATTATTTTGTGCTGCCGGTGCTCGGAATCAACTTCGTCTGGTCGATCGTCCATGCCATCCGGAATTTTTCGCCGAGTGCGCTTCTGGGCGTGGCAGTCGCTGCCGCGCTTGCCCTTGGCTTCCTTTATTCGCGGGTCTTCGCTCTGACCGTGCAAGACCGTGTGATCCGGCTCGAAATGCGCTTGAGGTTGCAGGAACTGCTGTCTGCCGATTTGCGGCCTCGGATTCACGAATTTACCGCGGGGCAGCTTGTCTCGATGCGGTTCGCAGCTGACGCGGAGTTGCCGGCGCTGGCGCGCAAAGTGCTCGACGAAAATATCGCCGATCGGAAGGCGATCAAGAAACTGATTCAGAATTGGCAGGCGGATATGCTGCGGGCGTGAGACGAAAAGGGTCGGCGCAGCCCGAAGCGCCCGATGCTCTGGACCCGGGTCAGTGAGTTGTCCTGGGTGTTGTAACGGGCACGCCCATCCCTTGCAGGAGCGAACGCGCTCGGCGTGCATCGTCGGTGCCCGGGAAGCGGCTCACGACTTCGCGCAAATCATGAATGCCGGTCGTTTTTGCTTTCAGAGCCATTTCAGCCTGCGCCTTTTTCAGTAAAGCCGACGAAAGCTTGATGCTCTGCGGATAGTTGGAAAGGACCAGATCGTATTGCGTGATCGCGTCCTTGTAGTCCGCCTGCGCGTAGTAGATCTCCCCGAGATAAAACTGCGAGTTTGACGCAAGGTCGGTCGACGGGAAGTGTTTGACGTAGTCGGTGAACTCCTGCCGCGAGAGATCGTAGTTGCCGGTCGTCAAGTCGCGCAGAGCGTTTTTGTACAGAGTGTCGGCCGAAATCGGCCCCATCGACGCGGGTTGCATGTTTCCTGCCGAGGCCGCTCCGTACGGCGACGAGTTGCTATAAGAGGGTGGCGCACCGTAGTTGTTCGAGGCGCTATAGGACGGGGGGGCAGTCTGCGTTTGAGAATTTGGTGAAGGCTGCGGGTAGCCGCCAGCCGGGCCTTGCGGCGGTTCCGACCCCGGCGCAGGCGATCCTCCGGACGATACTTTCGAGTCGATGCTCTGCAGCAGGTTTTGCATGTCCGACAGCTGCTGGGAAAGTTTTCCGACGCGCGACTGGACATCCTGCAAATTGTCCGAGATTCCCTGTGTCTGCTGCGCCATCGAGTCGATGCGCGAACCCGTGTTCGCCTCAACTTGCTGAACGGTCTTTTGCAGTGCTCCCATCTGCCCGTTCATTTGGCTTACCGAGTCGATCGACTGCTGAATGAGCGTCTTCATCGTGGCGTTGTTGGCGTCGATGGTGCTGCGCAAATCCTGCTGGTTCTGCTGGATTTGCGAGACCGTCTGCTGGAGCTCGATCATGTCTTTGTTCACCGCGCCGGCTGGCTGCGGCGCCAGGATCGCGCCGCCAAGCGCGCCGGACACCAGAGCTACGAGCGCGAGCGCAAACCATCGAATTCGCAAGGGGAAGCCTCCTTCTGGGGAATTGGCTGGGGTGGATCGCTGAGTTGTGGCCCCGGATCCCATCTCGCCCTATTTTTGCACGAATGAGCGTGCCGTGGTTCCTGTAAAAGTGAGCGGCGCGAAAGCGCACCCTCGGGAAATGTCCCGATGTGAAAGCACAATGGGGCGGGCTTAGATCCCGCCCCCTACACGCTTGAGTTGAAGTTAGTGGGCCATCACGAAGTGGGCGCGGCGATTTTGCTGCCAGCACGCTTCGTTGTGATCGTTGCAGAACGGACGCTCTTTGCCCCAGCTCGTTGTTTCCATGCGGTCTCCGCCGATGCCGAGCGAAATCAGATAGTTCTTCGCCGCCTCGGCGCGACGCTGGCCGAGACCGAGGTTATATTCGGTCGACCCGCGTTCGTCGCAGTGGCCTTCAACCGACAGCCGCACTTGCGGGTAAGAACGCAAGAACTCGGCGTCTTTCGTGAGTGCCGCTCGGGCCGCGTCCGTCAGGTCGGATCTATCCAGATCGAAGAACGCGTCCTGAATGTTCTGAGCGAAAAGATCGGTCAGATTCGGAGTTGCAGCAGGTGTGGGCGGCGCTTCGGCGGTCGTCGGAGCGTTTACGGTGACGCGAGCGCTTGATGTCGCGCTCCCGCCCGGCCCCGACGCCGTGATTGTATACGTTGTCGAGGTGGTCGGATTTACCGGTGTCGATCCTTGCGGCGAAACCTTTCCGACACCCGGATCGATCGTCAAGTCGACGGCGTTGGTCGACGACCATGAAAGTGTTACCGTCCCGCCGGAATTCACCGACTCGGGCGAAGCGCTAATCGTCACGGTCGGCTGAGCGGCAGGCGCCGGCGCCGCTGCCGGAGCCGGGGTGGGGGTGTTGTGGTGACAACCAGCTGCGAATGTGAGAGCGAAAACCGCGCCGTAAAGCAGCGCGGAACTGCGTGAACCGCGAACCTTCATCAAGAGCCTCCTCCGGCACCTCCGCGAGGGCACTGCGGACCCGCGCCGAAACAAGTTGAAGTGAACTTCTGTTTTTGTCCGATTCCTCTTACTTATTATTTATTCGACCGCTATATTACAAATTCGTCCGTGCTGAAGTGGACGAAGGCGTATGAATTCACACGTTCGATTAGTGCGGCGACCAGTTGGGCGATTCGTTCGAGCCCTGAAAAGTCAGTTGATGCGGCATGCTTCCATCGGCCAGCATCGTCCAAATTTGGCGCGACCCGGTGCGCGTCGACTCGAAAACAAGATGCCGGCCATCCGGCGCCCAGCTCGGACGTTCGTTGCGACCCGCATCGCGCGTCAACTGGACCAGCTGATGCGTCACGATATCCATGACGTAGATATCGTAGTTACCGTCCGGAAGCCTCCAGCTAAAAGCGATCAGTTGTCCATTCGGTGACCATGCCGGGTCGATCACGTAGCCTTTGCCCGGCAAATCGATCTTCTGCACGCCCGAACCGTCCGAGTTTGCCATATAAAGGACCGGATCGCCGCCGCGATCGCTGACGAAAACGATTTGATTGCCGGTCTTCGGGTTCCAAACAGGCGAGGTACTCACCCCGGCTGTGTCCGTGATTCTTTGCAGACGTCCGCCGCCGAGGTCGGAGGTATAAATCTGTGGATCGCCGCCCTGGCTCGATTCGAAGGCGAGTTGATTGCCGTCGGGCGCCCAGGCGGGTGAAGAGTTTGTTCCCTTGAAACGCGGGAATGCGATCAGCCGGTTCGAGGCTGTCGAGTAGAGGCAAATCTGCGCGGACGTGACGCCACGATACGGTTGAAAACAGGTGAACGCGATACGGGTTCCGTCGGGCGACCAGCGCGGCGTAAGGGAGATTGACTTGAGCGATGTCAGCTGGTGCATGTTTGCCCCGTCGTAATCCATCAGCCAGATTTCCTTGTTGCCGC
>Ga0210401_10007581_pt1 | contig 10867 bp, 12 predicted proteins | sample IncBWH32MmetaG_FD_150866 | JGI IMG/M metagenome (GOLD analysis project Ga0210401, IMG submission 150866) | Forest soil microbial communities from Barre Woods Harvard Forest LTER site, Petersham, Massachusetts, United States - Inc-BW-H-32-M | ecosystem: Environmental > Terrestrial > Soil >... | reverse complement strand
GTCCAGATTGCGATGGAGTGACCCGAGCCTAAGCTCATCGCGGGAATCAATCATCGCTTACCGCGAGCGAACAGAGCGCGAGTGGCCAGCACCAGCCGGCCGCCCGCTCTGCATTCCTCCACTTGAGCATCAGCTAGCGGCAGACGTAGGTCCCGTTTACCAGCACGCGAACGCAGCCCGCTGCCGCTCCGCCGACCACCGCTCCTCCGACAACTGCTCGCCTGGTCGTTCGGCGTGCCACCCCGGCAACACTCACCGGGGTCAGCGGTCGCCCCACGCGTGCTTGGGCGCTGACGACGGACAACGAAAGCCCGTTGCTTTGCGACCAGTCAACCGAACCGGCTACTCCGCAGGCGACAACGGCAGCGCCTAAAAACATTCGTCTCAAGGTGATTTGCTTCATGACAACCTCCTTTTTTTGAAAGGTCATCATCTTCCGCCGGCTCACGCGACGCTTGATGTGGATCAACATTCGGCCTTTGGCGCTCGCCTTCGCGCAGCAAGAATTTTCAAAATGGCGATTCACTCAAGGGTAAACTCGATTCCCGCTCAGATTGGCCTTCTGCCATCCCCGAGCCTCCCATATTCACGTTTAGTGATCGAGGCAGCATTAAATTGATCCAGATCAAGCAAAGACGGAGTTTTCCGTGCGTTTGGAAGGGTCTACGGCCGAAGCGGCAATGTCCGCAAATCCTTGCAGACCTTTGGAGGAGAGGGATGAGATCTCTCGCGCTAGTGATCGCCCTTTCCGCATTTTGCGAACCAGCGATCGCTCAAACTTCCGAATGCCAGTCGATCGCGAAGGCCAGCGATCGCCTCGCTTGCTACGACAAGGTCGCGCCACCAGCCAGTAAGGCCAAGCCCTCCGCGGTAGCAACCCCGACATCTCAATCGCAGCCGGGTCAGGTTGTCGATATGCTCGAGGTGGAAAATTCTCGTTTAGACGCTAAGATCAAGAATATCTGCCGCGGCTGTTGACGCGCATCGGAGGCGCCGAACAAGTCGGAGGAAAGCGCGCTATGCCAACCTTTCAGCTGAGCCTTGTATCGCCTGAGAGCCTGTTGTTTTCCGGTCAGGTCGATCAGGTTGACCTGCCCGGTCTTGAGGGCGATTTCGGCGTCCTTTCTGGCCACGCACCGATCGTTGCAGTGCTTCGGCCGGGCATCGTGACGGCGATGGCTGGGAACATCAGCGAAAAATTTGTGGTCTTGGGAGGCTTGGCTGAATTTTCGGACGAGCAGCTCACGATCCTGGCGGATTCCGCCTCACCCATTGAAGATTTTGACCTTGCCGCGCTCAGATCCAAGATTGAGGAGATGCAGCAAGGTCTGGAGCAACAACCGGCAGGCGATGAGCTTGATCGCGCCGTTGCACTGCTGGACCACTACAAGTCCATCCATACAACTTTGGCACCCACCACCGCGTTCTAGGCGCGCGCTACAAACTCGGATGCAATGAGGACCGGCATTATGACAACTTTCGATAAACGCGAACAGGGCTTTGAAGCCAAGTTCATGCACGACGAAGAGTTACGGTTCAAGGCCACCGCAAGATGCAACAAGATGCTGGGCAACTGGGTTGCTGCGCAGCTTGGTCTGACGGGAGATGCCGCAGTCGCCTATGCGAATGAACTCGTCACGGCGGACCTGGAGAGTCAAACCAATGACGAGATCTTGAGCAGGGTACTGAAAGACCTCGCGCCCAAGGGTATCTCCAAGCAGCAGGCCGCCCAGAAGATGGACGAGTGTTTTCGCACCGCGCTGGCGCAGATTGATGCAGGCAATTGATTGGCGTTGTGCCACTACGGCCCAAGCCATTGGATGGCTTAGGCCGAGGCTCGTGTTAGCAAGGCTCCAAGCCTGGCAGGTGCATTGAGGTAGATCAACCTGCTTCGGCGCTGGCCGTTGCTCTCTCGTGTCCGCGAGCAGGGTTCCGTCGCTCACGCCGCAACCAAAATGGCTGATCGAAAAGCAGGGAATCCTTCGCAAACTTGATTAGGAACGACGTGTTGCGGAGGGTTTGCGATGCCTAGGGCAGCCACATTTTCCACGCGTGAGACGTTGCGCGACGGACGTTCTATCACAATTCGTGCTCTCCAACCCGATGACCGCAGTGCAATGCTTTCGGCTGTCGGGCGCGTCAGTACGCAATCTCTCTATCGCCGCTTCTTTGGTCCCAAGCGCGGCTTTACCGAGAAGGAGACCGATTTCTTCGTCAACGTCGATTTTGTGACGCACGTCGCTCTGGCCGCTGTTATCGATGATGGCGGGCACGCCACCATCGTCGGGGCCGGCCGCTATATCGTTTCGGAGCCCGGAAAAGCCGAGCTAGCCTTCGCGATCGTCGACGAATACCAGGGAAAGGGTATCGGTGGAGCGTTGCTCCGCAACCTCATCTTGGTCGCGCGCGGGGGCGGGGTTCAGCAACTGGTTGCGGAGGTATTGCCGGAGAACGCCCCGATGCTCGCGCTGTTCCGCAAATGCGGATTTGGCGTGCAAAGCAAGGGTGGCGCTGGGGTCGTGCACGTGGAGATGGACCTGAACGGCAACGCGCGCAACTCCTGAAAACGCCTATTTTTCTGATTTCAGATATGACGCAATGCGATCCGATCGAATGACGGCATTGCCGAGCTCGGCAAATCCGGCGAGGTCGGCGGGAGCCGCGGCCAACCCGACTTCCTTGGTGTCACCGAGCCGGGGCGCCCATACCTCGCGAGTCTCGAGAAGATAGACGCCGTAGACTGCCCGCAATTCAGTTAGATCATTGGCGACAAACTCTTGTTGTATCGAATAGGCTGCAAGGGCAGCGTTGGTGACGATCGATGCCTCTATCAGCGCTTGCCGGTATCCCGGGTGGCGCGTGATATCCGCCCCGAACGTCGTTAAAAGCTTGTTGGCCGACGCCTGGACGACAACAAGCGAGCGGTCGAGAATATTCCGAAGCGAGTGCTTTGTGGCGAGTGCCAGGTAATAACCTGGATTTAGGAACACATCGACAGCCGTGCTGAGCGCCCCACATCCACTGTGTCCCAGCACAACGACGAGTTTTAAGGTGCCGCCCAATTGCTCGACCGCATATTTCAGGCTGCCAAGCACCTCTGTTCCAAGGCCATTACCAGCCACGCGGATAACAAAGAGATCGTTCGGTCCCTCATTGAAAATGAGTTCGATTGGCACACGGGCATCGGAGCAGCCAAGGACGGCGGCAAATGGGCGCTGCTTTGGCGCGCCGGTGCTGCCTGGCGTAAGACCCAGATCCCGCGCGTCGACCGGGATGATTTGCTGGATCACGCCCGTCTCGTCCTTGACGTGGTCGAGAAGCGCCGCGAAACCCCGATTGCCGTCATCGAGCCTAAGCATTGCCGCGTTGCTATCCGATGGCAGCGGTCTCGCCGAAACGTCTCGCGCCTCGTAGCGATAGATGATCTCGACCGTTTTCACCTTGGCCTCCCGCCGCTTGTGCAGACCGATGAGCCTATTGGTCGCTATCCCCCGCCGTGACAGGCTTGCTGGCGGGGTTCCAGCTTCCGAGCAGGTACGCTACTGCGAATCCGACACCGAGGGTGATGAAAACCGCCATCACGCACATCACCGTCGCGCGCTGGTCGGAGCCGGAAACCGACAGCAGCGGTGCGATGGCGGCGCCGACGTTGCGGGTGCAGAGACCCAGCGCAAGCGTGTTCTTCTTCTCGCGCGAGAGGCCGAAGCCAAGGCTATAGGCGGCGGCAGCCAGCAGACAATAGTAAAGGATCTGAGCGCCAATCGCATAGGTTCCGACCGCACTCAGGAAGTCGCGCCAGTACAGCAGCAGGACGATTCCGAGCATCAGGATGATGTTGACGGCTGTGATTTTCTTCACGATCGGATGAGATTTTTCGGCGACGGTGCGGGCGACAAGCCGGACGCAGATGCCGACCGCCAGCGGCAACGCGATGAACAACAGCAGCGGCCGGGCGATCGTCCATGAGTCCGCGGTGAGCTGCGGCGCGAGAATTGGGATCATGATCGGCAGGATGATCAACGTTCCAAGCGCCGCCAACAGCAGATAGGCGGCGACATAGTTCAAGTCCGCTCCGGCCTTTTCCGCTAGCAGCGGCACGAATGGCGCGCACGGTGCGAGACCCAGAAGGATGAGGCCGAGCGCGTAGGGTTCAGCGAGAGGCAGTCCCTTCGCCAGCAGCATTGCCAGTGCCGGGCCGGCAACGAAGCTCCAGAAGAGCGCCGTGACCATGAAGCGGATATCACGGAGCGCATGACTGGCTCGTTGCAAATCGAGCTTGAGGCCCATTTCGAGCAGGCTCCCGGCCATGAAGACCGCGATCGTCAGGCCAAGCAGCTTTTCAAGCAGATCCGCCATACCTTTCCCTTTCCAAGGTCACCCCGCCGTAAATGAGCTGCAAGCCGTGCCTGCAGATGCTTTCAGTGCTTGGACTTTCCGGAATGCCCTCCGAGACCCTGGGCATCCGCGATGCGCGCCAGCGAGGTGTCCGGAAAATCATGCGCAACTCTCCGGATTTTCCCTGTATTTCGTCGCTGCGCAAATGGCGTTTGCCGACCGTTCGCAGCATGCGGTGGAGCTGGTCGATCGCGAGCACAGCCGTCGTCGGATCGTTGATCGCCGCCGACAAGGCTCTGAGCGCAATGTCGACGACGATGCGGAACGCAAAGGTGGGATCCTGGTCGATTGTGCGTTCCGATCCGAACGCGACCGCCGCACGCAGCGTTTCCCCGTCGATCGAGCCGGCGCCGCCGTAGAGATTGAACAGAGGCTCGTCGACTGCGACAAAATCGCCCACCTGCGGCGCAAATTCGATGACGCTGTCTGATTTTTCCGCTTTGGCCGTGAGCGTTTTGAGATTGACCGCCAGCACGATGCCCGACGTTCCTTTGTGTCGAACAATGCGATCGGGAGGCTCGAACCGGAGACGTTCGTCTCGCCGGGCGTCCGGGCCGGGACTTTGATCGGGATAGACACTTTCAATGACCGCGAGCCCGGCATTTCCGACATGCGCCAGAATGCTGATCGGGCGCAACAAGCGCGATGCATAGTCGATCAGATAGAAGAACGCGGCGAAGGAAAGGATGCCAAGCAGAGCGGCCACGAGCATGACCAGTTGGTGGACCTCCTTCTCCATCTTGTTCTGCGCGCTCAGCGCGAACATCAGTGTAAATATGAAGAGGCCAACGGCGTATTTGACGACATTGTTGCGTAGCAGCGTCGTTGCGATGATTCGAGGCGTCATTTGCGCGCTGGCGACCTGAATGGCGACCAGCAGGGAGCCGAACGTGAACACCACGAAGGAGAGCGTTGCGGTGACGAAGGCCTGGAGCAGAGCCTCCGCGCCGGTCACGCTAAGGCCCAGGAGGGTCCATCCAAGCCAGTCGTCAAGCCCGTGCAGGAATCGTGTGACGACGAGCTCAAGCGGAATAGCGACAAATGGAACAACCCAAAGCGACGATTTGAGATAGCTCCTCAGACCGTAGAGTTGATTCCAAATCATCCGGCAATTCTGTTCGGGTTGGCCGCTCCGCTATTTTCCAGCTTCGGATCAAATGGCTCAAATATGTTGATTTGAATCAAGCGAGCCCGACGTCGGGCTCATATCCCGAATCTAAGCATTTTATGGCTTTGGGCCTTGCATGACGGATACGACTGAACGTCAGAAGGGATCGACGTGGCTCTGGTGGTTTCCGCCGGCCCGGTGGCTGGCTGAATACCGCGCGGCCTGGTTGCCCAGCGATATCGTCGCCGGGATAACCTTGGCGGCCTATGCCATTCCGGTTTCCCTTGCCTATGCGGGCCTTGCAGGCTTGCCGCCGCAGGTCGGCATTTATGGTTATTTGCTGGGTGGTATCGGCTACGCGCTGTTTGGATCCTCGCGCCAGCTCGCCATCGGACCAACTTCCGCGATCTCACTCATGATTGCGGGCACAGTGGGGGCGATGGCTGAGGGAGATGTGCAACGTTATGCGCAGATCGCCAGCCTTGCTGCCTTCACGGTGGCGGCACTCAGCCTGTTCGCCTGGCTATTGCGGCTGAGCGTGCTGGTAAAATTGATCAGCGACAGCATTCTGGTGGGTTTCAAGGCTGGCGCTGGCCTCACCATCGCCATGACCCAACTGCCGAGTCTTTTTGGCGTGAAAGGCGGCGGCCACAACTTCTTCGAACGAGCTTTCCTGCTGGCCGGGCAGCTCGGTCAGGTGCAATATCTCGTTCTCATCGTCGGCCTCGTTGCGATCGGGCTCATCGTGCTCGGCGAACGCCTGCTCCCGGGAAAACCCGTGGCGCTTGGCGTGGTGATACTGGCGATTGTTGCCGCTACCGTATTCGGCCTGCCGGCACTCGGGGTGCCAATCACAGGGGAAATCCCGGCGGGCCTGCCCACCCTCGCTGGCCCGGCCCTCAGATTAAGCGATGTCGAGGGCATCGTTCCATTGGCCGCCGGCTGCCTTTTGTTGGCCTACATCGAGGGTGTATCCGCCGCCCGCACCTTCGCGGCAAAGCACGGATACGCACTCGATCCGCGGCAAGAACTCCTCGGCATTGGTGCTGCCAATCTCGCCGCCGCGTTGGGGCAGGGCTATCCTGTGGCCGGCGGTCTGTCGCAATCCGCGGTGAACGACAAGGCGGGCGCGCGCACATCGCTCGCGCTGGTCTTTGCCTCGATCACGCTGGCACTCTGTCTGCTCTTCTTGACTGGATTGCTTGAGAACCTGCCGAAGGCGGTGCTGGCCGCGGTCGTATTGACCGCTATATACGGGTTGCTGGATTTTCCAGCCCTGTTTGGCATGTTCCGGGTGAGCCGGATGGATTTCCTCGCTGCAGCGATTGCTCTCGTCGCCGTGCTGCTGCTTGGAATACTTGACGGCATTCTGCTCGCCGCCTCGGCCTCCATCTTATTGCTGCTCGCGCGGGTGTCGCGCCCGCACGTTGCGTTCCTTGGTCGTGTGCCCGGCACTAACAGCTACTCCGACCTCGACCGCCATCCCGAGAACGAGCCGCTGACAGACGCGATCGCATTTCGTCCCGAGGCGTCGCTGATCTACGTCAATGCCGATGCTGTCCTGGAGTCAGTCCTGAGCCGGCTCGAAATGGCCGCGCCCGCCGTTATCCGCCTGGCCGTCTGCGATCTTTCCGCCGCACCATATCTCGATCTCGCCGGTTCCCGCATGCTGCACGAGCTTCACACCGAACTCACTCGCCGCGGCATTATCTTGCGCATCGTGGGCGCCCACGGGGCCGCGCGGGATCTATTGCGAGCCGACGGGCTCGAGCAAAAAGTCGGAGGGCTCTATCGCGCCGCGACCCTCGATGCCGTGCTTTCCACCGATATTGCGGCTTGAGCAGTTGACGGAGGACCGGCCCATTTCAAATATTCTGACTTTTCAGAAGTTGAAGAAATTCTCTGGATCGATGATCAAGCAGTCGATCAAGCGGCGGATTGTTTCGATCGCCGTCGGACTGGTCTTCCTCATGATGGCAACTTCGCTCCTGTCGATGGTGATGGTTGGGCGGGTAGGCCACCTGCTCGATGAATTGACTGAACGGTATATTCCGGCCAATGCGAGTCTAACGCGGATCAATATTCTGTCGCTTGAGCGCGCGCTCGCGCTTCGCCGCATGGTGATAGCGAAAATGCAGGAACCCCCCGATGAGAGCGGGTTCAAGGCTCGCAAGGATTGGTACGAGGCAAAAAGCGCCGAAGTGGAACGTGAGGCGCAGGAAGCGCACAGGCTCATCAATGCCATCATCGATGACAGGAGCACGCCTTCGGATAACGCCGCGCTGGCGCGCATTGATAGCCGGATCGACAGTCTCATGACTGATGCGCGCCGCTACCTTAAGGAAACATTGGCGGAGTTGATCTCGCAGCTAGAGGCGCGGGATTTCGAAGCAGCGAGACACAGCCTTGCGCGCGCCGACGCGCTGCGGGACGAGCTGGATGAAAAAATCGAGGTGCTTCGCGCCGAGATGGTGAAGGTGGGATTTGGTGCCATCGCAACGATCAGGTCGGAACAATCCCAGGCGGTCCTGACATCCGCGATCGTGACGGTACTTGCCGCGATTGTCGGATTGATCTTCGCCAATCTTGTCAGCGGCGGAATTATTCGCTCTGTCCGCCAATTGCTCGATGGTACACGCGCGGTCGAGGCAGGACATCTCGATCGATCCATCGATGTAACGACCGGCGATGAGATTGGACAATTGGCTTCCGCGTTCAACCGGATGGTCATTCAATTGCGCGAGAATCAGCGGGTCCGGGAGACGTTTGGCAAGTACATTGATCCACGCGTCGTGGAAGGATTGATCGACCGCCCGGAATTGACGGCCGCCGAAGGTCAGCGCCGGGTAATGACTGTCATTTTCTGCGATCTGAAGGGGTTCACGAGCCTGAGCGAGGGCATGACACCGCAGGGTCTGGTCAAGGTCATGAACCGCTACCTCTCAATCATGTCCGAACCGATCAGGGCCAACCGGGGGATCATCGACAAGTATATCGGTGACGGCATCATGGCGTATTGGGGCCCTCCGTTCGTCGGCGAGCCGGACCATGCCCGCCTTGCGTGCCTCGCCACGATAGAGATGGTCGAACGTATCGAAACGTTGCGTCGGGAAATCCCCGAATTGCTCGGCGTGCTGGGCACGCCGATGGAAAAATGCGATCTGCGGATTGGTGTTGCGACCGGCGAGGCACTGGTCGGCAGTATCGGCTCCGATGTGATGATGAGCTACACTGTGATGGGCGATGTGGTGAATCTCGCCTCGCGGCTGGAAGGCGCGAACAAGGCGTATGGCACCCGCAACCTGGTTTGCGGTCGAACCGTTGCCGCGGCAGGCACGGCGATTGAGGTTCGAGAGATCGATCGAGTGGTGGTGGCCGGCCAGACGCGTCCGGAGGTAATTTTCGAGATTCTTGGACGTGAAGGGGAACTCACGCCGCAACAGCAGGCATTGCGGGACAGCTATCGCGAAGGACTCGCGGCCTACCGGGAAAGGCGGTGGGACGATGCGCTTGGCGCGCTTGACGCATCGCTTGAAGCACTACCCGGCGACGGTCCATCGATGACACTGATCGAGCGGATCGAAAGCCTCAAGGCAAGCCCGCCGCCGCAGGACTGGAATGGATCGTGGCACATCGAGAAATAATCACCGCAGCCCGCTCTCCACGACCAGATTTATTGCAAGCCGACGGTTGTCGAGCAAGAGCCGGAAGGCTAGACCGCAAGCCGAAGCAATAGCAGTAAATATTCCCACGCACTCGCTACTCATCGATGATCTGCTCAAAGAATTCTGCCGCGGAGCCCTTGTACGCAGACGAGAATTGATCCGCCGGTATCGTCGCTTCAAGCGCGACCAGGTTTGTGTCCACGACTTCGACCAAAATGGTTCGGGCTTCTCCGAGCGCTGCGATGGCGGCTTTATCGAGCGGAGCTGCCGCAACACAGAAGTTCGAGAAACACCACGAGTAGGGAAGGTGCAAGTCGCGTGATTTGGTGCCGAGCCGCAATTTCACGCCGGCCTGCAGATAGAGACCGACCGGAAGCAGGATCTGTATGCGTGGGCTTCCTTCCCGCTCGATCACGTCGAGGCGGATCGCCATCTGTCCGGTATCCCATGTGCCGGTGATCGTCGTTCGGCAAAGTACATCCTTTCCCGGTGCCTTGAAGCACAGCTTGCGCCACGGAGAATATTTGATGTCTCTTGGCGCATGACGCCCGCGCGGTGCGACTTCCGGCTCGGGAAGCGGCGGATCTTCTTTTGGTGCCGTCAGCGGTGCCGCCGACGCCAGTTGCGGCGCCGTCGCCAGAACGAGGGCAAGCAGCGTCACCCATGAGGATTTTCGCCTTACTCCCATATTGCTTCCTCGTAGATCATCGTTGCCGGTCCAGGAACTGGCTGACGAGCGGAGACCAAATTCTTACGCCTTCGGAGGCATCGATCAGAGAGTGGCCTTCGGTTCCGAAAGGATCCAGCAGATGGTACTCGGCGTTGCCGCCGGCGCTGACGAATGCCTCATGCATGCGGGTGGACAGGTCGGGCCCGAAATAGCTGTCGTTGCGGGTGTAGATCCAGAGCATCGGGACTCGTGCGGTTTGCCCGAACTCGGCGGTGGCCGCGACCAGCTTGTCAGGAGCGCAGTTGTTGTTTGGCTTGCCGTCGACGCGTCCCCCGCGGCCGGCAGCGAAAACGACGACCGCCTTGACGCCGGACGGGTTCTGGCTGGCGAGTGCGATGGATCCCCAGCCCCCCGCCGACTGCCCGACGATGATGGTTCGATTGGGCACAATCAGCCCCTGTTCGGTCAGATATCGGATCGTCGAAAGATCGTACCTTGCGATCGCCAGCCCGGCGTCCCGGAAATTGGGATTGGTGCATTTGCCGATCTTTGAGAAGAAGGGGCCATAGAGACCCCGCTCCGGAATATCGAGTCCGGGGGCGCCGTAGCCCGGCCCCGCGGGCGCGACGACGAGATAGCCACGGCGGGCAAACCAGAAGGCCGCATCTCGAAACTCGACCAGCGGAAAGAAGCTGCGTTCTTTGGGGTCCATGGCTACTCCATGGTTCATGATCGCCAGGGGAAACGGCCCTTTTCCGGCAGGTCGAATGACATAGGCGATCGATGGAAGCGCCAGCGGTAGGACCCAGGTCTCTTCCTGCAACGCGGGCGGCGTCTCACCCGGCGTTGCGATCGGCTCGGCCGGGGACACCGAAGCATTGGCGGCAACGGCCAAGACGGAGATTATCAATAGAGCCGGACGGCTCATCATGGTCTGCCTCCCGGTCGTCATCGCCGACACGCACTCGATGATGGATAGCTAGCGGTACGCTCCATTGATTCAGATCAATTCCTTGCGCGGCAGTCGGC